>Ga0182735_1002626_pt1 | contig 10724 bp, 11 predicted proteins | sample eDN5th30CKraftMG_FD_128524 | JGI IMG/M metagenome (GOLD analysis project Ga0182735, IMG submission 128524) | Enriched Miracle-Growth compost microbial communities from Emeryville, California, USA - eDNA 5th pass 30_C Kraft MG (version 2) (version 2) ... | reverse complement strand
GTGGCGGGCGCAGTCATACGCCAGAGGCTACCGGCCGCGGCCGGCTATCGGCGCAGCCCGCGCGAGAGCGCCGCGAGGTACAGCGGCAGGTGCTGGCCGAAGGCGGTGAGCAGCGGGAGCGAGAGCACGTCGCTCAGGGGCACCCACGCCACCTCGAGGCTCTCGGGGTCGGTCGCGCGCGGCTCGACCCTGACGCCGTCGCGCTCTACGGCGATCAGGGTGGTGTAGGTCCAGTCCCGGTGGTCGAGCACCACGGTGGCGACGACGCGGATCTGCTCGGGATCGACCCCGGCTTCTTCCTGGGTCTCGCGCAGCCCTCCGGCGAGGGCCGACTCGTCGTCGGCGACGGCTCCTCCGGGGATGCCCCAGGTGCCGCCCTGGTCGCTCCACAGCGCCCGGTGCTGGAGCACGACCGACTCGGGGGTCCGCCCGTCGTCGGCGACCCGTACGAGCAGCATGCCGGCCGCGCCGTTGAGCCCCCAGTGGCGACGACCGCACGAGCACGCGACCCAGCCGTCACCGGGGTGGCGGTGGGTGGGCCCGTCGGCGCGGGGAACGGGCGGAGTGGTGGAGCGGGTCACCCTGGAGACGTTACCGGAGCGCTCCGTGGACGGGCACCGCCGCAGGCGCAGCCGCCCTCCCGCTGCGCTAGCCGGCGTCGACGATCTCGCAGATCACCGTGCCCGCGCTCACGCTCGAACCGGCCTCGGCCGACAGGGACGACACCACGCCGGCGCGGTGGGCGACGAGCGGCTGCTCCATCTTCATCGCCTCGAGCACGACCACGAGGTCTCCCTCGGCGACGGCGTCGCCCTCGCCCACGGCAAGCTTGACGATGGTGCCCTGCATGGGCGAGGTGAGGCTCGTGCTCGAGGCCGCGCGAGCGGCGGTCTTGCGCGCCCCGCGGCGGGGAGCCGTGCTCGAGGAGGCGCGACGTCGGCCGCCCCCGAGCCCGAGCCCCGCGGGGATGACGACCTCGAGCCGCTTGCCGCCGACCTCGACGACGACGCGCTCGGTCGGCTCGGGTTCGTCGTCGCCTGCCGGCGCGTCCGCGGGGGCCGCAGGGGCGAGCGCGGCGAGGGCGTCGGTGAACTCGGTCTCGATCCAGCTCGTGTAGATGCTGAAGGGTTCGTCGTCGTCCGTGGGGACGAAGGCGGGAGACTCGAGCACGGCCCGGTGGAAGGGGATCACCGTGGCGATGCCCTCGATCTCCAGCTCGCGCAGCGCACGACGGGCGCGCTCGACGGCCTGGCGACGGGTGGCACCGGTGATGACCAGCTTGCCGATCATCGAGTCGAAGGCTCCGGAGATCACGTCGCCCTCGACGACGCCGAAGTCGATGCGGACGCCGGGACCAGAGGGCAGCCGCAGCGAGGCGATGCGTCCGGGCTGGGGGAGGAACCCGGCGGCCGGGTCCTCCCCGTTGATGCGGAACTCGATGGAGTGGCCCCGGGTGACGACCGCGTCGTAGCCGAGGGGCTCGCCGGCGGCGATCCGCAGCTGTTCGCGCACCAGGTCGATGCCGGAGATCTCCTCGGTGACGGGGTGCTCCACCTGGAGGCGGGTGTTCACCTCGAGGAAGGAGAGGGTGCCGTCGAGGCCCACGAGGAACTCGCAGGTGCCGGCACCGACGTAGCCGGCCTCGCGCAGGATCGCCTTGGACGCCTCCACGAGCTGGGTGCGCTGTGCCTCGCTGAGGTACGGCGCGGGCGCCTCCTCGACGAGCTTCTGGTGACGGCGCTGCAGCGAGCAGTCGCGCGTGGAGACGACGACGACGTTGCCATGCTCGTCGGCGAGGCACTGCGTCTCGACGTGGCGGGGCCGGTCCAGGTAGCGCTCCACGAAGCACTCGCCACGCCCGAAGGCCGCGGTGGCCTCGCGGACGGCGGAGTCGAACAGCTCGTCGATCTCGTCCATCGTGCGCGCGACCTTGAGACCGCGACCGCCACCGCCGAACGCCGCCTTGATGGCGACCGGCAGGCCGTGGGCCTCGGCGAAGGCGCGGACCTCTGCGCCGTCGGCGACGGGGTCGGGCGTGCCGGGGACGAGGGGGGCACCCGCGCGCTGGGCGATGTGCCGGGCGCTCACCTTGTCGCCGAGCGACTCGATGGCGGCGGGCGGAGGACCGATCCATGCCAGCCCCGCCTCGATGACGGCGGCGGCGAACGCGGCGTTCTCCGAGAGGAAGCCGTAGCCGGGGTGCACCGCGTCGGCGCCGGAGCGGCGCGCGACGTCGAGCAGCTTGGCGACGTCGAGGTACGTGTCGGCGGCGCGCTCGCCGCCCAGGGCGTACGCCTCGTCGGCGAGGTGGACGTGCTGGGCGTCGCGGTCGGAGTCGGCGTAGACGGCGACCGAGGTGATGCCGGCGTCGGCGCAGGCACGGGCGACGCGTACGGCGATCTCTCCGCGGTTCGCGATGAGGACCTTGGTCACGGGGCGGCTCGGGATCGAAGAGGGCACGGCTCAACCTATCGCGGCACGGGAGGCGACGATGCCGGGCACGCACGACGTCGCGTAACTCTGTGCCCCGGCCCAAGCAGCGGGCGCCGCCTTTGTGCATTTCCGCCAAACGGCGTTCGCCGTGTCCCCGCCGGCCACGTCCAGAAGGGCTCGTCGCTCGGAAGAGATCGGCCGGGCGTGCTCCGACGCCCGCCGTCCCGTCCCGCCCGACCGTCGCGGCGGGCCTAGCGCGCCCCCGCCGCGTCCCACAGCTCGTGCCAGGCGACACCCACCGACCCGACGAGCTCGCGCAGCAGCGGGAGGCTGATCCCGACCACGTTGTGGAAGTCACCCTCGATGGCCGTCACGTACGCACCGCCCAGCCCGTCGACCGTGAAGCCGCCAGCCACCGCGAGAGGCTCCCCGGTCGCGACGTAGGCGTCGATCTCCGCGTCGCCGAGGTCCGCGAGCTCGACGACCGTGCTCGCCGTCGCTCCGAGGGTGCCGCCGGTCCCGCCGTCCTCGGCGTCGCGCAGGTCGATGAGCCAGTGCCCGGTGTGCAGGGTCGCGGTGCGGCCGCGCATGGAGCGCCAGCGCTCCACCGCGACCCCCGGGGTGCGTGGCTTGCCGACGACCTCTCCGTCGATCTCGAGCATCGAGTCGCACGCCACCAGCAGGTCGGCGCTCCCGGCGGCGCCGTCGTCGTCGCTCGCCCCGATCGAGCCCGCCACCGCGAACGCCTTGGCCTGGGCGAGCGCGAGCACCGCGTCCTGCGGCTCCAGGGTGCCTCCGGCGAGGTGGCGGGCATGGACGAGGACCGCGTCCTCGTCGACCCCCGAGACGCGGACGACAGGCGTGATCCCGGCGGCGCGCAGCGTCGCGAGCCGAGCGGGGGACTGCGAGGCGAGGAGCAGGGTGGTCATGCGTCGAGCCTACGGGGCGCCAGGCGCAGACGGGCCCGGGACCATGGTCCCGGGCTGTGGGCCCCAGCCCTCGGCACACTGGGGTGGCAGACGCCGTCACGCCCGACGACGTCGACGGCGGCGAGGAGCACCAGGTGGTCGAGGACCTTCCCATGGTCGGGTTCCGGCACTCCGACCGCTGGCTCTACGGCACGATGCTCGTCTCGGCACTGGTCGGTCTCACGGCGGCGATGGTGCTCTCGGTCGACGCCGTCGAGCTCGCGGCGCACCCGACGGCCACGCTGTCGTGCGACCTCAACGCGGTCCTCAGCTGTGGCACGGTGGCACGTGCCTGGCAGGCGAGCCTCCTGGGCTTCCCGAACGCGTTCCTGGGTCTGGTCGCGGAGCCCGTGGTCGTGACCATCGCCGTCGCCGGGCTGGCGGGCGTGCGCTTCCCGCGCTGGTTCATGCTCAGCGCGCAGCTCGTCTACCTGTGCGGCCTCGTGCTGGCCTACTGGTTGTTCAGCCAGTCGCTCCTGGTGATCGGTGCGCTGTGCCCGTGGTGCATGCTCGTCACCGTCAGCACGACCTTCGTGTTCATGACGTTCCTGCACGTGAACGTCCGCGACGCGAACCTCTACCTGCCGGCCCGGGTCCAGCGGGCGGCGGCCGCCGGGCTGCGCACGGACCTCGACGTCGCCGTGACCGCCGCGCTGCTGGCCACCATCGCGCTGCTCGTCGTGATCGAGCACGGGGCGGCGATCTTCGGCGGCTGAGACCTACCTCTCGGGGAACGGCTCGGGCCCGTCGCTCAGCGCAGGCTCCAGCGCCACTCGTCGTCGCCCCGGCCCCCGGCACGCCCCAGCGGGGACGTGCCGAGCTGTCGCGCGGGGTCGCGCCAGCGCACGCGCCGACGGACCTGGTCCTCGGACTCCGGGGGCTGCGCCGCGACGGTCGCGAGGCCGGCGATGAGCGCGACGAGCTCGCTGTCGGTGGGCGATCCCTTGACGATGCGCACGCCGGGGTCGGTCATGCGCCCGGCCTGTCGTCGTCGGACCCGGGAACGTCCCGGCCGTCGTCGCCGGCGCCCGGCCACTCGGAGCGGTCGGCCCCGTCGGCGTCGTCCCCGCTCCGCCTGTCTCCGCTCTGCCCGTCCCCACCCAGCTCGTCGTCGACGATCCGGGCGATCCCGAGGTCGAAGGCGTCCTCGTCGTACCCGGTCCCGTCATACCCAGCGCCGTCGAAGCCGTTCCCCAGGCTCGTCAGCGAGACAGGGCCGTGCTCGTCCTCGTCGCCGTCCTCCACCTCGTCGTCGTCGAGGTACCGCTCGTGGGAGCACGCCCACTGGGGAACCTCGAAGCCGCGGGACTCGAGCATCTGGGCGAGCGACTGCGCCGCGGTGTCGAGCAGCTCGAGGGCCTCGTCGAGCTCCGCGTCGGTGTGCCCGGCGCGCTCGAGCATCATCTCGAGCTGCAGGGACTCGTACTCGGAGTCGTCCTCCTCGTCCTCGCTCTCCTCGTCCCACGCGTAGCTCGTGTGCGCGCTCGTCATGCCGAGGTCGGACTCGAACTGCTCGTCGAAGGCGGTGTTGAGGCGTTCGATGGCGGCCTCGGCGAGCTCGACCCGCGGGTCGTCGTCAGCGGTCTCGGCGTCGAACTCGGCACGCACGCCCACGGCGACGTCGACGTAGGAGTGCAGCGCCCGTGACATCTCGTCGACGAGCGCGTGCAGCGCGGCGGCGTTGACCACGAGCGGTCGTCCGCTGCGGTCGTCGTCGGGCTCGGTCTCGGGGGTGGGGGACTGGTCGTTCACAGGGGGATGTTCCCATGCTTCTTGGGCGGCAGGCTGGCGCGCTTGGTGCGCAGGGCCCGCAGCGCGCGGACGATCTGGACGCGGGTGGTGGACGGTGCGATCACTGCGTCGACGTAGCCGCGCGCGGCCGCGTCCCACGGGTTCACGATGGCGTCCTCGTACTCGTCGGTGAGCCGCTTGCGCTCCGCCTCGACGTCGCCGCCGGCCTGAGCGACCTCCTGCAAGGCGCGGCGCTGCAGGATGTTCACGGCACCCCCGGCGCCCATGACGGCGATCTGCGCGGTCGGCCAGGCGAGGTTGACGTCGGCCCCGAGCTGCTTGGAGCCCATGACGATGTACGCGCCGCCGTAGGCCTTGCGGGTGATGACGGTGACGAGCGGGACCGTGGCCTCGGCGTAGGCGAAGATGAGCTTCGCGCCGCGGCGGATGATGCCGTTCCACTCCTGGTCGGTGCCGGGCAGGAACCCCGGCACGTCGACGAGGGTGAGGACCGGGATGTTGAAGGCGTCGCAGGTGCGGACGAACCGCGCCGCCTTCTCGGCCGCGTTGATGTCGAGCGTGCCGGCCATCGACTGCGGCTGGTTCGCCACGATGCCGACGCTGTGCCCCTCCACCCGGCCGAAGCCGACGATGACGTTGCGCGCGTACAGCGGCTGCACCTCGAGGAACTCGCCCTCGTCGACGATCGTCTCGATGAGCGTGTGCATGTCGTAGGGCTGCGAGACGGAGTCGGGGACCAGGTCGTCGAGCGCCTCGTCCTCGGCCGTCACCTCGAGCACCGGCTCCTCGGCGAACACCGGCGGGTCGGCCAGGTTGTTCTGCGGCAGGAAGGTGAGCAGGTGGCGCACGTAGTCGAAGGCGTCGTCCTCGTCGGCGGCCATGTAGTGCGCCACGCCGGAGCGCTCGTTGTGGGTCTGCGCGCCGCCGAGCTCCTCGAACCCCACGTCCTCCCCGGTGACCGCGCGGATCACGTCCGGGCCGGTGATGAACATGTTCGAGGTGCCGTCGGCCATGACGATGAAGTCGGTGAGCGCGGGGGAGTAGACCGCTCCACCGGCGCTCGGACCGAGGATGAGCGAGATCTGCGGGATCACCCCCGAGGCGGCGACGTTGCGCCGGAAGATCTCCGCGAACTGGGTGAGCGCCGCGACGCCCTCCTGGATGCGCGCGCCGCCCCCGTCGCTGATGCCGATGAGCGGCACCCCGGTGCGCAGCGCGAAGTCCATGACCTTGGTGATCTTCTGACCGTGCACCTCGCCCAGGCTGCCGCCGAAGACGGTGAAGTCCTGGGAGTAGATGCAGACCTGGCGGCCGTCGATCGTGCCGTGACCGACGACGACCCCGTCGCCCGCGATCTTCTTCTTGTCGAGCCCGAAGTTGACCGAGCGGTGCGTCGCGAAGGCGTCGAGCTCGACGAAGGAGCCCTCGTCCAGCAGCTCACCGATGCGTTCGCGGGCGGTCTTCTTGCGCCGAGCGTGCTGCTTGGTCCGGGCGGCCTCCTCCGGCGCGGTCACGGCGGCGTGCTCGCGCGCGGCGAGGTCCTCGAGCCGTGATCTCGTCGTCGGGGGCGCGGTCTCCACAGGCGTCTCGGCGCCCAGGTCGGCGGTGCGGTTCGCGGTGTGCGCAGCTGGTTCGGTCACGGCACGAGCCTAGTTGCTGGTGGCCCGCCGGGGGCATGTGCGGCGACACGCGTCGGGCAGGCGCGGTCTTGGAGGAACCCACCAACGAGACCATGATGGGCACCGTGACCCACCTGCCCCCGGCGGCCCACGGCCGACCCGCTCTCGACCACGACGCCCTCGCCGCGGCGCTGCTGCGGCCCGGAGGCCCGCTGCGCCATCTCGAGGTGCGTCCCACGGACCCGTCCACCAACACCTCCCTCGCGGCGGCGTCCACCTCGGACCCGGGCACCTGGCGCGCGCCGGCCGCGCTGCTCGCGGACCACCAGGTCGCGGGGCGGGGTCGGCTGGGTCGGGTCTGGCAGACGCCGGCCCGCACCGCCCTGACGATGTCGGTGCTGCTCGCCCCCCGTGCCCGGCCGCTGACCTGGGTCCCGCTGCTCACCGGGCTCGCGGTGTGTGCGGCGGTGCACGAGGCCACAGGGCTCGACGTCGGTCTCAAGTGGCCCAACGACGTGCTGGTCGCCGTGCCGGGGGCCGACGAGCTGCCGGTGGTCGGCCGCCGTCGCAAGGTGGCGGGGATCCTCGCCGAGGTCACACCCGCGGGCCAGGTCGTGGTGGGGGTGGGCCTCAACGTGCTGCAGTCCGCCGACGAGCTCCCCGTCGCAGCCGCGACGTCCCTCGCCGCGGCGCTCCTCGGCGCGGACGGGCCGAGCCACGTCGCGCCGTCGCGCGACGACCTCGCGGTCGCGGTCCTGACCCGGCTGCTCGCCACGATCGACCGGTGGGACGCGGCGGCCGGGCGTTCGCGCGACAGCGACGCGATCGTCACGAGCGGCCTGCTCGCCGACGTCGAGCAGCGGCTCGTCACGCTCGGCTCGCTGGTGCGCGCCGAGCTCACCGACGGGCGCGAGGTCACGGGCGAGGCCGTCGGGCTGGCGCCCGACGGCGCGCTCGTGATCGCCTCCGACGACGGTCGCCGCACCGAGGTGCGCAGCGGCGACGTGCACCACCTGCGGGCTCCGCTCCGGCCGACCTCGGGCTGAACCGCCGGCCGCCCCGTCCTGCCCCTCGCGTGACCCACCTCACTCCGTCTGGGCGCGCCCACTACACTGGCAGCGTGCCAGAGCCCGTCACCCCCGCGTCGCTCGACCGCGCCCTGCTCGGCGAGGAGCGGCTGCTGACCGCGCGCGAGCTCGTCGCCGAGGCAGGGGTCACCGAGGCCTTCGCCCGCGAGTACTGGCGCGCGCTCGGCTTCCCGCTCCCCGACGACGACGCCCCGGTCTTCACCCGCAGCGACGCACGCGCCGTGGCCGAGCTGTCCGAGGTCGCCCGGCGCGAGGGCTTCGACGAGGCGACCGTCACCACCCTGGTGCGCTCCGTCGGGCACACCATGGACCGCCTGGCGCTGTGGCAGGTCGAGGCGCTCGTCGACCACACGGTCCGTGCCGAGCAGCTCGACGACGCGGAGGCGCGCCGCACGGTGCTGCGGCACCTCGGCGACCTCGCCCCGGTCCTCGAGTCTCAGCTCGTCCACGCCTGGCGCCGTCACGCGGCCTCGCTCGCCGGGCGCTACGCCGTGGAGTTCGCGACCGACGGGCACGCCGAGGCGGAGCTCGACGACGCGGGCTCCGGCCGGGCTCTCCCGCTGCCGCGTGCGGTCGGGTTCGCGGACATCGTCGCCTTCACCAAGCGGACCGCGGGGCTGGGCTCCGCCGAGCTCGCCAGCTTCGTCCAGGACTTCGAGACACGGGCGCGGGACGTCATCACGGGTGCTGGCGGCCGGGTGGTCAAGACGATCGGCGACGCCGTGCTGTTCGTCGCGGACGACGTCGCCACGGGCGCGGACGTCGCGCTGGGGCTGGCCGCCGCGGGCGCGGGTGCCGATCCCTCAGGAGGCGCCGGGCCCGCGCCGGTCCGGGTGAGCCTGGCCTGGGGCCGCGTGCTGTCGCGCTTCGGCGACATCTTCGGTCCCGTGGTCAACCTCGCCTCACGGCTGAGCGAGCAGGCCGATCCCGGCAGCGTCCTCGTGGACCCCGCGACCGCCCGTGAGCTCGCGCGGCACGACCGCTTCGCCCTCACCCAGCTCGCCCCGGTGGAGCTGCAGGGCTTCGGGCTGGTCCGGCCCGTGCGCCTGACTCCGGCGTTCCGGCCGGAAGGCGCCTGACGGCACGCGATCTCGTGCGGCCCGCCCCCGCGCCGGGTCGGCTGTCGTGGGCCGGACGTTCTGGCTCAGCCGACCTGCGCCGTCATGACCCTCTCGGCGACCCCGCGCCCCGCGTCGAGCGCCGCGCCCACGAGGTCGTGCGCGGGAGCCCTGCTGGTGAGCCACTCTTCCGCGAAGCCGGTCGGCACGAGCAGCGGCATGCGGTCGTGGACGGCGCGCAGGTGCTCCGCAGCGGGCTGCGTGACGACGGAGTAGCAGACGACGGGGCTGCCGCCGCGAGGTGCTCCCCACCTGGTCACCGCGGCCATGCTGAACGCCTCGAGCCCCTCGAACCCGAGACGGACGCGGGTGCGGGTGGGCCGCTGCGTCTCGAACCAGTGCGTGGCGGGCACGAGCGCGCGGCCGGGCGACGAGCCCGGCTGGTCCCGCAGGCGCTCGGAACGGGTGTTGATCGACGGGTACCGCACGGGCTCGCCGCCGGCGAGGTAGCCCCACCAGCCCGCCGCGGGTCGGGCCCGACCACCGTCCTCGACGATCAGCGGGTTGAGGTTGCGCGCGTTCTTCCCGGTCGGGAGCAGCGTGGCCGCGGCGTTCCGGGTCGCCCACAGGTGCAGGTCGCGCAGCAGCTCTCGGAAGTAGGACCCGAAGAGGTCGCCGCCGCTGGAGAACCCCGGGTCGATCCCGTAGCTCGTGCACATGCGGCCAGCCTAGCGAGGTCCGAGGACACGTCGGACGACGGCGGGGGAGCCTAGAATCGGACGATGACCGACTCCCCGGCGACGAGCCGCGCCACCGTGATCGAGCCCGTGACGCTGCGGTCCGTCACGCTCGGCACCGGCCGCACCAAGGTCTGCGTCCCGCTCGTCCAGCCCGACGCCGCGCACCTGCGCGAGGCGGTCGCCGAGCTGCCGTCCGACGTCGTCGATCTCGTCGAGCTGCGGCTGGACCACCTCGTCGGCGTCGACCGTGCGGACGGCCCGCACCCGGACGGCCCGGCCGGACGTCCCGCCGCCCGCACGAGCAGCGCCGTCGTCCTCGACGCGCTCGCGGTCGTGCGCGCCTCGCTCGACGAGGCCGTGCCCGTGCTCGCCACCTTCCGCTCCGCCCGCGAGGGCGGCGAGCGCGAGCTGTCGCCCGAGGCCTACGAACGTCTCCTGGTGCGGGTCGTCGACTCCGGCCTCGTGGACGCGGTCGACGTCGAGATGTTCACCGCACCGGACGTGCTGGCACGCGTCGTCGCGCACGCGCACGCGCACAGCGTGCCCGTCGTCATGTCCTCGCACGACTTCCACGGCACGCCGTCGCACGACGAGATCGTCTCCCGCCTGCGCACGCAGCAGGAGCAGGGCGCCGACGTCGTGAAGGTCGCCGTCATGCCGCGCAGCGCGCGAGACGTCCTCACGCTGCTCGACGCGACCGAGGACTTCCGCACGAACCACGCGACCCGTCCGGCGGTCACGATGGCGATGGGCGGTCTCGGTGCGGTCTCGCGACTCGTGGGGGAGCCTTTCGGGTCGTGCCTGAGCTTCGGTGCCGTGGGCGCGGCCAGCGCGCCCGGGCAGGTCGCCGCGCCCGAGCTGCGGTCCGTGATCGACCTGGTGCACGCCGCGGCTACCGCTGGTTCGCCGACCAGCCGGTGAGCCGTGCGACCGCCTCGCGCAGCGTCGCCTCGTTCTTGACGAAGGTGAACCGTACGAGCGAGCGGTACCCGTCACCTCCGGGGGAGCAGAAGGCGCTCACCGGCACGGCGGCGACCCCGGCCTCGTCGGGCAGCCGCCGGCACAG
>Ga0182735_1002624_pt1 | contig 10733 bp, 13 predicted proteins | sample eDN5th30CKraftMG_FD_128524 | JGI IMG/M metagenome (GOLD analysis project Ga0182735, IMG submission 128524) | Enriched Miracle-Growth compost microbial communities from Emeryville, California, USA - eDNA 5th pass 30_C Kraft MG (version 2) (version 2) ... | reverse complement strand
GCGGCCGCCACTACAGCCTGCTGGAAGAACTCGGCACGCGGCCGCGCACGACCTATCTCGCGTGCCGGAACGATTCACCCGACGATACGGAGCGCACCTGATGCCAGCCTCCGACATCCTCCCGGTCGATCAAAGCATTGGTGACGTCAGCGAGCAGTTGACGGGAATTCCGCTGCATTTTCCCGCCATGCGTCGCTGGTTGATCGCCATGATCGTCGCCTCGCTGCTGCTGGCGTTGTTCGTGGTGTCCGTCATTGTGCTGTTCACGCGCGGCGTCGGCATCTGGGGCATCAATGTCCCGGTGACATGGGCGTTCGCGATCCATAATTACGTCTGGTGGCTCGGCATCGGTCATGCCGGAACGCTGATCTCGGCGCTGCTGCTGTTGACGGGAAGCGAGTGGCGCAACTCGCTCAACCGTTTCGCGGAGACGATGACGCTATTCGCTGTCGTCTGCGCCGGTATCTACCCGGTGCTTCATCTGGGCCGCCCCTGGTATCTCTATTGGATGTTTCCCTATCCGGCCACGATGGATGTGTGGCCGCAGTTTCGCAGCCCGCTGGAATGGGACATCTGGGCCGTCCTCACCTATCTCGCGGTATCGGTCCTGTTCTGGTACACCGGCCTTATTCCGGATCTCGCGGATGCGCGTGATCGGGCGACCAAGCGCGGCTGGCAGATTTTCTTCGGTATCACCTCATTGGGATGGCGGGGTTCGGCCGTTCACTGGATGCGCTGGTCGCAGGCCTACCGGATCATGGCCGCAATCGCCGTGCCGCTGGTCGTGTCGGTCCACAGTGAGATTTCGCTGCTGTTCGCGGCGAGCCAAATCCCCGGCTGGCATTCGACGCTGTTTCCGCCCTATTTCGTACTCGGCGCAGCATTCTCGGGATTTGCGGTGGTCTCCATCATCGCCATCGCGTTGCGTGCGATGTTCAATCTGCGGAATCTCGTCACCGAGCGCCATCTCGACATTCTCGGCAAGGTACTGCTCGCCACCGGGTTGATGACGGCCTATGGCTATGTTTTCGAGATTTTCGACATCCTGTATTCCGGCAAGAATCACGATCTGCAGACGCTGATCGACCGTATGACCGGCGCTTATTCCTGGACCTATTGGGGCGCGGTCTTCTTCAATTTCGTCGTGCTTCAGGCCTTGTGGTGGCGTCCGGCCCGACGCACGCCCTGGGCGCTTTTATTGATCTCGGTGTCGGTGGTGATTGGAATGTGGCTGGAGCGCTACATGATTCTGGTCACCAGCCTGTACCAGGATTTTCTGGTTTCATCCTGGAGCAGGTTCACGCCGACCTTCTGGGACTGGTCAACCTATTTCGGCACGCTTGGACTTTTCCTGGTGCCATTTCTTCTGGCGATCCGCTTCATCCCCTCGATCTCCATCTTCGAAACCGAAAAGACCTTGGCAGAGGAAAAGGAAGCGCATCATGGCTGACGCGCCTTACGGGCTGCTGGCGGAATTCAGGAACGAGACCGAGCTTGTTCTCGCGGCGCAGGCTGCACGTCATGGAGGTTATACGCGGCTCGACGCCTTCACGCCGTTCCCGGTCGATGAGTTGGCCGCACCCTTGCGCTTTCGCGACACGCGGCTCCCGCGGCTCGGTTTGATCGGAGGCCTGTTCGGATTCGGTTTGGCTCTCGCCATTCAGGCTTATGTAAGCTGGACCTATCCGCTCAATGTCGGCGGCCGGCCGATCTATCCATTCTCGGCCTATGCCGTGGTGATGTTCGAACTGACCGTGCTGTTTTCCGTTCTCTTTCTTTTTGTCGGACTGCTTTATCTCATCAAACTGCCGCGATTGAGCTATCCGGTTTTCAACGCCAGTCGCTTCCGCCTTGCCAGCAAGGACCGCTTCTTTCTCTGTATCAAAGCCGATGACGGACAATTCGATTCGAACAGGACAGCCGCGTTCCTGACAAGCGCCGGCGCTGTCACGGTCGAACTGGTGCCGTCATGAGTCGCATCGCCGCCGTCACCGTGTTGGCGCTGATGCTCGCCGGATGCGATCAGAACATGGACGTGCAACCGAAGTACAATAGCTATTCCTATGCACCCCTGTTTCGCGACAGCAGCCTGCGGCCTCCTCCCGCCGGAACAATCGCCCGGGGCGATATCGAACGAGAACGCGAAATCCAGACCAAGCCCGCCATGACCCGCGAACTGCTCGCACGCGGCCAGAACCGATTCGAGATTTTCTGCACGCCCTGTCACGGGCAGACCGGAGAGGGCAACGGGATGATCGTCCAGCGAGGCATGCCGCATCCGACGAGCTATTTCGACCCTCGTCTGCTGGCCGCTGACGATCAGCACTTCTTCGACGTCATGACCAATGGCTATGGCGCGATGTATTCCTATGCCTCTCGCATAGCGCCGCGGGATCGCTGGGCCATCGCTGCCTATATCCGCGCGCTGCAACTCAGCCGCCATGCCTCGCTGGACGACGTTCCGAGCGAGGAACGGCAGGAACTCGAGGCCTCGCCATGATAAGACGTCAGGCGATCGCGCTGTTATGTCTGATGGCCGGGGTCGTCGTCATAGCTGGCATTCTCCTCGATGCGCGCACCACCCTCGCCGCTTATCTGATCGCATGGATAGCGATCGCATCGATCCCGATCGGCGCCCTGGCATTGCTGCAGATGACCTATCTCATCCATCGCGCATGGACAAACGACCTTCATCGAATCCTGATAGCCGCCACCGAAACCCTTCCGCTATGCGGCCTGCTGGCTCTTCCGATCCTTCTGGGACAGGCCGAACTTTACCCTGCAGCAGAAGGTTCTATGGACCTCCCTACATTCAAGGCCGTCTACCTCTCGCCGTGGTTCTTCGCTGCGTGCACTATTGCCTTTTTCGCGATCTGGTATGCGCTTGCACGCTGGGCCAAGACCGCATGGAACGATCCGGATCGCATGGCCCGTTCGGCCTCTGGGGGGCTGATCGTCTATGCACTGACAGTTTCACTGGCCGGCATCGACTGGCTTCAATCGCTCAACCCCGAATTTCATTCCTCGATCTACGGGCTTCTGTTCATCAGCTTCACATGGATGTCCGGATTGGCCTTCGCGCTCGGCGTCGGCATGTCGTCACATACATACATTGCATCGGCGCGAGGTTACGGCGCGTTGTTTCTCAGCATGATCCTGTTGTGGGCCTATCTCCACGCAATGCAGTATATCGTGATCTGGTCAGGCAACATTCCCGACGAGGTGACGTGGTATCTCGCGCGTAGCACGGAGGGCTGGCAATACGTCGTCGCCCTGCTTGCGTTGGCGCAATTCGTTGTGCCCTTCCTGCTGCTGCTCTCGGAACGCGCCCGCCGCGACAGGAAAATTCTGCTCGGCCTCTGCATCACGACGCTGGTCCTGCGCGTGGTGGAAGCACTGGTGCTGGCGGCTCCAGAAATTCATGGACTTAAAGACTGGCTTCTGCCTGCCGTACTGATTGCAGTTACGATCCTGATGGCAACCGCGTGGGGAGCGCTTTTCCTTAGGCAATTCATGCCGAGGGGCGCGATAGTCGGCGAACCGAACGCTCCTTCCGAAGCATAAGGCCAAGCAATAGCCCCAACGAGAGTATCGTCAAGCCGCCGCCAATGGTCAGCGCACGCCCAACCATAAAATTATACGCGCCTCGCGCAGGGTCGAAGCCGTAACACAACAGCCTGACGTGATCGGCGAGCGAACCGACCTGCCCCTTCCCGGCTTCGACAAGAGCCAGCCTTATGCCTTGAGGATCAAGGCCGAGGCCTGACATTACCCGGCTGACACGGCCATCTGCCGTGACAACAAATACGGCGGCAGGGTGCGCAAACTGATCGTTCGCCTTGTCATAAATGGCATGAAAGCCGAGGTTGTCGGAAAGCTGTGTTACGGCCTCCTCTTTTCCCTGCAGCATCGTCGTATGTGCCGCGATCTGCCCTTCGCTTCCGATCTGCGCCGCCTTCATCGCCGCGGCATCCTGCGCGCTGTCCTTCGGATCGATCCCCGCGACGAACAAATTGAAGTCGCGCCCTGCCAGGAGGCCCGATCCGCTCAATGCATCCGCCGTCTGACGCAGAATCGGGCTGCACAGCGATTGGCACGTAAAATCGGCCAGTATCCAGATGCTCGGAATGTTTCTCACCCAACTCCTGATCGGTTGGTCAGGCTCATTTCCCTCATGCAACACGGTTGCGAGCGGAAGCGTCGCATTCGGAGGCGGGGTCTCTGAAACACGCGACAAATCACGCGCCGGAACCTCGGCGACAGCCGATATCGGCCGCGTCAGTGCGAATATGATCGCAACCCCAAGCAGTACCCCTAGCCGTTTTGTCTCCATCAGCGGCACCGTTATGGGTGATGAAGATGCGATCTATTCCTTCGTCCCCGGCAGGATTGCGCTCAATATCTGCCGGGCCGTGCCTTTGATAACGCCTGCATCATCCGGATCGCCTTTGACAAGGCTCTGGGTGAAATGACGCGCCTGTTCGAGGGTGATATGCGGCGCGAGCGGCGGCACATCCGGGTCGGTCTTGACTTCAAGCACCACTGGCCGGTCCGCGCTGAGCGCCTCGTCCCAGGCCTCACCCATTCTGTCCGCCTTATCTACGTAGATTCCTTTCAAACCTATCAATTCGGCGAAGCGATGATACGGCACATTCGGAATATCCTGCGATGCCTCGAATTTCGGATCGCCTTCGAGAACGCGCTGCTCCCACGTCACCTGATTGAGGTCTTCGTTGTTGAAGACGCATACGATCCAGCGATGGTCGGGCCACTGCCTCCAGTATTTCGCCACCGTAATCAGCTCGGCCATGTTGTTCATCTGCATGGCACCATCTCCGACCAAAGCGATCACCGGCCGGTGCGGATGCGCGATCTTCGCCGCGATCGCATAAGGCACCGCGGCGCCCATCGAGGCGAGACCGCCGGAGAGCGAGGCCATCATACCGCGTCTGATTTTCAAATCCCGCGCGTACCAGTTCGCGCACGAACCGGAATCGCTGGTCAGGATCACGTCGTCCGGCAAGCGGGGTGACAGTTCCCATGTCACGCGCTGCGGATTGACCTTGGCGGCCGGCTGCATGGCGCGGTCTTCCAGCGTGCTCCACCACGCTTGCAGATTCCTTGCGATCTCGTCGCGCCAGGCGGTATCCGTCTTTTGGTCGAGCAACGGAAGCAGCCCACGCAATGTTTCCGCAGCGTCCCCGACCAGATTGACCTCCATCGGATATCGCAACGAAAGCATATCCGGTGCGATGTCGATCTGAACACCTCTCGCCTGTCCTTCCTTCGGCAGGAATTCGGCATAGGGAAAGCCAGAGCCGATCATCAAAAGCGTATCGCACTCCATCATCAAGTCCCAACTCGGCTCGGTGCCGAGAAGACCAATGCATCCTGTCACCCATGGCAGATTGTCGGGAAGCGCAGCCTTGCCGAGCAGGGCCTTGGCAGCTCCGGCACCGAGACGATCTGCCACTGCAATGACATCGTCCGTCGCATCGAGCGCACCCGCACCGACAAGCAGCGCAACCTTCTTGCCGGCATTTAGAACTCCCGCCGCACGCCTCAGATCGGCATCGTAAGGAACAGTCTTTGGCTTGGAAAAGCCAACGCCCGAATGAAGCGTGCCGTGGGCGCGCGCGGGCTCCTCATACTCCATTTCCTGCAGATCATTCGGAAAGATCAGCGCCGTGACGCGCCGTTCCCCAAGCGCGGTGCGTACGGCGCGATCGACCAGATGGCGGACCTGCTGGGGCGACGATGCCTGCTGCACGAACGCCGCTGCCACATCCTTGAACATCGCGGGCAGATCAAGCTCCTGCTGATAGTGCCCGCCGATGGCCGTACGCGCCTGCTGGCCGGCAATCGCCAGAACGGGCATGTGATCGAGACGCGCGTCATAAAGACCAGTCAGAAGATGAGAGGCGCCCGGACCCGAGGTCGCGATGCAGACTCCCAGTTCGCCGGTGAATTTCGCATAGGCCGACGCCATGAAGGCCGCCATTTCCTCATGCCGGGCCTGAATGAATTCGATCCTGCCGTTTGCGCGATTCAGGGCGCCGAAAATGCCGTTGATCCCGTCACCCGGATAGCCAAAAATCTTGCTGACGCCCCAGAGGTGCAGACGCTGCACAATGAAATCACCGACCGTCTGGGCCATCTGCGTCCCCTCTGTTGAGGAAGTCAGCCGATGAAACATCGCGGCAGTGCGCACGTTCCTTTCACAACTCGGCGAGCCGCATGATGACGTGCATCAGCCGGATCGCTTTCGTGGCGTTTTCCCCACAACTTCGATCAAAGGAAGGGCCTCCCGCCCGTAACGGCCACCGTTGCCCCCGAAACATAGCTGGAGAGCGGATCGGCCAGCATGACATAGGCGGTAGCGAGTTCGGCCGGCTGCCCCGGCCGCTTCATAGGCGTGTTCTGCCCGAACGTCTTGACCGCATCCGGTCCCATCGTGGAGGGGATCAGGGGAGTCCAGATCGGACCGGGCGCAACCGCATTCACGCGAATGCCCTTCGCAGCCAACAACTGCGCCAACCCAGCCGTGAAATTGTGAATCGCGCCCTTGGTGGTAGCGTAAGCCAGAAGCGCCGGACTCGGATCGTCGGAATTGATCGAGGCCGTATTGATGATCGAAGCTCCCGGCTTCATGTGCGGGACGGCGGCTTTGACGAGGTAGAACATCGCGTGAATGTTGACGCGAAACGTCAGCTCCCACTCCTCATCAGAAATATCCTGCAGGTCCTTGAACGTGGCTTGATGGGCAGCATTATTGACCAGAATATCGAGGCTGCCGAATTCGGACACCGCACGCTCCACGATTGAACGGCAATGTCGCGGGTGCTGGATATCGCCCCGCACCAGCGTAACCCGTCGTCCGGCCTGTTCGATCAGGTTCGCTGTTTCCCTGGCGTCCTCATCCTCCTTGAGGTACGCGATCACAAGGTTCGCCCCTTCGCGGGCAAACGCAATCGCGACGGCGCGTCCGATGCCGCTATCGCCTCCGGTGATGATCGCGGTCTTGCCTGCGAGCCGGCCCGATCCTTTGTACGTGTCCTCGCCATGATCCGGCCGGGGCTTCATCTTCTCCGTGACGCCGGGCATCGGCTGTTGCTGTTCCGGAAATGGCGGGGTCGGAAAATCCGTCATGCTGTCACCGCGCTTAAGTTTATGGGCAGGCGTCATGGAAGCCGGGGGAATGGCCACGCGCGGGGCCACTCCCACTTCATGCTCCATCGTTACTTGCGGTTGTTATTGAGCGACTGGGCCATCTCCAGGTGATGCTGAAGAGCTGGCAGCGTCCTGCCGGCCCAGTCCTTCAGCTTCGGATTATCGCCACCCTTGGCATAGCGCTCGAACAGCGAGACCGCATCCTTATGGGCGCTGACCTGCATCGGATCATATTGGGCAGCGAAATTTTCCGGCTTCGTATCCTTTAATTTATCGATCTTGCTTTGCGAGGAGCTGTCCAGCACGGACGGAATCTCTGCCTTGACCGCGCCGCTCGAGACCAATTCCTTCAGCTCCGAACTGGTCTTGGTGTGATCGGTCACCATCTGGTTGGCAAAGCTCTTCTCGGCAGCATTGCCTTTTTCCAGCGCAATCTTCGCGGCGGCAATTTCCGTCATATCGCTGATGGCGGCCTCCTTCACGAAGTCAGCGGTGGTCGGGGCGATGCCAAGCGTCGAATTGATTCCGATCTTTTCACCCACCGATTGGGCGAGGGCCGCGGACGACAAAAAGCAGAATGCGACAGCAAGGGTGGCTGCATGCTTCATTTGGCTCCTCCCACAAATGCGGGCCTGCGCAGCCCGGTCCTGTTCATCTCCTTAACAGCGGCCTGCAAAGCCCGTTCCCTGCAGGAGAGGCGCGCCCGCCTGCTGCCTTTCTGTACGCTGGGAACGTCATCCTTTCTCGGCAATTTGATTCCCTACACGCCGAAATACGTTTGGGAGAAAATCATGGGTCTCGCGACATATGCCGTCATCGACCACACTTCGAAATGGGTCGTTCTGCATGATGGAGAACCGGAAGGTGACTTCGCAACCAAGGAAGCCGCCTTCGAAGCTGCCGTCGCCGCAGCATCCCTCGCCGTTCGTCAGGGCCATGAGGTGCATGTGAGCGTACCAGCGCGGGAAACTGGGGAGGGTGCCCTCGGCATTTCCGCCGAAGGGTAATCGCTCCGCACCGTTTCAGCAGAGCCTCATTTTGACGAGGCCTAGCATTGCCTCGGCTTATGATGCTGCTGGAGCGTTTCACCGTGTTGTTGCTGAGACCGCTACAAACCGATCTGCATCGCGCGAAGTTTCGCGGCATCCAGGGGCGCGGCACTCTTCTGATCGTTGTCGAAATAGACAAAGACGTCGGAACCAGCAGATCGCCACCGGTCGATCTGTTCCGACCATCGGTTCAACGTCGCGCCGGAATAATGCCCGCGATATCTGCCACCCGGGCCATGCCCTCGCACATACACGAAATCGGCGGTCTGCTCCCATGGCGAGGGAGCATCGTGATGATCCGAAATGCAGAGCGCCACGTTATGCTTTGCCAGCAGCCGAAAAATCTCGGCCGCGTACCAGCTTCGATGTCTGAACTCGAAGACATAGCGATGGCGCGGCGAAAGCATCTTCAAAAAATGCTGCAGACGTTCGGGTGCGGCGGTGAAATTCGGCGGCAGTTGAAACAGAATCGGCCCGGCCTTGTCGCCAAGGAGCGCGATCCGCTCTTCCATCAGTTCGAGACTATCCGCGCTTCTCTCCGAGAGACGCTTCCAATGCGTAATGTATTTCGACGCCTTCCAGGCAAAAATGAAATTTGGGGCCGTCTGATTCCGCCAGTTTCTGACGGTCGCCTCAGTCGGCGTTCGATAAAATACGCCATTCAGTTCGGTGGTTTCGAACTGCGAAGCATAGAACTGCAATTGATGTTTAACCATCAGGCCGGATGGAAAGAATGGCCCTCGCCATGAAGCATAGTGCCAGCCCGACGTGCCGATCAGGACATTTCCTTTTTTCTTACTCATCCCAAAATCGTTACGCAGCCCATTGACGCCAAATCCTGAAATAGCCTGACAACCCGGGGGACTCATCTCTCCCTGTCCGTCGCTGCCGTTCGCCGCTCTTGCTTGCCCTCATCCTGCAAGTTCTTGTCGCCGGGAATTTCGGCCGCGACTTCCTTTGCCGCACCTTCGATTTTCTGAATTGTTTTTGTCATCACTCCCCTTCAGGCCGATCCTGTCAGGCCAGCCTCTGTGGCCCCGCGTTCCTCCACCAGCATGATTCCCTTGGGCGTCAGTTCATATAAATCGCCATCTTTCAGAACATAGCCTTCTAGAACGAGGTCGAGCACTTTCCCTTTCTTGTCGTCGTCAAACGCAATCGACGAACCGATAGCGCGCAAAATGGCGACTTGTTCGTCATTCAGCATGGCACTCTCCCATTTCTGTCTTGAACGCGCTTGATAGATCGTCGTTCCGAAGCTCACGGAACGTTCCGTCTGCTTGTAGTTGATCGGCGAATCCATGGAATGCGAAGAGTCTCAAGCTTCAAGCTATGTTGCACGGCGAGATCGTTGAATCGGATTTTTTCGATCCAATTTTCCTCGGCCAAAGTGCAACCATCCGCAAGGATAGGGTTTAGAGAAATGCTCGCGTCGGGTCCCATCAGGCGATGCCGCGATTGCAGCGCAAACAATTCTGACAAAAAACGAGGAAACGAAACGATGCAAACCATGCGAAGCAATAGCTGGACTGAAACTGAGTTGCAGAAGCTGCGCGCTTACGCGGATGGTGGATGTTCGGCTTATCGCATTGCTGCGGCGCTGAATCGAAGTGTTGCAGGCGTCCGAACAATGGCCGCTCGCCGAGGGATCGCGATCTCCAATTTTAACGAGCGCGAAAAACGATCTGACAGGAAAACCGCCGGTGGGTATGAGGCTCCAAATGTATCGGTACAGAGCTGAGCGCCAAGCCGACCTTTGGAATTTTGTGAAAGGCGCGATCAGCGGGGCGCTGGCAGCAATTGTCGTTATTAGTAGTGGCAGTCTTCTCTTCTTTGCTCTCTCGCACTGACCGGAAGCGCCGGGTGATAGCGACCGCAATAAGTAAGGACAGCCCCCCATCCGCGTCAGACGGAAATGCTTGATGGCGGGGCTACTTCATTGGAACATAGCCGCAGCATATCGAGATAGTCTGCCCGCCACGTCATCATCTTCACCTTGCGCTCATGGACGGAAGCTCTGCCGGGGAGCCTGAGTATCGCTTCCGGCCGCATGCCGTACCGATCATAGTCGGCCTTAACGTCCGCAGGAGATTGCCTTGCGGGCGATGTAGTCACCGATCGCCTTTTATATTTGGGCGATCAAATCCGGCTAATTCTATCAATATGATGCTGAAACCACAGGGGAATATTGGCATGTGGTACAGTTGGGTGGGATCGAACCACCGACCTCCGGATCCACAATCCGGCGCTCTAACCAGCTGAGCTACAACTGCATCCTTTGTCGCGCCACGAGGGCTGCGAACGCGCGGAAACTAGGGGCAGCGCCCGGCTTTGGCAAGACCGGACAAGCCTTTCTGTAACAAGAGATTCTATCAGATCGCGAAGCGGGCGAGGAAAGAAATTCCGGGGTCCCAGAGGAGCGCCGGACGCGAAAACGGCCGGGCAAGCCCGGCCGTCCGCAGATCGATTCTGTAAAATCGCTTAGCCGACGTTCTGGAACGCCTTGGAGACGCT
>Ga0182735_1002622_pt1 | contig 10735 bp, 7 predicted proteins | sample eDN5th30CKraftMG_FD_128524 | JGI IMG/M metagenome (GOLD analysis project Ga0182735, IMG submission 128524) | Enriched Miracle-Growth compost microbial communities from Emeryville, California, USA - eDNA 5th pass 30_C Kraft MG (version 2) (version 2) ... | reverse complement strand
GCCCAGTTCCTGCGCACGGGCTTCGGACAGGAACGGATCGAAAGCCACCACATGCATCTTGAGGCCAATGCCGCGCGTGGCGACAATCGAACCGATATTGCCGCAACCGACGACACCGAGCGTCTTGCCGGTGATTTCCACGCCCATGAAGCGGTTCTTTTCCCACTTGCCTGCGCGGGTGGACGCATCGGCCTCCGGCAGCTGGCGCGCCACGGCGAACATCAGCGCAATGGCATGTTCCGCCGTGGTAATCGAATTGCCGAACGGCGTATTCATCACGATGATACCGCGCCGCGAAGCCGCCGGAATATCGACATTGTCCACGCCGATACCGGCGCGACCGACAACCTTCAGATTTTTGGCAGCGGCGATCAGCTTTTCCGTGACCTTGGTGGCCGACCGAATTGCCAGACCGTCATACTGACCGATGACTTCGAGAAGCTTTTCCTTATCCTTGCCAAGATCGGGCAAGTAATCGACTTCAACACCACGATCCTTGAAAATCTGGACGGCAGTGGGCGAAAGCTTATCGGATACGAGAACGCGAGGTGCCATTTGGGCCTCCTTTTGTTTTACGCACATCCTGTCCGAAAACCGTTTTCGGGATGTGCTCAAACATGTCCTGACCAAGCATTTCAAACAATGAGCGTGCAGATAGGCACCGCATGGGGCTCATTTCAGCTCAGGGCGAAATGCTGCAAATATGTTGGGAATGCGAGCCGTGGCCTAACCGGTGGCCAGCCACGGCTTAGGCAGAAACGTGCCTCAGGCAGCAGCCTTGAGCGCAGCTTTCTGCGTTTCGAAAGCCCAGTCGAGCCAATGGGTCAGCGCTTCCAGATCGGATGTTTCGACCGTGGCACCGGCCCAGATCCGCAAGCCCGAAGGCGCATCGCGATAAGCGCCGATGTCATAGGCGACGCCTTCCTTTTCTAGCGCCGTGACGATGCCCTTGGCGAAGGCACCTTGAGCTTCGGCAGAAAGTGCTGCCACTTCAGGATCGACAATGGTGAGGCACACGGAGGTGTTGGAGCGATTTTCCGGCTTCGCGGCCAGATTGGCGATCCATGGCGTCCTGGCCACGAAAGCATCCAGAACGGCGAAATTGCTGTCGGCGCGTGCGACCAGACCGTCAAGGCCGCCAATCGACTTCGCCCAGTTGAGCGCGTCGAGATAGTCTTCCACGCAGAGCATGGACGGCGTGTTGATGGTTTCGCCGACGAAAATGCCTTCGATCAGCTTGCCGCCGGAAGTCAGGCGGAAAATCTTGGGCAGCGGCCATGCAGGCTTGTAGCTTTCCAGACGCTCGACCGCACGCGGGCTGAGGATCAGCATGCCATGCGCGCCCTCGCCGCCCAGAACCTTCTGCCAGGAGAAGGTGACGACATCGAGCTTCGCGAAATCCAGACGCTGCGCGAAAGCGGCAGAGGTGGCGTCGCAGAAGGTCAGGCCCTTGCGATCCGCCGGGATGAAATCGGCGTTCGGAACGCGCGCGCCCGACGTGGTGCCATTCCAGGTGAAGACGACATCGCGGTCGAAATCGACTTGGCTGAAATCGACAATCTCGCCGTAAGGCGCCACAAAAGTGCGCACATCTTCGAGCTTGAGCTGCTTGGTCACATCCGTAACCCAGCCCGCGCCAAAACTTTCCCACGCGACCATATCGACGCCGCGCGCGCCGAGCATGGACCACAGCGCCATTTCCACAGCGCCGGTATCGGACGCCGGAACGATGCCGATACGGTAATCGGCAGGCACCTGCAGGATTTCACGGGTAAGGTCGATGGCGTCCTTCAGCTTGGTCTTGCCGATTTTCGCGCGATGCGAACGGCCAAGAGCGGCATCGACCAGCGCATCAAGCGACCAGCCGGGACGTTTTGCACAGGGACCGGATGAAAAATTAGGGTTAGCCGGGCGAACTACCGGCTTCGCAATCGTCGTCATGTTGTTTCTATCCTCTCAGATAGCACGCGTCTCGGTGGGGAGACGTGGCCCACTGATGGGAATAGCGGAAAGCGCATTTTTCCACAACAGGGCTTTTCAGGAATATTTTGCTCTTAACTGCCGCACGATATCAAAATTCGTAGAACGGTGTGGTCGCAACAAAAAAGGGCCCGCAAGGGCCCTGTTTCCAGCCTGCTTTCAATCGCACTGACTACCAGGTCGTGAAACGGATACCGGCGCGCAGCTGATGCGACTTGATATCCTGATCGCTGATTGTGATGCCATTGCCACTGACGACATCGCCGCTGCTGATGACGCCGTAACGATAGCCGAGATCGAGCTTGATGTTCGAGGCAACATCGATGCCGACACCAGCCATCAGCGCCCAGGCGAACCGATAGTCATCGTCGGACTTCAGATCGCCAACACCGGTATCGAATGTATAGCGCACATTGGCGAAGCCAAGTCCCCCGCCGAGATAGGGCGTGAAGCCTGCGAAATTGCCGAGGTCCACATAGGCGTTGGCCATCATGTCCCAGATACGGGCTTCGGCGGGAAAATCTTCCATATCCTGCTTGGAATAGCTGCCCGTCACATCGGCGCGCAGATAATCAGTGAACTGATAACCGATACCGACCGAAGGCACGAAATTCTTATCCAGATCGAAGCTTTCGGAAATGCTGTTCCCGAACTGATCGCGGGCCGAAAGGCCGGTTTTGGAAGAGATATTGTAACCGAGATCGCCGCGCAAATACCAGCCGGAGCCGACTTCGACCGGCTGCGCTTCGACAACTGGCTCATAGCCGACGGCATCGAGATCGGCCGCCGAGGCAACGGATACAACGCTGAAACCCGCCAGAACAATGGCCGACAGATCGAGAGCACGCCACTTCGCAAACATGATGAGAACCCCGCTCATAAGAATTATCTCAATTATGAACACCTATGGTTAACGCCCGATAAAAATTGGGGGATCGTTCAAGCGAAGCCGCAAAGAAAAAGGCCCGGTTTCCCGGGCCCTCAACAATCAGATATCTCTGTGTTCGCTTACTTGTAGACGGGGCCGTCCACAATGGTCGAAACCTGCTGTGGTGCGTAAGGCGCATTCGATCCACCGAACATGTAGCGCAGGCCAACGCGGAAGTCATGAATGTCCATGCCCTTGTCGTAACCGTCGCCAATATACCGGTTGCCTTCAAACATCTTGCCGCCATTGATATGGCGATAGCGATAACCGGCATCGAGCTTGAGGTTCTGCGTCAGATCGACGGAAGCACCCGCCATGAGCGCATAGGTGAAGCGCCAGTTGGCTGTGCCTTCCATGGTGCCGCCATAGCGCACATCGTCCAGATCGCTCCATCTGACGCGCGTTCCACCGATACCGGCGCCGACATAAGGCGTGAAGCCGCTGAAGTTGCCGAGATCGACATAGGCATTAGCCAGGATCGACAGCGCCGAGAAATGGGCGCGTTCATCGGAAGCGCAATTCAGATCGCCGTTGCAGGCTTCACCGAATGTGTTGCCCTCGAACTTAGCACGGGTCATGTAATCGACCGTCAGATCGGTGCGGAAGTAATCCGTCAGCTGATAGCCGACGCCGCCGCCGATCAGGAACGAACCTTTCAGGTCGCCGTAGAGTGTGTTGCTGCCGAATGTCCGATTACCGCCGCATGTCGCGCAATTATCGATCGTTGAGTAATCCGCATCCTTGAATTTTGGCTTGGAATAGCCGAGATCGCCGCGCAGATACCAGCCGCCGACGGCAGGCGGCGCTACAACAACTTCCGGAACCACCGGCGGTTCAATCATATCGGCCGCCAAAGCGCCCGTAGCCATCATGGCGACAGATGCAGCCAAGCCGCCGAAAAGAGTTTTCACAAGACCGTTCATCATCTGCCCCATTGAAATATCATGACGCCAGAGCGTCATCCTCGCTTTCTGTAGGGAACATAATTTTGAAAGGTTAATTACAACTTAACCTTGTTTTTTAACGATCCTTTTTAATAAATCTTAGACGTAGCTAAAATAAAAACGGCGCGTAGAGAAGCGCCGTTTCAATCATTCGAATTTTTATTATTAAGTTAAGCCGCGTTGCCCACCGACGAGATGACATCGACAATATCGTTGACCACTTTCTCAACCAGAACGCGATCATCGCCCTCGGCCATCACGCGGATCAGTGGTTCGGTCCCCGATGGGCGGATCACGAGGCGGCCCTGCACGCCAAGACGCTCGCGCGCTTCATCGATGGCGTGTTTTACATTCTTATTTTCCAGCGGCTTGCCACCGGCAGTGCGCACATTCTTGAGCAATTGCGGCACGGGTTCAAACTTGCGGCAGATGTCGCTGAGCGGCTTTTCCGCTTCCTGCATGACAGCCAATATCTGCAAGGCGGAGATCAGTCCGTCCCCGGTCGTCGCGAAATCTGACAGGACGATGTGGCCGGACTGTTCGCCACCCACATTGAAGCCATGTTCGCGCATATGCTCGACCACATAGCGGTCGCCCACCTTGGTGCGGGCGAGCGTCAGATTGTGATCGGTCAGGAAACGCTCCAGTCCGAGATTGGACATGATGGTCGCGACAATGCCGCCGCCGGTCAGCCGGTCGCTATTGGCCCATGATTCGGCAATCACCGCCATCAGCTGGTCACCGTCGATTACCGATCCGGTTTCATCGACGAGCAGCACGCGATCCGCGTCGCCATCCAGCGCAATGCCGACATCGGCGCGCAGTTCCTGCACCTTCTTCATCAGGCCGATCGGATGGGTCGAACCGCAATCCTCGTTAATATTGATGCCGTTCGGCTCGTCATTGATAGTGATGACTTCCGCGCCAAGCTCCCAGAGCGCTGCCGGAGCCACCTTATAGCCAGCACCGTTGGCGCAATCGATCACCACACGCAGGCCGTTGAGCGCGATGTTGCGCGGCATGGTGCGCTTGGCAAATTCGATATAGCGATAGATGTCGCCATCGACGCGCTTGGCCTTGCCGATGGCCCCATGGCTTGCCAGCAGCGACGAAAGATCGCCCTCGATCAGCTTTTCGATCTGAAGCTCGATCTCGTCTGACAGCTTGAAGCCATCGGGACCGAACAGCTTGATGCCGTTGTCGTAATAGGGATTGTGCGAAGCCGAAATCATCACGCCGATATCTGCGCGCAGCGAACGGCAGAGCATGGCGACAGCCGGTGTCGGGATCGGCCCCAGCAGGAACACATCCATGCCCGCCGCCGTGAAACCGGCAACCAGTGCGTTTTCCAGCATATAGCCCGAACGGCGCGTATCCTTGCCAATCACCACCCGCGAAACCTGACCCGAACGGCGGAAAATATGGCCCACCGCCATGCCGACCTTCATGGCCACATCAGGCGTCATGGGGAAACTGTTCGCCTGTCCGCGAATGCCGTCAGTTCCGAAGTATTTCCGTGTCATATGTTTAGCCTTGCGTTGAGCCACTTCGCCATCCCGGCGCCGTCGATATATGCCGCTCCTTTCAACCGGAGCGCAATAGTCGCGCAGGCCCGCAACTCTGACGGCGAATTTCTGGGTTAATATCCTAAAATGCCTGTTCTATGCAATTTCGTCTTTGGCAGCGTCCAAAGCGATGCCGGTCGCTAAAGTTGTATCCCTCAAAAGATGATGCACCGAAATCGTTAACCGAGCCTTTGCAGGGCTTGGCAGCTGTCTTGGAGATATAATCAAAAAGAAAGCCGGGCGAAACCCGGCTTTCTTCGTCTGTTTGCCATAAGCAACTTATTGCGGCTGCGGCTCCATGCCGGGTTCATTCCCCGGTTCGCCGCTGCTCTTGCGCTTGCGCGGGCTACCCGCCTTCGGAACACCGGAACCGCGCGACGGCGTATCATTGCCCTGATCGCGCGACGGCTTGTTGCCCGCGATCAGTTCCTTGATCTCGTCGCCCGACAGCGTTTCATATTCCAGAAGACCCTCGGCGAGCGCGATCCAGTCCTTCTTCTTCTTGGTCAGGATGCGGGTCGCTTCGGCATAGGCCTCGTCGATCAGGCGACGCACTTCGGCATCAATGATCTGCGCGGTTTCTTCCGAAATATTCTGCGTGCGCGAGACCGAGTGACCGAGGAAGACTTCTTCCTGATTGTCACCGTAAGCCACACGACCGAGCTTGTCGGAGTAACCCCACTGGGTGACCATGGACCGGGCGAGCTTGGTTGCCTGCTGGATGTCCGACGATGCACCAGACGTGATATTTTCCTTGCCGAATTTCAGCTCTTCTGCCACGCGACCGCCCATCATGATGGCAAGACGCGACACCATCCAGGTATAGGTGGCCGAATAACGGTCGCCTTCCGGAAGCTGCATGACCATGCCCAGCGCACGACCGCGCGGAATGATGGTCGCCTTATGGACAGGATCAGCGGCAGGCACGTTGAGCGCCACGATGGCGTGACCTGCCTCGTGATAGGCCGTGTTGGCCTTTTCTTCCGGCGTCATGGCGGAGCGGCGTTCCGCACCCATCATGATCTTGTCCTTGGCGTCTTCGAATTCCTGCATGGTGACGAGACGCTTGTTGCGGCGCGCTGCCATCAGGGCGGCTTCGTTGACGAGGTTCATCAGATCCGCGCCGGAGAAGCCCGGCGTACCGCGTGCGACGACCTTGAGATCGACATTGGGTGCCAGCGGCACGTTGCGCACGTGCACCTTGAGGATCTGTTCGCGGCCGACGATATCCGGGTTCGGCACCACGACCTGACGGTCGAAACGGCCCGGACGCAGCAATGCCGGGTCAAGAACGTCCGGACGGTTGGTCGCGGCAATCAGAATGATCGATTCGTTGGCTTCGAAACCGTCCATCTCGACCAGCAACTGGTTGAGGGTCTGTTCGCGTTCGTCATTACCGCCGCCGAGACCGGCGCCACGATGACGACCGACAGCGTCGATTTCGTCGATGAAGATGATGCAAGGCGCATTCTTCTTGGCCTGTTCGAACATGTCGCGGACGCGGCTTGCGCCAACACCGACGAACATTTCAACGAAATCCGAACCGGAAATGGTGAAGAACGGCACATTGGCTTCGCCCGCAACCGAGCGCGCCAGAAGGGTCTTACCGGTTCCGGGAGGGCCAACGAGCAGCACGCCACGCGGAATCTTGCCGCCAAGACGCTGGAACTTCTGCGGATCGCGCAGGAATTCGACGATTTCTTCAAGGTCCTGCTTGGCTTCGTCGACGCCAGCCACATCCTGGAAGGTGACGCGGCCATGCGCTTCGGTCAAAAGCTTCGCCTTCGACTTGCCGAAGCCCATCGCACCGCGCGAGCCACCCTGCATCTGGCGCATGAAGAAAATCCACACGCCAAGGATCAGGATCATCGGCAGCCACGACAGGAGAATGCCAATCAGCGAACTGGAGCCGTCGCTTTCGGGACGGGCAGTGATCGCAACATCCTTGCTTTCAAGCCGCGCAACGAGGCCCGTATCGCCAGGCGAATAGGTCTGGAACGTCGAGCCATTGTCGGCAAAGGTGCCGGTAATGCGCTCGCCGGTAATCGTGACCGATTTCACCCGACCATTGGATACGTCGTCAATAAATTGCGAATAGGAAACTTCACGGGAATTCGTGCGCTGACCAGGGCTCTGGAACAGGTTGAACAGCGCGATCAAAAGAAGAGCAATGATCGCCCAGAGGGCGAAGTTGCGATAGTTCGGATTCATATCGGGTCCAATCGATACCACGGCCATTCCGCAACCGCGGAACGATGTTTCGATCTAACATAGGATCGAAGGAAGGCGTTGCCAAGGCGCGTATCACGCCGCATGGGAGATTCTTCCCACTCTGGTTTATAAAAATTAGGAGTTTAGCGAAGTTTGACGGCCAATCCGCTTCTCGATCGCCTGGGCAAGTGCAAAATCATATCCCGGCAACACATGATCGAACAAAGCGAAATGCCGCTCCATACGAACTTCCGCCGGCAGATTCTGCCCCGGAAGGAACGGCAGAGAGACAATCTTTCCATCCACATAGACCGCGGGCAGCACCAGAAGCGCTTCGCGCCATCGCGTATTTGTTTCTGAAGGATTTTCCGGGAGGGACACTGGAGAATCGGTCAGAAAATCGATCAGCGCCTGTCGTCCCGGCGCGGCGATTTCAAAATCGCGGTCGCCTGTATTGAAAAAGCGGAAGCGCCCATCCCAGATGCAACTACCCCCGGCGGGCAACGGCACGGACGGCAAATTGCGCCGCTCGCGGCGAAAGCGATGCGGCTGCCCTTTGGCTCCCCGCTCGATCAACGCGCCAAAAATGGTCAATCTTTCGTGTTTTTGGCTTTCGTGTTCGCCCAACAGGATGCGTTCAATACGCACCCGCTCGGCGTCGCCCGGCAGGAAACGCCGCCCGCCAGCCAGGGAAGCCACGAGGCCGGAAAAGAGCCGCCGCACGGTTTCGGGCAAGGCGGCATAAATGGCCGGGTTGATTTCCATCCGGTCGCAAACATCCACATGCAAACTCGCGGGATCAGCCAAGGCCGCAACGAGAGCGGCGTTGTCGCGCTTGCGCGCCGCGCTGGCCAAAGCCACTTGCGCCAGAACAATCTGCGGATCGGCATCAGCAGCAGCGCCCTGGCGAACACGCGGGCGCTCGTAATCCGTATTGGCATTGCTCGGATCATCGACCCAGCGGAGACCTTTCGCTGTCAGTTCGTCCCGCAATGCCTGCCGCGAAACGGAAAGCAACGGTCGGATCAGTTCGACAGACCCTTCCAGCCACGATTGAGCGGCCATGGCGGCAAGCCCCCTCGCCTCCGCATGGCGGCTGCGCTCCTTGCGCATCAGGAAAGTCTCGATCTGGTCATCCTGCGTATGGCCGGTCACGATCACACTCGCGCCCGCTTCATGCGCCGCCTGCACCAGAAGCCGGTAGCGCGCGCTGCGCGCGGCTGCGGCCAGCCCCTGCGTCGGCTTGGGATCGTCCCATGCCAGAATGCGGTGCGCGATACCATGCTCGCGGCACAGCACCCCGACATTTTCAGCCTCTTCGGCTGATTCGGGACGCAAGCGATGATCAACAGTCACCGCCAGCAATGCCGGGCAGTGAACCAGTGTCGCCAAATAATCCTTAAGCAGGAACAGCATTGCCAGCGAATCGCTGCCACCGGAAACGGCCGCAATAACAGTCTTTGCCTGATCCAGATGAAAAGATTTAAAAATATCAGTCGGGGAAAGCCCCACGAAACAACTCCGCAATCAGCACTTTACGCGTGTGCGTTCTTCGGCAACGCGCTTCAAAATGGCGGGAGCCGCTTTGGGATAACGTTGCGGAATCTGCTCGAAAGTCGCGCAGGCAACGTCGTGATTGTCCATTTTCTCAAGCGTCATGCCGAGCTTGAACATGTTTTCCGGCGCACGGCGGGAATCGGGATAGTCGCGCTGCGTGTCGATGAACACGGTCGCAGCCTCTGGATAACGTCCCTGACCGTACAACGACTCTCCCAGCCAGAAGCGCGCTTCCGCCGTCTGTGGATCAGCCGGATAGCGCTTCACATGCTGGCGGAAACCCGATTCGGCAGCTTTGTAGTCACCCGACATCAGATACTGATACGACGCCTGATAGAGCGTGTTCGGATTATCGCCCATTGGCAGCGAAGCAACCGCCGTGCCGTCCTGCGCGCCGCCATTCCCAGCGGAACCCTGGCCAGCAGGCAGACCGCCCTGTTCGACGGGGCGTGGTGTAGCACTCAACGAATCGCCGATTACATTGCCACTGGAATCGAACCGGATAGACCCCAATGTCTGCGGCGGCTCGCCGCGCTGGGGGCCGCCCTGCGCCATCGCGCCCGAACCGGTTGTACCAGTAGCAAGAGAATCGGCGCCGACTGCGCCCGATTGTGCGGTCTGCGGTGCATCCAGAGCCGGTGTCCGGTCCGAAATCGAACCATCTTGACCGGCACTTGCGGAAACCCCGGCATCAGGGTTTCCGGCGGCACCGCTGCTGGCGAGAGCGCTACCATCGCTGGAACCGCCGCCATTGCCCAACCGCTCACCGGTTTCGGCGCGCTTGCCCGTTTCAAGAAACTGGAAGCGCTGCTCATATTCTTCCTGCATTTTCTGCATCTGATCCTGCATTTCGAGGATCTGGAAGTTCATGGCCTCAGCGCGCATGCCCAGCGTATCGGCCATGCTGACCGCATCGCCTCCGCCCTGCGCACAAAGATCGGCGCCCGGGGCCGGTGCGGCTGCAGCCGACTGACCCGCCACACTCGAAGCCGGTGAGGTGATGCCGTTCTTCTTTTCGAGTTCCTCGAACCGGAATTCGTTGTCTTCCTGCGTTTTTTGCAGCTGATTGTCGGTGAAGGCGATCTGCGCGTCCACATCCTCAATCTTGCCGGTCAGGTTACGCACCAGTTCCTGTAACATGCCGGGGCTCTGGTAGCCGCCATTCTGTGCGGATGCACCGCCGCCACGCATGGCGTCATCGAGAATAGCGGTCGAGCCAACGCTGACGCGATTTTGCCCGCCGCCCTTGCCCTTTTCGAGCGCCTGAAAACGGGCTTCGTTATCGCGATGGATTTTCACGATTTTGTCGCGCAGCTGCAAGATCTTGCTGTAAGACTGCGCGTTCTGATGGGCGAGATTGCATATCTGCTGCGAATACTGGTTCATGCCGGGATCACCAGTCTGCGCCAAAACCGGAGCACTCGCCAAAAGCGGCAGCATGGCAATTGCCAGTGTCACTTTTCTCATTGTTGTCCTCATTCCCTATTGCCCCTGCGAGTTTACAATGAACAGGATGATCGAGTGCCGCGCCTGAATGCTTGCTGAACATG
>Ga0182735_1002620_pt1 | contig 10737 bp, 10 predicted proteins | sample eDN5th30CKraftMG_FD_128524 | JGI IMG/M metagenome (GOLD analysis project Ga0182735, IMG submission 128524) | Enriched Miracle-Growth compost microbial communities from Emeryville, California, USA - eDNA 5th pass 30_C Kraft MG (version 2) (version 2) ... | reverse complement strand
GACTCCGCAAGACGGATCGTCAGCACGTCGCCGACCTTCTGCGCGCGCGAAGTCTCGTACAGCGACACCGACGATCCCGCCTGATAGATCGCGCCCAGCGTGTTGACGTTGACCGGTTGCGCGACGGCCGGCGCATAAGTGGGCATCTCGACGATCGAGTGCGAGCCCGACGACGAGCACGCCGCCAGTGCGAGTGCGAACGCCGAGCAGGGCAATGTCGCGAATTTCATGAACAATCCTCTCCTTTGATTCAGGGCGCGTCGTGCACCGCGGCAAGACGCCACCGGTCGGTCGTATCGCGCAGCCACGCTTCGTACGCCTTCAGCCGATAAATCACGCGCGCCGAGGCCGCCGCGCCGTTCGCTTCCAGCGTGATCGAGCTGGTCGCGTTCTCCCAGGTGCGCGTCTGATAACCGTTCGCGCGCTCGACGCGGCTTCGGCCGAACTTCGACGACAACCCTTCGGCGAAGTCGTCGGCGACGCGCGCATCGATCACGAACGACATGCGATACAGCCGCGGCGACGGATCGCCCGGCATCGCCAGGAAGCGCAATACGTGATCGCGGGCGAGCGTGCCATCGACAACGGCCGCCGATTCCCTCCAGCCGCCTTGCGTGCGATGCGCCCACTTGCAGGCGATCGACAGGCTGTGCGTATCGCGCAGCACCATGCCGAGCGATGCCGCGTCGATATCCGTGTCGCATACGGCGACGCTGCCGGGCGGCGTCGCGCGCGCGGGCTCGTCGCGCCGGAATGCGTCGAGCGCGATGCCGAGCTGCAGGCCGCGGAAGTCGAAAGGCTTCTGCGCCGCGGCGAATGCCGGCATCGCCATGCAAACGAAAAACGCGCAACGAAGAATCGTTCGCTTCATATCAGTCGATGGCAGTAGCGCAGGCGTCGAAAGGCGTGGACGCGGCATGACCCACGACCGGCACGACCTTCAGCAACGCCGATGTCGCGCGGCACGGCAACGCGGCGAGCGCGCAGCCGTCGAGCACGAACGGGCACGCCGCAAGCGCCGCGCACGCAAGGGCAAGACGAAAAGACCTCCGCATGATTTACGCAGTCGTATCGACGTGATTGCCGAGATGCGCCGGATTGCTCGCGGGCGTCTTCGCCGCGGGCGTGCCGGTTTCGACGGTCGGCGTTTCGGTGCCGCGCTTGATCGGCAGCGTGTGCGACGTCGCTTGCGTCGTATGTTGAGTGGCAGGGCTGGTGACGTTCATGCTGCTCCTTTTCGGATAAGGGACGTTGCGGATTGCAACAGGAGCAATCTTCGTCGAGCGCGCGAAGCCACGATCACACAAGCAAAACGTCGTTTCCCCGAGTGCTTACGAGCCATTAGCAGCGATTACGCAGGCGTTACCAGTTCTTTCCTCGCGTGCGAATCTGCATGTTGCGGCGCAGCGCGCGGTGCGAGATGGTATGACTGTTTCGGTAGTAAAAGCGGGTTAACGTGAATTAAAACTGGCCGAATACCTTCATATAGTCAATCTATCTCGGCGCCGTTGCCTCGCTCGTCTCAAAACCCAAATACCGGAATGGCATCGGGATGAATAGAACAACGAATTAACAGGTTATTCCATAATCATTCGAACAAGCACGGATACATAGCCAACGGATGGAGGAACCACTGACATGAAACGCCGCACCGTGTTAGTTGCGATGGCCGCCGCGCCACTCGGCGCAACGCTCCCGCTTTCCGCGTTCGCGCAGAAGCCCATCGTCCTCGGGTTCGCGCAGGTGGGCGCCGAAAGCGAATGGCGCACCGCCAACACCGAGTCGATCAAGTCGAGCGCGAAGGAAGCCGGCATCGACCTGAAGTTCTCCGACGCGCAGCAGAAGCAGGAGAATCAGATCAAGGCAATCCGCTCGTACATCGCGCAAAAGGTCGATGTGATCGCGTTCTCGCCCGTCGTGGAGACTGGCTGGGAGACCGTGCTCGTCGAAGCGAAGAACGCGAAGATTCCCGTCGTGCTGACGGACCGCGCGATCAGCAGCAAGGACGACTCGCTCTATGTCACGTTCATCGGCTCGGACTTCACCGAGGAAGGCCGCAAGGCGGGCCGCTGGCTCGTCGAGAAGGAGAAAGGCAATCCGGGGCCGATCAATATCGTCGAATTGCAGGGAACGGTGGGCTCCGCGCCCGCGATCGATCGCAAGAAGGGCTTCGAGGAAATCATCAAATCCGATCCGAAGTTCAAGATCATTCGCTCGCAGACCGGCGACTTCACGCGCGCGAAGGGCAAGGAAGTGATGGAGGCATTTCTCAAGGCCGAAGGCAAGAAGATCAACGTGCTTTACGCACACAACGACGACATGGCGATCGGCGCGATTCAGGCGATCGAGGAAGCGGGCATGAAGCCGGGCAAGGACATCATCATCATTTCCGTCGATGGCGTGAAGGGCGCGTTCGAAGCGATGATGGCGGGCAAGCTCAACGTATCCGTGGAATGCAGCCCGCTGCTCGGGCCGCAGCTGATGTCCGTGGTGAAGGACATCAAGGCGGGCAAGTCGGTGCCCAAGCGGATCGTTACGCAGGAAAGCATCTTCCCGATGGAGGTCGCGGCGAAGGAATTCCCCAACCGCAAATACTGACCGCCGATGACATCGCCAGTACTGGAGTTGCGCGGCATCGACAAGCGCTTCGCCGGCGTTCATGCGCTGCAGGACGTGAACCTTGCGCTCTATCCGGGCGAGGTTCACGCGCTCATGGGGCAGAACGGCGCGGGCAAGTCGACGCTCATAAAAGTGCTGACCGGCGTCGTGAGTCTCGACGCCGGCGAGATTCTGCTCGAGGGCCGCGCGATCCATCCCGATTCGCCGCTCGACGCGCAGAAGCTCGGCATCAGCACGGTCTATCAGGAAGTGAATCTGTGCCCGAACCTGTCGGTGGCGGAGAACATCTTCGCAGGCTATTTTCCGCGGCGCGGCGCGCTGCATGGCTATCGCATCGACTGGGATAAGACGCACGGGCAAGCGCGTGAGCTGCTTGCGCGCATCGGTCTCGATATCGACGTGACGCGTGTGCTGACGAGCTATTCGGTCGCCGTGCAGCAGATGGTCGCGATCGCGCGCGCGCTCAAGCTATCGTCCAAAGTGCTGATTCTCGACGAGCCGACCTCCAGCCTCGACGACGACGAAGTGCGCCGCCTCTTCGATGTACTGCGCCGCTTGCGCGAACAAGGGCTCGCGATTCTCTTCGTCACGCACTTTCTGAATCAGGTCTATGCGATCTCGGATCGCATCACGGTATTGCGCAACAGCCGGCGCGTCGGTGAATGGCCGACGAGCGAACTGGGCGCGCAGGCGCTCATCGCGGCGATGCTCGGCCGTGAGCTTGCCGCCGCGCAGGCGCGTCAGTCGCCGCCCGACGACATCGAAACGGCCACGCAGGAAACGGCGTTGCTCGATGCCACGCGACTCGGCCAGAAAGGCCAGCTTCAACCGCTCGATCTGCGCGTGCGCGCGGGCGAAGTGGTGGGCGTCGCGGGCCTGCTCGGTTCGGGGCGCACCGAACTCGCGAAGCTGCTCTTCGGCCTCGAAAAGCCCGACGAAGGCGAACTGCGCATCGATGGCATGCCGGTCTCCTTCACGACGCCCGCGCAGGCGATCCGTCACGGCATCGCGTTCTGTCCGGAAGAGCGCAAAGCGGACGGCATCGTCGCGGAGCTGTCGCTGCGCGAGAACATCGCGCTGGCGTTGCAGGCACGCATGGGCGCGCGGCGCTGCCTCACGCGCGCCGAACAGAACGCGCTCGCGGAACGCTTCGTGCGCGCGCTCGGCATCAAGGCCGCGACGCTCGACATGCCTATCGGTCTCTTGTCCGGCGGCAATCAGCAGAAGGCGCTCATCGCGCGGTGGCTCGCGACCGAGCCGCGCCTTCTGATTCTCGACGAGCCGACGCGCGGCATCGACGTCGCCGCGAAGCAGGAAATCATGGACGAAATACTCCGGCTCGCATCGACGGGCATGGCCGTGCTGTTCATTTCTTCGGAGATATCGGAGGTGGTGCGTATCGCGAATCGCATCGTCGTGTTGCGCGACCGGCGCAAGGTCGGCGAGTTGCCCGCCGGAACCAGCGAAGATACGGTATGCGAAATGATCGGAGCCGAACATGGATGACACCGCGCGCCGCATGACGCTTCGTTCGATGATGGAACATCGGCTCGGCTGGCCGATCGTCACGCTCGTGCTGCTGCTCGCGCTGAACGCTGCGTTCAATCCGGGCTTTCTGCATGTCGAGTGGCGCAACGGTCACGTCTACGGCAGTCTCGTCGATATCCTCAATCGCGCCGCGCCGCTCGCGGTCGTCGCGCTCGGCATGACCATCGTGATCGCCACGCGCGGCATCGATATCTCCGTCGGCGCGGTCGTCGCCATCGCGGGAGCGGTCGCCGCGTGGGCGATCGGCGGATCGGTCGCGGGCAACGTCACGCGCTTCCCGTTGCCTGTCGTGATCGTGGCGGCGCTCGGCGTCGCGTTGCTGTGCGGCTTGTGGAACGGCCTGCTCGTCGCGCGCGCGGGCATGCAGCCGATCATCGCGACGCTCATCCTGATGGTAGCGGGACGCGGCATCGCGCAGCTCATCACCAACGGTCAGATCATCACGATCTACTACACGCCCTACTTCTTCTTCGGCGGCGGCTATCTGCTCGGATTGCCGACATCGATCTGGATCGTCGCGCTCGTGTTCGTGCTGCTGTATCTTGCGATCACGCGCACGGCGCTCGGCCTCTTCCTGCAGGCGATCGGCATCAATCCGACCGCCGCGCGCGTCGCGGGCGTGCAGGCGAAACGGCTCACGCTCGGCGCGTATGCATTCAGCGGTTTGTGCGCGGGCGTGGCGGGCATTCTCATCAGCTCGAACGTCAAGAGCGCCGACGGCAACAACGCGGGCCTCTTGCTCGAACTCGATGCGATCCTCGCCGTCACGCTCGGCGGCACCGCGCTCACGGGCGGTCGCTTTACGCTCGCGGGCAGCGTGATCGGCGCGCTCATCATCCAGACGCTCACGTATCTGATCTATTCGCTCGGCGTGCCTCCGGAGGTGAATCTCGTGGTGAAAGCCATCGTCGTGTTCGCGGTGATGATGCTGCAATCGGGCGAGTTCCGCGCGACGGTCGTGAAGTTCGCGCGCCGCCCTGCTATTGGCCGCAGCGAGGTGCGCCGATGAGTTCGCCCTTGCCCAAGCCGCCGGGCGTCACGCTTGCGCATCCTCGCGACGCCGCTGCACCGAAGCGCAGCTTCTCGACGAGCCGCTATCTGCCGCTCGCCGCGACAATCACGCTGTTCATCGCGATCTCGGTACTCGGCTCGGTGATGTACACCGGCTTCTTCTCGCCGCAGGTCTTTCTCAATCTGCTGATCGACAATGCGTTTCTGATCGTCGTCGCGGTAGGCGAGACCTTTGTGATCCTGTCGGGCGGCATCGACCTTTCGGTGGGATCGGTGATTGCGCTGACGACGATGGTGTCCGCCGCGCTCGTCGAAAAAGCGGGCTGGCATCCGCTCGTCGTGATCCCGCTCGTGCTCGCGATGGGCACCGCATTCGGCACGCTCATGGGCTGGCTCATCGCGCGCTTTCGCCTGCAGCCGTTCATCGTCACGCTGGCGGGCATGTTCCTCGCGCGCGGGCTGTGCTATCTCATCAGCATCGATTCGATCAGCATCACCGATCCGTGGTATGCGGCCGTATCGCAGATTCGCATACCGGTCATGAGCGGCGCGTCGCTCTCGCTCGGTGCGGTGATCGCGCTAGTCGTGCTCGCGGCCGCCGTGTTCATCGCGCATTACACGCCGTTCGGCCGCACCATTTATGCGGTCGGCGGCAATCCGCATTCGGCGCTTCTGATGGGCTTGCCGGTGAACGCCGCGACCATCGGCGCGTACGCGCTATCGGGCTTCTGTTCCGCGCTCGGCGGCGTGCTGTTCACGTTCTACATGCTCTCGGGATACGGCCTGCACGCGATGGGTCTCGAACTCGATGCGATCGCCTCGGTCGTCATCGGCGGAACGCTCTTGACGGGCGGCGTCGGCTATGTGATCGGCACGCTGTTCGGCGTGCTTCTTCTCGGCATCATTCAGACGCTGATCTCGTTCGACGGCTCGCTCAGTTCATGGTGGACGAAGATCGCGGTCGGCGCATTGCTGCTCGTGTTCTGTCTGTCGCAGCGCGCGTTCGGCGATCGCTCCCCGGCAAAGCGCTGACGACGCCATGGACTATCGTCATCCACAACCTCGCAAGAGCATGCACGCGCGCATCGTGCAGGAGCTCGGCATCGACATCGTGAGCGGCAAGCTCAGTCCCGGCGATCGCCTGCCCGCCGAAGCGAAGCTGTGCGAAGCCTATGGCGTGAGCCGGCCCGTGCTGCGCGAAGCGACGCGCGTGCTGGTCGCGAAAGGGCTCGTGCTGTCGAAGCCGCGTCTTGGCAGCGTCGTGCGTCCGCGCGATGAATGGCACACGCTCGATCCCGATGTCCTCTTCTGGACGATCACCAGCGTGCATGAAGGCGCGTTCTTTCAGTCGCTGCTCGTGGTGCGCAGGATCGTCGAACCGGCGGCGGCCGCGCTCGCCGCATCGAATGCGACAGAGGAAGATGTCACGCGCATCCGCGATGCGTACGAGCGCATGTCGCATGCGCCGACGCCCGAGGCACTGCTTACGCCCGATCTGGAGTTTCATCGCGCGATCATGACGGCGACGCACAACGACATGCTGATGTATATCGGGCACATGTTATCGCTCGCGCTGTCGGAGTCGATCAAGCTGACGAGCCGTCATCCGGATACGCACGCGCTGTCCTTGCCGCGCCACAAGGCAATACTCACCGCGATCGCGAATCGCGATCCGCTCGGCGCGCGTCATGCGAGTCTCGTGCAACTCGACAATGCGCTCGCCGATGCCCAAAGCGTGTTGACGGCGGTTTATCAGGAGTAAGGCTTCAAGTATTGCGCCGCCACGCGTTGTCCTTCAGCGCGTTCGCGAGCGCATCGACAGACCATGTTTCATCGAGCGCCTGACGCAATAGCGCCTGCTGACTCTTCGGCGCAAGACCGCCGATGGGCGGATCGCGATCGAGGTTCGTCGGGAACGCGTAGCCTTCCGCGCACGCAGCGATGACCGCATCGATCTCCGCATCGCTCATGCTTTCCGTCGACTTGAAATCGAGCAGTACCGGATAGACGGATTCGCACATGCGCGCGCGATCGAGCGTTTCCATCGCGCGTCCATATGCCGATGACACCTGCAGCAGATTCGCCATGCGCTGCACGTCGCGCGTGCGGTTCGCGCCCGCGGCATGAAAGAGCGCGGGGCTGAAGAAAAGTGCATCGCCCTTTTCGAGCGGCAATTGAACGTGATGCGCTTCGAAATATTCGCGGAAGTCCGCGCGCCGCCACGCGAGATACCCTTGCGCATAGCGCTGCGAAAACGGCAGCAGCTTCGTCGGACCGCTTTCCACAGGCATGTCGCGATGTGCGACCGCGCCTTGCAGCGTGAGATACGGCGAGATCGCGTGAACATGCGCCGGATAGCGCCGCACTTCATCGGCAGTCTGGAAACCGAGGTGATAGTCGCGATGCGCCTGCTGCGCGTCGCCGCCCGGACGCACGACATTGACTTGCGATGTCATCTGAAAACCGGGGCCGAGCCATGCAAGCGCCGCGCATTCGATGAACCGGTTCGCAAAGTAACGCGCGAACACGCGCGGCGCGTGCAGACAGAGCTTTTCCTGCGCATTCCAGATACGATCGTTCGCGCCCGCCTTCGCGAAGTGATCGGCGGCACTCGCACCGCGTTCCCGCTCTTGCCGGATGATCGATTCGAAGATCGCGGCGGCCTCGTCGATAGGATCGACATCCGCATACGCATGCTTGAGCACGAACACGCCTGCGCCATCGCGCAGGACCGTGGCCCATTCCGCCTGCAACGCCATGCATGTCGATGAATCGTCCAGCGCGGGGGTGAGCGCGCCGCAGTCATATAACGGAATGCCGCGCTGAATGTCCGACGCGAATGTCAGCTTCGGTCGCGCGTCGCGCTCGAGCAGGCTCGCGAATTCATCGAGTGAGCAATCGCTTTCGGCGTACCAGTTCGTCTGATTCATGTCTCGCTCCGTTTTCGACAAGCATAGCGGCTGATGCTGCCGAATGCGCGGCACGAATGACGGCAGCCTACTTCAGCGGATCGTGGCCCCAGTTCATCAGCGAGTATCGCCAGTGCGAATGCTCGACTTCGTGCGGGCGCTGCGCGAGGTGCCGCTTGATGTAACCGACGACCTTGCGCATGTGCGCGTAGTCGTCTTCGCCGAGATCGGCCTTCTTCTTGCCGAGAATGTCGATGATATGCCGACCCGACTTGTGCCCCACCGATTCGCCGCCGCCGTTCTTCTGGCCGACTTCGCGCGACTCGTCGGTCGCGAGCCACTTTTCGAGTTGAGCGGGCGTCATGTTGACGAGATCCTTGAAGGTGCCGTAAGTCGCGGCGTCGTCATCGTGGTGCTGCGCGGTCATGAGTTGCCTCCGTCGTCGGCGATGTCATGCCCGCGATTCAGCAAGCATCACACCCGCTTCAGATACCGCTCAAGGAACTCGATGAATACGCGCACTTTCGCCGACAAATTCAGCCGCTCGGGATAGATCGCATAGATATCGGCGGGCGGCATCGACCAGTCGGTGAGCACGCGTTCGAGCGCGCCGGAATCGATAAACGACTGCGCGTCCCATTCGGAACGCGTCAGCACGCCGTGACCGTCGAGCGCCCAGCGCAGCGTCGCTTCGCCATCGTTGCTGCTCATCGTGCCGTGGACTTTCACCGTTTCGTGCCGCTTGCCCTTCGTGAAATGCCAGGTGCCGTACGCCGTGTCGTTCTCGCGCAGCACGATGCAGCGATGACCGCGCAGATCGTCCGGCTCCTTCGGCGTGCCATGCGCTTGCAGATACGCCGGCGCTGCGCATACGAAGCGCCGGTTCGCCGCGATCTTTCTGCCGACCACGCGCATGTCCGGCAATTCACCGAAGCGAATGCCGACATCGAACGCGAATTCGGCGAGATTCATCGGACGATCGGTGAGATCGAGCTGCACTTCGACATCCGGATATTGCCGACGAAACTCCGACAGCGCCGGCGCGATATGACGCCGCCCGAAGCCGAAGGTCGCGTTCACTTTCAACAGGCCGCGCGGCAGATCGCGGCTGCTCGACACCATGCGCTCCAGTTCCTGCACCTGTTCGAGCAGGCGCGAGCCGGTGCCGAAATAGAGCTCGCCTTCCTGCGTCATCGCGAGCCGCCGCGTCGTGCGGTTCAGCAGCTTCACGCCGAGACGCCGTTCGAGCTGGCTGAGGCGCGCGCTCACGGCGGGCGGCGTCACGCCGAGCTCGCGCGCGAGCGCCGACAAGCTGCCTTGCGTGACGAGCCGCGCGAAAAACTCCAGGTCGGCGATCGAGTCCATTTTTAAATTTAGCTTAACAATGGGTTAAGACAAGCTGCATTTTACGGTCTCCGTTATCGAATTACACTGGCTTCGACTTATCGGAGAAGCAAGAACGGAGACAGCATGGGACAGACGCTTTATCGGAAGATCGTGGACAGCCACACGGTTTTTCACGTCGACGATGAACACGTCGCGCTTTACGCCGACCTGCACATCATGAACGAGTACACGAGCCCGCAAGCATTCGCGGGACTCGCGCAAAAAAACCTGCCGGTGCGTTGCCCGGAAAAGCAGATGGGTGTCGTCGATCATGTGATTCCGACGCATCCCGTCGCGGTCGACAAGCGCACGATCATGATCGGCGCCGCCGCGCAGCAGGCCGCGAACTTCACGCGCAACTGCGCGGAGCACGGCATCCATCTGTTCGATGTGCGCGACCGTGCGCAAGGCATCGAGCATGTGGTCGCGCCGGAGATCGGCCTGATTCGCCCCGGCATGGTCGTGCTGTGCGGCGACAGTCACACCACGACGTATGGCGCACTCGGTGCGCTGGGCTTCGGCATCGGCACATCGGAAGTGGAACATGTGCTCGCGACGCAGACGCTCGTCTATCGCGTCGCGAAGGACATGCGCATCGTCGTGGATGGCGCGCTGCCTCGCGGCACGACATCGAAGGATCTCGTGCTCTACATCATCGCGAAGATCGGTGCGCAGGGCGCGCGCGGTTACGTCGTCGAGTATGCGGGCAGCGCGATCGATGCGCTCTCCGCCGAGGCGCGCATGACCTTGTGCAACATGACCGTCGAAGCAGGTGCGCGCGGTGCGTTGATCGCCCCCGACGAGACGACGATTCGCTATGTCGCCGAGCGCATCGGAACCGATGCATTCGTCGCGCAATGGAAGCAGTTCGCGTCCGACGCCGACGCATCGTTCGACATCACGCATCGCTTCGATGCGCGCGATGTCGCGCCGTTCGTCACATGGGGCACGAGCCCGGATCAGGCCATCGCGATCGATGCGCGCATTCCCCGCCTCGCCGATGAACCGGTCGCGCAACGCAATGCATCGAAGGCGCTGGACTACATGGGACTCGATGCCAATCAGGCGATCGACGGCCTCGCGATCGATCACGTATTCATCGGTTCATGCACGAACGCGCGCATCGAAGACTTGCGCGCCGTCGCCGATATCGTGCGCGGCCGCAAGGTCGCGCCTTCCGTGCGTGCGATGGTCGTGCCCGGTTCCGGCATGGTCCGCGAGCAGGCGGAACGCGAAGGCATCGCCAGCGCGCTGATCGAGGCGG
>Ga0182735_1002619_pt1 | contig 10737 bp, 8 predicted proteins | sample eDN5th30CKraftMG_FD_128524 | JGI IMG/M metagenome (GOLD analysis project Ga0182735, IMG submission 128524) | Enriched Miracle-Growth compost microbial communities from Emeryville, California, USA - eDNA 5th pass 30_C Kraft MG (version 2) (version 2) ... | reverse complement strand
CGTCACCGAGCGCCAGTCGATCGCCGAAGCCCGTCATGCCCTGATCGGCGAATTGCGCAAGACGCACCAGAAGCTCGCTGAAAAACTGATCCCGATTGCAGACGATGTGGCCTTCGCGCTCACGATGGAGCTGGAAAAGGCAGCTAACGAGGCCGACCCTGCAACCGTTCACACCACGCTGATGGGGCTGGCGGACAACGAACTGGGCGCCTTGCAGGCGGTGCTGGCCCTGCGTGCCGAATCCAACCTGATGCTCGGCGTCCTCGTCGAGGCCGCCGATCTCGCATCCGCCGACCTGCTGCCGCCGGTGAAGGATCGCTTCAATGCAGCCGCCAATCACATCAACAAGGCGGCTGCGATCCTCAAGGACGCGGAAACGACCAAGCTTGTCGGCCAGCTGGTCGCTATCGGCCGCGGTTCGAACAATATTTTCGATCTGAAGCAGAAGGAAATCGCGGCAACCAAGGCCGGCGTGGACGTGGTGGCGAAGAACCGCGTGCTCGCAGCCGAATTTGCCAGGGAAGTGGCCGGGCTTGGCCAGCGTAGCGAAGTCGCCGCCGCAGGCGCGGTGCAGGCTTCCCAGGCTGAAATCGGCCGGGGCCGGGTCGTGTTGATCACGATCGCCCTTGCAAGCCTGCTCGCGGCGCTGCTGATCGGCTGGTTCTATGTCGGCCGTGGCGTGGTGCGTCGCCTGGTCGGATTGCAGACCAACATGAAGGCGATTGCCGCCGGAGACCTCGCGGTGGAAGTGGCCACCAAGGGTTCGGATGAAATCGCCGCAATGGGCGAAGCGCTTCAGGTGTTCAAGGACAACATGGCGGAATCCAACCGCTTGCGCGCCGAGCGGATCGAAGGCGAGAAGCGGGCTTCGGCCCAGCGCCGGAACGAGATGTCCCAGCTCGCCGACGAATTCCACGCCGCGGTCGGCGAGATCGTGCAGACGGTGTCGTCCGCGTCCACCGAACTCGAAGCTTCGGCGAGGACGCTCACGGATACCGCAGCGGAGACTCAGCAACTGTCCGCGATGGTGGAAACCGCGTCGAGCGATGCGTCCCGAAATGTCGATTCGGTCGCCGCGGCCACCGAGGAGATGACCGCTTCGATCGCCGAGATCAATCGCCAGGTGCAGGAATCCAACCGCATCGCCTCCGACGCGGTGCATCAGGCTGAAATGACCGATGGCCGCATCAACGAACTGTCCAAGGCCGCGACACGGATCGGCGATGTCATCAACCTGATTACATCCATCGCGGAGCAGACCAACCTCTTGGCGTTGAATGCGACCATCGAGGCGGCGCGCGCCGGTGAATCCGGCAAGGGGTTTGCCGTCGTCGCGCAGGAGGTCAAATCGCTGGCAACCCAGACCAGCAAGGCGACCAACGAGATCAGCTCCCAGATCGCAGGCATGCAGGTGGCGACGCAGGAATCGGTCGGCGCCATCAAGCAGATCAGCACCACCATCGGCCGCATTTCGGAAATCGCTTCGGTGATCGCCGATTCGGTCGGACAGCAGGGCAGCGCGATTCAGGAAATTGTCCGCAGCGTTCAGGGCGCGGCCAAATCAACCAGCGAAGTTGCCAGCAACATCACCGAAGTGAACAAGGGCGCGAATGAAACGAGTTCGGCATCCTCGCAGGTGCTATCGTCGGCGCAATCCCTGTCCGGTGAAAGCAATCGCCTCAAGCTGGAAGTGGACCGATTCCTGGAAACTGTACGCGCCGCCTGACGGGAAGCCCGCGAGGCGGTTGACACGCGCGTCGCCGCCCTGCAGCGCGAGGCCGCCGCCGCCGCAGACAAGTTGAAGCGGCTCTATCGTATGGTGGAAGACAGCGCCGCAGGCTTGGCGGTCGATTGCCATGCGTAGCTCATCCATCCGACGCCATGGATGATCAGATCGATGCCGAGCAGCATTCCCAGCACCCACAGGCCGCTCGTCGGAAACCCGGTCAGGATAATCAGGCCTGCAGCGGCACCGAAGAGGCCGGACACGGCCATGATCCAGCCGGACTGCCGCCAGAAGCTGATGCCCAGCATGATGCGCGTGATGCCGGAAATCAGCAGCGCGATTCCGAGGATGTAGGTCAGGATCAGCGCGCTGAAGAGCGGCTGGGTGATGAGGGCAATGCCGAACGCGACATAGAGGATGCCGAGCAGCATCTGCCAGAGCATGCCGCCCCATCCTTTTGTCCAGAACGAATGAACGATTTCAAATCCGCCCGCGACGATCGCCATCCAGCCGATGAAGATGGTGCTCACCACGGTAAACAGCATCACGTCGCTTAGAACGAGAAACCCGACCACGACCATAACAAGGCCAAGCAGAATGCAGACCCATCGGGAAGGAGCTTTTAGTCCGGAAGGCCCAAGGGATGAGACGGTCGTCATGATTACCTCCTCGGAAGATGATGTTAAACGGCGGTTGCCTCGCTAGCGTCTGGTGCGTGTGCCGGGCACCGGCGGCTCATCGCTCGGGATTTCTCCCGGCAGATAATTCGGCAAACGTCCTGCCGGAATGATGGCCAGCATCGCCACCGCGGCCATGATGAGCAATCCGATTTTCAATGCCCGCAGGCGCGCCTCCGTGTTGACCGTGACGGCTGCCTCCACTTGTTGGGGCGTGGCGGTCGTGCGCTCCATCGCGCTGCGCAGCCGGTCGTTGGTGATGAAGGTGATGCTGTCCAGATCGACCTGGCTTTGGACTTCCTTCGGCAGCATCGGATTGGATGCGATGCGCGTGAGCACGATGGTGCTCAACAGGCCGACGAGTAGCGCGCCGGCCAATGCCGTTCCGACGGCAGCGGCGAGATTTTGCGTGGTGCCGCGTAACGAGCCGACGTCTCCGGCAAGCTCCTTGGGAGATGCTGTGACAAGCACGTTGAACAGGAGCGTGACGAGAGAGCCCTGACCGATGCCGAACAGCACAAGGCCGAACAGCACCGGAATTTCCGTCCAATCGTTGCGGACGACGAATGCGAGCCACACCAGCGCGAGAGTACACAGTATGAATCCATAGCGGCCGATCTGGCGTGGCGTCAGCCTGGTGTAAAACCGGACAATCAGCATCGCGGAGAAGAAGACCGTCAGGTTGAACGGCATCATTGCGACCGCGGTCGCAATCGGCGAGCGCCCCTGAATAATCTGGATGTAGAGTGGAACGGAAAAATTGAGCGCCGCTTCGAGCGAGACAACGGCGAACAAGGCATAGACGGCGGCGCGCTCCTGAGGCGAATCGAGAACGGCCAATGCAAGAAGCGGCGTCTTGCCTGCTTCCTGCCGGCGGTGGGTCCACATCAGAAAAAGCTGCCCAAGAACGGCGCCGAGCACGATCAGAATCGGGGCCGGAGACAGGCCGAGCAGGTTTACCGGCGCGTTGGGCGTCGCCAGGAGCACGCCCCACCCGTTCAGGTTATTGAATCCGAAGCTGATGAACACGATCGAGCTAGCGGCAAGCGCAACACCCAGGAGATCGACCTGAACGTCCGGCCGGCCATGGTCGGCGCGCAGGCGAAAGCTCAGAAGAAAAACAATTGCGGACGCGGCGATCAGAACGCCGAATGCGGGCCGCCAGCCGACATATGTCCCGAGTATGCCGCCGACGACGAAGGCGAGCACGCCTGCGGCTGCGCGAGCCGAGCCCAGCGCTCCCAGCGCGGTCGCCTGCTGCGAGCCAGTATAGTTTTCGGCGATCAACGCCACCAGTGACGGCACGATGATGGCGCCGGCGGCACCGCACAAGGCCTGGGCGGAAATCATGACGGCCGCGGTGGGGCTGAATGTCATCATGATCTGCGAGACGAAGAACATGACGACGGCGACGCGAAAAACCTGCACCGCGCCGAATCGCTGCGCAAGCTTCGCGCCGAGCATCACAAAGCCCGCGACAAGCATGGAATACGCGACAATGCCGGTCGCAACCGTTGTGGGCGGAACGCCGAAGCTTTTCACCATGCCGCCCATGGCGACCGGCAGCGATGCGACGTTGTAGGACATGATCATCTGTCCCATCGCAATGGCGATCATCGGAACCCATGACGCACGGGCTTCGCTCAATCCGCCAGACGTAATGCTCTGTGTCGTCATGTCGTGCTCCGTTTCGTCTCTGCTGATTTGAACAGTTATCGGTGTGACGGAGTCTTTCACTTCTCCGGTTGCGAAACGAACAGATCGAGGCCCAATCGCTGGGAGAGGTATCGCGCGGCCAACTGGCCCTTGACGCTGTTGCCGGCCGCATCCAGCGGCGGCGCGAAGGTGCCGAATCCACCCTTGCCGGGAGACACTGCGACGATTCCACCTCCGATGCCGCTTTTGCCCGGCAGGCCGATGTCGTAAAGCCAGTCGCCCGACGTCTCGTACAGACCGGCCGTCACCATGACGGCGAGCGCGTAATGGCATACGGCAGCGTCGACCACGCGCTCTTTGGTGATCGGATTGACGCCGCCGTCCGCGAGCGTCGCACCCATGACGGCAAGATCTCTGGCGCTGACGTTCAGGGAGCACTGACGGGTGTAAAGATCCGTCGCCAGCTTTGCATCGCAATAGATACGGTCGTAGCTTTCCAGCAGCCTTGCGATGCTGCGGTTGCGGAAATTGGTTTTGGAGGCCGAATCGTAAACCTCCTCATTGAGGGGAAGCGCACGTCCCGCGAAACGTGACAGTCCGTCGTGTATGAAGCGCCACTTCGCATCGGCCGTGTCGCCGGGCGCGAGACTGGTGGTTGCGATGGCGCCCGCGTTCACCATGGGGTTGGTGCGCCCACCGCCGTTTTCGATTGCCGCCAGCGAGTTGAAGGGAAGGCCGGTGGCGTTGGCGCCGAGTTTTTTGCGCGCCTCTTCAGGACCGAGCGTCTCGCAAACCAGCGCGAACAGAAACGGCTTCGACACGCTCATGATCGAAAATTCGTATTCGATGTCTCCGGAGCCGTAGACGTGACCGTCCGTCGACACCACGCAAACGCCGAATAATTTTTGCGGCACGCGGGCCAGCGCCGGATAGACCTGCGAGTTTTCGCCATCGCTGTTCGCAGCAAAGCGACGATGCGCTTCATCGACAAGCGATTGCACAACGTCCGCAGCAGGAAGATGCCCTGTCGAAACGTAAGCCTGTTCGGCTTCATTCGTCATCGAACGTGAGCTCATGGCATCATCCTCATTTTGATATGGGAGGAGCCGGACAGACGGGCGCAGCCCAAAGAAATCAAAGAATGAGAAACGTTGAGACGGTGAGAAGAAGACCGTTATCGTTCGTTGCTAAATCAAGTAAAAACTTGTCGGCACGACAGCGATGCGAGCGCTTCAAGACTAGAACTGCTTTTGGAGAACGGCAAGTCTGCACACCTTCTGCTTCGATAGAGGGCGTTACGATATAATGATACCGGCCGGAGCAAGGGCGACCGGCTTCTCCGAAGTGGCTTCAATGATTGCTATTTTGACTTTCGGTTCCGGCGGAAGGGTCGGATACGCTTACGCGCTGAGGCTGCGTCAGCCAAATTCGCCCTCGCCCCGTGGCCAGCTTGTGAATGTAAAAGCAGGTGGGATTGCCCGCAGTTGCATTCATAACCGGTGAGGGACCGGATACCACCTTAAGCGCACCGAACGTTCCGACCCAGTCCAGATGGCGGTGACCATGCATCAGCACAATGCGCGATGCGTGAGGCCTCAATTTGCGAATAAACCAACTGCCATTGAGGAGTGCCGTACCGATCCTGATCGAGAACGGCACCTGCTTGGGATATTCCTGCACGTGATGATGGAGCACGACGATCCAGCCGGCTGCGGGATAGTGTTCGAGTTCCGACAGCAGGCGCTGATTTTGTTCGACCGAAACAAAGCCCAGAGCATTGGTAAAAGAGAAATGGCTTTCGGCGTTGGAGTTGAGAATGGCAACGCCGAGGCCGTTCGGATCGCGCGGCGGCACGATCATCGGAAACATGTCGTGCAGCACATCCTTAAGATGAAGCGAAGCGCGGACGCCGCCACCCTGTGCCAGCTTCGCAATGGACTCTTCGTGCGGGGAGATAGCTTCCCGCAGGAGCTGTCGATGCTTGCCATCGCCCGCCGTCAGGTAAACACGTTCGCCCTGAACGGCGTTCATGGCTGACAATGCCCGCGCCTGCCGCAGCAGCTTTCGGCTGCTGAAAGGAAGATCGATTTGCGCGGGGTTCGAACGGCTGCCGATATTCAGGTCGTGATTTCCAGGCGCGATCAGCATGCGCCTGGCCAACTCGGGAAAGCGTTCGATGGCGTCAAAAAATTCCGCCCATTCGCTCGCGCGCCCGGCGTCGGTCACGTCGCCGGTGATCAGTATCAGATCGAGCGGCTCGGCATCATGAAGGTTCGCCAAGTCCTTCAGGAGCTGTTGCAGGCGCTCATTGCCGCGCGGGCCGGCTCTACCGCTTTCGATGCGAAATCCATAGCGCTCGCCGACAACGTGAATGTCCGTCAAATGTGCCACCCGCCATATCCGGCTTCCGGCCGGTGCGGCATCATAGACGGCCAGCGTCAGTGGCTGCTCGGTTCTGGCATCGGAGAATCCGCGCAGCAGGGAAACAAAGGCGAAATAGGCGGAGATGAGAATGGCCGCGTTCGCCACCGTCGGCACGATCAGATGATGCGGCAGCAACAGATCGCCGGCTGTCCCGACCCAGCGGGATGCATGCCATATCGCTTTGACGACAAGCAGGCCGAGCGCAAACATGACGACGCCAGCTATTGCTGAACTCGCCGCCCGGAGTTTCGTGGATGTTACCTGCTTTCGGTTCTTATCAAAAAGGCGCTCGTTCAGATGCCGCAGCGTCTCGGTGCCCAGCACGTAGCAAGGCTGCACCAGCAGCGCGTTGAGCGACCAAAAGCTTTCTTCTGCGGTCCGCAACAGCGGGCGCCACGCCAACCATCCGATGCAGAGCGTGACAACAAGCAGAAAGACGGTGCTGGCCTCTGTCAGGACGATCACCTTGGCCGAGACGCTTGTCAGCCATGCGCTGATCGCCAGAGGTGCAAATCCCAAAAAGATCGCAGGCAATCCAAGCGAGATTGCGCATGCAAACAAAAGCTTCGGAAAGCTGATCTCGGTCAGGAAAGCCCCGGCAATGACAAATAGCGAGCGCTTCTTTGGGCTTGAAAAATCATCCTCGGCATCTCCCGATCGAGGATCGATGAGATGATGCATTGAAGAACCGTCGATTTCAGCGCGCGGTTCGGTCATGGTGAGGTCCGATGATCGGCCCCCAGTGTATTTGAAAATCTGCAGCTTCCAAGAGCTTCGGGAGGTTTGGGGGCTTAGCGCCGCCATTCAGTAGAATTTGAAGCATCTGCGGGCGATCTTGTGCTGACTTCTCTCTTTACGTGGCGGCGCAGACTGTAGAGACTGTTTGAAGGCGCGGCTGTTCGGTGAACGCACATGAGGGGCACGCGGGCTTATCAGGCAGCGGTCGTCTTGATCGCGGTGATCGTCGTTATCGCCGCGCTCTCCGTCGCAAGCTCGGTCTTTACGCCGGTTGCGTTCGCGCTCCTTATCATCGCGCTGATCTGGCCTCTGCAACGGCTGCTCCAGTCGGTCATGCCGCGGCTTGTCGCGCTGGCGATCAGCGTGCTGGCTATGGCGTTTGTCTTTCTCGCGTTCGGATCGCTGATCGGCTGGGCCTTCACCCGTGTCGGCCGCTGGATCGTCAATGACGCCGGGCGATTCCAGATCTTTTACGATCAGGTCGTTATCTGGCTTGAAGGTCATGGTGTGGCGCTTGCCGGCATTTGGTCGGAGACGTTCAATGTCAACTGGATGTTGCGCTTTGCCCAGACAATCACAACCCGCCTCAACACGACGGTGAGCTTTTGGCTTGTCGTCCTGATCTATGTGGTTCTGGGACTGCTTGAAGTCGAGGACTTCAAGCGCAAGCTGCACGGCATGGGCGGCGGCGATACCGGCCGCGTTCTTTTGCAGGCGAGTGCTGCGACCGCGATCAAGATTCGCCGCTACATGATCGTCAGAACCCTGATGAGCGTGGTTACCGGCCTGCTGGTTTGGTGCTTTGCCAAGATCGTCGGCCTGCAACTCGCTGAGGAATGGGGGCTCATCGCGTTTTCGCTGAACTACATTCCCTTTCTGGGACCCTTGGTTGCGACGCTGTTTCCGACCCTGTTCGCGATGACACAGTTCTCCTCATGGCATACGGTGGTCCTGCTCTTTGGCTGCCTCAACCTTATCCAGTTCGTTGTCGGCAGTTATATCGAACCGCGCATTGCCGGCGGCGCGCTTGCGATCTCGCCGGTGGTCGTTCTGTTTTCGGTGTTCTTCTGGAGCTACCTCTGGGGAATCTTCGGGGCTTTTATCGGCGTTCCGATCACCATCGCGCTTTTGACCTTCTGCGAAATTCATCCTCCCAGCAGGTGGATTTTTGAGTTGTTGGGCGAACCGGAGCAAATCGGGTGAGGTGTCGGCCATCCCGAGCCGACTGAGGATGGAAACAATGCGCGATCATCGGGTTATCGCAGGCGTTAATAAGTTCGGTCAGGAAACGGGATCTCGATCATGCCATAAAAGGAGCGATCGCCATGGCTGTTCAGACGGACGAAGGTTCGATTCTTCTCGTTAAAAAACTCGGTGGTCTTTTACTGGTCGTCCTGGGTTTTATCGTGATGGCCGCCGGTATAAGCACGGATTCGACAGGCCTTGTGGTTCTCGGCACGTTGGTTCTCGTCGCCGGTGCGATTTTGTTGGCGCTGAAAATCATTCGCCGGAACGAGAACAGGCCCACACCATAACTGACCGCCCACAAGCGGGCATTGCAATAGAGCGTCCGCAGGGTCGCCCACGCGAACGACGCGGAGTCGAATGTCATTTCGGCACCGTATTCTTGTAGATTTTTCCGTTCTTCATGATGATCAGGAAGTTCTTGTCCGGACTTGCGATGAGGTTGATGTTCTCCAGCGGATTTCCGTCGACGAGCAATAAGTCGGCGAGCGCGCCTTGCTCGACCACTCCGAGCTTGCCGGGGTAAGGATTGCGTTTGCCGGACATGGACAGCAATTCGGCATTGGTCCCGGTCGCCATCGCCAACGTTTCGGCAGGCGTGTACCAGCGGACAAGCGAAGCCAGTATCGCTCCCTGGCGCTGCGCCATATCTCGTGAGAAGAGCACATCGGTACCCCAGGCTGTCTTGAGTTTGTATTTTTTCGCCAACCGATAGGCCTGATCGATTCCGGGCCAGACCTCGTCGGCTTTTTCCCGTTGCACCGATCCTTCCAAAAAGCCCTCCCGCATTTCTTCCGGCAAGGGTTGCAGACTCAGCCAGGTTCCTTTCTCCGCGATCAGGCGCGCTGTCGCATCGTCCATCAGGAAGCCATGCTCGATGCATTTTGCGCCTGCAGAAATGGCGAGCCGGATGGCTCTGGGCGTGAAGGCGTGGACGGTGACATAGGTGCCCCAATTCTCCGCGGCTTCAACAGCGGCACGAAGCTCCGGCTCCGTAAAAGTCACGACGTCGATCGGACTGAAAGGTGACGACACGCCGCCACCACCTGTCAGCTTGATCTGCGAAGCACCTTGCATCAGTTGCTCGCGGACCCGCAGGCGCACTTCATCGGGACTATCGGCGACCATGCTGCCACCGACCAATTCCATCCGAGTTAGCGTGCCCATGCTGCGGGGCAGCTCGGACTGCTGGCGAAAATCCCCATGCCCGCTGGTGACGGTGATCATCGCGCCGGAGGGATAGATACGAGGGCCGCTGACGACGTCTTCGTCGATAGCCCTTTTGAGCCCGAATGACGGGCCGCCGACGTCACGCACAGTGGTGAACCCACGCATGAGGGTGTCGGTCGCTTCATCGGCGGCAAGGATGTTGTTGTATCCGACGTCTCCACCGATCGCTTGCGCCGGACTTAATCGTATCAGCATGGCGTGCCAGTGAGCATCGATCAGACCTGGCATCAGTGTCCGGCCACCTCCGGCGATCACTGTCGTGCCGGGCGCGGCCTCGATTGGCGCAGTCGAGATGCGCTCGATGGTGTTGCCTTTGACGAGTACGTTGGAGGAAGGCGAGAGCGAAGAGCCCGTGCCATCGAAAATGCGAACGTTCTGGAATAATGTCGTGGCCGGTTGGGGAGCGGTTTGCGAATAGGCATCAGGCGAAAGGATTGTTGCTGAACCCAAAAACACGGTTGCTGCGATGGACCCGAACTTGAAAGCCATGGCCGTAACTCCGTCTGTTCGCAACTATTTCATCGAGGGCCTTGATCCTGTCGTCTGCGGTTTTGGATGTCTAAAATTTGACCGATCATTCCAGGGATTGGTCTGCTGAATGCCGGTGCGAAGATTAGTGCAATGGGCACACGCCTGCAATCACGGGCATAGGATCGCAGATACGCAAAATGGGCTCAAAGGAACAAAATATAAGTTAGCTGTCTAACCTCGAAAATCAGGCAAGCTCAGCGCCGCCGCAATAATCGAAATCGCAAACGCTGCGCCTGCGGCAATCGCCGGACCGGAATCCCTGCGGCACGGCTCCAATAGAATGTCCGCGTCACGCTCGATCTCGGCAAGCTGCTCGCGCACCATGAAGCGATAGGCCGCGTTGGTGATGACGATCGGCCGGTCGAACAGCGCCCCATCGCCGACCCGCGCGAGCGTATCCTGAAATGTCGAGCGGCCACCAAACAGCGACAGAAACTGCTTCGGCCTGTTCTCGCGCGAGGCAGGCCAGAGCCGCGTCCCGGCACCGCCGCACATGATCAACGGAGCAAT
>Ga0182735_1002616_pt1 | contig 10740 bp, 6 predicted proteins | sample eDN5th30CKraftMG_FD_128524 | JGI IMG/M metagenome (GOLD analysis project Ga0182735, IMG submission 128524) | Enriched Miracle-Growth compost microbial communities from Emeryville, California, USA - eDNA 5th pass 30_C Kraft MG (version 2) (version 2) ... | reverse complement strand
CGGGGACCGGAAGGGAGACGAGCACGGTCTCGGCCTTGGAGGCCACGTCGGCCGGCGAGGTCGCAGCCTCGGCTCCCTTGGCGACGATGCGGTCGACGGCTTCCTTGCGGTTGTCGTAGGCAACCACCTCGTAGCCGGCATCGAGAAGGCGCCCTGACATGGGCAAGCCCATCATTCCGATGCCGACGAAGCCGATTCTGCCTTTGCTCATGTCTTCCTCCGTAACGTGTTCGATCCGGCGTTTACCTGCCACGCCGCCGACCGCCTCCACAAGGCGCTCGACCGGCGTGCCGAGCATCCACATTGACACAGGCCCGTTTCGCCCGCTTAAGCTCGCGCACTCCACATGGAAGGACATTTGAGCCCATGGCTTCCGGCGCTGCCAAAGTTTCACCGTTCGCACCCAAGTCGCTTCCCGCCGTTCCAACGATCGAGGGCGTGCGTTTCGCTTCGGTCGAAGCCGGCATCAAGTACAAGAACCGACGCGATCTGATGGTCGCCGTGATGGATGAAGGCACCGTCGCCGCCGGCGTGCTGACCCAATCGAAAACCTGCTCGGCCCCCGTCCTGTGGTGTCGCGAGAGCTTGAAAGGCGGCAAGGCGCGCATACTGGTCGTCAACTCGGGCAACGCCAACGCCTTCACGGGCAAAAAGGGCCGCGCTGCCGTGGAGACCACGGCGCAATTCGCCCAGGGGGCCGTCGGATGCGCACCGAATGAGGTCTATCTCGCGTCGACCGGTGTCATTGGCGAGCCGCTGGAGGCGGAGAAGTTCGCACATCTGCTCGATCGATTGGCGAAGTCCGCGTCGGCCGACGACTGGGCGGATGCGGCACGCACGATCATGACGACGGATACGTTTCCGAAGCTTGCCACACGCCGAGCCACGATCGGCGGTGTCGAGGTGACGATCAACGGATTCTGCAAGGGCGCGGGCATGATCGCGCCGGACATGGCGACGATGCTGTGCTTCGTCTTCACGGACGCGGCGATCTCGGCGGAAGCGCTGCAGGAGGTCGTGGCGTCCGGCGCGCGGACGAGCTTCAACTGCATGACCGTCGATGGCGACACGTCGACCAGCGATACGTGCCTCATGTTCGCAACTGGCAAGGCGGCGGGACGGGGCCAGAAGCCGATCATGGGCGCGAACGATGCAGCGCTTGCTGACTTCAAAGAGAAGGCCCACGATCTTCTCAAAGAGCTGGCGATCCTGGTGGCGAAGGACGGCGAGGGGATTTCGAAGTTCGTGACGCTTCATGTCGAAGGAGCAGAATCGGACCAGGCCGCACGGACAATCGGTCTTGCCATTGCAAACTCGCCATTGGTGAAAACGGCAATTGCGGGGGAGGATCCCAACTGGGGGCGCATCGTCATGGCCGTTGGCAAGTCGGGGGAGGCGGCCGACCGCGACAAGCTCTCGATCTGGCTGGGCGAGCAAATCGTTGCACGGGACGGCGAGCGGGCGCCCGAGTACGTCGAGGAGGAGATGGCCGCCTACATGAAGAACTCCGAGATCGTCGTCCGTGTGGATGTCGGTGTCGGCAGCGGCAAGGCCACCATCTGGACGTGCGATCTGACGCACGACTACATTTCCATCAACGCCGACTACCGGAGCTGACTCGAGCCCGGCGAAGAGGCCATCGCGGAGGCGCTGAAACGGCGGCCTCCGCGGGCATGATCCGGGCAAAAGTAAGATCGCCGCGCGCGGGCTTTTCCCCAGTCAGGAGATGGCGTGATCGCGGATCGCGTAGACCGCCAGGACGCCGATACCCCAGACCACGATATTGAGCAGCACGAATACGAGGATGCTGACCGCGCGCCGGGGATAAATCGCACTTTGCGGCCTGCGGGGCGGAACGAATGTCCCGAGATACCGCTGCTGCTGGTCAGCCGATATACGTGCCCTCTCCAAAGAGCTCAGCGCCGAGACATAGGCTTTCTGCGCGAACTCCTGCTCGAGCAACAGTGCTTGGTAATCGTCAACGACGCCACTCAGCGTGGAAGCGTTCGCGGGAGTGCCGCCCACTCCCGTGCCAAGCCGCTCGCGCTCGACCTTCAACTGCTCTTCGAGCGCCTTGATCTGATTGATCGTGTGCAGAACAGGCGGAGCGTCCTTGGCCATGTAGCTGCGTTGGGTGACGAGGCGCGCGCGTGCCTCGTTGATCTGCGTCTGTATTGTCGACAGACGCTGGAGGTTGGCCTGAGCCGTTTGGGAGGGGTCGATATCCTGGTGCTTCTCGCGAAACACGCGCATGGCTTCGCTCGACTGGCGAAGGCGGTTCTCCATGCGCGTCACTTCCTGCGAGGCGCTCAGCACCGCATCCTTGCGCGCGCGTTCCGACAGCCCGTTCACGAGCCGTTCGCTCAGCAGCTCAATCGACTTTGCGATTTTGAGAGCGTCATCCGGAGTGAAGGCGCGAACCTCTACCGTGACGATGCGCGAGGCGCTGTCCAAACTCGTACGCACCATCGTCTTCCAGTACTCGAGGAATTCTTCGACGGGCGCGCCTGGTGATCGGAATGCGGAGACGAAGTCGGCATTGCCGTGCAGAAATGGCTTCTGGATATCCATAATCTCCGACAATCGCAGCAAAATCTCCTTGCTGTGAATGTAGTCGAGGACGATGTAGGCGTCGGTCAGCGTGGAACCGGGCGCCGCGACGCCGGTGAACATGCCGAGAAGCTCCGAGCCGGCTCCTGCGGAGTCGATGCCGCGGACTGCGAAACGAACTTCGACCGCATATTGGGGGGCGGCAATAAGCGTGTAATAAGCCGTCGCGGCAAACGAGGGTAACAGCACGAACAGGATTGCTGAAAGCAGCAGTCGCCGCCGCCGGCGTTGCTGTGCCGTTTGCTTAGGCCGGGGCACCATCTCTCGTTGGGCGCTCGTTTGCGGTAGGGGTGGCGTTATTGTCGTCGTCATGTCGCGCTTTTCCCCCGTGTCGACACGCAAGACTTCGAGCTGCTTCTCATCGGTCAACGGCTTTGATTGGCCTCGTGATGGCTGATGGCGTCTTTGATGTCATCGTAGAGAAACAATTGGCCCTGGTGGAGCACAGCACCCATCTCGCAATAATCCCGAAGCGTGCTGTTCGAATGTGAGACCATGATGAGATTGGCGCGTTCGAGCTTCTCCTTGAAGGCGGCCTTCGAGAGTCGCTGAAAGCGGCTGTCGCCCACGGCCGTGATTTCGTCGACGAGATAGCACTCGAAATCGATGGCGAGGCTTACTCCAAAGGCCAGCCGCGCACGCATACCGGAAGAGTAGGTCCGAACGGGCATGCTCAAGTGATCGCCTAGCTGCGAGAACTCGCGAACGTACTCGAGAACACGGTCCGTATCCTCCCCGTAGATGCGTGCGACGAAGCGCGTGTTCTCGAAGCCGGTCAGGGAGCCGTTGAAGCTTCCCGCAAAGCCGAGCGGAAAGGAAACCCTGACGTGGCGATGAATTTCGCCGGCGTCGGCTTGTTCCGAGCCGGCGATCAAGCGCAGCATCGTCGACTTGCCGGCGCCATTTTCTCCCAGGATTGCAATGTTGCGCTTTGGCAGATTGATGGACACATCGCCAAGGATCGTCTTCACGCCGTTCGGCACTGGATATTGCTTCCTCACGTCGACGAATGTGATCATTCGATGCGTCCCCGGATCGTCCGCTCCATCGTCAGTGCGATAAACGTAAGACCAATTCCGAATGTGGCGAGATAGAAAGCGTCGATCTGGACGCCTCTGTAATTCGAGTAATATCCATCGCGAAACATTTCGACGCCATGAAGTATGGGGTTCCAGGAGACAATGTCGCGGAGTCGCGTCGGTACAGAGTCCAATGAAAAAAATATACCCGATAGGAACATCAAAGGTGTCATGATCAAACGCGATACGTGTTGCCAGGAATTGATGCGCGTAATAATCACGGCCGACATCAGCCCATATCCGAATCCGATGAGCGACAGCAATAGAAGAGCCTCGATGATGCGCATGACATCGTTGGGCAATTGCCCATTTCCCGTTACGATGATCGCGCCAAAGACGATCAACATCACGAACAGTGACGTTGCGATTTCGAGGATAGCGCGAGCGAGGATGGTGTCGATCGGCTGGACGATGGGATACGTCAGCAATGCTTGATTGGCATTGAACGCGCTCGCGAGCTGATTGCCGACATGGCGAAAAAGCTGAAACGGTAGAACGCCGGTGGAGAAAAAGAGAAGCATGCTATTGCCGAATGGAGGATGGCGATCAAGGTAGTGAAACATCGCGGAGAACGCGGTCAGATAGGTTAGCGGCTCGGCGATCGCCCACAAATAGCCGAGCTGCGAGCGGCCGAAACGAACGCGCATTTCACGTAAGATCAGGGCGCCGATAACTCTGCTTTGGCACCCCAGGGCCCTGCCGAAGCTCGACGCTAGCAATGCAGTCATTGATCCATGCCCGATGTTGGAAGCTGGCTCAGCGGACGTCCAGCCGATGGCGCCATCTCACTTTCTTACCGTGAAGCGCGATCCGGCATTGGCACGCGCGCGAAGCCGCCACGGCAAGAGGCGGGAGGCTGCAACCAATAGAGCGGCGGTCCGCGGCAGCGCTATGATCGCGCGATGCCTGAGCAGATCGCGGTGCACGCGACGGGCGGCTTCCTGCGCCGAGAGGATCATTGGAACCGGACCGTCGTGAATGGCTGTTTGGGCTGTCTGGATATGACCCGGCAGAATTGTGGACACGCAGACGCCGTAGTCCAGCAGATACTCGCGCAGGCCTTCCGCATAAGCAACGAGCCCCGCTTTTGTCGCGCTATAGGTCGGCGCGTCCGCTGCGGGCAGGCGTGCGGCGAGCGAGCTCATAAAAGCAATATGCCCGCATCGCCGTGCCATCATCCGCGGCATGGCAGCTTGCGCGGTGTAGATCGAGCCGAGCAGATTGGTAGCGACAAGTCGCTGGGACTCTTCAGGCGTTTCCAATCTCGATCCCCCACCGTGACCGTCGAAAATGCCAGCATTTGCGATTATCAAATCGACAGGCTTGCAATCATCGACCTCACAGAACCAAGCCTTCACATGGCCTGCATCCTGCACGTCGCCTTCCTGGCATCTCACCTCGGCGCCGCTTGTCCTAGCAGCATGGGCTACATCGTCAAGGCGTGCTCGCCGCCGGGCATATAAGGAGAGAGAGTTTCCAGGCTTTGCGAATTCAAGGGCGAGCGCAGCGCCGATGCCGGAGCTTGCGCCCGTTATGGCAATATGGGTTGCGGCAGCACCACGTTTCATCTCCGAATTTCCCCTCGTTCTGCTTGGCCAGCGATTGTTGGGAAGGCTCAGTCCGACGCCGGGCGAGTAGATTGATCATGCTTCGCAGCGGGTCGCGGCACTCGGCTTTCCGAAAAAGCGTTCTAGCGTCGGCAGTTGTGGAATGCCCATCGGCATCTGAAGCATGGCGCATCGTTAGCTGAGCCAGGAAGCTGAATGCTGCCGGATCTCTCACTCGTGGATCGCACCCACATCACGATTGCAGATCCGGATTTATTGGTGAACGCTTTTGCGTCTTGTTCGCTCAATCGTGAGCGGTCATACATGTCCCAAGTGCTGGTTTACACATCTATCATCGCCGGTTTGGCTATTTGGCGATGTTGGGATGAGGGGAGCGCGGCCGAGGGAAAATCGATCAGGGCGCTATCATAATTTGGCTGTCCGTGCTGCTTGGGGGCGTCTTGGCGGGCTAGCACGGGGTGTTGGTGGGATTCACGTGGCGGGGATCGAGGTTATCGGGCGTGCGTGCCGACTCCCGGGTGCGAACGGTGTCGGAGAGTTCTGGCGGCTTCTCATTGCACAGCGCTGCAGCGTGACGCGTGTCCCGGAGGAACGCTTCGCGCAGTCCTGGTATTTCAATCGCCGTCGCGGCGAGCCCGGCAAATCGTATACGTTTGCCGCCGGCGTTATCGATGACATCTGGGGGTTCGATCCGGCGGTCTTCTCGATCACGCCACGCGAGGCGCGCCAGATGGATCCGCAGCAACGCCTGGTGCTGCAACTCGTCTGGGAAGCCCTTGAAGACGCGGGCATCCCCGCCTCGTCGCTCGCGCGGCGCAATATCGGCGTCTACGTCGGTGCATCGTCGATGGACCATAGCCACCGGCAGTACTTCGATCCTGCGGGAACGGATTCCTATCTCATGACAGGCAACACCCTGTCGCTGCTGTCGAACCGCGTCTCCTACCAATTCGATCTGACCGGGCCGAGCATCACGGTCGATACGGCATGCTCCTCGTCGCTTGTCGCTCTCGACTATGCCATGCAGGACCTGAAGATCGGCAAGATCGACGCTGCTATTGTCGGCGGGATCAACGGCCTCTTGAGCCCATTCAACTTCATGGGCTTTTGCGCGGCTGCGATGCTTTCGCCCGATGGTCTGTGCAGAGCCTTCGATCATCGCGCCAACGGCTACGTCCGCTCGGAGGGCGGCGTGGTCATGGTGCTGCAACGAAAAGGGGACGGGTTCGCCCGCCATCGGGTCCACGGCGAAATTCTTGCCTCCGCGATGAATTCCGACGGCAGGACGTCAGGCGTGGCGCTCCCGTCGATGGAGCAGCAGGCAGAGCTTCTTCGATCGCTCTACAAATCGGCGAATATCGATCCAGCGAGACTTGCATTCGTCGAGGCTCACGGAACCGGGACACCGGTCGGTGATCCCGTCGAGTGCCACGCGCTGGGCAAGGTTCTGGGTTCGGCGCGAAACATCGCATTGCCGCTCGGATCGGCGAAGTCGAACGTCGGCCATCTCGAGCCGGCATCGGGTATGGTCGGCCTGCTCAAGGCGCAGCTTGCCCTCGAGCACGGGATGTTCCCGGCGACGCTCCATGTCGAAGCCTGCAACCCCCGCATTCCGTTTGATGCACTTAATCTGAAGGTGGCGACCGAACCGGTGTCGCTTGCCGGCCTCCCGGCATCGAAGCAACTCGCCGGAGTGAACAACTTCGGCTTCGGCGGCACGAACGTGCATGTGATCATCGGGCCGGCGCGCCAACCGCGTTCCAAGGCAGCATCGAAAGGAAAGACCACCGCCCGAGCCGATCTCGGTCGGCAAGACGAGGACGACGCATTCGTCCTTCTCAGCGCTCAATGTCGCGATGGGCTGGCCTCGCTGGCGCGCCGCTACGTGGATCTGCTCGAGGATGGGAGCAGGCTTCCCGACACCGTTACTGCGGGCACAATTGGAAATGCGGTCGCTCATGGTCGGGACCTGCTGCCGGAGCGCCTCGTCGTTGCGGCAGAGGGGCGGGCAAACCTCTGCGACGCGCTGCGAGCCTTCGCGGTGGGCGAGGCGCGCCCCAATCTCATCAGCGGTGCGGCGGTAGCGAGATCGGCCAGGACTGCGTTTGTCTTCTCCGGTAACGGCGCCCAATGGGCGGGTATGGGACGCGCGGCGCTCGAACGCTCGCGGGCGTTCCGCCGACATTTCAAAGAGGTCGATGACGCTTATCGAAGCGTTGCCGGGATCAGCCTCGAGGAGCTGATTCATGCTGAAGACTTGGCCGAACGGTTGAGTCGCACGGAGGTCGCACAGCCTCTGCTTTTCGCGATCCAGGTGGCGCTAGCCAAGAGTCTCGTCGAGCGGGGTCTGCAACCCGGGGCGGTCGTTGGCCATAGCGTTGGTGAAGTCGCCGCGGCTCATATCAGCGGCGCGCTTGATCTCGCGCAGGCGGCAACGGTCATTCATGCGCGGTCGCATCATCAGGAAATCGTACGCGATCTCGGACGCATGGCAGCCATCCAGGCATCCCGGCCGAACGTCGAGTCCCTGATCGCGGATGCCGGGCTCGCGCATGTCGTCATCGCCGCAATCAATTCCCCGCGCTCGGTGACGGTGGCCGGCGATGCCGATGAGGTGGGCCGCCTGATCGAGTTCGCTCGCACGCATCACGTCGCCGGAAAGTTGCTCGATATCCAGTATCCGTTCCATTCCGCGTGTCTGGATCCCGCCCGGCAGCCGATCATCGAAGCCCTTTCCGAGTTGAAGCCCCGAAAAACCGACATTCCATTCTACTCGACTGTTTCGGGAGCGCTTATCGATGGCGCACAACTCGATGCGGACTATTGGTGGCGCAACGTGCGGGAGCCGGTGCGCTTCCATGATGCGATTTGTGCAGCCGCGCGTGACGGCTGCCAAGTCTATGTCGAGATTGGGCCTCGGCCGATCCTGTTGAGCTACATCGCGGATTGTGTCGCGAATACCGATCAGGAAACGCGGGTCGTGTCGACTTTCGAGCCGGGAGACGACAAGCGTGACGTCAATCCGGTTTCGGCCGCCGTCGGCCGCGCCCTCGTTGCCGGCGTACGCTTCGATACGGATCGACTGTTTGGCCCGCGAATGGCATGTCCGTTCGCTCTGCCGCTCTATCCGTGGCAGAACAAGGCCTTTCGGATGATGCCCAGTCCGGAAGCACTGGCAACGTTCAGCCCCTCGCATATCCAGCATCCGCTGCTCGGCTTGCGCCTGCGCGGCGACGATATCGAGTGGGAAAGCCAACTGGACACGACAGTTCTGCCGTATCTGGCGGACCACAAGATCGGCAACAGAGCCATCATGCCGGGCACCGCCTATGTGGAAATGGCCCTGGCTGCAGCAATCAGTCATCTGAAGTCGGAACGCATCGAGCTGCGCGATATCGATTTTGTGCAGGCGCTGGAGCTTTCCGCGGAGGCTTGCTACGAGGTCCACACGCGCGTGGAGCCAGAAAGCCGAACGATTTCGGTCACGGCGCGCGCTCGCCTCAGCACCGACGAGCGGCGGACGCATATGCGAACGCGCTACGGGCAGCTGCCTTCCGAAATCGTCCCCGCGGCTGATGCTCCGCTACGAGAGACATCGCACGATGCGCCGCCCCGAGAGGATCTTTACCGGCTTGCATCCCGGTTCCACCTTAGCTACGGGCCGGCCTTCCAAAGAATGACTGCCTGCCGGGAGATCGGCGACGACATCATCGAGGTCGAGTTGTCGAAGGCGCCGGCGGACGAAGGCGTGTACGTCCTGCATCCCGTGGATTTCGACGCGTGTCTGCATGGCCTGACCGTCATCTATGGCCGGCTTGCCTTCGGCGAGAATAAGCTCTCCTTCGTTCCCGTCCGGATCGGGTCGCTGCGCTTGTTTCGGCCGCGCGAGCGCATCGATCGCGCTCGAATGAGGGTCGCCCGCTACAGCACGCGTGGAGCCGTGGCCGCCTTCGAGCTCTTTGGAAGCGATGGCGATCTCGTCGCGACGGCGGAGGACGTTCGTTTCAAGGCGGCGTCGCTCGTGCATCGGCTGAAGCTTGGCCAGGCCGCCTATCACATCGGCAAGGCATTGCGGACGTTGCCGGCCGACTCGAGAAAGCCCATAGCTCCGCCACTCGACGTCTTGTGCCGCGAGCTCGACATGCTGCCGCCTCTTCTCGATGCGGCGCGACGCACCTCGCTCGAAGAAAACCGATTGCTGGTTGAGCTGGCCGCGCGGCGCATTTTATCGGAAGCCGCACCAGCGGAGGCGAGTGCTCGAATTGTGTTGCATCCGCCGAGGACAGATCTGCAAGGAGACGGGCCGTTTTCGCTGAACCGCCAAGTCAATGGTGGTTCTCATTGCAACGGCGCGAGTGCGTCGGATCTCGACGGCAGTCTATTGGACGCCAATGATCAGGCTGATGCGATAAGCTACGACGACGCGTCTCGGCACGATGACCGGAATGAAGAGCTTCCGTCCGTCGAGGAGATCGTGGCCAGCATTATCGAGGACGATCCGAGTTGGTCGCCGGAATGCGTCATGCTGCTCAATGCGGCTCGATCTCAGGCGGCCATGTCTGGCTCGAGCGAGGGCGAGACGTCCGGCAGGCCAGGTGCGGCAGCGCACGGGGCCGCAACACTCGAGCATTTCCAGGTCGCGGCTCCGCGTTCGTGCGCGGAAGTCGCCGCCGTCGCTTCCGTCATTGGCTCTGCCGTAGGTCTTGGGCCGCAGCAGAAGACGTTCCGGATTCTCCAGGTCGGCGCATCCGGTGGAGGTCTCACGCGGAATCTTATTCCGCTTCTGACTGATGGGCGCATCCAGCTGATTGTTGCCGACACGGACACGAGACAGCTCGGACGACTGGCCAGCCAATGGCAAAACGTTCCCGGTCTGCAATTCGTCGCGATCAAAGAGGATCTGGCAGAGCTTCGATCGTTTGCGCATTTCGATCTCGTGGTGGCTCTGAACGGCCTCTGCGCCATGCCGGCTCGCCGGGAGATCCTTGCCCGGCTGCAAATGGTCCTCGCCGAACGTGCGCTGGTCGTGGTCTCGGAACGCGAGCCCGATGCCTTTCACGCATTGGTATTCGGACATTCTACGGGGCAAGGGTCTTACGGCGAGAACTCCGTTTCCTTGCAAGATCGGAGCGCCTGGCGGGAAGATTTGCTGGCAGCCGGCTTCGATAGCGTTCGAGAGGCGGGCGAAAATCTCGCCGTGCCTGGAACGATCTTGCTCCTCGCTCAATGGAGCGAAGCCGTCAACGACGGGCCGGCGGAAGAGGGTGCGGCCGCCATCAGGTCGAAATCCCAAACAGTCATGATTCTGGGACGGGGCGCGAGCACAGCGGGCTTCGAGCAACGGTTGGAACGCGCGCTCGTCGGCGAAGGTTTGCAAGCGGTGCGCTCGGCAGTGGCGGTGAAAGAACCGATCACGATTGCCCCGACGCGTGATCGGGCATCGATCATCGATCAGTGCGAGTCGGACATCGGCGACATTGTTT
>Ga0182735_1002613_pt1 | contig 10751 bp, 10 predicted proteins | sample eDN5th30CKraftMG_FD_128524 | JGI IMG/M metagenome (GOLD analysis project Ga0182735, IMG submission 128524) | Enriched Miracle-Growth compost microbial communities from Emeryville, California, USA - eDNA 5th pass 30_C Kraft MG (version 2) (version 2) ... | reverse complement strand
TCTGGCGATCTTTTCACGCGGAAAAAATCGAACCCTGTCAAATCTCCAGACAAGAAGCCAGCTTAAGGCCGCATCTGCAGCATTGTCGCAGAATACAGACGCCGCTTGCCGCGAGGCCCGGCTAATGCCTATAGGACAAACAATTTCCGGCGATCCTATGGGGCCGGACCTTCTTCTTCGCAATCCGAGGCCATGATGACGCGCACGCAAGCCAATATTGTCCTGCTTCTGGCTGGCGTGATCTGGGGCATGGGCTTCGTCGCCCAATCGACCGCCATGGCCAGCATCGGCCCGTTCCTGTTCATCGGCGTCCGTTCCGGCATTGCAGCCCTCACCGTGCTGCCCTGGGCACTTGCCGAAGGCCGCCGCTCGTCGGCCCGTCTGAAACCTTCCGACTATCGTTCCTTCATGCTGGTGGGCGCCGTGCTTTTCACCGGCCTGCTGCTGCAACAGATTGGCCTCATCACCACCTCGGTCACCAATGCCGGTTTTCTGACTGGCCTTTATGTCGTGATGGTGCCGGTTCTGGGGGTGTTGCTGTTCCGCACATGGCCGCACCCGGTTGTCTGGCCCTGCGCCGTCATCTGTCTGGCGGGGATTTTCCTGCTGTCGGGCGGTGAACTGACCGCGCTCAAGACCGGCGACTGGCTGGTCATCTGCGGAGCAATTTTCTGGGCCATGCAAGTGCTGCTGATTGGTCGCGCCAACCGCGCCGGACGCCCGATCATGCTGAGCTGCGTTCAGTTTGCCACCGCAGCCATTATCGGTCTGGCTGGCGCATCGCTGCTCGAAGGCTTCAACTGGAACGCCATCGGCCTGACATGGAAGGAAATCCTGTTCACCGGCGTGATGTCGTCCGGCATTGCCTTCACCCTGCAAGCCATCGGCCAGCGTTATACGACCTCGGCGCAGGCTGCGATCTTCCTGTCTTCGGAAGCGCTGTTTGCGGCGTTGTTCGGCGCGATCTTCCTCGGCGACCGGCTGACCTTCATCGGCTTCATCGGCTGCGGCATGCTCTTTGCGGCCATGCTGGCCGTCGAACTTGTCCCGATGTTCTGGAACCGCAAGGCGGAACCGGTCCCGGCAGTGGAACCGGCAGAATAACCATCAAGCCTTGAAAATCAGCGCCGCGCCGCCTGCGATGAAGGCAAAGCCCAGCAGGTGGTGCCAGGTGAAGGCTTCCTTCAGATAGAACACCGAGAACAGGCTGAAGATCACCAGCGTGATGACTTCCTGTATCGTCTTGAGCTGGGCCGCCGAATAAACTTCGTGCCCGATACGGTTGGCTGGAACCGCGAGGCAATATTCGATCAGCGCGATACCCCAGCTGATGAAAATCACCGCGACCAGCGGCGTGTTGGTGAATTTCAGATGGCCGTACCAGGCAAAGGTCATGAAAATATTCGAGCCGACCAGAAGCAGGATCGGCAGGATGCTTGGCGAAATCAGTGCTGACATGGGTGAAACTTTTGGGACCGGGAGGATGGTCTGATGCGCGGTTTGGCCCTGAACCACGGCGGTAAGCGATAGAACATTTCCGACAAAAGTGGGAAGCGATTTTACATGGCGCAGTGCAAAAAACAGCCGTGCCGTCAGTCAAAAGATAGAGAGCATCACAAGCTCGCCCTTTCGTTGCCCTGATTGCGCCACAGCGCTTAACAGAGGCACTGACTCTTCCTTTACGCTTCTCTCATAGGATACAGGAAACACCGCCCCACAAGCAGAAGGCAAGGACATGAGTTTTGCGTTGTCCGCCACAACAGATCACGATCATGCGCGTTCGCGATTGCGCCGTCTTGGTCCGGCGGCGTCCGTGCTCCTGCTGATACTGGCCGCTGGCTGTTCCGGCGACCGCCCGCCGCGCCCGCAAGCCGATGTGGGAAACTCGGATATCATGGTGCCAAGCACCGACGTGGCCGGCGCTCCGATGCCATCCGCTCCCTTGGCCGATGCACCGATGCAAGCCGCGCCGGTAATGAGTTCGCCGATACCCGAGCCTCCCATGACGCATACGCCGCAGCAAGACCGTGTTGTGGGGCTGGCCGAGGAAGAAGAAACCCACACCGCGCAGCCAGCACCACAAAGCGAGCCGCAATATGCAGGCGATTACGGCTTTGCTACGCCGGTTCAGAACCCGGTTACGGCGGCTGAAAACATCTACACCATGTCGAATTCCGAAGCGGCGTGCCGCACACGCCTTAAAAAACTCGGCGTCGTCTTCAAGGAAAAGCCGCCGATCTATCGCAGCGCATCCTGCAATATCGGCAATCCGATTGAGGTGTCGGGCTTCAACAGCGGCTCCATCGCCTTCAAACCGGCGGCAACGCTGAACTGTCAGGTGACGGAAGCCTTTGCGCGCTGGATCAAGGGCGATCTGCAACCGGCGGCGCGCCTGCGCTATCTCTCCGGCATCAACACGATCTATAATGCGGGCGGCTATTCCTGCCGCACGATGAATCATCGTCGCGGCGCGAAAATGTCGGAACATTCACGCGGCAACGCCATCGACGTGACGCGGATCAAGCTGAACAACGGCAAGGATATTTCGGTGCGCAGACCCGGTTTCTTCGCTTTCCGCGAAAAAGGCCTGCTCAACAGCGTTCGTTCCGACGCCTGCGATTATTTCACCACGGTGCTTGGGCCGGGCTATAATCCTGAACATGCAGATCACTTTCACTTCGACCTGATGCAGCGTCGAAGCGGCTATCGCGCCTGCAAATAAAGCCCGGTCGAAACCGGGCTTTTCTGCGATGTAGATGGAGAGCGGCTATTCTTCCGGGACCGGAGACGGCTTGCCGTCCTTGTCCAGCGCCACCATGACGAATTCGCCATGCGTCACCAGTTCCATGCGCTGCTGGGATGCGCGCTGCGCCCAGGCTTCGACGCGCAAGGTGATCGAAGTGCGGCCCACCTTGGTGATTTCCGTATAGACGCACAAAACGTCGCCGATCTTGACCGGCTTGGCAAAGGACATCTCACGCACGGCTGCGGTGACGACGCGGCCACGGGCGCGTTCTTCCGCACGAATGCCGGAGGCCGAGTCCATCTGTGACATGACCCAGCCGCCAAAAATATCGAATGCCGAATTGGCGTCCTTCGGCATGGCCGGAACGCGCAAGGTCAGTTCGCCTTTGGGCTTATCTGCAACGCTCATCAATCAATCCTTTAAACACAAATGATTCTGCCGGAGTATGGGACAAACCAATCCTGAAAAACATGCGGCATCGCAACCTGCATTTATCGGGCGCGACTTCCTGACAACCTTCTGTCAGGAGCCACCTGCCAGGATCCGGCAACAGGGCGGATTTTGCCGCCGTGCTCTTTTCATTTGCATGTCGAAATTCCATATTAGCGACATGGCTTCCTCCAAAGACAAATACACACAGGATTCGCACGATACGGCTGACGGCTTCAGCGAAATGCCGCAGGCCGAGCTTTCTGGCGCGCCGTTGACCGGCTCCATCGCCGACTGGGCGAAGGAAATCGGCGACGAAGCGGCAAAGCCTGCTGCCAAAGCATCGAAATCCGCCAAGACGCCGAAGAAAATTCCCGAACGCAGCAAGGAAGCGACGCGCAGCGGTCGTGGCACCTCGATGGGCGGCGCAGCTTCCGCCAAGGAGCGCGCAGCCGCAGGGCTCAATCCTGTGGCCGGGCTTGATATCAGTCTTGAAGATGCCGCCGGGCTCAATGCGTCGGGTGCCACTGCCACCGTGCAGGCGCTGTCCGATCTGATCGAATCTGGCAATCCGCTGTTCAAAAACGGCCAGCTCTGGACACCGCACCGCCCTGCCCGCCCGGAAAAATCCGAAGGCGGCATTTCCATCGAGATGGAAACGCCATTCGAACCGTCCGGCGACCAGCCGACGGCGATTCGTGATCTGGTCGAAGGGCTGACCAATGACGACCGCACGCAGGTGCTGCTCGGCGTCACCGGCTCCGGCAAAACCTTCACCATGGCCAAGGTCATTCAGGAGACCCAGCGCCCGGCGCTGATCCTCGCGCCCAACAAGACGCTGGCGGCCCAGCTTTACGGCGAGTTCAAGAGCTTCTTCCCGAACAATGCGGTCGAGTATTTCGTATCCTATTACGATTATTACCAGCCGGAAGCCTATGTGCCGCGCTCGGACACCTATATCGAGAAGGAATCCTCGATCAACGAGCAGATCGACCGTATGCGCCACTCGGCCACGCGCGCGCTGCTTGAGCGCGACGACGTGATCATCGTCGCTTCGGTCTCGTGCATCTATGGTATTGGTTCGGTCGAAACCTATACGGCCATGACCTTCGAAATGAAGATCGGCGACCGGCTCGACCAGCGGCAATTGCTCGCCGATCTCGTGGCGCAGCAATATAAGCGGCAGGACATCAATTTCGTGCGCGGCTCGTTCCGCGTGCGTGGCGACACGATCGAACTTTTCCCGGCCCACTTGGAAGACCGGGCCTGGCGCATTTCGCTGTTCGGCGACGAGATTGAAACCATCACCGAATTCGACCCGCTCACCGGCCAGAAGACCGGCGACCTGAAATCGGTCAAGATCTACGCAAATTCGCACTATGTTACGCCGCGACCGACGCTCAATCAGGCCATCAAGTCGATCAAGGACGAGCTGAAGCATCGCCTTGTCGAATTGAACAATGCCGGGCGTCTGCTGGAAGCGCAGCGTCTGGAACAGCGCACGACTTTCGATCTAGAAATGCTGGAAGCCACCGGCTCCTGCGCGGGCATCGAAAACTATTCGCGCTATCTGACGGGTCGCAATCCCGGCGAACCGCCGCCGACCCTGTTTGAATATATCCCGGACAACGCGCTGGTTTTCATCGATGAAAGCCATGTCACCGTCCCGCAGATCGGCGGCATGTATCGCGGCGACTTCCGCCGTAAGGCGACGCTGGCCGAATATGGCTTCCGCCTGCCGTCCTGCATGGATAACCGCCCGCTCCGCTTCGAGGAATGGGACGCGATGCGTCCGCAGACTATTGCCGTTTCGGCAACGCCGGGCAGCTGGGAAATGGAAGAAGCGGGTGGCGTTTTTGCCGAACAGGTCATTCGCCCGACCGGCCTGATCGACCCGCCCGTGGAAATCCGCCCTGCCAAGACGCAGGTGGACGACGTGCTTGGCGAAATCCGTGACACGGCAAAGAAGGGCTACCGCACGCTGGTCACGGTGCTGACCAAGCGCATGGCGGAAGACCTGACCGAATATCTGCACGAACAGGGCGTACGGGTGCGCTACATGCACTCGGATATCGACACGCTGGAGCGTATCGAGATCATCCGCGATCTGCGTCTTGGCGCATTTGACGTGCTGGTGGGCATCAACCTGCTGCGCGAAGGTCTCGACATTCCCGAATGCGGCTTCGTTGCCATTCTCGACGCCGACAAGGAAGGTTTTTTGCGGTCTGAAACCTCACTGGTTCAGACCATCGGTCGCGCCGCGCGTAATGTCGACGGCAAGGTTATCCTTTACGCCGACAACATTACCGGCTCGATGCAGCGTGCCATGGATGAAACCAGCCGTCGCCGTGAGAAGCAGATTGCCTACAACGAAGAGCACGGCATCACACCGGCCTCGGTGAAGAAAAACATTTCGGATATTCTGAACTCGGTCTACGAACGCGACCATGTCCGCGCCGATATTTCGGGTTTTGCCGAAGAAGGCGGCATGATGGGCAACAATCTGCAAGCCCATCTGGAATATCTGGAAAAGCAGATGCGCGATGCCGCTGCCGATCTGGATTTCGAAAAGGCCGCGCGTCTGCGCGACGAAATCAAGCGCCTGCGCGAGACGGAACTCGCCATTGCCGACGATCCGATGGCGCGGGAGGTGGAACTGGAAAGCCCGGTCACCGGGCGCACAAAGGGCCGCCACAATGCCGGGCGCAAGGTGCATAGAACGGTTGATGACACCAGCGGAAAGTCTCTGTTCCAGAAGCCGTCGCTGGACAATATGGGACCGGGCACGGACATGGCGAAGCCACGCCACGATGGCCCGCTGCCCGCAGCGCCGGACACGAAATTCCGCAAGAACTCGCTGGATGAAATGACGGTGAAGCGGACGGAAGTGCCCGCCGGTGGAGAGGCTCCGGTTCGCCGCGAACGTGCCGGTATCGGCTCTTACGAAGACCCGGCGGAAGTCGCCCGCAAGAAGCGGCGGCCCGGCAAGACCGGTCGTCCGGGAAGATAAAAATGCGGCTCCACCCGGAGCCGCATTTATTTTGCCATCAATATTCCTGCGCGGTTGGACGATACAGGATTTCGTTGACGTCAACATTGTCCGGCTGGCTCATCGCGAAAGCCACCATGGACGCGAAAGACTCCGCCGGAATAGCAACATTGTTATAAAGCGCCTTCACGCGCTCGGCCTGCTGCGGGTCTGTGACGCTGTTGGGAAGCTCCGTCGCCACCGCGCCCGGCGATATCACCGTCGTGCGGATGTTGTACGGTTTCACTTCCTGACGCAATCCTTCCGAAATGACCCGCACCGCATGTTTGGTTGCCGAATAGACGGCCCCGCCCGGTCCCACCTTATGTCCCGCCACCGACGAGACATTGATAATGTGACCGCTCTTCTGGTCGCGCATATGCGGCAAGGCGGCGGCGATGCCATAAAGCACGCCCTTGATATTGACGTCGATCATGCGATCCCAGTCATCCACCTTGCCCATTTCGAGCATCGAATGCGGCATCAGCCCGGCATTGTTGATCAGCACATCGACACGACCATGCAGCTTCACTGCCTGATCGACCAGATGCTGAACCTGAAGGCGGTCGGTCACGTCCGTTCGCAGAACCGCGCCTTCGGCCAGTTTCAGTTCACCGGCCAGCGCCTTTAGCCGATCGAGACGGCGCGCGCCGAGCACAAGCTTGGCCCCGCCTTCGGCCAGCCGCCGCGCAGCCGCTTCACCGAGACCGCTGCTTGCGCCAGTGATAACGACGACCTTGTCCTGAATTCCCTGCATGGTCCTGTCTCCTGTTGAACGGGGCTACCGGTCGACACGCTGTTGCAAATGCGCCGGATAGCGGTCGCCCTGCACAGTGATGTCGGCAAGCGCGGCTTCTATGCGGTTCAGATCCTCGGCACTCAGTTCGACGGTGGTGGCACCGATGTTTTCTTCCAGACGATGCAGCTTCGTCGTACCGGGAATGGGCACGATCCATGGCTTCTGCGCCAGCAACCACGCAATCGCGATCTGGGCACGGGTAACACCCTTGGCTTCTGCGATCTGGCCAAGCATATCGACCAGCGCCTGATTGGCATCACGGGCTTCGGTCGAAAAGCGCGGCACGACATTGCGGAAATCATTGGCCGCAAAGCTCGTCTTGCTGTCGATGGTTCCGGTCAGAAAGCCTCTGCCCAGCGGGCTGAACGGGACAAAGCCGATGCCCAGCTCTTCCAGAACCGGCAGGATTTGCTGTTCCGGCTCACGCCACCACAGCGAATATTCGCTTTGCAACGCCGTGACCGGCTGCACGGCATGGGCGCGCCGGATGGTTTGCGGACCAGCTTCCGACAGGCCGAAGTGCTTGACCTTCCCTTCCTGGATCAGATCGCGCACCGTTCCGGCCACGTCCTCGATGGGCGTCGCCGGATCAACGCGATGCTGATAGAACAGGTCGATCACATCCGTCTTCAGCCGCTTCAGCGATGCTTCAGCAACCGCACGAATATGTTCGGGACGGCTATTCACCCCATTCTGACCACCCTTGTCGTCGAATTCGAAACCGAACTTGGTGGCGATCACCACCCGGTCGCGAATCGGCGCCAGCGCTTCGCCCAGAACTTCCTCATTCACATAGGGTCCATAGACTTCCGCTGTATCGAAGAACGTGATGCCCTTGTCGAATGCAGCTCTCAGCAGCCCGACCGCCTGTGCCTTTTCCATGGCCGGACCATAGGCGAAACTAAGGCCCATGCAGCCGAGACCGATGGCTGAAACCTCAAGGCCGCTACGGCCCAATATTCTCTTCTTCATGGTCAATATCCTTATGCGTGATAATCTTCGTCGCTGACATGTTCCAGCCAGTCCACCACCTTGCCGTCGAGCGCTTCCGCTATAGCAATATGGGTCATGGCCGTGGTGGCCGTCGCGCCGTGCCAATGCCGTTCGCCCGGCTCGAACCAGACGATATCGCCGGGGCGGATTTCCTCGACAGGGCCGCCCTCGCGCTGCGCCCAGCCAAGCCCTGCGGTCACGATCACCGTCTGGCCCAGCGGATGCGTGTGCCACGCCGTGCGTGCGCCCGGCTCGAATGACACGGTAGCGCCGCCAACACGCGCCGGTGCCGTCGTGCTGAACGGCATGTCGAGCCGGACCGTACCGGTGAAATAATCGGCGGAACCCTTGGTCGAAGGCTGAGACCCGATGCGCTTGATCTGCATGATGTGTTTCCTTTCTTTACCCGCCTGAAATCGCGGCAAACTTAAAAACTTCTGCTGCCGATGATTAGACATTATAATCGGCATGAACTCATGAAGTGGATTCATCAATGCGGCGCGACAATAATTCACGATCTGCTGGCTTTTCTGGCCATTGCCCGCGAGGGCAGTTTCACCCGCGCGGCGGCAAAACTTGGCGTTTCCCAATCAGCGCTCAGCCACACAATGCGCGGGCTGGAGGAACGGCTCGGCCTGCGTCTTCTCACCCGCACCACGCGCAGCGTCTCCCCGACCGAGGCTGGCGAAAGGCTGTTGCACACCATCGGGCCCCGTTTCGAAGAGATCGAAACCGAACTCGACGCCTTGAGCGAATTGCGCGACAAGCCTGCCGGAACCATTCGCATCACCACTCCCGAACATGCGGCGCAGTCCATCCTGTGGCCTGCTCTTGAACGACTTCTGCCGAACTATCCCGATATCCACGTCGAAGTGGCCGTCGATTCCGGGCTGCGCGACATCGTAGCCGATCGTTATGACGCCGGTATTCGCCTTGGCGAGCAGATCGCACAGGACATGATCGCCGTGCCCATCGGCCCTGACGTGCGCATGGCCGTGGTCGGCGCGCCGTCCTATTTCAAACGTCATCCGGTGCCCCGCACCCCGCAGGAACTGACCGCGCATCGTTGCATCAATCTGCGCCTGCTCACCTATGGCGGGCTTTATGCCTGGGAATTCGAAAAGAACGGGCGAGAGCTGAAGGTGCGCGTCGAAGGCCAGCTCATTCTCAATTCCCCGACCATGATCGTCGAAGCTGCGAAAGCCGGTTTCGGCCTCGCCAGCTTGCCGGAATACTATATGCGGGACGGTTTTGCCGATGGCACGCTGGTGCGCGTGCTGGAAGACTGGTGCCCGCCCTTTCCGGGCTTTCATCTCTATTACCCCAGCCGGAGACAATCTTCCCCGGCCTTCGCGCTTCTGGTCGACGCCTTGCGATATAGAGAGGCGGAGCCGCGTGAACGCTGATCCGCCTCGCCGTTCACCTAGCAGCGACCGCCACCCGTGACGCGGAAACCGGCGCGTTCCGCTTCGCAGCGATTGGAGAAGCTGCGCCGTTCACTGCCGCGCCGCGCGCAAACCGGTGCATATTCCCGCGTGCATGCGCCCATGCCCGGTCGGACGCCGTGCTGCGGCGGACGAGCCGGACCGACGCCGGGGCCATTCCAGCCGGAACCCGGGCGACTGCTGCACTGACCATTCGACACCACGCGGAACCCTTCCGCCCGTGCTGAACACGCATTGCCGAATGTCCGCCGGACACCCCTGCTCTCGCCGCAAACCGGCGAATAGATCATCGGGCAGGCCTGCACATGGCCCGGATTACCGGGCCGGACCGGCGGCGGCCTGTGATCGGGACCACCTTCCGCAACACAACCGCTCAACAACAGAACACCGGCAATCAAGCCGGTCCACGACAAACCCCTCGACATGTTTCCTCCTCTCCAGAAACGTCTATCCGTCTTTTGTCCCCATCTAGAATGGAGCAGATGTTCCGAAGGGCAAGATTTAAATGGGAAGATTGGACGCCACGTATCGACAAGTCGCCAAGTTGCGTTACTCTGCAGTCAAGCTTTCGGCCCGAACAATCCGGGTCACAGCATGGGGCAAAAGCGAACAGAAAGACGACATGCGGCGTTTCGGAACTTTTCTGGCGGCATCGTTTCTGATCGTCCCGCTTTCACTCATTCCCGCCGAGGCAGAACCGGCACCGGCAAGCTTTAGCGAACCCAATCCGCGCATATCGGCGCCACCATTACCGCCGGAAAAGAAAGCGCCCACCGTTAACCGCATCTGCCAGTTGATCGAGACCAGTGCCTCCACGCATGGCATACCAAAAGATTTCTTCGCCCGCCTGATCTGGAAGGAAAGCCGGTTCGACCATCAGGCCGTCAGCCCGGTCGGCGCGCAAGGCATTGCACAGTTCATGCCCTATACGGCAAAGGAGCGCGGTCTGGCCGACCCGTTCGACATCGAGCAGGCAATCCCGGCCTCGGCCAGTTTCCTGTTCGACCTCAAAAAAGCTTTCGGCAATTGGGGTCTCGCCGCTGCGGCCTATAATGCCGGGCCGGGGCGTGTTTCCAGCTGGATGCGCTCGGGCGGTTTCCTCCCTCTCGAAACCGAGGACTATGTGCTGGACATCACCGGCGCACCCGCCGACGATTTCGCTTCCGGCAGGGAGGTGCAGAACCGGCCTCTTGATTCGGGGCGTTCCTTTACGGAAGCCTGCCGCCGCCTGCCGATCATCCGCTCGGCGACGATACCCATGTCGCGCGTCAAGCCGAAGCCATGGGGAATACAGGTTGCGGGGAATTTCCG
>Ga0182735_1002612_pt1 | contig 10754 bp, 8 predicted proteins | sample eDN5th30CKraftMG_FD_128524 | JGI IMG/M metagenome (GOLD analysis project Ga0182735, IMG submission 128524) | Enriched Miracle-Growth compost microbial communities from Emeryville, California, USA - eDNA 5th pass 30_C Kraft MG (version 2) (version 2) ... | reverse complement strand
GGTCGTCACTGTTCCTGAGGTGACGCCGACGCCGGAGCCGACGGTGACGCCGACGCCGGAGCCGACAACCGAGCCGACGCCGGAGCCGACGGTGACGCCGACGCCGGAGCCGACGGTGACGCCCGATCCGGACCCGACAACTGAGCCGACGGTGACACCTACGCCCGAGCCGACGGAGACGGTGACGGTGACGGTGACGCCCGAGGCTACTCCGGAGTCAAATTCCCTCGACGCAGCGGTCGCAGCATCCGAGACGTCCGTCTTCGACGGCACGTCTCGGGACGGGCTTCTCTCCGACGGCTGGACGGTGCAAGACAACGGAGAAACCTGGGACTACGGGCCATCTGGTCTGACGATCCCCGTCGCGGCAGGAGTCGGCCTGTTCCGTGATCTCGGCTCCGATTGGTCCTCGGTGGTGGTGAGCATGGGTGCGCCGTCTTTGCAGTCTGGAACGTGGGCCGGCGCGGTGCTCTCGTACGGGGTGGGTGATGAGTTGCGGCTTGTGGTCGTTGGCGCCGATGGCGGCCCGGTGGTGCAGCTGGTACAGGCATCCGACGTGAACGTGACGATTCTCGGGGAGGCGCGCGTCGACACGGGTGAACTGCTCGTGCGACTCGAGAATCACGGCGGCGAAGTGAGCGGCTCGTTGTCGACCGACGGCGGTGCGAGCTGGACCGCCGTCGGCACCGCCCCCGGGCTGTCCGAGGGGACAGGATTCGCCTTGACGGGCGCGGCAGACGACGCCGCGGCCGGTTCGTCGGTGTTCATCTTGCATGAGATGACGGTCACCCGCGACTGAAGATGACGGAGGGTCTGGCGCAGGCTTTGCATTGATCGCTATAGTGGCCGCGGGAAGACCGTCCGACTGCGTACTCGTGGCAACTGGACGGTGGGGAGAGATTCGACTCGAGTTACTCGTGAGTCGAATGCATGGGGAATGAGTATGGGGACAAACGGGGGAGCCTGCGTACGCGCACAGACGCGGTCGTGCGCGCGCGCGATGGACTGCGCCCTCGTGTTCCGACGAAGGAACTGAGATTGCGCCGCCGGGTCTACCGAGCGGCGTCAGAAGGGCTGTGATGAGTCACATGCGAACTGGGGGAAGAGCATGACTAAGAAACTGAAGGCAGTGGTCGTCGGGGCTGGCTATTGGGGGCCGAACCTGGCGCGGAACTTCCAGGCGAGCGAGGACTGGGACCTCGGTGCGATCTGTGACCTGGATGTCGAGCGTGCAGAGCAGGTCGCGAGGAGCATCGGCGGTGCATCGGTCATCGCGGACTTCGACGCGGTGCTCGCCGATCCGACGGTGGACGCTGTCGCGATCGCGACGCCGGCGCGGACGCACTACCCACTGGTGCTGGCGGCTCTGGACGCCGGCAAGCACGTCATGGTCGAGAAGCCTCTCGCCGACACCTGGCAGCGCGGTCGCGCTATGGTCGACCGGGCACAGGAGCGCGGACTCGTCCTCATGGCGGACCACACCTACTGCTACACACCCGCCGTCCTGAAGATCCGTGAGCTGATCGCCGACGGCGCGCTGGGCGACATTCTGTTCGTGGACAGCTCTCGCATCAACCTCGGGCTCATCCAGCCTGACGTCGATGTGTTCTGGGATCTCGCACCGCATGACCTGTCGATCCTCGACTTCGTTCTCCCGGGCGGCCTGGACGTCAGCTCGGTCGCCGCGCACGGCTCGGATCCCTTGCAGACCGGCACTGCATGCATCGGATATCTGATGTTGCCGTTGCGTGGTGGGGCGATGGCTCACGTGCAGGTCAACTGGTTGAGCCCGACGAAGATCCGCCAGATGGTCATCGGGGGGAGCAAGCGCACACTGGTATGGGACGACTTGAACCCGCAACAGCGGGTCAGCGTCTACGACCGAGGCGTCGACATCAGCGCAGTCTCGAAGCCGTCGCGCGCTGACCGCCGCGAAGCGAACATCTCCTACCGACTGGGTGATACCTGGGCGCCAGCGCTGCCCGAACGGGAAGCGCTGGGCGGCGTTGTCGCGGAACTGGCATCCGCCATTCGTGAAGGCCGCCCGGCGCGCACCAGCGGTGAGTCGGGTCTTCGCGTCCTGTCTGTGCTCGATGCTGCCCAGCGGAGCCTCGGCGCCGGCGGAGCACCGGCGCCCCTCGTCCTCGACATCCGTCCGCGGACTGCCGCATGACCCGCGGGGTGCCGTTCCTCGATCTCGCCGCCCAGCAAGCCGAGGTTACGGCGGAGGTGCTGGCAGTGTGGGAGAAACAACTGTCGGAGGGCATGTTCGTCGGCGGGGCAGAGGTCGCAGCTTTCGAGTGCGAGTATGCGGACTACGTGGGTGTCGCGCATGTGATCGGAGTATCGAACGGCACGGATGCGCTCGAGCTCGCCTACCGGGCTGCCGGAGTCGAGCGCGGCGATGAAGTGATCATGCCGGCCAACACGTTCATCGCGACCGCCGAGGCGGCATCGCGGATCGGGGCGACGCCCGTGTTCGTGGACGTCGACGAGGAGTACCTGCTGATCGATCCGGATGCGATCGAGGCGGCGATCACACCGCGGACACGACTGATCGTGCCGGTCCATCTGTTCGGGCAGACAGCCCCGATCGAACACATCCGCCCCATCGCCGAGCGGCATGACATCACCATCGTGGAAGATGCCGCGCAGTCGCAGGGGGCCTCGGGCGCTGCCGGGCGCGCGGGTGCGTTGGGCAGCCTCGCGGCGACGAGCTTCTATCCGGGAAAGAACCTGGGTGCCGCAGGCGACGCGGGAGCGGTGATGACCGATGACGCCGACGCGGCTGCGCTCGTCCGAAATCTCTCGTCGCACGGCAGTTCCGTCAAGTACGTGCACGATCACATCGGCATGAATGCGCGAATGGATGCCGTGCAGGCCGCTGCCCTGCGGGCGAAGCTTCGCCGGCTCGAGCGCTGGAATGACGCGCGTCGTGCCGCCGCTGTCCGGTATGCGCAGATGCTCGGCGACATCGAGGGGCTGCGCCTGCCGGGCGTGCGGCCCGGGAACACCGATGTCTGGCACCTCTACGTCGTCCGGGTGGCCGAACGCGACGTCATCGTGGATGGACTGAACGGCGCCGACATCGGCACCGGCGTGCACTACCCGACGATCGTGCCGCTCACCGAGGCCTATGCGGACTTGGGGCATCGTCGGGGTGAGTTCCCCGTGGCCGAGGCCGCGGCGGAGCGCATCCTCTCGCTGCCTATGGGTCCGCATCTCACGGCCGATCAGCAGGAGGTCGTCGCCGCGGCGCTGCGGTCGGTCCTCGCATAGCAGGTGATCCCGACCGTCATGAAATTCTTCCGCCCCCGACCACCGACATCGCGCGAGCTCGTCAGCGTCGTCATCCCCTGCTATCGATACGGCCACTACCTGGGGCCCGCAGTGACGTCAGTGCTTGATCAGCGAGGTGTGCAGGTCGAGGTGATCATCGTCGACGACGCCTCCGGGGACGGCAGCGCTGAGGTCGCCCGGAAGCTCAGCGATGAGGACGACCGGGTTCGCGTTATCGTCCACGCGGAGAACCGCGGTCACATCGCGACATTCAACGAGGGTCTCGACGCGGCCGTGGGTGCATATGTCTCGCTGCTGTCTGCCGACGACCTCTTGGTTCCGGGGTCACTGGCACGCTCCGTCAGCCTGATGCAGCATCACCCGAAGGTGGGGATGGTCTACGGACATGCCGAGTCGTTCACCGACATTCTCCCGCGAATCCGTTCGCGCGACAGATCGTGGACGGTCTGGGGCGGCAGACGGTGGTTCGCCGCGATGTGCGGACGCGCATTCAACCCCGTCTATACCCCGGGTGTCGTGATGCGGCGTGAAGCGTGGCAGGAGAGCGCGCGATACGACCAGCGCACGCAGCATGCCGAAGACATGCTGATGTGGTACAAGACGGCACTGCAGTGGGACATCGGTCGCGTCAACAACGGGGTGCAGGCGTACTACCGAGTGCACGGCGGGAACATGCACCTCACACGGTTTTCCGGCGCGTTGCGCGACCTCGCGCAGAAGCGCAATGTGATCGACATCGTCTATACGGATGTCGGAGCCTACGAGCCGCCGCCTGTGGCGGTGCGTGCGCGGGCGATGCGTGCACTCGTGCGCACAGCCGGACGTCTCCGGGCCGCTGCCGCGCGCGAGGGCGCATCTGCCGATGTGCTTCGGGAGTACGACGACTTCGCACGAGAGACGTGCGGCCGGGAACCGAGCGCCGCGCCGTCGAGCGCGCAGCGGTTGTGGGATGCCTTCATCGAGAAGCCCGTCGCGACCTTCCTCCGTCGCGTCGACGGGCACCTGCGTTGGCGACGCTGGAGACGGTACGGGATATGAAAGCGCAGTCGACTGACCCAGAGACCTCGCACGGCGAGCCGGCTTCCGCTGGGCCTTCCTTCGCGGACGGCATGGTGTCAGGAGTGTTCTGGCTGACTGTGCAGCGCTGGGTGGCGCGACTAACGGGACTGGTCACCATCGCGATCCTGACCCGCCTCCTGACACCCGCAGAATTCGGCACAGTGGCCGCCGCCATGACGTTGCTGCCGTTCTTCTACCTGCTCGCCGACCTCGGCTTCACGACGTTCATCGTGCAGGCTGCGCGGCTCGATCGTCGCACCCTCAGTACTGCGTGGTGGTTCTCCGCCGGTGCAGGCGCCGCACTCTGGGCGATCTTCTACTTCGCCGCACCTCTGATGGGTGTCGTCTTCAGGGCGCCCGGCGTGACCGAAGTGCTGCAGGTACTCTCGTTCTGCGTCCCGCTCACCGCGATCAGTTCCGTGCCGCTCGCGCTCCTGCGACGTCAGATGCGTTTCCCCCTCATCGCGTTGCAGAGCGGGATCGCGGCCATATTGGCCCAGATCGTCGCGGTGGTGCTGGCGTTCTCCGGGGCAGGCGTCTGGGCACTCGTTGCTCAGACGCTGACAGCGCTTGCCATCACCGGCGCTCTCAGCTGGGTGTCGGCGCGATGGGTGCCCAGATTCGAGTTCTCCCGGAGCGATTTCCGCGACATGAGCCGTTTCGGTGTGAGCGTACTCGGCACAGAGTTCATCGCCGCAGTGCGCGTCTGGGCAGAGGCCGCCATCATCTCTGCGTTCCTCGGGGTGACTGCCCTCGGATTCGTCAACATCGCGCAACGGCTCGTCGCGATCGTGCAAGACCTCACGGCATCCGCGATCACACCGGTGTCCACGGTCGCGTTCGCGCGCATCCGCAACGACGACTCCCGACTCACGGCCGCATATGTGAGGGCACTTCGCACCACGTATGTCGGCGTGGCGCCGCCACTGACTGTGCTCATTGTCGCCGCCCCGCTCATCGTTCCGATCGCCTTTGGGGACGGCTGGGAGACCAGTTTTGCCCTGACGCAGATCTACGCGCTCGCCGGCACGATGACGATCGCCTCATCGCTCGATCACGGGTTCTTCTACGGGGTCGGCCGACCAGGGCGCTGGTTCGTCTTCGGCCTCGCCTTGGACCTGCTGACGGTGACGGTGACACTCATCGCGGTGCAGTTCGGTCTCGCTCCCGTCGCCTGGGGGTTCGTTGCGGTCGCGCTCGTGGGGACCATCGCACGCTGGTTCCTCGTTGCGAAAACTCTGCGCACGTCGGCCCGACGCATCGCGTTTCCCTTCGTGTTCCTCGTCGTAGGACTCGCGGTCTCTGTCGGGCTGGCCTTCCCCGTGGCGTGGGCTACGGGAACCCTGCCGCCGCTCGCCTCCATCGGAATCATCGGCGTTGTCGTCGTCGGTGCGTATGTGCTCGTCCTGCGATTGCTCGCGCCCGAGACCCTGCGTGACATCACGGCGATCGTCTCCTCCCGGCTGCGTCGCAGACGCAACCGCAGCGGTACGCCGACGTGACGGCGTCGACCGCCGCCACAGGTCAGAGCAGCCGAGAGTACACCCGGTCCAGGTCCTCGATGAGGCCTGCTTCGTGATAGCGACTCAGCACTGCCGCCGAGGCCCGCTCGCCCGCGGCGCGCAATTCGTCCATAGGCGTTGCGAGCGCGCGCTCGAGCTCGAGCACCGCCTGGCGGGTCGAGGAGACCGAGGTGCAATAGTCCGGGTCGAAGTACTCCTCGCCGCCGCCGCCCGTGTAGCCGACGACGTAGCAGCCACACGCCATCGCCTCGGCGGGCGGCAGGCCGAAGCCGTCACGGTCGCTGAGGCTGAGGAAGACACTGCTCTCGCGGAGTGCATCGGCCATCTGCGTCTCGGTCAGCCCGCGGAGCGCACGGAGCTCCCAGCTCGTGCCTCGTGCGCGGAGGATATGCCGAATCTGATTGAGCTCGTCGGCACGCCGAGTGGTGACATGGGCGACGATTCGCTTCTTCGGTGTGGTGGGCAGATGGAAAATGCTCGCGTCCACGACGGGACGTGCGATGTCTATCTGCACGGACGGGAAGCTCAGTGCCAGCAGATCGGCACTATCCCGGGACACCGTCATGATTCCTTCAAGGCGCTCGAGCTGCGCATAAGGGGCGCCCGGTGCCGTGGCATCCAAATCGATCATGTTGAAGGTGATATACCCGCCCTGGTTGAACACCAGAGTGCGGATGTCGGAGTCCAGCCGCGCCATCGACGGACCGTAGAACTCGGGGACGACCAGGATGTCGTCGCTATGGAAAGAAAGTGCGTCGATGGGGACCAAAGGCACGTCGCTGGCGAACCAGGTGGGGCGGTCGGGCACTCCGGTCTGCAGCACCGCGGAGCGGATACCCATCCGGTTGAGCAGTGCGACATGCCGATACACGACACGTACGCCGCCGTGAGCCTGAGCGCTGTAAGGGACGAGATAGTAGATCACCGGCGACTGCCGCGAGCGATGCACGCGGATGTCCGGGACCTGACGGTGCTTGAGGTCGGCGCGTTGCCGGTAGCCGGCGACGGCAGTGCGGGCCAATCCGGCGAGTCCCATGGCTTGCGTCAACCCCCATCAGTTGCGAGCAGTCGGCATGCTCGCATTCCGAGTAGCCACAAGGTGATAATACTGAGAACGGCGCCACGACGGCCGCCGACCTGGGGAGAGGGTGAGGTCGGACGTGACGCTGCGTGACTTCATCGCCCTGCTGCGGCGGCGCTGGTATGTGCTCATTGTCGCATTCGCCGTTGCCGCAGTGGTCGCATTGTTCTTCGTCCGCGACGGCGGCCTCTACACGAGCCGTACGCTCGTCGAGTTCACCCTGCCGGGCACGGCGACGATCGCACGCTACAACGGCATCGATGATTCGAGCGTGATCGCGTTCGCGAAGTCCGTTGCCACGCAAGTCAACGCCGGCGACTCCGATCCCCAGTACTACTCACAGATCGATGCGCCGATCTATGGCGGCGGGCTGCGCGAAGCCGTGGTGATCACGCTGCGCAACGAAGGCAGTCAATGGGTCTCGAACATCGACACAGCGGTCATCGAGATCCAGATCGTGGGTCGTACCGAGCCGTGGGTCCGAGAGCAGCAGCAGGCTGCGGTAGCTGCGATCGAGGGTGCCTCGCGATCGATCCAGGAGTTGGTGAGCGTGCCCGAGGAAGACCTGATCTCGCTGACGGTAGAGCCGCTCACAACGCAGATCTTCTATATTGAGCCGTCACGGATCGCGATGGTTTTCGCGTTCGCAGCGATGGCGATGGCGGCATTCATCGTCGGCAGCGCAGCGGCGTGGCTCGTGGATCGATCAACCGGCTATTCCAGGATCAGGCGAAGGGCCGGCCGCACAAGGGGAGAGGCGACGAGATGAATGTGTTGGAGGTGCTCGCAGGGCTGCTCCGGCGGTGGTACATCACGGTTCCGGGTCTCATCCTCGCTGCAGCCGCGGCATTCGGCATGTGGAGTGTGACCTCGCCGGAATACGTCCGGTCGGCATCGCAGTTGCTGTTGCCCGGTGACGGTGTGCTCCCGGAAGGTGCGACGAACCAGTTCCTCTACATCGGCGGCCTTGGGCCGGTCGCGGACGTGCTCGCGCGCGCGGTGAACGGCGACGATACCGTCCGCGAATACACCGAAGCGGGAGCAGATGTGGTGGTCGTGCGTGACACTTCGATCTCCGGGCCTGTGATCTTGCTCACCGTGACGGCGGCAAGCAGCGATGCCGCGAGAGACATGATCGACAGCCTGACCCAGCTCACTGCGGTCACCCTCAACGATCTGCAGGCAGAGCAGGGCATCAGGCCGAGCGACCGCGTCACGGTCGCAACGATCTCCGTCGATACCACTGACACAGTGTCGCAGCGTTCGCGCCTCATCCCCACCGGCGCGGTCGCGGTGATCATCGTGCTCCTGACGCTGGTGTCGGCAAGCATTGTGGACGGCTTGATGACGAAGTCGCGCAGACGCCATCTGTCCGGAAATGTGGTCGCGGGGGCAAGCTCCGAAGACTCCGCCGACACGGTCGGTTCGGGGACGATCGGGATGGGGGCGACCGGCCAATGGGATGTCGAGATGGCTGCAGAGTCGGAGGTCGCCGTAGACCCCGAGGTTGCAGAGGAGTCTGAGGTCGCGATGGACCCGGAGGTTGCAGGGGAATCTGAAGTCACGATGGACCCGGAGGTTGCAGCGGAGCCTGAGGTCGCCATTGATGCCGATCGGCCGCATGATGACACAGCGCCCGTGCGCATCGTGAAACCGCGGCTGGAGGCCACTGTCGAACCGGCGGAGGAACACGAGGCGCCGAGAACGCCACGCCGAGCGAAGAAGCGATGACGACCAACACGTATGAACCGATCGCGGCCGCCGATGCGCGCGGCCGGAGTACCCGGTGGGAGTGGAAGCCAGCCGGCATGCTCACGGTGTTCGTCGTGCTGCTCTTCGCCGTGCCGTCGAATATCACGATCGCCGGAATGGGCACTCTTGGTCGCCCCGCGCTGCTGTGGGGGCTCATCCTCTTCGTGTGGTGGGGCATCAGTAGGCTGCAGTCCACGTCGGAGGCGGTGGAACTATCCCGACAGCCGGTGCGGTGGGCGCTCGGCGTGCTTGCCGTCGTCGTGCTGATCGGGTCGGCTGCGGCGCTCCTGCGGGGGCAGCCGTCCGATCAGGTGAGCCCGATCATCACCGCGCTGCTACGTCTGGCTTCGGGCTGCGGTGTCGTGCTCGTCGCGATGGACGGCATCCGCACCCACAACGACATCGTGCGACTGGCGCGGGTCCTGGTGATCGCGATCGGCTGCACAGCGGCGCTCGGTGTCGCGCAGATCATGACCGGCTCGAGCCTGCTGGACTGGATCGCATCCGTCCCCGGGCTCGATTACGACTGGGGCGGAATCGACAGCCGAGGAGTCTTCGTTCGGGCGGCCGGAACGGGGACACATCCGTTGGAGTTCATTGCCACGCTCAGTGCGTTGCTTCCATTGGCGCTCGTTCTCGCGGTAACGGGCGGGCTCGGCGTGCGGCGATCGCAACGAGTGCTCTGGTGGCTGATCGTCGGTACGGTCCTCTTCGTCAGCCTGACAGCCGTCGCTCGGTCATCCATCATCGGCGTCGCGCTCGGCTGCATACTCATCGCGCCCGTACTTCCTCGCGCGTATCGCTGGGGTGGCGCAGTCGTCGGCGTCATCGGCGTGGCCGGGCTCGTCGTGGCAGTGCCGGGCATGTGGCGGGCGACGCTGTCGCTGTTCACCGAGGCGGAGAACGACCCGAGTGCTCAGTCGCGAACAGGAGGCCTCGAACGGCTCCCCGACTTCATGTCCACTTCGCCGCTGATCGGACAGGGATGGGGCACTTTCACCTCGCGCTACTACGTCTTCGACAACCAGTGGGCGGGCCTGCTCGTCGAGATCGGGCTGCTCGGCACGCTCGCAGTGCTGGGACTTGTCGTCTGCGCGGTGTGGAGTGCGACCTTCGCCATGCGCTCGGCGGTGTTCACTGACACCCGCATGCTCAGTGGAGCTTTCAACGCTGGACTCATCGTCCTCGCCGTCCTCTTCGCGTTCTTCGACGGGTTCAGTTTCCCGATCGCGACCGGGTTGTTCTTCTTGCTCGTCGGGCTCGGTGCGGCTATCCGCGGCATCGCTCTCTCCGACCGGGTCTTCGCCCGCGATGTCGGCCGCTCGATGCAGGAGCATGACCCGCTCGACGACTAGGGTGCAGGCAACCGATAGATATGATGCGAGAACTCGGCACGGAACTCGTCGACGAAGACTCCGTCGGTCACCTTTATGGACCGATCCTCGCCGACGACGTCGACTGATGACGCTCCCGCCAGCGCCGGCGGGAGTGAGAACGACCTGGTGCCCGAACCGCCCTCGGGCATGGCGAGGATGTAGGCGTAGCCGCCGACATCTTTGAGCGCGGTCTGCACCCCGTCACCGAAACTCCAGGAGTACGACGGCGAGTTCAGCACGGGCGCCATAGCCATGACGCCGTCGTTGATGGCCCGGATCCGGGCGGTTCGATCGGCGCCGCACTGGATGATCGAGTAGTTGCCGCACTCGCCGTTGTTGTTGTGTTGGAAGTAGGCGATGCCGGCGGCCCCGTGGATCAGTGCGTTCCATACCGCTCCTTCGATCTGATCGCTGTCGATCGTGCGCGGCCCGTCTTCGTTGAGATAGGGCATGGCAGTCTCGACGAACACCCAGTTCGGCTTCGTGGCGTCGTACGTCTCCATGCGGTCTTGCAACCAGCCGTAGGCCAGAGAGGTGGAAGGGTCCCACCCTGCTGGCCAGAAGGGGCTATCGGCCAGTAGCCGCTGGACGTGGGGGCTCGTGTAGGCGTACTTGTCCACGCTGGTGACGTCCACGAGTGCCACGTGATCGGCCATGGTCGTC
>Ga0182735_1002608_pt1 | contig 10758 bp, 7 predicted proteins | sample eDN5th30CKraftMG_FD_128524 | JGI IMG/M metagenome (GOLD analysis project Ga0182735, IMG submission 128524) | Enriched Miracle-Growth compost microbial communities from Emeryville, California, USA - eDNA 5th pass 30_C Kraft MG (version 2) (version 2) ... | reverse complement strand
TCGCGGGTGGCGCGGACGGCGGCCAAGGCCACCGAGCGGGTCTCGGCGCCGGCAAAGCGGGCGCGGCGGGAGGCGTTGGCGAGGAGGCGGTTGAGGATGGCTTCCAGCCGGTCATGGGAGGTGTGGTTCAGGTGATCGGCCTTGGTGGCGGCGAAGAGAATGCGATCGATGCGGCGTGCGATGAGGCGCAGGAAGGGATTGCTGTCGCCCTGGCGGAAGCAGGCAAGAACGTCGGTGAGGGCGGTTTCGAGGTCGTGCACGGCCTCCGGCCCGGCATTGAGGGCGCGCAGCATGTCCACGAGCACGATCTGGCGGTCGAGTCGGGCGAAGTGATCGCGGAAGAAGGGTTTGACCACGACGTCCTTATAGGCCTCGTAGCGCCGCTCTAGCATCGTGTGGAGGCTGGTATGGCGCACGCCATGGGGCGGTGGGGGCAGGGGCGCGAAGGTGAGCGCCGGGCTGCCTTCGAGGTCGCCCGGTAGCAGGAAGCGACCCGGTGGGAGGGTCGAAAGCGCGCGGCCATCATGGCGGCTTTCGCGCAGATAGCGCGTGAACGCGGCGGCCAGCGCCTCGGCGTCGGGATCGTTGGCCTCCTTGAGGGGATCGGTGGCGGCGAGAAGATCGAGGAAGGGGCGCGCCTCGGCTTCCGAGTGCGCGCGATTGGCGCGTTCGAGCGCCTGGGCGCTCCATTCGGCATAACTGAGAGAAAGCAGCGGCAGGTCGAGCAGCCATTCGCCGGGATAGTCGATGATGTCGAGATTGACCATCGAAGGGCCGCGCAGGCCGGAAAGCCAGCGGGCGCTCTGGTATTTGAGCGTGACGCGCAATTGCGAGATGCGGCGCGTGCCTTCCGGCCAGTTCGGGTCCTTGCCCGTCAGCGCTTCCAGATGTTGCTCATAGGCGAAGCGCGGGATCGTGGCTTCGGGATATTCGGCCAGCCTTGCACCGATCAGGCGCCCTTCGGCCATCGGCGCGAAGCCGGGGAGGCGGCCGCCGGTTAGGAGATTATGGACAAGCGCGGTGATGAAAATGGTCTTGCCGGCGCGCGAGAGCCCGGTGACGCCCAGCCGCAGCGTCGGCGTGAAGGCGCCGGTGGCGGCGTCAGCGAGATTTGCCAGGGCTATGCCGATTTCATCGACGACATTGGTCGGTGATTGAGCCATCGGCATCCCCTGGTTCGCGTCACGCTAAAGTATGCCGCGAGTGCGGCTTTGCAAGGGCTGGCAGTAGTTTGCGCCTGCCCGTTGAAACAGAGGGGGCGGGCGTGACGACGATCTGCGAGTGTGCGCCCCGGTCGATCCGGCCAGCCTAGAGTCTACGATGCTTCCCTTTGCCACGCGCCTCGCTGTCACTTCCATCCTCCTTATCGCTCCCGACAGCGGGGCGCTGGCAGCCAATGCGGCCATGCCTTTACCAACGAAAAACACGTCGAGTTTCTGGAGGGGGTGCAGCGGATCGAGGTCATCGACCAGCCGATCGCCGCTGATGCCCGCACCTGGGGCGGGGAGGCATCGCTGATGCGGGTCGGCGGTGTCTCCCACAATTCCGGTCAGGTGGTCGTGCCAGTCGATGCGCGCATCACCTGGGAGTTTGTCCGCGACTGAGGGGCCGCGGGCAGGGTAATGGGTTCGGCTTGGCCCCAAGCCGAACCCATTTGCTTTTCTAATTCCCGATCGCCTCGATGTCGTAGGGCGTGGTCTGGTAGATCTCGTTGATCCAGTTCTGGAACAGCAGATGCGCGTGGCTGCGCCAGCGGTTCTCCGGCTCGGCGATCGGATTGCCGTCGGGGTAGAGATTTGCCGGCACCGGCGTATCCAGACCGGCCTTGACGTCGCGCTCATACTCATCCGCCAGCGAGCGGTTGTCGTATTCGAGGTGGTTGAGCATGTGGATGGCGCGATGCTTGGGGTCATCGAGCAGGCAGATGCCGATTTCCGGGTTGTCGATGAGGATCTCGAGGTCCGGGTTGAGGCTCGTGCGATCGATGTCGTTATAGCGCGACACCGGCACCATCGGGCTGTCCGAGAAGCCGCGCAGCCAGGGCGAGCGCGGGTTGACGATCTTGTGCCGGAAGACGCCGAAAGCCTTGGTTTCCATGCGATATCGGCGCGCGTTATGGAAATGGTGAAGCGCGGCCTGGGCGCCCCAGCAGATGAACATCGTGCGGTGAACGTTGGTCTGCGTCCAGTTCATGATGTCGAGCATTTCCGGCCAGTAGCGCACCTGGTCGAAGGGGATGTTGGCGATGGGCGCGCCGGTGACGATGAAGCCGTCGAACTTCTCCGTCCGCACCTCTTCCCAAGTCTTGTAGAAGGTCTTGAGATAGTCTTCGGACGTGTGCTTGGACTGGTGATCGGTGATGCGGACCAGGGTCAGGTCGACCTGGAGCGGGGTGGCGCCGATGAGGCGGGAGAACTGCGTCTCGGTCCGCTCCTTGTTGGGCATGAGGTTGAGCAGGCCGATCTGGAGCGGGCGGATATCCTGGCGCGCGGCGCGGGAGGAATCCATGACGACGACGCCTTCGGCTTCAAGAGTCTTGCGCGCGGGAAGGTCGTCGGGGATGCGGATAGGCATGACTTTGCCTCGATGATGAATGAATTCTGAACGAAGATGAACGGCGCGTGACGCGCTAACGCATTCGGGCTTCGATCGTGCTCGCCATCAGGTCCAGAAATTCGTCGCCGTCACGCACGGTGGCGAGGTCGGTGGCCTCGACCGTGTAGCCGAAATTCTCCGCCAGCTTTTGATAGCGCGGCAGGCGATCCTGCAGCAGCGCTTCGAAGCCCCAGGCGCCGAAACCATCGGGATCGACATCCTCGTCGGCGTCGATGTTGTTGAGGGCCTTATACTCGTTCCACTTTCGCACGAGAAACTCCGGCCGGTAATACATCGGCTTGGGGCTTTCCTTGAAACGGCGGATGAGCTCCGCCGCGTCTTTCTCCGTGCCACGGATATAGAGCAGGGTGGTGTTGGCCGTAAGGGCCTTGACCACCGGGTCGTTGGGGTCGTCGTGATCGATGACCTCGATCAGCGAGCCGCCGGTATCGGCGATGAAATTGGAATAGTCGTAGAGCGAAGCGGCGCGCTCGATGAAGAGCGGCACGTCGAGCAGAGCGGAAATCTCGGCGACGCGATGCTGCTCCTGCCGGCGCTGGTATTCGTGCAGCGAGAGCCCGCCGCGACGGGTATTGCCGGGCCGGCCGAGATAGCTCGAGAGCGGATCGAGATTGGCGAAGGAAATGTTGGATTCGATGCGGATCGAGTCCGAGCGCAGCAGGTCGCGCAGGAACGGCACCTTCATGGCCTCGGCCTTGAAGTTGTCGACGATGAACTCGCCCATGTAGCGGGTGCCGATGCGGTAATCGACCGAATAGTGGAACCAGTGGTTCTTGCGCAGCAGCGCGGCCAGCCGCGTTTTGCCGACCCCGGCCATGCCGAAGACCGTCACCGCATGATTTGGCGCCTGAATAAAGTCGTCCGCACGTTCAAAGAGCATCGGATTCGCAAGACCTACGCAGAGTGGGCTTTGCGTTTACGGCATGCGGGGATGGTAGGCAAGTTCCGGGGGCTCCTGGCCGACCTTCCTCGCATCCACGACTGGGTAAGTCTATCACGTCCGGCGGCAGAAACTGCCGGGCGCGTAACTGCTTTTGCCCGGTGTCTCCAGCCGCGACCTTTGCAAAACACTGAAAAATCAATGTGTTAGGAAGTTGGCATTGGTCTTGCTACGTAACCGGCGAGAAACGGGCGGAACACCGCCACAGCGGTTACGGAGTTATGAATGGGCATTTACGGGGCTCTTGCCACGGCAGTTTCGGGTCTGCGTGCGCAGTCGCAGGCCATGGAGAACATCTCGGGCAATATCGCGAACTCGCAGACCACTGGCTACAAGCGCGTCGAGACGGGCTTCATCGACCTGATCCCCGATGCGCCGGTCAAAAGCCAGGTGCCGGGCGCCGTGACCGCCTATTCGCGTTCGACCAATGACACGCGCGGCGACATCCAGAACGCTTCCACCGAGACCTTCATGGCCCTCAACGGCTCGGGCTTCTTCGTGGTCGAGGCGACCACGGGCGACACCAGCGCGACCTATTACACCCGCCGCGGCGATTTCGAGATCGACAAGAACGGCTACCTCGTCAACGGCGCCGGCTATCGCCTCAAGGGTCTGGCCATGTCGGGCGGCGTGGTGACCGGCTCGGTGCCGGAAGCCATCAAGATCGACAACTCGTTCATGCCGGCCAAGAAGTCGACCACGATCAACTACCAGCTCAACTTGCCGCAGCTTCCCAAGACGGCGTCCTATGACGCGACCGCGCCGGGCAGCGAATTGCTGGCGCCCGGTTCCTATGCCAACGGCGTCGCGCCGCAGAACGCCAAGGCGAGCTTTGCCACTCCCATGGACGGCAGCGCGTCCGCAATTCCGCAGGTTGCGCACGATTCCACGCTGACCATCCAGATCGCGGGCGGCACCACCCGCACGTACCGCTTCGACGACGGCGTGACGCCGCTGACGCCGGGCGATATCGCCGTGGACGGCACGCTGTCCATGGACGACGCCCTGGCCTTCATCCAGGCCGACCTGCGCGCCAGCGGCCTGACCGGCACGGCGAATGCGACCGTCCGCCTCGATGGAGCCGGCCAACTCGCGATCTCGACCGGAAGCACAGACTATACGAACGCCCTCGCGGTCGGTGGTACGGCGGCCTTCGGCGCAGCGACCACTTCGGGTCCCGTCACCGCAGTCTATCCCAGCAGCATCCAGGCCGGCGACAGCGACACCTTCATCTCCCAGTCCATTGCCGGCGGCGGCCTCACCCTCTATTCGGAAACCGGCCAGCCGGTGAACGTGCAGATGCGCTGGGCCAAGATCTCCAACGATGTCGGCCAGGAAACCTGGGGCCTGTTCTACGCCACGGGCGACGCGGCTCCGGCGGATGCCTGGGTCAAGGCCGGCGAATACACGTTCGATCAAGGCGTGCTCAACAGCATCGCGGCCAACGGAACCAACACTACCGACGGCTCCTCGCGCATCACCCTGACCAATCTGAAGGTCGGCGGCACCAATCTGGGCGATATCACCATCGACCACGGCAAGAAGGGCATCACCCAGTTTGCCGACAATGCCGGCACCTCCACCACCACCCAGCTCAAGCAGAACGGCTATGGCGCGGGCGAGTTCATCTCGGTGGGCGTCTCCGACAACGGTCGTATCATCGCCTCCTACACCAACGGCGAGACCAAGGAAGTTGCGCAGATACTGATCGCCAACTTCAATGCGCCCAACCAGCTCAAGCGCGGCGATGGCGGCGTGTTCCTGGCCACTTCGGCCTCGGGCGAGCCGATCCTGACCACAGAGGCGGGTATCGTCGGATCGTCGCTGGAAGCCTCCAATACCGACATCTCGGAAGAGTTCACCAAACTGATCGTGACCCAGCAGGCCTATGCCGCCAACACGCGCGTCGTGTCGGCCGCCGACAGCATGCTGCAGGAAACGCTCAACATGATCCGCTAACCCCGGCCCCACGCGCGCAAGGAGTGATCCCGGCGCAAGCGCCGGGAAGTTGCAGCATTCTTCAGGAGACCCAGGATGGGTTTGACAGTCGCAATCGGTAATGCCCTGGCCGGCCTCAAGGCCAATCAGGGTTCGCTCGAAGTCCTGTCGCGGAACATCGCGAATTCAGGGACGCCCGGCTACCACAAGCAATCGCTCGATGTCATAGAAGTCGGCAGGGGCGACAACTCCTATGTGCGCGTGGGGCAGGTTTCGCGTGCCTTCGACCAGACGCTCCAGAACTACTACACCAAGCAGCTTCCGGATTCGTCCTACGCCTTCACGCGAGCGAATTTCCTCGATCGCCTGCAGACCTATCTCGGCAAGCCCGGCACGGCCGGTTCGCTCGACACGACCTTCGGTTCGCTGCAGACGGCGATGGATGCCCTGGCCACCAGCCCGGACAATTACGCGGCCCGCGCCGACGTGATCTCCAAGGCCCAGGACATGGTGGGGACGCTCAATCGCCTCACCACCACAATCCAGGGGTTGCGCCAGGAGGCGGAGAGCAAGATCGCCACCGGCGTGGCCGAGCTCAACGACCAGCTCAAGGCCCTCCAGGAGGTCAACTTCGCCCTTGCCGACTACGGTATGGACCAGAATACCCGCGTCTCCATGCTCGACCAACGTGACCGGCTGGTCAGCCAGATCGCCGAAAAGGTCGATCTGCGCGTGGATTACCGCGATGACGGCACGGTTTCGCTCTCGACGCGCTCGGGCGTCAACCTGCTGGACGTCAAGCGCTCGATCTTCGAGTTCGAGGCCTCGGGCGGCATGGATGCCTCCTCGTCCAATGTCGGTTCGCTGACGCTGCTGACGCCTTCGGGCACCCGCATCGACCTGGTCAGCAACAACGTGCTGAAATCCGGTTCGCTGGCGGCGCTGGTGGAGTTGCGCGACAAGACGCTCGTCGATGCGCAGCGCCAGCTCGACGACATCGCCGCGGCCCTGGCCAAGACCTTCTCGACGGTGCAGACGCAGGGCACGTCCGTGATGGGCGGCTTCGAGATCAACCTGGCCGACCCGACCGACGGGGCGACTCCGGCAGCGCCGACCTTCAAGAACGGCGACGACCTGCTCGTCTCCTACCGCGACGCCACGGGCGCCAATCGCAATATCCGGGTGGTGAACACGGCGGGCACGACGCCGGCGCCGGCCAATTACGTCGACGCCAATGGCGACGACGTCTTCTATGTCGATCTGACCAAGCCGACTTCGGCGGTGGCGGCCGACATCAACAACATGATGGCGGCCAAGAACCCGCCGGTTACGGGCATTTCGTTCTCGGAAGATACGGTCAACGGCCAGCTCAAGGTGGTCGGTTCGGGCGGCGTCGCCATCAATGCGATGACGGCACGCACGACGGCTACGTCCAACCAGGACGGCAACCTGGCGCTGCCGCTCTTCCTCGACGCCAATGGCGGCGGCACGGCCTATACGGGCTCGCTCGAAGGGCTGGGGCAGAAGACCGGCTTTGCCGGCCGCATCCAGATCAACGCGGCGATCGTCGCCGACAATACGCTGCTGGTCAAATATGACGGCTCGGCCGGCTCGGGCGATTCCGCCCGCGTCGACTACATCGTCAACCAGTTCAAGACGATGCGGTTCGCCTCCGAATACCGGGCGGCGCCGGAGCTGGGCAATTTCCGCCTCAACGGCACGCTCAGCGACATCGTCAACCAGACCGTCGACTACCAGGGCGCTACCATCCAGGACGCGCTCAACAAGGCCGATGCGCAATCCCTGTCGCTCGACGCGCTGACCTCGCGCATGACCGAGACCTATGGCGTGGACATCAACGAGGAAGTTTCGCGGCTCATGGAGCTGCAAAACGCCTACGCGGCCAATGCCCGCGTGGTTTCTGTGGTGCAGGAACTGCTCAATACGCTCATGCAGGCGTTCGGAAGGTAAGAGAGATGCTCGTCAACAAATCCATGTTCCCGGTCCAGGCGGGCTATAGCGTCATCTCCAAGATGAACACGCAGCTCGCCAAATTGCAGGTGCAACTGGGCACCCAGCAGAAGGCCGGCAGCCTCGCCGAAATGGGCGGGGACCGCTCCAATTCGCTCAGCCTGCGCGCGCGCCTGACCAAGCTGTCCGCCTATGCGGACAACATGACCACGGTCAACATGCGCCTCAACTTCCTGGACCAGGCCTTCACGGCACTCTCCAAGGTCAAGTCCGAGGCGCGCACGGCCGCGACGCCAGGCAGCTATGGCGAAAACAACCTGGTGATGGTCAACCTGCAGAAGACCTCTCAGGATCGGCTGTCGCTGGTCATCGATACGCTCAACGCCCAATATGGCGGGCGGTATCTCATGGGCGGCAACAAGACCGACACCGCGCCGATCAAAAGCTACGACGCGATCATGAACGGGCAGGGGGGCCTCGCGGGCCTGCAAACTGTCGTCAACGAGCGGCATCAGGCCGACCTCGGCCGGACGCTGACGCTGGGCGATATGGGGCTGCCGAAGCTCGACGTGGTGGCGGGGCCCGTCCGCGACGCGGACGGCAATCCGATCCACAACCCGGATGGATCGCTCCAGACGGCGCAGAACACGGTCATGATCAATGGCGACGGGCTGGAGCAGCTTGGCTACAAGCTCACTTCCGTCACCGTGAGCAATACCGGCACCTGGCCGGTCGCACCCGATCCCAATGGCAATCCGACGGCAGTGGGCGTGGCTTTCAGCCAATATCCCAACTCGCCCCGGCCGGGCGACGTCATTACCGTCAACTACACGGCGCCCGACGGGACGACCGGCAAGATGCAGCTGGAGGCGGTGGCGGCGCCGACCGTGCCGACGGCCGACCAGTTCGTCTATGATCCGTTCGATGAGACGGTGACGGCGCAGAACTTCATGACGGCGCTGCAGGGCAAGATGGAGGGCCTGGAAGGGCCGGCGCAGGGGCGGGTGGACGTCACCCAGTCCGGCACCAATACCACGACCATCACCAAGCAGCTCAACGGCGCCGGTACGGCCGACATGCAGTACGGCTTCCAGCTTTCGAGCGTGGTGAGCGACAGCTCCAAGATCAATGTCGCCCAGACCGCCGGGCCGCCGTCCGCGATGGATATCAAGTTCACGGGCAATCCCAAGCCGGGCGAGAGCGTGACGTTCCAGCTCGGGCTGCCGGATGGGACGACGACGACCATGAAGCTCGTGGCCGTTACCGGCGCACCGGGGCCGGGCGAGTTCCAGATCGGAGCCGATGCGGCTGAAACTTCCGCCAATTTCACGACGGGCTTGCAGGCGACATTGGGCAAGGTGGCGTCGACCACGCTCACCGCCGCTTCCACCTATGCGGCGACCAATGACTTCTTCTCCTCGGACGGGCATCCGCAGCGCGTGGATTTCACGCCGCCGGCCAGCGCATTCGATGCAACGGACGCGCGGGACGGCACCGCCGACACCGTGATCTGGTATACCGGCCAGCAGGACGGCAATGCGCGTCTCTCGGCTACCGCCGCGATCGATGACACGCATACGGTCGGTTACGGCGTGCGCGCCAACGAGGACGGGCTGTTGCAGATGGTGCGCACGCTGGCGGCCATGAGCATCGAGAGCTACCCGACAGACGATGTGACCTCCAAGGGCCGGTTCGACGCCATGGTCGAGCGACAGATGAACAATCTGGCGTCCGATACGGCGGCGATGGACGGCTCGGTCGAAGGCATCGCGCTGGAATTGGGCGTGGTCAAGAACGCCATCGGCAACACCACCGAACGCAACACGGCCTATAGCTACCAGCTGGAAACCATGCTCACCGATGTCGAGAACGTGAACATGGAAGAGACCGCGATGGAATTGCTGGCGCTCAAGACGCGGCTGGAGGCCAGCTACCAGACGACGGCCTCGGTCGCCCAGCTCTCGCTGGTCAATTATCTGCGCTGAAGGCGCATGGCCCCGCGAGGGGCGAGATCCAGAAGGATCGTTTCGGGCGGGGTTCTCCCCGCCCTTTCTTTTTGGCGGGGCAAGGGGACCATCGGAAAAGCAAAACCCCCGCCGGGGGCGGGGGCTTGAAGGCCGCGTTTGTGGTTTTGGTCGTCGTATCAGGTGGTGCCGCGGAGGCCGGCGGCGAGCTGCCGGTTGATGTTGATCAGCGAGCCCAGCTTGGCCTGGTTCGGCTGCTCGAACTGCTCGCGGGTCTCGTTCATCACATAGAGGCCGAGATTGGCGATGTTCTGGCGCAGTGCCGGGGGGAGGGGGCTGTCGTCGCGGGTGACGGAGGAGAGGAAGACGGTCCAGATCTTGCGATTGAAGGTCAGGGCTTCGTTCAGGGAGGGGAAGCTGTTTTCCCAATCGTCGCGTACACGCTGGAGAGACATCGCAGCTTTAACCAGAAGGGCCGCCTCTCTCTCCCTGGGCGTCTCAACTGTCTTGGCGGTCTGCTGGTAGGCCAGCGCCCCATTGTGTTGCATTTGAAAGAAGGTCCTGTTCGTACTCGATAAGACGCTTTGCCGTCTTCAATGCTTTGTAGAGAGCCCCGGTTAAAATCTCGTTGTTTATCTGATCGATAAGGCCAGTCATCGAGGGTGCAGCCTCGACAATGTCGTGCACGAGAGTGAAGTAATCCTTGGTGACCGCTTCGACATTTTCGCCAATGTACATCAATTGGATCGCCAGATAGATGCGCTTTGCCGGCGAGTCGGCGGACTCGTAGGTGAGGATATCCTTCTCGCGCAGGATAGGCGCCTTTCCGTCAATGAACAGGCGGGTGCGCTGGTCGGAATTGGTGATCACGCAATTGCCGATCAGCAGCTTCTCGCCGGGCTTGAGTTCGACCTTTAGGGACATGAGTTTGAAACTCCTGTGGGCGCACGGGGGCGGGCGCAGGACCGGATTGCCGGCTATTCTAAGCGCTTGTGGTGACTAAAGCGCTACCAGCGCTTGATGTCCGAGAAAAGGCGTTTGTTGGCCGCATGGGCCGCCATCCCGTTACAAAGCAGAAAGGCGGGCCGAAGCCCGCCTTTCCGTTTCCTGTGCCTTCCGGCAAGCCTGGCGGCTTAGCGGAGGAGCTGGAGGACCGACTGGTCAGCCTGGGAAGCCATCGACAGAGCCGAGGACGACAGGGACTGACGGGTCTGCAGAGCGAGGAGGTTTGCGGCCTCTTCGTTCATGTCGGCCAGGGTCAGGTTGTCAGCACCCGACTGCAGGGTGTTGATCATGTTCTTGGTGAAGTCCTGGCGGTTCTCGACCGAG
>Ga0182735_1002607_pt1 | contig 10758 bp, 8 predicted proteins | sample eDN5th30CKraftMG_FD_128524 | JGI IMG/M metagenome (GOLD analysis project Ga0182735, IMG submission 128524) | Enriched Miracle-Growth compost microbial communities from Emeryville, California, USA - eDNA 5th pass 30_C Kraft MG (version 2) (version 2) ... | reverse complement strand
GCTATGGCTATGCCGAAGGCGGCCGCCTGGCGCGCAGCCGCAGCGGCTGGGAAGTCATCTCCTGGGCGCTGGCGCTGTCCCTGCCCGTCATGGCAGCGCTTTGCTTCCTGACCTGGCCCTACACCTGGGAGCACATCACGCTGCCCGCCTGGATCGGCCTGATTTACGTATCGCTGTTCAGCATGCTGATCGGCTTCATCTTCTGGTATCGCGGACTCGCCCAGGGCGGCATCGCCGCCGTGGGCCAACTGCAATTGCTGCAGCCCTTCCTGGGTCTGGCGCTGGCCGGGCTGCTGCTGGGCGAAACCGTTACCTGGTCCATGCTGATCGCCGCCGGCGCGGTGGTCGGCTGCGTGGCAGGCGCCCGCATGTACGCGTCGGCCGCCAAGGCCTCGCCAAGCGTGGCCTTGCGGTCCTAGACCAAAGACGCCAAGAATGCCGACGAATGACTCCCAATGCCGGACCGGATAGTGCGCAAAGACTGTGCCGAAAGCGCTCCAGCCCTTCGCCCTGACAGATTCGCAACAAGGCCGGAATCGGAATCAACGGCTCTGATCCAGGCTGTCTATCTCGGCCCGGCGCAGATACAAAAGAAGCAGGCCTGGAACGGCGATCAAGACGGTGATGACGAAGAAGGACGGCCAGCCCAGCGACTGCACCAAGGGCGGCGTCAAGGGGCCCGCCAGATAGGTGCGCCCCACCGCGGACAGCGCCGACAGCAGCGCGAATTGCGTGGCGGAGAATTCTTGCTTGCAAAGCGCCATCAGCAAAGCCACGAAGGCCGCCGTGCCCAGGCCGCCGCAAAGGTTCTCCACCGCCACCACCAGAGCCATGGAATATAGATGCGGCGGCGTGACCGCCAGCACCCAATAGCCGAAATTGGACACGCCCTGCAAGATGCCGAAGAGCATGAGCGAGCGGTACAGCCCCAGTTTGGCCATCAAGGCGCCGCCCGCCAGGGCCCCGATTATGGTCGCCGCCAGCCCGAACACTTTGTTCACGGCGCCCACTTCCGACACGCTGAAGCCGGCCCCCCGCAGCAGGAAGGTGGTGGACAAAGCGCCCGCGAAGGCATCGCCCAGTTTATACAACACGATCAGCAGCAGTATCGTGATGGCGCCCCGCCGCTTGAAAAACTCGACCAGGGGCTCGACCACCGCCAGCGCCAGGGAGCGCGGCGCGCTCGCGACGAGTTCCGGCTCGGGCGCCAAAAGCGTGGCGACGGCGCACAGCGCCATGAAGCCGCCCATCAGGAAATACATGTTTTCCCAACCCAGCCAGTGGTCCGCCAGCACCAGCGCCAGCCCTCCCGACACGATCATCGCCAGCCGATAGCCCAGGACCTTGACCGCGGCGCCCGCGGCCCGCTCCTCTTTGCGCAAGACATCGGTGCTGTAGGCGTCGAAAGCGATGTCCTGGGTCGCGGACAAAAAGGCGACGAATACCGCCAGCAACGCCAGCAAGGCCAGGTTTCCGGCGGGCGAAAACAGGCCCATGGCCGCAATGGACGCGGCCAACAGCAATTGCGTGACGAAGATCCATCCGCGCCGGCGCCCGAGAAATGGCGGCGCGTAGCGATCCACCAGGGGAGCCCACAAAAACTTGAGCGTGTAGGCGCTGCCGACCAGGGTCAGAAAGCCGATGTTCTGCAGCGAGACATTCGCCACGGTGGCCCATGCCTGCAGCGTCCCGCCCGTCAGCGCCAGGGGAAGCCCGGAAGCAAAGCCGAGCACCAATAGGGGTATGACGCGCGGGCTGGCATAAACACGGAGCGATGAAGCGATGGCCGGGCCTCTTGAGTTGTTGATATCAGGTCAGTTGGGCGATTCGAAGCGGTATACGGCGAGCGTGCTGCGCCAGCCCGGAAGCAGTTTAACTTCTTTGTTGCCGTTGAATGTCGCCAGATGGGTAATGCGCAATTGCAGCGCCGCCGCCAGGTCTTCGAAGTCCTTCAGCGTGCACAGGTGGATGTTGGGGGTATCGAACCACTGATAGGGCATTTCCCCCGTCACCGGCATGCGTCCCATCAGTATGGACCAGCCATGCGGCCAGTAGCCGAAATTGGGGAAGGACACGATGCCGTAGCGCGCAACCCTGGCCATTTCACGCAGAATGTGCTCTGTATTGTGCATGGACTGCAGGGTGCGGGACAGCACCACGGTATCGAACTGCTGGTCGTCGAACAAGGCCAGGCCTTCTTCCAGGTTTTGCTGTATGACCTGCACGCCGCGGCGCACGGCCGCTATCACTTGCTCGTCGTTCAGTTCTACCCCGGCGCCAACCACCCCTTTATTGTTCTGCAGATAAGCCAGCAAGGTGCCATCGGCGCAACCCAGGTCGAGCACGCGGCTGCCCGGCTCTATCCAGCTTGCGATGCGTTTCAGGTCGGCCCGGACATGCCGGGGTGCAACAGGGGCCGTCGCGCTCATGCCAGCACCCCGGTCGTGCGGCTGCGCTCGGGCAGACCCAGCTTGGCGGCGATACGATCGTAATAGCCCTGCACGACGGCATGATAGCGTGCGTCGTCCAGCAGAAACGCGTCGTGGCCGTGCGGCGCATCGATTTCCGCATAGGTGACCGGCCGCTTGTTCTTCAATAGCGCGCGCACGATTTCTCGCGAACGGGCCGGAGGGAAACGCCAGTCCGTAGTAAAGGAGACCAGCAGGAAATCCGCCGTCACTCCTTGCAGCGCCCGCGCCAAGTCGCCGCCATAGTTGCGCGACGGATCGAAATAATCCAGCGCCCGCGTAATCAGCAAATACGTATTGGCGTCGAAATAGGTGGAGAATTTTTCGCCCTGGTAGCGCAGATACGATTCCACTTCGAACTCGACATCGTAGCCATAGTGGAATTCGCCGTTGTCGGCGGGCGCGCGCTGCGTGCGGCCGAACTTCGTGGCCATGTCGTCGTCCGACAGATAGGTGATATGCCCCACCATGCGTGCGACCGACAGGCCATGCCGCGGCACCGTGCCATGGGCGTAGTAGTCGCCCCCATGGAAATCCGGATCGCTGATGATGGAGCGGCGGGCGACTTCGTTGAAACCTATGTTCTGTGCGGACAGGCGCGGCGTGCTGGCAATGACGATGCAGTGGCCCACCCTGTCAGGGCAGGTAATGGCCCAACTGAGTGCCTGCATGCCGCCCAGCGAGCCGCCCATGACGGCAGCGAATTTCTCGATGCCGAAACGGTCCGCCAAACGGGCCTGGGCGCGCACCCAGTCTTCGACCGTCAGCATGGGAAAGGCGCCGCCCCAGGGCTTGCCGGTGGCGGGATTGATGCTGGCCGGACCGGTAGAGCCGAAGCACGAACCAATGTTGTTGACGCCGATGACGAAGTAGCGGTCGGTATCCACCGCTTTGCCCGGCCCCACCATGTTGTCCCACCAGCCGATGTCCTTGGGATTGTCGGCCGAGATGCCGGCCACATGATGGGAGGCATTCAAGGCGTGGCAGATCAGTACGGCGTTATTGCGCTGCTCGTTGAGAACGCCGTAAGTCTCTACCGCCAGTTCGTAACTGGGCAGCACCTGGCCGCTCGCCAGCGCCAGGGGTTCTGTAAAGGAAATGAACCGGGGAGACACTACGCCTACTGAGCCAGGCGGTATGGTGTTGGAGGGAGATGCCGAAAAGTTTTCAGCGGAGGCTGCGGAAATATCGGGTACGGAAACTTCGGCCATATGGACCTCTTTAGCTGGATTTATGAGGCGCCCGCAAGCAGATCAAGCAAATCGGCGCTAAGTTGAAACAGTATTTTAGCATCCCCGCTGCTGCATTGCCGCAACCATCCAGCGCGGCGAAAACAGGCGCTGGCGGCTCGACGCCGTTTTATCCATTGTCTATTTTACCTCTACGACAAAAGTTGATACATTCCATCAATAAATGTAATTAAATGAGAAAAACGGAGGAGGAAATGTCCATGAAACCGCTCACAGACAGGGAACTCTGTTGCCTGCAATGGGCAGCGGTCGGCAAGACCAGTTGGGAAATGGGCAAGATCTTGGGCCTGTCAGAACGAACCGTCAATTTTCATATTCACAATGCCTGCCGCAAGCTGGGCGTACATGGGCGCCAGGCCGCCATCACGGTGGCCTTGCAGGCAGGCCTGCTGCCCGGCCTTACCGCGCCAGCTCAATCCCGCGGAAAAACTCATCGGCCTGTTCAGCCGGAAAGCTTTCCTGTTCCGCCATCACCAGGCCTTCAACCAGCGCCCGATTCGTAAGCCAGACCGTGGCGCGCAGGCGCAAGGGCTTTTTCGGGCCCGCGCCGTCGATGACAAACGGCTTGCCGAGTTCCGGCAATTGCGCCGGTTCCTGGGCGCCCAGGTTATGGTATAGCGAACGCAGCACCGCGTCCGCCAACTGCCGGCTGGCGCCGGCATCCGCGCGCAGCGTTTCCGGCAAAGGGGCATAGGCCACTGTGAAGGATGCGCCCTGCACATTGACGCTGGTCAGTCCGAACGAAACATCGTGCCCTGAGAAATTAAGGGATCGTTCGTAATTCTGTGGCTTGTCGGGAAAAATGGCCTGCACCGCGCCATCGCCCACGGCGACCTGGCGCCAGTTGTAGTCCGGCGAACACGCGGCAAGCATGCCTGCCAGACACAGAATCAAGCCTATACGTATCACAACCCCACCTCAGGTAAAATCGCCAGCGACACAAACTTTCTTTAAAGATATCCCGAATGACAACAAGCAACCAGGGCCCCGCAGTGCTTGGCCGGCATGCGCCGATATTCAAAGGCATACTGCGCGGCATCGAAAAAGAAGGGCTGCGTGTCGACCAACATGGGGCATTGGCCATGACGCCGCATCCGCGGGCGCTGGGTTCGGCGCTGACCCACCCCCATATCACCACCGATTATTCGGAAGCCTTGCTCGAGCTCATAACGGGAACACATGATTCTACCGAAAGCCTGCTGCAGGAGCTGGAACAGATCCATCGCTATACGTCGCAGAAACTGGGCGACGAGCTGATCTGGAACCAATCCATGCCCGCCCTGCTGCCGCCGGAGGCCGACATTCCCATAGCCTGGTACGGCACATCCAATACCGGTATGCTCAAGCATGTCTATCGCCGCGGCCTGGCGGAACGCTATGGCAAGGCCATGCAATGTATAGCGGGCGTGCACTACAACTTTTCGTTGCCGGAAGCATTCTGGGAATTGACCGACGCGGGCGGCGCAACGCTGCAAGAACGGCAGAACAAAGGCTATCTCGCCCTGATCCGCAATTTCACCCGCTATTCCTGGCTGCTGATGTACCTCTTCGGCGCCTCGCCCGCGGTGTCCAAGGGCTTCATGGGCGGGCGGCCCGGGCCTTTGCAGGAATTCGACGCCGACACCTTTTACCTGCCCTACGCCACCAGCTTGCGCATGAGCGACCTGGGCTACCAGAACAAGGCCCAGTCGGACCTGCAGCTATGCTACAACGACCTGGAGACTTTCCTGGAGCGCATGTATGCGGCAGTGACGACGCCCTGGCCCGCCTACGAAGCCATCGGCACCCACCGCAACGGCGAGTGGATACAGCTCAGCGGCAATATTCTGCAGATCGAAAACGAATACTATTCGAATATCCGCCCCAAGCGCACGACCGGCCGCTGCGAGCGCCCCGCTACGGCGCTGGCCGAGCGCGGCGTGCAATACATCGAAGTGCGCTGCCTGGATATCGATCACACGTCCCCGATCGGCATCGCTCCCGAGACGGCGTGTTTCATGGATGCTTTTCTGCTTTTTTGCGCCGCGGAGCCCAGCAAGCTGTTTCCCAATAATGGCTTCTGCCACGACAGCCACGATAACTTCAGCCTGGTCGTCAAAGAGGGCCGCAAACCCGGCCTGGTGCTGATCGACCAGAACAAGCCCAAATCACTGGCCGACTGGAGCCAGGAACTGGTGGAGCGCATCGCCCCGTACGCCGCACTGCTCGATCAGGCATATGGCGACAGCCGGTATACGGCAGCGCTTGCGCGCCAGGCCGAAAAAGTCCGCGATGTCGAACAGACCCCATCGGCCCGTCTTCTGAAAACGTTGCGCGACCAGAAGCTGAGCCTGCACGATTATTCTTTGCGGGAAAGCCTGGCCCATCGTGATTATCTGAATGCGCAGCCGCTGGATGCCGCAACCTTGGAACGCTATGAAGCGGCCACCCAGGCCTCGTTCGTGGAACAAAAGCGCCTCGAAGACGGCGACACGGAAGATTTCGCCAGTTACGTCGCCCGCTATCATGCCGCCCTGAAGCGGCCATGACACGCCCGGCCCGCGGGCGCCGCCGCGGCTACGGCGCTATTCCACCTGCACCAGCGGGCCGCTTTCCTGAAGTTCGCCGATGACGACGGCCTGACCGAAGCCTTCGGAATGAAAAATATCCAGCACCCGGGCCGCGGCTTCCGGCGCGCATGAAACAAGCAGGCCGCCCGAAGTTTGCGGGTCGCATAGCAGCGCGCGCAAAGTGTCGTCCACCCCGGACGCAAGCACGATGGAATCACCGTAAGACGACCAATTGCGTCCCGATGCGCCGGTGATGAACCCCTGCGCCGCCAATCGGCGCACGCCGGGCAGCCAAGGCAGGTCCGCCTGCCGCAGCCTCGCGGACAAGCCAGAAGCGCGGGCTACTTCCAGCGTGTGCCCCAGCAGGCCGAAACCGGTGACGTCAGTCATCGCGTGCACGCTTTCCAAGCCGCCCAATGTCGCCCCCGGGCGGTTCAACTGCGTGGTGCTGTCCAGCATGGCTCGGTAGCCGTCCGCGCTCAGCGCGTTTTTCTTCAAGGCCGCGGACAATACGCCCACGCCCAGCGCCTTGCCGAGTATCAGCACGTCGCCGGCCCGGGCATCGGCATTGCGCTTGATGTGGCCAGGATGCGCCAGCCCCATGGCCGCCAAACCGTATATGGGTTCGACCGAATCGATGGAATGCCCGCCCGCTATCGGTATGCCGGCCTGGGTGCAGACGGCCGCGCCGCCTTCCAGAATGGCCGCAATATCGGACTTGGGCAATACATTGATGGGCATGCCGACGATGGCCAGCGCCATGATCGGGCTGCCGCCCATGGCATAGACGTCCGACAGCGCGTTGGCGGCCGCGATGCGCCCGAAATCGTAGGGCTCGTCGACGATGGGCATGAAAAAATCAGTGGTGGCGATAAGCGCCTGCTGGTCGTTCAGCCTGTAGACAGCCGCGTCGTCCGAGGTTTCAGCGCCTACCATCAGGGCGCAGGCCTGCGCCGCCGCACCCGGTAGGCCGGCCCCCGGGATGCCGGCCACCGGAATGCCGGCCACCGGAATGCCGGCCAAAAGTTCCGACAGTATGCCGGGCGCGATCTTGCAGCCGCAGCCGCCGCCGTGCGACAAAGAAGTCAGGCGCGGAGCGCCCTGGCTGGAAGCAGAATCTTGCATATTGAATGTCCATGCAGCTTGGCGGAAAGCAGCAGGAGTCGAACCTACCTGGGAACGTCTGACGCCCCCAACTGGGTTTGAAGCCCAGCCGTGCCACCGGACACGAATGCCTTCCCTGAGGCGACTATGATAGCCGCTGCCAGAAGTCGGCGCCATCCTTGCGCAGGACATGCGCATCGCCCAGACGGCGCGTATAGCCGGCGCGGTCGAAGAATTCGAGTATCTGGATGCTGCGCTTGCGACCCAGGCCGGTGGCATCGCGGAAGCGGGCGGCGCCCACCCCCTGCTCCGCGCCCAGGGTTTTTAGCAATTCGGCCAGCCGCGCGATATGGTCGCGATGGTAGAACAGGTCGCGCACCACTTGGTATAGCTCTCCGCGGCGCACCAGCTTGAGCAGCACTCGCCTGACTTCTTGCTCGGCCTCGCTCTGGTCGCGCGCAAGGTCCCGCACCCAGGGCGGATCGAAGCCGCCGGCATGAAGCCGCTGCAGCAACCGCTCCGCCAGCAGGGCTTCGGATGGCGCCAGCTCGGCCGCATGACCGGGCAGATGCAGCCAGGGCCCATTGCGCTGCAAGCGCCCGCTATCGACCAGCATGTCCCGCAGCGCCAGCCACAAGGTCTCGGGCGCGGCAGGCAGGGCCATGCGCCGCAGGCGCGCCGCATCCAGGCCCGGCTCATCCGGCCAGCGCTGGTGAAAAACTTCCATGGTTTGCAGCACATGATCCGCCAGCGCATCCCAGCGCGACCGCAGAATCAAGCCGCGTCCATGCTGGCCTGTTTGCGCGCCGACCCACAGCGCGCCCTCCGGCGCCGCTTCCATGGCGTGCCGCGCGAAGAACTCCGGCCTGTCGGCCGAAGCTTCTTCGCCATGCAGGGGCGCCTTCGGCATCGCATCGATCTTGCCTCGGCGCGCGGCCAGCCGCAGCACATCGTTTTCATCCAGCCCCCAAGGCGCATGCCGCAGCAAATCCGCCAAGCTCCCGCCCGCAAGCAGGTCCGCGACGGCCTGCAGCCAGTCCAGGCGCTGCGGCGAACGGCGCTTGCGCTGCGGCGCGGCCGGGTCCAGGATCACGCCCCCGCCCACCGTATGCCTGGCTTGCGCATCGCGGGCGATGAAACGATCGCCCGGCATGGCGCAGACCGGCTGGTCGAACACGAGCTGCACCCATCCGGACTCGCCGGCGGACAGGGAATGGGCCGACAAGGGCACCGCGTGAGCCAGATAATGCGATGCTCCCAGATGTATGTGCAAGGGCGCCCAAGTCCGTACCTCGGCGCCCGATCCAGGCAGCAGCCTGAGGCTTGCATCGATATTGCGCGACGGCGTAAAGCAGCGGGCATCGGCGACCCAGTCCCCGCGCGCTATGGCGTCTTTGTCGATTCCAGCCAGGTTCAATGCGCAGCGCTGGCCCGCACGCCCTTCCTGCGCCGGCTGGTTCTGCGCATGCAGGCTGCGCACACGCAGCTTCAGCCCAGCCGGCATCAGGCGCAGGTTCGATGTGTCGCCGTCCAGGCGCAGCACGCCATCGTGCACCGTACCCGTCACCACCGTGCCATGCCCTTTCAGCGTGAAAGCGCGGTCCACCGCAAGCCGGAACAATCCGGCCCCGCTGCGCGCCGCCATCGCTTGCGCCGCGGCGTGCAAGTGGCTGCGCAGCTCGTCCACGCCTGGAGCGCCGGGCGCACCGGCAGCTAGCGGAAAAACCGGCATGCCTTCCAGGAAAGTCCCCGCCGCCAGTTCCTTGATTTGATGCTTTACCCAATCCAGGCGCGCATCATCGGCGCGATCCGCCTTGGACAGGGCCACCGCCCCCTGGGCCACCCCAAGCAGCGACAAGATGGCAAGATGCTCGCGCGTCTGCGGCATGACGCCATCGTCGGCGGCCACCACCAGCAAGCCGAAATCTATGCCGCTGGCTCCGGCGACCATGGTGTGGACCAGGCGCTCATGGCCGGGCACGTCGATGAAGCCGAGTATGTCCTGATTGCCCAGCGGCGCATAGGCGTAGCCCAGCTCTATGGAAATGCCGCGCGCCTTCTCTTCCTTGAGCCTGTCGGTATCGACGCCCGTCAGCGCGCGCACCAAGGTAGTCTTGCCATGGTCGATATGCCCGGCCGTACCGACGATCATGCGTCCCGTCCCCGGAGCTGCGCCGCGAAAGCCGCCTCGTCCCGCGCTTCGAGGCAGCGCAAGTCCAGCCACAGCGCATCCTGCGAGATGCGGCCGATGACGGGACGCGGCAGGCTGCGCAGCCAGCTTTCCAGCCCTTGCAGCGCCCGGCCCGCGCGGCCCGTGCCGGCATGCCGCAGGACCAGGCCGTGGCTGGGAAGCTGGTCCACCGGCAGAGCGCCGCTGCCTATCTGGCTGAACATGGCGGCCGTTTGTACCGTATAGCCAGCCCCGACGGCCTTTTGCATGAGCCCTTGCAGCCGCTCGGCCTGCGCGCGCATTTCCGCCTGGGGGCGGGTCAGCAGGCGCAGCGTGGTCAGCCGGTCGGCGAGCAATTCCGGCGAACGATACAAAGCCAGCACGGGCTCCAGCGCGGCCAAGGTCAGCTTGCCGACGCGCAACGCCCTTTTCAAGGGGTTTTTCTTGATCTTGCGGATCAGCTCGGCGCGGCCGACGATCAGCCCCGCCTGGGGACCGCCAAGCAGCTTGTCGCCGCTGAAAGTCACGATGTCGGCGCCGGCCTGCACGGTTTCGCGCACCGTGTCTTCACGCGGCAGACCCCATTGTGCCAGGTCCAGCAGGGTGCCGCTGCCCAGATCGACGGCGGCGGGCAGGCCATGGCTGCGGGCGATAGCCGCTACCTGGGACACGCCGACGCTGCGGGTAAAGCCTGTTATCGCATAGTTGCTGCAATGCACTTTCATGAGCAGCGCGGTGCGCGGGCCGATGGCCTGCTCGTAATCGGCGGGATGAGTACGATTGGTCGTACCGACTTCGACCAAGCGTGCGCCGGCCCGCTGCATGATGTCGGGGATGCGGAAGGCGCCGCCGATTTCCACCAATTCCCCCCGCGAAACAACGGCTTCGCGCCGGTTCGCCAGCGAGTTCAGCATCAGCAGGACCGCGGCCGCGTTGTTGTTCACCACCGTCGCCGCTTCCGCCCCGGTCAGTTCGCGCAGCAAGCCTTCCACCAAGTCATCGCGATCGCCGCGCCGCCCGGTATCCAGGTCGAATTCCAGATTGGCCGGCGCGGACAAGGCCTGTATAACCGCCTGCACGGCTCGATCCGGCAATAGCGCCCTGCCCAGATTGGTGTGCAGCACCGTGCCCGTCAGGTTGTAGACCGCCCGCAGCCGCGGCTGGTCCTGCGCTGTCAGCCGCTGCCGCAGTTGCTCCGCCAGCGCGGCGGGCTGCAG
>Ga0182735_1002604_pt1 | contig 10762 bp, 9 predicted proteins | sample eDN5th30CKraftMG_FD_128524 | JGI IMG/M metagenome (GOLD analysis project Ga0182735, IMG submission 128524) | Enriched Miracle-Growth compost microbial communities from Emeryville, California, USA - eDNA 5th pass 30_C Kraft MG (version 2) (version 2) ... | reverse complement strand
TGCCCGGCGACGACGATCCGCTGGCCTATTGCGAACAATTGAAAAGCGATCTGGTCTCCCGGGGGCGCAAGCCCTGGGTGATTCCGTTCGGCGGGTCGGACGCGCATGGCGCGATGGGCTATACCGGCTGCATCGAGGAAATCGTCGCGCAGGCAGCCGAGCAGGGACTTCGTATCGACCACCTGGTTCATGCCAGCGGCAGCGGTGGCACCCAGGCGGGCTTGCTGATCGGGGCGCAGATCCACGGCGCCGGGTTTCCCGTGCTGGGGGTCAGCGTCCTGCACCCCGCGGACCGCCTGGGCGCGATCGTCTCGAATATTGTCAGCGACGCGGCGGCGCTGCTGGGCGGCGCGCTGGACGTCCCGGCGCCCCAGGTGGATGACCGCTTTATCGGCCGCGGATATGGCCTGATGCACGACACCACGAAAGAGGCCTTGTCCCTGGTGGCCGCCACCGAAGGCATACTGCTCGACCCCGTCTATACCGGCAAGGCCTTTGCCGGCCTGGTGGCGCGGGCCCGCGCCGGGGGATTCCGCCGGGGCGATACGGTCGTTTTCCTGCACACGGGCGGCATGCCCGGCATCTTCGCCTATTCCGACGAACTCCTGGATGCCGCCGCGGTCGGCGCCTCAAAGTAACAAGAAGCAGTCATAGCCATGAATCATTTGAAGCAAGCCACCGGCAAGCGGGCGGTGGTGGTATCGGGGCACGACCAGGCCACGCAAACAGCCATTGCCATGCTGGAGCAGGGCGGGTCCATCACGGATGCGGCCCTGGCCGGCGCGGCGGTCCTGTCGGTCGTGCTGCCGCACGCCTGCGGCCTGGGCGGCGACGCTTTCGTGCTGGTTCACGATGCCGCGTCCGGCAAGACGCACGGCTTGAATGCCTCGGGCGTCTCGCCCGCGCTGGCCCAGCCCGGCCGCTTTCCCCAAGGGTTGCAGGAACGCGGCCCGCTGAGCTGCAACGTGCCGGGCATGATCGCCGGCTGGCAGGCCCTGCATGACCGCTTTGGCGCCAAGCCCTGGGCCGACGTGCTGCGCCCCGCGATCGACCTGGCGCGCGGCGGCTTCGAGGTTTCTCCTGTGCTGGCGAAGTCCTCGGCGCTCTACCAGGACATGCTGACCGGGCCAAGCCAGGCGCTGTTCCTGCCCGAGGGCGTGCCGCTGCGCGCGGGCCAGGTCCTGCGGCAGCCCCAAGCGGCCCGGACCCTCGAGACGATTGCCCGCGAGGGTGGGGCCGCTTTTTATCACGGCCCGATCGGGGCCAGCATCGCGCGCGCCTGCGAGGCGGCCGGCGGCCTGATCCGCGAGTCCGACTTGCGTGCGTATGCGCCCGAATGGGTCGAGCCCATCGAAGCCCGTTACGCCGGCCATGTCATTCGCACCATGCCTCCCAATTCCTATGGGCTCTATCTGCTGTTGCAACTGATGGCGCTCGAGGCCTCGGCGGACAAGGGCGGACAAGGGCTGGACGCGCCCGCCAGAATCGCCAAGCTGATACGGGCGGCCCAGGCGGCGTTCAAGGTCGGCGAGCGGGCGGTGGCCGATCCCGACCCTCGCTACGGCGCCGAGTCCGCCCAATTGCTGCTGGGCCCCGAAGGGCGCAGGCGGCTCGAGACCGCCACGGGCGGCAAGCCGGGCAACCGGGGCGGCACGGCGGTCATCAGCGTGGCCGACTGCCACGGCAATGCCATCACCATCATACAAAGCGTGTTCCTGGTCTTCGGCAGCGGCGTCAGCGACGCCGAAACCGGCGTGCTGCTCAATAACCGCCTGTTCGGCTTCAACCTGGAAGCGGGACATCCGAACCAGGTCGGCCCGGGCAAGCACCCCGCGCACACGCTTTGCCCCGCCATGGTGTTCAAGAATGGCCGCCTGCGCTACGCGGTGACCACGCCGGGCGGGCCGGGGCAGACCTTGACGCTTGCCCAGGTCATGCAGGCCATGTTCGAAGAAGGCGCGTCGCTGTCGCAAGCGATCCAGGCGCCGCGCTGGACGATGGACCTGGCTGGCGATTCGCTGTTCGAACATACGATGCCGGCCGGCGTGGTAAGCGGCGTGCTCGAGCTGGGAGAACCCATGAAAGCGGCCGCCCCGGGCTCGCCGTACTTCGGCTCGGTGAAGGGCATCGCGCTCGAAGGCGACGGCACGCTGGTCGGCGCGGCCGACGATCGGCGCGACGCAACCGTGCGGAGCCTGTCATGAAATCGCCTGCTGCCGCGGCAGCGCCGGATCTCGTCTTGCATGGCGGCAAGATCATCACCATGGACGGCGCGTCGCGGGTCGTCCAGGCCATTGCCATTCGCGGCGATACCATCGTGGCCGTGGGTAGCGACGATGACATCCTGGCGCTGGGCACGCCGGCCTGCCGCAAGATCGACCTGCGCGGCAGGACGGTGGTGCCGGGGCTGCATGACGGCCATGCGCACATGGACCGCGAGGGCCTGAAAGACATTTTCCCGTCCCTGGGCAAGGTGCGGAGCATCGCGGACATCCAGCACGCCATCGCCGAACTGGCTGCGCGCACTCCCCCGGGCGAGTGGATTGTCACCATGCCGATCGGCGACCCGCCTGCTTATGCGGGCATGCCGCAGGCGCTGGCGGAAAAGCGCTTTCCCAACCGGCACGACCTGGATGCGGCCGCTTCCGACCACCCTGTCTATATCCGGCCCATCTGGGGCTATTGGCGCCATACGACTCCCTTGGTCTCGATCGCCAATACGCGCGCGCTCGAGCTGGCGGGAATCGGTCCCGACACGCCGTCGCCGTCGCCCCTGGTGCGGATAGAAAAAGACGAACGAGGCGAGCCGACCGGCGTGTTCCTGGAAGACACGCTGATGCCCATCGTCGAGCTCGAGTACTTCCGGGACCCCAGCCGGTTTCAGGTAGCTTCCCGTACGGACTCGGTACCCAGGTCCCAGCACGCGTACCACCGATATGGCACGACCAGCGTGTTCGAAGGGCACGGCGTCGCCACCGAGGTCGTGCGTTCCTACCAGAACCTGCATGCCCAGGGCGGGCTCAGCATGCGCGTGGCGCTGGTGCTCAGCCCCAACTGGAAGAGCGCGCCGGTGCCCGACATCGACGCTTTCGTCGAAGCCTGGTGCGGATGGTTGAGCGGGCCAGGGCTGGGCGACCACCACCTGCGCATGGCGGGCATGTTCGTGGACATGGGCCCCGATCCGGCCAACGACATCCGCGCGCAGGCATATCCCAGCACCGGTTGGGCGGGGTTCAACTACGACACCGCCCGTTCGCGCGACAAGGCGCTCGAACTGCTCAAGGCCTGCGCCCGCCACCGGATCCAGGTCGTGGCGATCTGGCCCAACATGCTGGAACTTTTCTACGCCGTCCACAAAGAGATTCCGCTGAACGGGCTGCGCTGGGTGCTGAGCCACATTTCGACCCTGACCGGGCAAGAGATCGACATGATCCGGGAAATGGAGCTCATCGTCACGACCCATACCAACCGCTACCTTTTCAAGGAAGGGCACCTGCTGCAGGACAAGCTCGGCCGCCAGCGCGAGCACGACATCGTGCCGCTGCGTTCGCTGCTCGACGCCGGCATCCCGGTCGTCCTGGCGTCGGACAACATCCCCGTTTCGCTGTTCCATCCGCTGTGGCATGCAATCAGCCGCGAATCCCGGGCGACCGGGGCCGCGGTCTGCGCCGCGCAGAAACTGACGCGCGAAGAAGCCCTGCGATGCATCACCGCCAACGGCCCCTTGTTGACCTGGGAAGAAGCGAAGAAGGGCTCGCTCGAGCCGGGCAAGCTGGCCGATCTGGCGGTCCTGACGGACGACCCGCTTACCTGCCCGGAAGACCGGATCAAGGACATCGAGGCCGTGATGACGGTCGTGGGGGGGCGGGTGGTCTACGGGACGTCGAATCCATAAGCTGATTCAGCCAATCACTACACGCCGAAACAGGCAACTACGAAGGGGTAAATGATGGTCAAGCTTCAAGGGAAATGGGCGCACATGCTGTTCGGGGCGCTGATCTGCATGCAGCCGCTGGCCGGCAGCGCACAGCCGGCCGAGACCGTGCATTTGATACATGGCCAGGGCACCGGGGGCACCACGGACGCCCTGGCCCGCCTGCTGGGCAGCGAATGGGACAAGCGCCTGCACAAGAACGTGATTGTTGAAAGCCGTCCGGGGGCCGCCACGTCGTTGGCCGCGGCGCTGGTGGCCAAGGCGCCGCCCGATGGCAAGACCTTGCTGTTCACCGCCAGCGGATTCACCGCCAACCCGTTCCTGCTGAAAGACCTGCCCTTCGACACCGAACGGGACTTCACCGGCATCGGGCTGGTCGCCACCACGCCTTATGTGCTGGTGGTGACCCCATCGCTGCCGGTTTCCACCCCGAAAGAGCTGGTCGAATACCTGAAGCAGCATCCCGACAAGACCACGGTGGCGGTCACCAGCATCGGGTCGGCGCAGCATGTGTCGGCGGCCCTGTTCAGGAAGATGTCCGGGGTGGACATGGTGTTCGTGCCGTACAAGGGCAGCGCGGGGCAGATCGCGGACGTCGCCACGGGGCGGGTGCCGGTGGCGTTCGACAATATCGTGGCGATCGCCAGCCAGATCAAGGCCGGCACCTTGAAGCCGCTGGCCATCACTACCAAAGAGCGCTCGGAGATGTTCCCCGATATTCCCACGCTGGATGAAAGCGGCTTTCCCGGCTTCAATATCGTGGGCTGGTTCGGTGCGCTTGCCCCCAAGGGCGTGCCGGCATCGGTGGTCGAGACCTACGGAGACTCGGTCAAGACGATGAAGAGCGACCCTGAATTCGTGGCCAAGGTGCGTGCGCTGGGCGCCACGGTCATTCCGGGTGGGCATGCGGAAGCTCAGCAATATATCCAGGACGACCTGAAAAAGACCGGCGCGCTGATCAAGGACTTGAACATCACCCTCGATCAATAGGCTCAACGGGCGCCGCCGGACCGCCCGGCTGCCGGCCCGTCCGCTGCCGCATCAGGGGCGCCGTGCCGGCGCCCCGGTACCCGCCCGCCTGGCGCGACCGGCCTTGGCGGGTGCGTCATTGCCTGCTTCCGCAGGGCCCAGCATCGCATCCGCCTGGCGGGTCAGGATCTCGAGCGTACGCTCGAATTCCGCCAGTTGGCCGCGAGTCAGGCAACTGGTCAGTTTTTCTTGCCGGGCCAGGCTCAATGGCAGTCCCCGTTCGTAGACTCGGCGCCCGCTGGCCGTCAGGCTAACCGTGACCCGGCGCGCATCCTGTTCGGCACGTTCGGCGGTCACCAGTTTTTTCTCGACCAACTCGGATACCGCCCGGCTGACCTGGCTCTTGTCGTAGCGCCAGAACGCGGCGATATCCTGGGGCGAGCGCGGCCCATGGGTGGCCAGGAACAGCAGAATGCGCCATTGGCGCACGGAAAGCCCCAGTTCGTCTTGCAAGAGGATTTCAATGCCACGGTACAGGCGCTGGCTGAAGGCAAGCACCCGGTAGGCCAGCAGCTTGGCCGGATCGGTGCCCGGGTCTGCGGGCGTCGGATCTCTGGTAGTCATTTTTTCATTGAAGGCTGGTACGACGCGCTGGCCCGGCCGCGGCGCGGGCCGCGCCGGGTCATGGCGGCTCATCCGTCTTCCCGCCGCGGCAGCGTGGCGGCCACGCCAGCCCGGTCCGGGGGGCGGGCGAACCGCTTGTTGCGATATCGCCGCGGGCCTTACATCACCTTGGTTTCGTGATGCACCTGCGGCGGCTGGGCGAAATGCGGGCCCACCAGCTTGCGCCATTCCTGGAAGTCGGCCGATTCGCGGAAATCCACCATGTGGTTCTCGACCGTTTCCCAGTCGACCACCAGGGTGTACTGCTGCGGGTTCTCGATCGAGCGGTGCAGCGCCACGCCGTGGCACCCGCGGGCGCGCAGGAACAGCGGCTTGGCCTGGGCGACGCCCGCCTCGAACGGGGCTTCGCTGCCGGCGGTGACGAGAATACTGGCAATTTCCTGGATCATCGGGATTCCTTGGGTAGATGAGAAGGGTGGGCGGCAAGTATGATCGAGCCGTTTCGCGACTTTAACGCAGGAGCGGCCATGCATTATCTGATGTTCTACGACCTGGTTCCCGACTACCTGGAACGCCGCGGCGAATTCCGCGATGCCCACCTGGCGCTGGCCCGCGAGGCCGTCGCCCGCGGCGAGCTGGTGGTGGGCGGCGCCCTGGCCGAGCCCGCCGACCAGGCGGTGCTGCTGTTCAAGGCCGATTCGCCCGCCGTGGCCGCCGCCTTCGCCGAAGCCGATCCCTACGTGAAGGCGGGGCTGGTCAAGCAATGGCGCGTGCGCCGCTGGACCACCGTGGTGGGCGACCAGGCCGAGCATCCGGTGCCAGCCTGAGCGCAGCCCCGCGGGCGCGGGGCAAATGCCTGCCTTTGGCCGGCGGGGGTATGATGCCGCCTGGCTTCCGACCCCTTGCGCCCGTTTCATGCCGCTGTCCCACCTATTGCTGGCGTTGTCCGTCGTCTTCATCTGGGGCACGAATTTCGTCGTCATCAAGTGGGGGCTGGCGGAATTCCCGGCGTTCCTGTTCGCCACTCTGCGGTTCCTGCTGTCGGCGTTGCCGTGGGTGTTCCTGTTCCGCCGGCCGGCGGTTCCCTGGAATGCCCTGGTGCGCGCCGGCCTGCTGCTGGGCGTGGGGCAGTTCGGGCTGCTGTACTGGGCCATGCGCCAGGACATTTCGCCGGGCGTGGCCTCGCTGGTGGTGCAGTCGCAAGTGTTCTTCACCATCCTCATGTCCATGGTGTTCGACGGCGAGCGCGTGCGGCCGCTGCAGGTCGGGGCGCTGGTCCTGGCCACGGCGGGGTACGCCGTGGTGGCATGGCACGGCGCCACCGATCCCGCCGCCGCCGTCACCCTGACGGGGCTGGGCCTGGTGCTGGCGGGCGGGTTCTCGTGGGCCTGCACCAACATGACCATGCGGGGGGCGGGGCGGGTGAACATGGTGGCTTTCACCGCCTGGAGCAGCCTGTTCGCCATCGTTCCGCTGGGGCTCATCAGCCTGGCGGTCGACGGGCCGGCCAATGTGGCCCATGCGCTGGCGCACGCCAGCGGCTGGGCGTGGCTGGCGGCGTTGTGGCAGGCCGCCGGCAATACGGTGTTCGCGTTCGGCGCCTGGGGCTGGTTGCTGGCGCGCCACCCGGCCGTCACCGTGACGCCCATGGCGCTGCTGGTGCCGGTCTTCGGCATCCTGGCATCGGTGGCGCTGCTGGGCGAACCGCTGCCGCCCTGGAAAATCATGGCCGCCGGCCTGGTGCTGGCCGGCTTGTCGTTGAATGTCTATGCGGGTCGCGCGGGAGGCAGGCGGTAGCGGTATGCGGCGCGCCCCGCGGGCGCGCTCGCGGCGGTTGTCGTAGTGTTGGCATGACGTGGGTTGATCATCTGTTGTTCCTGGGCTGCGTGGCATTGGCCACCTATGCCCAGACCATGACCGGGTTCGCTTTCGGCCTGGTGCTGCTGGGGCTGACCGGCCTGTTCGCGCTGGCGCCCCTGCCGGAAATCTCCAATGTGGTCAGCATGCTGACGCTGGCCAACGCGCTGGTGGCGCTGGGCCGCGCGCGTTCGCACCTCAGCTGGGCGTTGATCCGCCCGCCGTTGGCGGGCAGCCTGGCCGGCGTGATCCTGGGCGTGGCCCTGCTGGAATGGATCAGCGGCAATACCGCCTTGTTGCTGCGCTGGCTGCTGGGCCTGACCATCCTGGCCTGCGCCATCCTGCTCGTGGCGCGCGCCCGGCCGCTGGCGCGCGTGTCGTCGCGCTGGTCGTTCCTGTTGTTCGGCGGCCTGTCCGGCGTGCTGGGCGGGCTGTTCTCCAGCGCCGGGCCGCCCATGGTGTACCAGATGTACCGCCAGCCGCTGCCCCTGCCGGTGGTGCGCAACAGCCTGCTGGTGCTGTTCTCGGCCAATGCCGTGCTGCGGCTCGCGCTGGTGGCCGGCCAGGGCAGCCTGGGCGCCACGTCGCTGTGGCTCAGCCTGGAGGCGCTGCCGGTGGTCGTGGGGCTGACCTGGCTGGTGCGGCGCTACGCTTCCGCGGAATCCGTGCGCACCGTCAAGCGGATGGTGTTCGTGCTGCTCTTGCTGGCGGGGCTGGGCCTGCTGATACCGGCCACGCGGGCGCTGTTCGCGTAGCGCCGCCAGCGCCGCGCCGGCCGTTTCAGCCCTGGCCGCGCAGCCGCGCCAGTTCGCGCTCGGCCACGTCCACGCGCACCGCGCCCTGCGCCACCAGGGCCTTGGCCACCAGGCCGATTTCCTCGCCCACCGCGCCCGCCATCATGGCGATGTTCTGCGAGTGCAGCGACATGTGGCCCTTCTGGATGCCGGTGGTGGCCAGCGCTTTCAGCGCCGAGAAATTCTGCGCCAGCCCGACGGCCGCGATCAGGCGCGCCAGGCGGTCGGCCGAATTCACGCCCAGGATCTTCAGGCACGCCCGCGCCGTCGGATGCAGCTTGGTCGCGCCGCCCACCAGGCCGACCGCCATGGGCATTTCCAGCGTGCCGGCCAGGTGGCCGTCGGCGGTCACTTCCCAATCGGTCAGGCTGGAATACCAGCCCTTGCGCGCCGCGTAGGCGTGCGCGCCGGCTTCCACCGCCCGCGTATCGTTGCCCGTGGCCAGCACGACCGCCGATACGCCGTTCATGATGCCCTTGTTGTGCGTGGCGGCGCGATACGGGTCGGCGGCGGCGAACTGGTAGGCGCTGATGATGCCGTCGCGCACGGCGGCGCCGCCGATGGCATCGCAGGCCCATACGGCCCGTGCGCGCGCCAGCCGGCGATCGGCCAGGTTGGACAGGATCCGCAAATACACGCGGCCGCCGGTCCAGGCCTCGATGTGCGGCGCCAGCTTCTCGGCCATGCTGTTGACGGCGTTCGCGCCCATGGCATCGCGCGTGTCCACGATCAGGTGGGTCACGACCATGGGGCCGCCGGCCGACTCGACGATGCGCACTTCCACGTCCTGCAGGCCGCCGCCCAGCTTCACCAGCAGCGGGTCGCACTCGTCGCACAGTGCCTTGATCCCGGCCTTGTGTTCCAGGATGCGCATGCGGCTGTGCGCCGCGTCCGGCACACCCACCAGTTGCACCTGGGCAATCATCAACGAGCCCGACATCGAGGTCGTGAAGCCGCCCTGGTCGTAGCATTGGCGCGCCGCGTTGCACACCGCCGCCACCACCGACGATTCCTCGGTGGCCATCGGCACCAGTACATCTTCGCCGTCGACCTTCATGTTGGTGGCGATGCCGATCGGCACGTTCAGCGTGGCGATCACGTTCTCGATCAGATGGTCGGCCAGGTGAGGGTCCAGGTTGCCCATGTCGGCCAGGTGACGGGTCGTCGCGTCGTCCAGGTCGGCGAATTGCGCCACGCGGGCCAGCCGCGTGGGGATGTCGTCTTTATGGAAACCGGGAATGCGGGAATTCTTGGCGGTGCTCACGATAGTGTCCAGTGTCGATCAGGGAACAGGGGGAAATCAGCGGGCCATCAGTTGCGGCAGCCATGTGACCAGGCCGGGAAACGCCGCGCAGATCAGCAGCGCCACGATCTGCAGCAGCATGAAGGGGGTGACGCCGCGGTAGACGGTGCCCATGCTCAGGTGCGGCGGCAGCGGCCCCTTGATGTAGAACAGCGTGTAGCCGAAGGGCGGGCTGATGTAGCCGGTCTGGATGGTGATGGCGTACAGCACGCCGAACCAGATCTCGTCGAAGCCCAGCAGCCGCACGATGGGCAGGAACACCGGCACGGTCAGCAGGATGATGCCGATCTCGTCCAGCGCCGTGCCCAGGAAGATCAGGATCAGCATCATGGCCGCCAGGACGGCGTACGGCGGCACGTCCAGGTGGCGAATGAACTCCATCAGCGTATTGGCGCCGCCCAGGCCCGTGAAGATCGCCACATAGGCCTTGGCCCCGATAGTGATCCACAGGATCATCGAAGTGGCTTTCAATGTCTCGACAGAGGCCTGGGCCAGCCCGCGCACGGTCAGCCGGCGCCGCACCGCGCTGGCCAGCACCGCGCCCAGCACGCCGACCGCGGCCGCCTCGGTAGGGGTGGCGATACCGAAGAAGATCGAGCCCAGGATCATCACGATCAGCAGCATCGGCAGGATCACCGCGCGCAGGCTGCGCAGCTTGGCCGCCAGCGGCACGGGCTCGCCGGCCGGCGCGGGCACCTGGCCTGGCCGGAAATACGCCACGAACAGGATGTAGGCGATGTACAGCACCGCCAGGATCAGCCCCGGCATGATGCCGGCGATCAGCATTTTGCCGATCGACACCTGTGCGGTCACGGCGTAGACGATGGTCAGCACCGACGGCGGGATCAGGATGCCCAGCGTGCCCGAAGCGCAGATGGTGCCGGTCACCAGCTTGGGGTCGTAGCCGCGCCGCAGCATCTCGGGCATGGCCAGCAGCGCCATGGCGGTCACCGCGGCGCCGACCACGCCGGTCATGGCCGCCATGAGCACGCAGATGACCACCGTGCCGATCGCCAGGCCGCCGCGCAGCCGGCCGAACCACAGTTCCATCGCGCGGTACAAGTCTTCGATCACGCCGGAACGTTGCAGGATGCCCGCCATCAGGATGTACAGCGGAATGCCCAGCAGCGCTTCCGAGCGCATCGTGTCGAAGACCTGCAGCACCATCAGCACGACGGCGTCGGCGTTCCACAGCGTCACGGTCAGCAACAGCGACAGCCCGCCCAGCACGAAGGCAATCGGCAGCCCGGTCAGCATCAGCAGCGTCAGGCCGCCGAACAT
>Ga0182735_1002602_pt1 | contig 10765 bp, 5 predicted proteins | sample eDN5th30CKraftMG_FD_128524 | JGI IMG/M metagenome (GOLD analysis project Ga0182735, IMG submission 128524) | Enriched Miracle-Growth compost microbial communities from Emeryville, California, USA - eDNA 5th pass 30_C Kraft MG (version 2) (version 2) ... | reverse complement strand
CAACGCCCTGCAAGCCGAGCTGGAAGAAGTTATCGCCGACCGCATCAAAGACACCCAGTCCCAATTGCTGGAGAACTTCGATGAGGACGTTCACGACCGCCTCAAACTGCGTCTTCAAGACGCCGAAGCGCGGCTCGACAAGCTGGGGCGCTGGTTCTGGGGTGTCACCTGCTTTGCATTGGACGGCCGCGCGCGCTTCGACGAGCAGTCATACGCGTTTTCTCTGAGCACGCCGCCAACTGGAATCGCCACAGGTCGCTATCAGCTCATTCGTGGTGCGGCGCAGCCGGACATGCTGGCGCACGCCTACCGCCTCAGCCACCCGCTGGGGGAATGGAGCATTGATGCCAGCCTGAACGCGGCCACGCCAGTCGCCACATTGAAGCTCGACTATGGCAAACACGGCGCGCGCGTCTCCGTCATCGAGAGACTGCGCGGCAAGTCCGGCTGGCTGACGCTGGTCCGGCTGGAAGTCACCGCATTCGAGACCACCGAGGCGCTGCTGTTCTCTGGCATCACTGACGATGGTCAGGTGCTGGATCAGGAAGCCTGCGAAAAGCTGATGGCCATTCCAGCAGCAGGCAAACCCACTCCTTTGAGCACCAATGTGCCCGAGGCACTGCTGGCGAACAGCCAGCGCGCGGTCGCCGCCACCATCGCCCAGGTACTGGAAGCCAACCAGCGCCTCTTCAATGAAGAACGGGACAAACTGGAACGCTGGGCTGACGACAAGTTGCTGGCCGCAGAGGAAGCCCTGAAGAACACCAAAGCACGCATCGCGCAGTTGAAGCGCGACGCCCGCAAGGCTGTCACCTTGCAGGAGCAAGACAGCATCCAGCGCGAACTGTCGGAGCTGGAACGCAAGCAGCGCCGCCTGCGGCAGGAAATTTTCGCCGTCGAGGACGAGATCATTGCCAAGCGTGACGAATTGATTGCCTCGCTCCAGCAGCGCCTGCAAGAAAAAACAAGCAATGAGACCCTGTTCAGCGTGCGCTGGCAGGTGCTCTAACCCGATTCAAGTATCCCGAGATTAGGCCAAACCATGACCAACAAACAGAATCCAAAATTCCAGGAGCTCGTCGCCAAGCTGCGCGAGATCTTCCAGATCGATCGCCCGGAACTCGACTTCGGCATCTACCGCATCCTCAACGCCCGCGCGGGCGAGATCAATGACTATCTGGAGAACCGGTTGGCCGAAAAGGTACAGACCGCCCTGTCCGCAGGCAGCGCCGCCAGCGCCCAGCAATTGCAGACTGATCTGGACGAAGCGATCAAGCAGGCACAAGCGCTGGGCGCGAATCCCGACGACCTGCCGAAGGTCAAGGATTTGCGCGTTCGGCTGAAGGAAGCCACCGGAGGCAGCAGCGAATACGAAAACGCCGTGTTCTCCCACCTGTTGGCCTTTTTCTCGCGCTACTACGAGCAAGGCGACTTCATTAGCCAGCGCCGCTACAAGGGCGACACCTATGCCATTCCCTACGCGGGCGAAGAGGTGATGCTGCACTGGGCCAACAAGGATCAGTACTACACCAAGAGCGGCGAAAACTTCAGCAACTACAGCTTCAAGCTCCCCGAAGAAAACGGAAAACCGGGTCGCACGGTGCATTTCCGCCTTGCCGCCGCCGACACTGCCAAGGACAACCGCAAAGACAACGACAAGGAGCGCCGCTTTGCCCTGGTGGCGGCGAAAACCGTTACCCGTGTGGATGAAAACGGCGACGAATACGAAGAAGAACTGATGCCAGTGGAAGAAGCACCGGGCAGTGACAGCAACCAGGAACTGATCATCCGCTTCGAGTACGCCGCCCAGCCCAAAGGCACCAAGCAGGAGGCGCTGGTCACCAAAGCTGTAGAAACCGTGCTGAATGACGCCGCCGTGAAGGCCCGCTGGTTGGCGCTGGGCCAGCGCGCGCCCACCGAGAAAAATCCGCAGCGCACCCTGCTGGAAAAGCACCTGAGCGACTACACCACCAAGAACACGGCGGACTACTTCATCCACAAGGACTTGGGCGGCTTTTTGCGCCGTGAGCTGGACTTCTATATCAAGAACGAAGTCATGCATCTGGATGATGTGCAGAACGCGGGCGCGTTCGCGGACATCGAAAAGAACCTGCGAATGATCCAGTGCCTGCGCAGCATTGCGCTGGAGCTGATCACTTTCTTGGCCCAGTTGGAAGACTTCCAGAAGAAGCTGTGGCTGAAAAAGAAGTTCGTTGTCTCCAGTCACTACTGCATCACGTTGGATCGGGTGCCGGATTCTCTCTACCCGATGATTGTCGCCAATCAAAAGCAGTGGAATCAGTGGGCAAGCCTAAGACTACTCAAGGACGCAAACAAGGATGTTGCGTCACATGTGCTACCTGGAACCATTGCATTCCTCAAGGCGAATCCGTATTTGGCGGTCGATACCTCGTTGTTTGACAAGGATTTCCTGGCCCAACTTCTTGCATCAGTTGATGATCTAGATGCGTCCATCGATGGGACATTAATCAAGGGCGACAACTTTCAGGCGGTCCAACTCATTTCGCAGAGATTCAAGAATGCGGTGGACTACATCTATCTAGATCCACCTTACAACACCTCTGAAAATAGTTTTGTTTACAAGAATCAATACAAGGAATCATCGTGGCTTTCGATGATTCAGAGTCGCGTCTCTCCCGCCCTTAGTGTTTTGAAGGAATCGGGGGTCATGAGCTGTGCAATTGATGATTATGAGCTCCCATACCTTGAAGGTCTGCTTGATGCCGTTTTTCAGCCGGAAAATAGGCTGGGCAATCTCGTGGTGGAAATCAAACCATCGGGTCGAACAAACGACAAATATCTGGCAACAAGCCATGAATATTTGTTGTTCTACGCGAAGAATGCTATCGAGGCAGATATTGACTTTTTCCCCTTGTCCGACGAGCAGACAGCCCAGTACAGCCTTGGAGATGGCGATGGTAGTTTTAAATGGAGAGACTTTCTGAGAACAGGCGGGTACTCAACACCTCAAGAGAGACCAAACTCCTACTACCCAATCTTCTTTAACCCTGAGACCAAACAGGCTGCGCTCGAGGAATTCGAGGGTGCCACAAAAATTCTCCCAATCGACAGCGAGGGCAATCACCGGGTTTGGAGAAAAACCCCCCCCTCTTTTCTGGAGCACTTGAGGAAGGGGGAGATAAATTTCTCAACCAATCGAAAGGGCGAATGGAAAGTTCAACTTATTGACCGTATAAAAGATGGGACAAGACCTAAAAGCGTTTGGGTCAACCCAAAGTACGACGCATCTTCGCATGGAACAAAACTGCTTAAGGCTCTTTTCGGCGAAGGCGCAGGGTTTTCGTTTCCGAAGAGCATTAATGCAGTTGAGGATGCATTGCACATCAACTGTGCATCCAAAAAAGATTCCTTTGTGGTCGATTACTTTGCGGGCTCAGGAACAACCGGTCATGCACTGATCAATTTGAACCGGAAAGATTCTGGATCAAGAAAGTATCTACTTGTTGAACAAGGCGACTATTTTGATAGCGTGATCAAGCCCCGTATTCAGAAGGTCGTCTACTGTCCAACATGGAAAGATGGTCGGCCGTCCACAAATATCGAAGGTATATCGCATGCCTTCAAGGTGCTTTATCTAGAGAGCTACGAAGACACCCTGAACAACTTACAACTGCGTCGTACGTCCGCGCAGGGCGATCTGCTGAACACCCTGCCGCAGCCTGCCCGCGACGACTACCTGCTCAATTACCTGCTGGACGTGGAAAGCCGTGGCTCGTTGCTGTCGGTGGAGGACTTCAAAAAGCCCTTTGATTATGCCCTGAATATTGCCGTGGATTCGGCGGGCGCGTTCGAGCAGCGCAAGATCGATCTGGTCGAAACCTTCAATTTCCTGATCGGCCTGCGGATCAAGCACATCGACATGCAGCCTGCGCGCGGCTTCGTCACCGTCACTGGAACCCTGCCCAGCAATGAGACCTGCCTCGTGCTGTGGCGCGATTGCGATGTTCTGGACTACGAAGGTATCAGCAAGCTCTGCGACAAGCTGGCCATCAACCCGGCGGACAACGAGTTTGATGTGGTCTACCTCAACGGCGACCACAACATCCCCACTGTGCTGACGCAAACGGCGGAAGAAGGCGGTGCCACCCGCGTGCTCAAGCTGCGCCAGATCGAGCCGGAGTTTCTGGAGCGTATGTTCTCGGTGGAGGACATCTGATGGCGCGGGCAGCAAAACCGAAAGCTAAAAAGCGCAGTTTCCATCAGGAACTGGTGCTCAATAGATGGGTGCTGGGGTTCTTTCAGGGCGGCACGCTGGCGGCACTCAAGATGCGCCTGGGCGATGACCGCTTCGAGGGCATCGACGAGGACGGCCAAACCAAGTTCTTCCACGAACTGGTCCGAGGCTTGTTCGACCCCAACAAGGTGCCCGAGGCCGACCTGCGGCGCTACGATTTGAATATCGTCGCCCACTGGCAGGCCATTACCGCCCAGCGCAACAAGCGAGAGGGCCATGAGTTGCAGATGAAGTACTTCCAGTACCTATCGCTGCTGTTTACCGAGCTGTATCTGGACTGGTACTTCAACCACCGTCAGGACTTGCTCGATGGCCTGAATGAGGAAATGACGCGCTACCGCGCCGAGACAGGCGCGGAACCGTTCCGCGATTTCGAGGCGGACGACCTGAACAAGATCGCCTTCTGGAATGCCACCGGCAGCGGCAAGACCCTACTGTTGCACGTCAATATTCACCAGTATCTTCACTATTTCCAGGCTGGGCGCAGCGGCAGCTATCCCGACAAGATCATTCTGCTGACACCCAATGAAGGCTTGAGCCGTCAGCACCTGGAGGAGCTGGAGCTATCGGGCTTCGGCTTCTCGCAGTTCTTCAACAAGGCTCAGACGCCGCCGCGCGGCACTATTGAAATCATCGACATCAACAAACTGGGCGATGAAATGGGCGATAAAACCGTCGCCGTGGGTGCCTTCGAGGGCAACAACCTGGTGCTAGTGGACGAAGGCCACCGTGGTACTGGCACGGCGGCAGGCGCGTGGATGGCGCGGCGCGATGCGCTGGTGCGCGGCGGTTTTGCCTTTGAGTACTCGGCCACCTTCGGGCAGGCTGTTGCCAAAGGCAAGACCGTGGCGGCCACAGAAGAAGAACTCCAGAAAAATCGCGCCAAGATGTTGTTCAACACCACGAGTCTGCGCAGTCTGGACGACGGGCAGAAGGCACAACTTGCGCTGACCGCTGAGGACAAGCGCCGCGCGCGCATCACTGCGACGCGCGAGATTTACGCCAAGTGCATCCTCTTCGACTACTCGTACAAGTTCTTCTATGAGGACGGCTACGGCAAGGAGTCGCTGATCCTCAACATGAATGGCGAGGCCTATGAGCAGGCGGACAATGCGCGCAAGTATTTCACCGCCTGCCTGCTGGCCTACTACCAGCAGCTTTGGTTGTGGAGCACGCACCGCTCGGCGCTTGCCGACTTCAACATCGAAAAGCCGCTTTGGGTTTTCGTGGGCAACACGGTGTCAGGCGAAGAGTCGGACATCCTGGAAGTGGTTAACTTCCTCGCCGATTTCCTTAACAGCGAAGCGCAGATCAAGAGCTGGCTGGCCGATCTGATTGCGGACAACGCGCAGATTCTGGATGCCAAGGGCAACAACATCTTCAGCGGGCGATTCACTCCCTTGATGGGCTTCGGCGGTCGCGTGGACGAGCTGTACGCCGACATCCTGCTGCGCGTGTTCAATGCCTCCGCCCGCCAGCGCTTGAAACTGGTCAACATCAAGAGCAGCAAGGGTGAGCTGGCGTTGCGTGTGGGCGATGCGGAGCCCTTCGGTCTCATAAACATCGGCGACGATGCGGGCTTCTTCGGGATGGCGGAGGACGTCGAGGCCTTCGACAGCGAACGCGACGACTTCGGCGGTGCGCTGTTCGGCACGCTGAACAACAAGGACAGCCGTCTCAACGTACTGATCGGCTCCCGAAAGTTCACGGAAGGTTGGAGCAGTTGGCGCGTGTCCACGATGGGTCTGTTGAACATGGGCCAGGGGGAAGGCTCGCAGATCATCCAGTTGTTCGGACGCGGTGTCCGCCTCAAGGGCAAGGGTTTCTCGCTCAAGCGCACCTTGCCGCAGGACCGACCCAAGGGCGTGCATCTGGACAAGCTGGAGGCGCTAAACATCTTCGGCGTGCGCGCCAGCTACATGGCCGCGTTCAAGGATTACCTGCGCGAGGAAGGGATCACTCCCAGTGACGAAGTGCTGGAGCTGGATTTCCCGACGCGGGCCAACCTGCCCAAAGGCAAACTCAAGACCTTGGCGCTGAAGGATGGCTACAAGGACAACCAGAAACTCGGGTTCAAACGCACGCACTTCCCGTGGCTGTACGAAATTCCCGCGCAGTTCCAGGGCAAGATCAAGCCCCCCCATGTGGTGCTCGACCTGTACCCGCGTGTCGAAGCGCTGTCCAGCAAGGACAAGGGCACAACCCCCACGACGGAAGCCCGCAACAAGGGCAAGCTGAATCAGACGCTGTTCCCGGCATTCAATTGGGATCGCATCTATCTGGCGTTGCAGGATTACAAGTTGCAGCGCAGCTGGAGCAACCTGCGGCTGGAACAGCAGAAGCTGATCGACTTCTGTGCGGACACGCAGGATTGGTACACGCTGTTCATCCCAGCGGCGGAACTGAACGTGACGACCTTCGCCGATATCCGCAAGCAGGAAGACATCCTTCTTCGACTGCTGACAGACTATACCGACCGCTTCTACAAGGCCCTGAAGACCGGCTACGAGGGCCAGTTCTACGACATCACCCACATCGATGAAGATCACGGGTCAATGCTCAAGCTCTACCAGTTCGAGATCGAGAACAGCGACGACGGTCTGGAGTATCAAGCGAAGCTGGAAGTGCTGAAGAAGCTGGTGGCGGACGGCAAGATTGGTGAGGCTAGCAAATGGAATGCGCCACATATGGTGGCCATAAGCTTCGACAGGCACCTGTTTTACCCCTTGTTCAGCTTCGAGCAGGATGGGGACAAAGATCTCGTTCCTTTGAAGCTGAAGCCTTTGGGCCTTGGCGCGCCGAGCGAAGTGACCTTTGTCCGTGACCTCGAAGCGTTTTACAACTCCAGCGAAGGCAAAGAAGTCATTGGCGCGCGCAGTTTGTACCTGCTGCGCAATGCGGATCGGGAAGAGAAAGGCCTGGGCTTCGCGTTGGCGGGCAACTTCTATCCGGACTTCCTGCTGTGGCTGGTGGACGATGCCAGCGGCAAGCAGTGGCTGACCTTTGTCGACCCGAAGGGGCTGCGCAATCTCGACCTGTCGCACCCCAAGCTGGGGCTCTACAAGGAAGTGAAGACGCTTGAAACGACGCTGGCATCGCAAGCCAAGGCGGGCGAAGCGCCGCTTGTCTTGAATGCCTTCGTGCTGTCACCGACGAAATTCGCCGACCTGCTCAACGTCGGCGACCCAACAAAGAAGGCCGATCTGGAAAGCCGCAATGTGTTGTTCATGGAAGATGGTGCCAGCGCCTACCTGAAGAAGTTGTTCCGGGTGCTGGTCTGAGCGATTCGCTAGTTTCCAGCTTTGGCATTGAAGAACTTAGAGAAGACGAGATATGGCCCGCATCGAAAATCACAAATACAGCATCGAGGAAGCCTTCCGGGAGTGCTTCTACATCGTCCCCGACTACCAGCGCGAGTACGTCTGGACGGACAAGGAAGTGCATCAGCTGCTGGAGGACATCGGCGAGCAGATCGATGCGGGCACGACGCGGGAGTACTTCATCGGCACCGTGCTGGTGTCGCCGACCGATCAAAAGAACCACTACGAGGTGATCGACGGCCAACAGCGCCTGACCACCTTCTTCCTGCTGCTGTGCGCCCTCAAGCATCTGTTCCAAGGTGAACCGCAACGACAGATGATTTCCGGACTGATCTCAACCAGCTACGTGGACAGCGACGGCGAGGTGCGTACCAACCTGAAGCTGGAGCCGCGTTACGAGAGCGCAGGCGAAGTGATGGCCAAGCTGGTGGAGCTGGACGCCGAACCTATGGCCGTGCGCGCAGGCATCCAGGCGGCGGGCATCGCCAGCTTCGGCTCGCTGGAAAATCTGGTCAACGCCTACAGCACGCTGTACCGCTATCTGAAGGACAACTACGACGACGTCGCCAAGCTGAAGAAGTATTGGGGCTATCTGGCCAACAACGTCGTGTTCATCCAGATCTCCACCGACGTCAGTAGCGCGCTGAAGATTTTCGAGACGATCAACGAGCGTGGCGTGGGCCTGAACCCGATGGATTTGCTCAAGAACCTGCTGTTCACGCAGGTCAAGCAAGCGCAGTTCACCCAGCTCAAGGACGAGTGGAAGAAGATCACCAAGCCGCTGGAGAAGGAGAAGGAAAAGCCACTGCGCTTCCTGCGCTACTTCTTGATGGCCAACTACGTCATCAAGAACGAGCGCGGCGACGCGGTGGTGCGCGAGGACGAAATCTACGACTGGTTCATCGCCAAGGACAACGCGGCGCTGTGCGATTACGCAGGCAAGCCCTTCGAGTTCGTGCGCAAGGTGATCCGCAACGTCGAGCACTACCTGGCCTTCGCCAACGGTCTGGGCAACGACGGCAAACCGAGTCTGGCAATGGACAGCCTCAAGCGGCTGGCAGGCGGCGCGTTCAGCTTGCACTTCGTCCTGCTGCTGGCAGCGGCGAATTTCCCCAAGCCGCTGTTCGACCATTTCGTGGCGCAGCTGGAGAGCTTCCTTTTCTATTACATCTTTACCAAGACGCCGACCAAGGATCTGGAACGCAGCTTCTCTCAGTGGGCCGACGAGCTGCGCGTGATTGCCGAGACCAGCGATCCGGTGAAACAGAAGGTGCAGCTCAACGCGTTCATCGCCGAGCGCTTCGAGAAGAACATGGCGGGCAAATCACAGGAGCTGGCCGACGCCCTCAAGCGTTTCACGCTTTACTCGATGCAGCAGTACCGCACGCGCTACCTGCTGGCGCGGCTGACGCAGCACGTCGAGATGGCGTTCAGCGGGCTGAAAGTGCCGGGCAGCCTGGAGCCGTTCACCAATCTGGAAATCGAGCACATCCTGCCCAACAAGCCAGAGGACGATCTGCGCAGCAAGTGGGCCACCGAGAATCCGGGGATGGCCTACGACGACTACAAGAACCGGCTGGGCAATCTGACCTTGCTGGAGAAGCCCATCAACATCGTCGCGGGCAACGACTTCTACACGGGCAAGCAGGTCGAGTACGGCAAGAGCGGCAACTACCTGACTCGCAGTTTGGTGGCGCTGACCGACGTTGGGCAAAACACATCTATCTCGCGGATCAACGCCAAGCTGGAGGCTTTCCCTGCGTGGAATGCGGCAAGCATCGAAAAGCGGCACGCGATGCTTATCGCCTTGGCGCAGGATGTCTGGAAAACCACCGCCATCGATGTCTGATCAAGGGCGGGACGACGGAGCTTGTTCCGCCGCCCGCACCTCGCGAACCCACGCCTGCAGCGCCCTCAGTTGTTCAGCGCTTTCGTGGCAGGTTTGGTAGTTGGCGGCGACGGTTCCGGCGACGGCAGAGAGCGCAATGCCTGTGGCGGCCGCATCAGCATCTCGGGCGGGCTCAGGCAGCTCACCGGCGGCGGCAGCGTCGTGCAGGCGCACAAAGCCACGGTTGATAGTGCAAGCAGAATCGGCTTGAACGGGCACATAGACGGGAACCTCCTTGATGATGGTGTCGCCCTTCTCGCGGACGACGCGGACGCGGTCGACGTATTCGGTGACGACCTTGACGGTGGCTTGTGCCTGACGTTCGCGGATGGCGGCGGCCTGCAGGGTTTGCTGCTGGGCGGCGGCGTCCCATTTCGACTGCACATGGCCCGCGCCCTTCACCCAGCCGAAGCCAATCAGCGCGACAGCCAGGGCCGCGACGGCCAGCCAGCGGTAAGGCCACGGAATCAGGTTCACGGCGTTTCCCCGAGGCATTGGTGGTACTCGGCCTGCCGCCTCGTGGCAAGCCCGCCGCACAGCCGCGCGTTGGAGGGCAGCGCACAGTCCTTACCCTGGAAGAAGCGCCAGCGCAGCAGTTCGGCGCAGGCCCCGGCGTAGTCCTCTGCGTTGAGTTTTCTCACCAGCGTGGACTGGCAGAACGCGCGGCTGCCGACGTTGTAGGAGAAACTCACCAGCGCGTCGTACTCGTTCTGGGCCAGCGGCACGGTGACGCATTGCTTCAATGCACCCTCGAACTGCTGCACGTCGGTGAGTGCCCGGGCCAGCGCCTTCGGCGGCGTGGTGGTGTCGCCCAGCTTCACCCCGGTGGTGGTGCCGAAACCAATGGTCGGCACATCGCCCTTGACCGGGATCACCGCGCGGTCGGTGTAGCCCTCGTGCAGCACGATGCCGACCAGGGCGGCGGCGGACAGCGTCAATGCGGCCACGGTGCGTCGCTGTGGTTGTCGGATCATTGGTGCATCTCCGGCTGCGCCACCAAGCGCGCGATGGCCGCGCCGATGCTGGCACTGAAGGCCAGCAGCACGAAAACCCCGCTCGGCAGCACGTCACCGAACAGCGGCACCACCACTTCCGCCGCTGTGAAGCAGGCGGCGACGATAGACAGGCGAATGCTCCAGGCACGCCGTGCGATCTTTCGTAAGCGTACGCCCAGTACCGTCTAGCGCTCTCGTGTAAATCTCATCAAGATAAGTGTCCATTAATTTTGGTAAATGGACATTTGTTTTAATGAGCGAATCCTCTACTTCTCTTGCGCCTGTT
>Ga0182735_1002601_pt1 | contig 10769 bp, 9 predicted proteins | sample eDN5th30CKraftMG_FD_128524 | JGI IMG/M metagenome (GOLD analysis project Ga0182735, IMG submission 128524) | Enriched Miracle-Growth compost microbial communities from Emeryville, California, USA - eDNA 5th pass 30_C Kraft MG (version 2) (version 2) ... | reverse complement strand
TAACGGCATAAGGCAGGCCGGCAAGCGCGCCCGGCGCATCATCCGCGGTGCCCGTTGGCGGCGGCTCGATGCTGATAAAGGGATTGAAATACCGATTGACCGCTTCGGCAAAGCCGCGCCGCGTGCGGCGCCAGCGCTGCCGCTCGGCGGATTGAAGCGATGTCCAGGATGGAAGCGATTGCATGAGTCGCTGGCGGCGCGGCCGTTCGGATGACCTTGATGAAAAGTCTACATCCTTCTGTATCGTGTGTATCGTGCAGCTTCGAAAAGCCGGGGCGGAACGGACGAGTTTTGTCGGTTACCGCTTAGTATGGTTTACCCCTTATAGGTATGCCCGCCATCGATATCGACGACCGTTCCGCTGACATATGAGGCGCGCGACGATGCAAGCATCACCACAAGGTCCGCGACTTCCCGGGGTTCCGCGAGCCGCCCGAATGGCGTCGCACCGAGCGCGTCAGCCCAGCGGTTCTCGTCGCCGAACTGATTGAGCGCCTTCTTGCGCATGAGACTTTCAATTCGGTCCGTGCGCGTCGAAGTCGGATTGACCGCGAGGACCCTGACGTTCCAATCGACACTCTTGGCCCCAACCGCCCGCGTGAGCGCGATCAGCGCCGCATTGCCGCCAGCCCCGCAAACATAATCCCAGCGCGGCGCCTGCCCTGCCATACCGATTATGTTCACGATGACACCCGCGCGGCGCTCCCTCATCCTTGCGAGATAGAGCTGCATCAGGTGAACGTAACCGAAGACCTTGAGTTGCCACGCCTCTATCCATGTCTGGATGCCGATGTCGAATAAATCGCCGCCGGGAATGGCGCCGGCATTGTTGACGAGGATATCGACGTCCGGGAAAGCAACGAAAAGACGCTCGCGGTCGGCAGCGAGCGCGAGGTCGCCGACGAACGTCTCGACGTTCACACCGACTTTTCTCAGGTTGGCGGACGCCTGCGCGCAGCGCCCCGCATCACGCCCTGTGATGATGAGTTTCGCATCCTCCGCGGCAAAGCTCTCCGCGGTCGCAAAGCCAATTCCCCTGGTCGCCCCGGTGATCAGAACGGTACGCCCGCGTAAATCGAGTTCCATCTCAACGACCCGCCGGTTCGACGCGCCGATACCAGTCGGCAAGATCGCTGCCGCGGAAGAAACCAACCTGGGGGGCGGCGACGAGCAGATCGATCATCTGCTCGAGTTCATGGATACGGTGCGGAACTCCGATCAGGTGCGGATGAAGGCCAATGGCAAGCACAATCGTGCTGTCTCGGCATTCACGCTGGAAACGACGCAGCGTAAAATCCAACCGTCGGAGCATTTCGCCGGTCGCATGTTTCTCGATGGCATAGATGATCGAGTCGTTGATTTCGAGATTGTAAGGCATCGCGATCAACGGGCCGGACGTCGTGGTCATCCACGAGGGCCGGTCGTCCACCACCCAGTCACAGACATAGTCTATCCCGCATTCTTTAAGGATATCGGCGGTCGTCGTCGTCTCTCTCAAGCCCGGCGACAACCAACCTCGCGGCCGCGTTCCAGTGAACGACGCAAGCTTGTCAAGGCTCGCGGCGATAACCGCCTTTTCATCGCCACCAACGTGGTTGATGGCCTTCTGGTGCATGCCATGACCAATGAACTCCCAGCCCGCCTCGCGCATAGCGACGGCAGCCTGCGGATAGGCGTCAATCACGCCGGCGTTGATGCTGGTCGAGGCCGGCAAATCGCGAGAACCGATAAGGTCGAGAATCCTCGGCATACCGCAGCGCATGCCATAATCAGCCCACGAGAAATTCGGCACATCAGGCACCGTCTCGCGCCCATGCGGCGGCGTGATAATCGTCCGCGGCATTGGCTGATCGAACTGCCAGTTCTCGACGTTGACGACGAGATGAACGAGTATCCGCTTGCCGTTCAAATCAGGGAGCGGCACACGTTCGCTGGCCAGACGATAGGGAATGCGGGGATTTGCCATTAGGCATACTCTCTCTTTAATTCTTCAAGCTTTTTGAGATTGGTCAGATAACCCTGTCCCGGCGCAGCTTTTCAATTTCGCTTTTCTCGAAGCCAAGCTCCACCAGAATTTCGTCGTTGTTCATGCCGGGCTCCGGCAGCAGCTTTGCTATTCTGGCAGGCGTTCGAGACATATTGATTGGCAGCGCAACGAGCGTGACATTACGATCGCCGTCGGGAACCGGCACTGCAACGTTCAGGTGCTTTACTTGCGGATCGGCGAAGACCTCATCCATCTTGTAAATCGGGCCGGCCGGGACATTGGCCTGCTCAAGCGCGGCCAGCCACTCCGCCGACGGGCGTCTAACGAAGATCTTTGCAAGCTGCGTATTCAGGGCGTTTCTATTTTCCAGGCGCTTATCCTGGGTCGCATAGTCGACGTGGTCTACCAACTCAGGACAGCCAAGGGCCGCACAGAACGACTTCCATTGAGCCGGCCCGCCGACCGCGATGTTGATGTATCCGTCAGCCGTCCTTACGACGCCCATCGGGGTCGAATACGGATGCTGATTGCCCGCTTGCTGGGGAACGACACCGTCGACCAGATACCTTGCAGCCTGAAAGTCCATCATCGATATCTGTGCCTGTAGCAGCGAGGAGGACACCCACTGACCGAGGCCCGAACGTTCGCGCTCATTAAGGGCGACAAGCGTGCCGACGGCAGCATAGACGCCGGCCGAGATGTCCGCGACCGCTATCCCGGCACGAACCGGCCCCTGCCCCGGCAAGCCGGTGACCCACATCAGCCCGCCCATGCCCTGCGCGACCTGATCGAAGCCCGGCCGCGTGCGATAAGGCCCGGTTTCGCCAAAGCCCGAGATCGACGTCAGGATGATCCTCGGATTGATCGCCTTGAGGTCGTCGTAACCGATCCCGAGGCGGAATTTCACGTCTGGCCGGAAATTCTCGACCACGACATCCGCCGTCTCGACCAGCCGCTTGAAGATCGCAAGCCCGTCCTGCGTCTTGAGATTGAGCGTGATCGACCGCTTGTTGCGGTGCAGATTTTCCATATCCGAACCACGCCGCGCGCCGCTCATGCCTTCGTTCGGATCGACGCCAGCGGGTGCCTCGATCTTGATCACGTCCGCGCCGAAATCAGCGAAGATACGGCAACAGGTGGGCCCCGCGCGCACACGGGTGAGATCAAGCACGCGTAAGTGAGCGAGCGCAGAAGAAGCGGGAGAGCGCGACACTTAGGATCTTCCTTAGCTGTATTCGGTCTTTCGGTTCGTCTTTCTTGGGCGCATTCTTCCGTTGCAATCTCAAGCTGATAAACCCGCTCCATGCGCGAAAGAGAACGGCGCGCCGGCAGCGAGAACATACGCGCCGCATGGGAGAGAAAGAGCCCATTCCCGATCACGGGCCTGCAAGACAGCGCTGGTGCCGATTCCGATGCCGGAACAGGTCGCGCAACGCATGACGGGCGGACTCCAGTTTGCAGGAGAGAAAATATTGGTCGTGTTCTGGCTCTCGCTGCGTACGCTATGCAGCAGTCAGACGATTTGGAATGATAAAAATTCCGAGGCGGGTTTCACAAAATGCGAAATCGCTAGCGCATTTATGGGCCACCAAAACAACCAGACTTCATGATATCGCGCTCTATGCTGAGACGGCGCGCTCGGAAGCGGTCAAGAACTCGACCAGCCGGCGGCAGGGGGCGTCGAGGTCGTCGAGCGACATGACACAGATGGCGTAGTCACGGCGCGCCCAGGGTTCCGCCAACGTGACGAGCTTCAGCCCCATCGCATCGGCGAGCGGCTGTGCGGTGCACTCCGGCAAGATACCAATACCGAGACCTTGGCCGATCATCACGGTCATGACCTCAAAACTGCGAACCTGAACGCGGATCTTCATGCTCCGTGCAATTTCACTGGCGCGGGACGATAACAGGCGGTGCACGGCCGTACCGCTTTCGAGCGCGACGAATTCCTCCTCGAGAATGTCTTCAAACCGCAATTCATCGCGATCCGCAAGCGGATGGCCTGACGGCAACGCCACCACGAGACGGTCGCCGGCGTAATCGATGACCGAAAGCCCCTCCGCCTCGAAGCCGCGAACGATGATGCCAATATCGGCCTGCTTATTGAGGACCGCCTCGATGGTCGAAAGGCTCGGCCTTTCCTCAAGATCGAGCTTCACCTGCGGATTCTGCCGCAGGAATTCCGATAATTCCCGCGCCAGGCATTGGATCAGCACAGAACTCGAAGCGCAGATCCGGATATAGCCGCGGATACCGGACCGATGCTCATCGAGATTACCGCGCAACTTCTCACCGAGCCGCAGCACCTCGCGCGCATAGTTCATCATTGTAATGCCGGCCGCGGTCGGCTCAATGCCGTGCGGACGCCGCTTGATGAGAACCACGCCGGCTTCTTCCTCCAGGAGGTTCAGCCGTCGGCTCGCCGCGGAAAGGGCGATATTGAGGCGCTCCGCCGCCTTGCTCATGCTACGCAATTCGCAGGCCATCAGGAAAATACGGAGGCTCTGCAGGTCGTGATAAAGCATTCGCAGTCCGGGCAGTCCCAAAAACGACTTAACCCAGACTACGGGACTTCCGTGGACCTGTATATGCCGGTTGCGGCGCGCAGGCCGACTCCGGCGAGGACAGTATCCTCACCCATCAAACCCCGCCGAATCACTCCTCCTTCCAGCTCCCTTCTGCCCTACGGCGCTCAGGCTCCCGCACCGGCGGCTTCGAGCTGCCGTTTGGTGCGAGCTGCCTCCTCCCGGATCTGCGACAAAATGTGCTTTTTCAGCTCGACGAAGTGCGGTTGCGTCAACTGATCCATCGACCGCGGCCGCGGTAGCTCAACATTGATGCTGGAACGAAATTTCCCCGGCCGTGCGGTCATCACATAGACCACGTCGGCGAGGAGAATGGCCTCGTCAATGTCATGCGTGATGAATAACACGGTACGCTTGCGCTTTTCCCAGACCGAGAGCAACAGTTCCTGCATGTCCATGCGCGTCTGTGCGTCGAGCGCGCCGAACGGTTCATCCATCAGGAACAGATCGGGCTCCATCACCAGCGTACGGGCGATACCCACCCGCTGGCGCATCCCGCCGGAAAGCTGATGCGGGAGGTGATTGCGGAAGTTCTCGAGCCCCACGAGCCTGATATATTCCTCGGCCTGCCTGGCGTATTCCGCCTTCGCGCTGCCTTTCATCTTCGGCCCGAACACGACGTTCTCCCAGACCGAAAGCCACGGAAACAGCGCCGCCTCCTGAAACACAACGGCGCGGTCCGGCCCCGCGGACTCGACGGCCTTGCCGCTGACCTCCACCGTGCCCGAGGACGGCTTCTCGAATCCGGCCACAAGGTTCAGCAACGTCGACTTCCCACAGCCGCTCGGGCCAACGATCGCGGCGAACTGCCCCTGCTCTACCGTGAGATCGACATCATCGATGGCACGCACAGCATTGGCCCCACCGAAGACCTTCGAAACGCGACTGATCTTGATTGCCGACGGTTTCATGTCTTGCTCACCTTTCATGTCCGGGGCGCCATGTCAGGGTGCGCTTCATGATCAATACGATGATCTGATCCGACAGAAAGCCGAACAATCCGATAGTCGCCATATCGGCGAGCACGATATCCATGCGGCCGACGTAGTAAGCATCCCAGATGACATAGCCAAGGCCCGACTTGACGGCAACGAGCTCCGCCACGATGACCGCCGTCCACGCGACGCCCATGCCCAGCCGCATGCCGGTGAGCACGGACGGCAACGCATTCGGAAAAACAACACGGAAAAGAATCTGACGGTCGCTCGCACCGAGCATTCTGGCCGCGCGCAGGAGATTGGTGCTGACTTCCTCCGCGCCGTGGGTCGCATTGACGAGGATCGGATAAAACGCGCCAAGCGCGATCAGAAAAATCGCACCAGAATCATGCACACCGAACAGCGCAACGGAGAACGGCAGCCACGCCGTGATCGGGATCGGCCGCAGCGATTGCAGCGTCGGATCGACATAGCGCCGTACCGCGGAACTCCAGCCGATGAGAATGCCGAGTGGCGCGCCGATAGCCGTTGCCAGCAGGAAGCCCTGCAGCACGCGCTGCCCGGAAAAAATCACCGCCTGAACCCAGGTGCCGCTGTAGGAATTGAAGCCGCCGGCATCCTTGCCGAATGCCCACACCGTCCAGCCATCGAAAACCTGCGAGGGTGCCGGGACGAGCCCGGCCGGCAACATGTCCAGACGCCCCATCAGTTCCCAGAGAATGAGGAGGCCAAGCGGCACGGCCACCAATTCCGGTCCGCTCCGAAAGCGCTGCATTCGTTTTCCAAGCAACATTTTATTTTATCTGTGCTTTCCTTCGCGCCACGCGGCAACGCACGGCGCATGAACTCTGTTCGGTAGGCGTGCAGGCAGCCAGTCCTTACGAGCCGGCCGCCTGCGGTGGTCCGACAGTTATTTTGCGTATTTCCGGTAAAGCTCATCCTGAAAATAAGCGACAAGCTCGCCCGAGGAGTCGCTCGCGGTGATACCCAACTCGTGAAGCAGCTTCGCTTCGCGTTGAATCTGATCGAGAGACAGTGTCGGCGTGAAGGTCATGTTCTTGTCGATGTGCTTCACGATCTCATCGCCAAGACCAGTATAGTCGCGGATCACGTCGATCTTGAGCTTCGGATCACGCTCGACTTCCGCTGTCGCCCCGATCAGCGCATAGACAAAACGCTCGATCGCCGCCTTCTTCTTCGGATCGTTGAGCGACGCCGCGGCGCCGGCGAGCATACCAAGCTGACTGCCGACCGCTTTTGAGCGGCTGTAGTCCAGCGCCATCGCCCAGGTACCGTAGCCCTCGACGACCGGCGTCGACTCGAACGGCTCCCAGCCGACCATCGCATCGATATCGCCGCGCTTGAGGGCGATGTTCATATTGTTGCCGGCGCCCTGCACCTGTATAGGCGTCAGACAGCTATAGTTGACTCTCTCCTCCTTCAGCGTGGCGACGAACTGGAACCAGACGGCGGAGCCGGGAGCAACGCCGATCTTCTTGCCGCACAGATCGCTCCACTTTTCCAGCTTCACGTCCTTGCGGGCGACAACGTATTTGTGCGAGGTGGAAAAGCCCATCAGCGCAACGACATTCTTGATGCCCCGGCTCACCGAAATCGGGAGATCGGCCGGGCCAAGCGTGGCGAGATCAAGCGAGCCCGCAGCGAGCGCCGTGCGAGCGTCGGCGTAACGCACGAACTTGACGATATTGAGCTCCACGTTGAACTTTTTCAGCCGCCCCGCCATCAGAGCGACCGGAGACAAGTCAGCAGAATTGACCGCGCCGAGAACAATCTTGACCGACGCGTCGAGGGGCTTCGGCGCATCCGCAGCGGATGCGCCGAGAGAACCGGTAAACAGAAGACCTACGGCGAGGAGGAATGGGACAGCCGCGGCACGCCAGCGGCAGCCGGCGGTTCGCGGCCGCTCTTCATATCGAAACTTCGCCGTCATATCGTATTTCGCTCCCTTTTTGGTTATGCAACTTGGTTCTCGCCGATCGCTGCTCACACCTCGGCGGCGGCTACTTCGCGTATTTCCGGTAGATCTCGTCCTGGTAATAGGCGGCGAGTTCGCCTGACACGTCCTTCTGAATCGTGCCCAGCTCGTGGAACAGCTTGGCTTGACGCTGCATCTGCTCCAACGTCATCACCGGCTTGAACGTAATGTTCTTGGCAATCCGTTTGACAACCTCACCCTCGAGGCCGGTGTATTGCCGCACCGCTTCAAGCTTGGTCTCCGGCGACTTTTCAAGCTCGGCATCAACATCGAGCAACACCCAGATAAACCGATCGATTGCGGCTTTCTTGGCGGGGTCCTTCAGAGCCGTTGCCGCGCCGCCGAGCATTCCGAGTTCGCTACCGACGGCCTTCGACAAGCTATAATCGAGCGCCATCGCCCAGCTGCCGTAACCTTCGACGACCGGCGTCGACTCGAACGGCTCCCAGCTGACCAGCGCATCGATGTCGCCCCGCTTGAGAGCGATATCCATGTTGTTGCCGCCGCCCTGAATTTGAATCGGTGTCATGCAATTATAGGCGACGCCCTGCTCTTTCAGCGTGGCAACGAACTGGAACCACACGGCGGAACCGGGGGCGACACCGATCTTCTTGCCGCACAGGTCGTTCCACTTCTCGAACTTCGCATTCTTTGCGGTCACGACATATTTGGCCGATGTCGCATTCCCCATCAGCGCGATGACACCCTTGATACCCTGGCTGACCGCAATCGGCAGGTCGGCCGGGCCGAGCGTAGCGAGATCGAGCGAGCCGGAAGCCAGCGCCGTCCGCGCGTCCGCATAACGAACGAACTTTACGACCTCCATCTGTACATTGAGCTTCTTCAACCTGTCCGCCATCACCGCGATAGGCGCCCAGTTTGCGGAATTGACAGCACCGACCACAAGCTTGACCGGCGCATCGAGCGGTTTAGGTGCGTCTGCTGCAAGAGTGCGGCCGGCGCCCATAAAGAGCAGACCGAACGCGAAGATGAGTTGCACGGCAACGGCGCTATGCCGGCGAATGCCGGTGCGACGCAAACGTCGTTCGCCAACTGGTTCGATATTCATTGCGTTTACTCCCCTTGTATTGGCTTTTTCCGCCCTGCCGCGGCTTTGCCGTCGGCAGTATTCTCCGCTCAGCTCTGGTCGATCAGCGGCTTGAAGTGCTGATGCGAGACCGGATGCTCGCTGCATCGGCGATAGATTTCGCGATACCACTGCGAGAACGAATTGACGGTCTCTTCCGAAGCCTCGATCTCGTCCTTCAGCGCCGCGTGAGCCTCGTTGATCTCGGCAACGATCTCCGTTTCGCTCAGCGACTTGAGCGCGCCGTCGGATACGATGACGTCACCATCGACCATCACCATATCCAGGCTCTGGCCGCGCTCGGCATAAACAATTTGCCGCATGACGTTGTTGCGCGGCGCAAGCTGAACACGGTCGAGCCGGAACGAAATCAGATCCGCAAGCCGGCCGACCTCAATCGCGCCGATGTCCTTGTCGCGCCGGAGCGCGCGCGCACCCCCCATGGTCGCAGCGGTCCACGTTTCCCTGGCGCTGATCGCTTTCTTGAGATCGGGAGCGCGCACCGCATGCGCCTTCGCAACCGTACCCATCAGATCGAGGATATTGATGGTGTCCGTGCACGAAATACCGTCGCCTCCGAGGCAGACATTGACGCCCGCATCGAGCAACTCGCGCACCGGGGCGAGCCCCGAGCCAAGGCGCAGATTGGCGTTGATGCAATGCTGAATCGACACGCCGTGCTTGGCAAGCAAATCGATCTCATATTTGTCAAGAAAAACGGCGTGGATGATATTCAAGCGGTCGCTCAGAACGCCGAGATCATCGAGATAACGAATGAGGCTCTTCTGATGAAGAAGCTCGCCGGTAACAACCTGCGTACGCGTTTCCTGAACGTGCATGATCATCGGCAGGTCGAAATCTTCCGCCAGCGCGCGACATTTCAGCAGGAAGTCTCGGCTGCAACGCTGTGGCGCGGACGGCGAAACGATATAAGCGACACGGTCGCGCTTTGGATCGTGCGTCGAGGCGAGATATCGCGCAAACTCCAGCACCTCCTCGGGTGGCGTCTGGCCACTCTGACGCAATTTGGCCTGCACGTCCGCCGGAATGACCTCATCCACGAACGGAACGGTCTTATGATACGGCAGGTCGAACAGCGTGGTGCCGAGATAGGCGCGAATGCCGATGTCGCGATACGCCTGAAATGCCGCTTCCACATGATCCTTGTGCAGGATCGGATAGATATTCATGTCATCGACGAGCGTCGTCGTGCCGCTCTTGAGCGCCTCGATCGCGCCGATCAGCGTGCGCAGATAAACCTGACGAGCCGTGAGCTTCAGCGGCCGCGGCGGCCGCACATAGTTCATCATCAGCTCGAGCGGCAGTCCCTCGTAGCGGCCCTTATGAAAATTTTCGTGCGAATGAGTATGGCCGTTCACGAGGCCCGGCGTGACGATACGCTCGCGGCCGTCAATAATCTTGCCGCGCGGCGCGGCCTCGCCGGTCGGACGAACGGCGCTGATGCGATTTCCACTGATCTCGATGTCGACGGGCGTCGGGGCGATCTCGCGCTCAATGCCCAAAGCTGCGGAGCAACCTACGATTGTCTTGATTTCAGTAGACATACGCGCCCCTATACGCCTACGTGATTTCGAGCATGCTAGGTTCGCTCGACTGAAATCTGATCACGGAAAAACAGGCATAGTTCAGAATTGAGATTTGCGATATTGGAATGATGCGCAAACAGATTCTCGATTAGAAGAAATCATGGCCGGCGTTGTCCCTCGCAGCGCAGCAAAATGCCGCACGGAGTGTCGAGCTTACGACCTGGGTATCGTTTTGGCAGGCTGCGCTCACATCTTTTCAGATACGTTTTAAGACACGAACGGCCGCGGCGTTCCGCATCGGCCGCAACCGCCAAGATCGTCTCCAGCATTGCTGGGCGGCGTCCGCCACCCATACGATGTTTCATCGTCTGCTGTAGACGTCTTCGATATTGAGGTGGTGTTGTATTGGCGGGGTCGGCGAACAGTTGCCGGATAAGAAACGTTAGCTTCTTGGTGTCGATTGACGAAATGTTTAAGAGAGGTTTTGAGCTAGCAACTTCCAGCTACTTGTCAGAACTCTCAAACGCAAACCCGTTTCCGGTTCTGCGAAAATACCCGCCTCGTCCGCGATCGAAATGCATGCCGGTCACGAGTTCGCGATCGATACAGGCGGCGTCGAGCACCCTCTT
>Ga0182735_1002597_pt1 | contig 10784 bp, 10 predicted proteins | sample eDN5th30CKraftMG_FD_128524 | JGI IMG/M metagenome (GOLD analysis project Ga0182735, IMG submission 128524) | Enriched Miracle-Growth compost microbial communities from Emeryville, California, USA - eDNA 5th pass 30_C Kraft MG (version 2) (version 2) ... | reverse complement strand
TCATCCGGATCGAGAAGAACTAGCCGGCAGGCAGAAGGCCGGCGCTGCCGGTGCAGAAGGGGAAACGATGTCGTCGTCGATTACTGTTCCGTCCGACCAGATTCTGGAGCGCATCCTTTCGCTCGAACTCGTGCGCGTCACCGAGCGCGCTGCCGTCTCGGCGGCGCGGCTGCGCGGCCACGGCAACGAGAAGGCCGCCGACCAGGCAGCGGTCGACGCCATGCGGCGCGAGCTCAACAAGCTTCCGATCGACGGCACGGTCGTGATCGGCGAGGGCGAGCGCGACGAGGCGCCGATGCTCTTCATCGGCGAGAACGTCGGCCATCGCAACGGACCGAAGGTCGACATCGCAGTCGATCCGCTGGAAGGCACGACGCTGTGCGCCAAGAACATGCCGGGCTCGATCGCCACCATGGCGATGGCGCAGGGCGGAACGCTGCTGAACGCGCCGGACGTCTATATGGACAAGATCGCCATCGGCCCGGGCTACAAGAAAGGGCTGGTCGATCTCGACGCTTCCCCGGCCGACAACATCAATGCGCTTGCCAAGGCCAAGGGCGTGAAGCCGAACGAGATCACCGCGCTCATCATGGATCGTCCGCGCCATGCCGACCTGATCGCCAAGGTGCGCGCGACCGGCGCCTCGGTCAGCCTCATCACCGATGGCGACGTGGTGGGCGTGATCAATACGGCCGATCCGCAGGCGACCGGCATCGACATCTACATCGGGATCGGCGGTGCGCCGGAAGGCGTGCTGGCGGCGGCGGCGCTGCGCTGCATCGGCGGCCAGATCCAGGGCCGACTGATCCTCGATACCGACGAGAAGCGCGAGCGCGCCCGCAAGATGGGCATTTCCGACCCCCGCAAGAAATACGAGATGGAAGAAATGGTGCGCGGCGATTGCCTGTTTGCCGCGACGGGCGTGACTACGGGCTCGATGCTGCGCGGCGTTCGGTTCCGTGACAAGATCATCGAGACCGAGACGGTGGTGATGCGTTCGGCGACGGGTACCGTGCGCTGGATTCGTGCCGAGCATCGGCAACTGGACAAGTTTCAACTGTAGCAGCAACGGCGTCGGGCGGCGGCACGCGGGAGGCGGGGATGAAATCGCAGAATATCGATTACACGGAAGGCTCGACCGCGCTCGAAGGCTTCGCGGCCTATGAAGAGGGAGGCAGGCGTCCCGGCGTCCTCGTCGTTCCCGAATGGCAGGGCGTCAACGACGTCTCCAGGAAGCGCGCCCAGATGCTTTGCGAACTCGGCTACAACGCGCTCGTCGCGGATATTTACGGCAAGGGCGTTCGCCCGACGACGATGGAGGCCTGCGCGGCGGAGTCCGGCAAGTACCGTGAGAACCGCCCGCTGCTGCGCGCGCGGGCGCGTGCCGCGCTTGACGAAATTCGCAAGCTTCCCGGAACGGATTCCGCGCAGGTCGCCGCCATCGGTTACTGCTTCGGCGGCATGACCGTGCTGGAACTCGCGCGCGACGGCGCCGACGTGAAGGGCATCGTCAGTTTCCACGGTGCGCTCAACACGCCCAATACCGGCGACGCCAAGAACATCCGCGGCAAGGTGCTGGCGCTGCATGGCGCCGACGATCCGCTGGTGCCGCCGGCGGAGGTCGCCGCGTTCGAGAACGAGATGCGCAGTGCCAGGGTGGACTGGCAACTCGTCGCCTACGGCGGCGCGGTGCATTCCTTCACGAATTTCAGCCTGCCGGAGAACCAGCCGGGGCCGATCGCCTACAACAAGAAGGCCGATCAGCGGTCGTGGCGCGCGATGCAGGACTTCTTCAAGGAAATCTTCGCCTGAGCGGGAAGGGACTTGCCGTCCGACCAATCGGCGTTCATGAGCGCGCCGAGTGGGAGCCGCTGTGGCGCGGGTATCTGGCGTTCTATCACGCGACGCAAAGTCCGGATGTGACCGGCCTCGTCTGGACGCGGATGCACGACCCCGCGGAGCCGATGTTCGCGCTCGGGGCCTATCTTGACGGCAGGCTGGCCGGCATCGCGCACTATCTGTTCCACCGCACGTTCTGGACGGCAGGGGATTACTGCTACCTGCAGGACCTGTTCGTCGCGGAAGGATACCGCGGCAAGGGGATCGGTGCCGGGCTGATTGCCGCGGTGGAGACGGCGGCGCGAAAATGGGGCGCAAGCCGGGTCCACTGGCTGACGCGGGAGGAAAATGCTGCGGCGCGCGGCCTTTACGACAAGCTTGCCGAGCGTTCCGGATTTATCCAGTACCGCAAAATCTTCTGACATCGCCGCTCCGAACAATGCGAAAATGCCTTGCATGAGCTTGGCATTCGCATCCGATTCGCCCACGCAGGACTTCTTCCTCGGGGTCGAGCGTTCCGCCACCGGCCGCCCGTGGCGCGACCGGCTGGACGAGCGCGGCCGCGCAAGAGCGGCGGCGATCATGCAGCGCTTCGATCTTTCCGACCTGCTGGCGCGCATCGTCGCCGGCCGGAACATCGAACTGGAGGAGGTCGAGGCGTTCCTCGATCCCAGTCTCAAGCGGCTGCTGCCCGATCCGTATTCGCTGACCGACATGGAAAAGGCGGCGACGCGGCTCGCCGATGCCGTCGTGCGCGACGAGCAGGTCGCGATCTTCGGCGACTACGATGTGGACGGCGCGACCTCGAGCGCATTGCTCGCCGGCTACCTGCGCACCTGTGGGCTCGATCCCTTCATCCATATTCCAGATCGTATTTTCGAGGGCTACGGTCCCAATGTGGAGGCGCTGCGCACGCTGTCGGGGCGCGGCGCCACGCTGCTCGTGACTGTCGATTGCGGCACAACCAGCATCGACACGCTCGGCGAGGCCGCGAAATTCGGCATGGAGGTGATCGTGATCGATCATCATCAGGCCGATGTGAACCTGCCGCCGGCCGTCGCGGTTGTGAATCCCAACCGGCAGGACGACCTTTCGCGGCTCGGCCATCTGGCGGCTGTCGGCCTGGTGTTCATGACGCTGGTCGCGCTCAACCGTGAGCTGCGGCGGCGTGGCTATTGGAACGCACAGCGGCCGGAGCCCGATTTGCTCGACCTGCTGCATATCGTTGCGCTCGGTACGGTCGCCGATGTGGTGCCGCTGCGCGGCCTCAACCGCGCTTTTGTGGCCAAGGGCATGGTGGCGCTGCGCCGGCGCGAGCATGTCGGGCTGACGGCGCTGATGGATGTCGCGCGGCTGACCGGGCCGGCGGAGCCGTGGCACCTCGGTTTCCTGCTCGGCCCGCGCATCAATGCGGGCGGGCGTATCGGGCAGGCGAGCTTGGGAGCGCAGCTTCTTCTCGAAGGCGATCCCATCGAGGCCGGCCGCATCGCCTTCGAACTCGACCGGCTCAACCGCGAGCGGCAGGCGATCGAACAGGCGACGCTCGCGCAGGCGGAGGCCGAGGCAATGGCGGCGCTCGGCTTGCAGGACAAGGGAGCGGTCGTGGTGACGGCGGCGGAGGGCTGGCATCCGGGCGTCGTCGGTCTCGTCGCCGCGCGGCTGAAGGAACGCTACGGCCGGCCCGCGTTTGCGATCGCACTGGAGCCTGGCGAGCTCGGCACCGGCTCGGGTCGCTCGATCGCTGGCGTCGATCTCGGCCGGGCCGTGCGCGAGGCCGTGACGGAGGGATTGCTCGTGAAGGGCGGCGGCCACGCGATGGCGGCCGGCGTCACCGTGCGCAAGGACGCCCTGGCGCCGTTCCGCGCCTTTCTGGAAGACCGGCTTGCCGACGCGGTCGAGATTTCGCGCCGCGACGACGCGCTGCGGATCGACGGTGCGATATCGGCGCAGGGCGCCTCGCTTGATCTCTGCAATGTCATCGCGCGCGCAGGCCCGTTCGGCGCGGGAAATGCGGAGCCGGTACTGGCGCTGCCATCGCATACGGTCGCCTATGCCGAGGAGGTCGGGCAGGCGCATGTGCGGGTGCGGCTGAAGGCCGGCGGCGGCGCGATGCTCAACGGCATCGCGTTTCGCGCGGTCGGGCAGAAGCTGGGCCAGGCGTTGCTGTCGGGCCGCGGTCAGGCGATGCACGTTGCGGGTTCGCTGTCGGTCGATCGCTGGCAAGGCGCCGAGCGCGTCCAGTTCCGCATCATCGACGCGGCGGAACCGACGGCAGCTTGAGATTCAACCGTAGCGGAACGTCAGCAGGTTATCGAACGCGCGCAATTCGTCGATCACGCGACGAAGCAGGTCACGGTCCTTCGTCTCGATCGCCTTGGGAATGAAGGCCAGGCCGTTGCGGGTGCCGTCGATCAGGCGGCGGAATTCCGGGTTCTGCCGCGTGTCGGCATCGGCGAGCACATCGCAACGCTTCGTGATTTCCAGGAGGGCATTCGCTGCGTTCGCGAGATCAGGCTTTTCCCACTCGGGGGGCGTCTTGTCGAAGGCGAAGAGCGCGGCATAAGTTCCATTGGCCTCGAGCACGCAGTCGGCCAGCACGGCCATCCCGCTGGCGCGTCGTAGCTCGCTCAGCCGTTCGCGGATGTCCCGCAACGCCCTGCGCGCGGCCGGCACGTCGGTGTCCATCTGCCGGTCGGCGGATTCAATGTCCTGCCGGACGTCGGTGAACGTCGCGGCGAAGCGCGGGTTCGCCCTGAGTTCGGGAGGTGGATCGGCCGCGAAACGTTCGGTGATATCGGCCCATGCCGTCTTCATGCGGTCGATCTGGAGGGCTGCCAGTTCCGCCATGTTCGTGCGCAGATAGCCGTCCGCGACCCGATTATGGGCAGCGAAAGCTTCGATCGCGGCGTTGAACGACGCAATGTCGCTGGCCCGCCCTGGCGTCGGAGCGAGGATGGCGCAGGCCAGAACCGCCCCGAGCAGGAGCGGAAGACGGCGCAGGCAGGTCGGCCACGACGGCATTGGCGCTCACTGAGGTTTGACACTAAATAAACGGCCGGAGAACTATATCTGCGTGCGCTGGAAACCGGGAGCCGTGTCCGCTTGGGACAGCCATGACTATCATAACACGACGGGATTGGTTGCGCGGCGTGGGGGCGAGCGCTGGCGCCCTTGCATTTGCCGCCGGCATGTCCGCCAGCCCTCGGTCCGCGCGCGCCGAGCCGATCCTGACCGACGACGGCACGTGGCGGCAGCCATGGTTCATCGACAGCTTCCTGGAGCTGCCGGACGATTTCGAGGCCGCGCACAAGGCCGGCAAGCACTTCGCGATCATCTGGGAGCTGAAGGGCTGCCCCTATTGCCGCGAGACCCACTTCGTCAATTTTGCCCGGCCGGACATCGCCGAGTTCGTGAAGACGCACTTCGACATCCTGCCGCTGAATATTCTCGGTTCGCGCAAGGTGGTCGATTTCGACGGCGAGGAGCTTCCCGAGAACCGGCTGGCCGCGAAATACGGCGTCCGCTTCACGCCGACGATCCAGTTTTTCCCGACGACGCTGGACGGCCTCAAGGAGATGAAGCCGCAGCAGCGCGAGGTGATCCGCATTCCGGGCTATCTGCAGCCCGACGATTTCCTCGACGTGTTCAAGTTCGTCGAGCAGCAGGCGAACGGCGTGAAAACGTTCCGTGATTTTCTAAAATCGAAACGCACTTAAGAATAATTTGCTACTGACGCCGCCGGTAGTAACAAACTTATTCTCATCTTACCTGGACTAATTGTAATCTGACGGCGGCCCTGCAATACCACGGGGTCGGCGAAATCTGCCGTAAAAAGGATGACTTAGATGCAAACCATGACGCGCCGTCAGGCGCTGGTGCTCGGGACCGGCGCGCTGGTGACGCTGACCGTCGCCGACGTCAGCCCGCTGCTCGCCACCCCGGCCGAGGCCGACGCCGAGATCGCCAAGTTCACCGGCGGCAAGGCGATGGACCAGGGAAAGATTTCCATCGATCTTCCGGAGATCGCCGAGAACGGCAATACCGTGCCGCTGTCCATTATCGTCGACAGTCCGATGACGGCGGACAATTACGTCAGCGACATTCTCGTCGTGGCGGACGGCAATCCGCGGCCCGGCATCGCCACTTTCCATCTCACGCCGCTGTCCGGCAAGGCGACCGCGGCCACCCGCATCCGCCTGCAGACGACGGAAAACATCATCGTGGTCGCCAAGACCAGCGACGGGAAATTCTTCACCGACCGCAAGCAGGTCAAGGTGACCATCGGCGGGTGCGGCGGCTGAGCCGCGCGTGACCGGACCACGTATTTCAGGAGAACATCATGGCCGACGCAAAGCCGCGCCTCAAAGTGCCGAAGGAAGCCAAGAAGGGCGAAGTCATCGAGCTCAAGACGCTGATTGCGCATGTAATGGAAACGGGCCTGCGCAAGGATGCTTCCGGCAAGATCGTTCCGCGCAAGATCATCAACAAGTTCACCTGCGAGTTCAACGGCAAGCCGGTGTTCTCCGCCGATCTGGAGCCGGCGGTGGCGGCGAACCCGTATTTGCAGTTCAACGCCAAGGTCGAGGAAAGCGGAACGTTCAAGTTCACCTGGGTGGATGACGACGGCACCGTCACGGCGACCGAAGAGAAGATCACGGTGGCGTAACGTTCGCCGCTCGGAGGTTGTTTTTGGAATTGCGGGCCGGGAGGCGGGGCATGGAAACCAGAAAGAGAAACACGGCCATCATGTTCGCGGCCGCGGCGCTGATCGCGATCGTCGGCGGCGTGACGCTGTTTCCGATGCACGCGCCGGCGCAGGCCAAGAAGCAGGCGCCGCTCGCGCTCGACGGCGCCGCCTCGGTGACGCCGTGGAAGCGCTATGCCGGCTGGCCGACGCGCGACGAGTCCATGTTCAATACGCTGGCGAAGCTCGCTTCGCCGCCCGCGCCCAAGGAAGCCCGCAAGGTGCCCGACGGCATCACCGGTGACGCCGCGAATGGCGAGAAGCTCGTTGCCGACCGCAGCCGCGGCGGCTCGTGTCTCGCGTGCCATGTCATGGGGCCGGCGGGGAAGGCCGATCTGCCCGGCAACGTCGGACCAGACCTTTCCGAGATCGGCAATGCCGGCCGCGATGACGAGTGGCTGTTCAACTACGTGAACGACGCGCGCGTCTACAATCCCGAGACGGTGATGCCGCCGTGGGGAACGCACCATCTGTTCAACGATCAAGAGATCATGGACATCGTCGCGTTCCTCAAGACGCTGAAGGCGCCGGCGAAATTCCGTTCGGTGCTTGACGATCCGATGAAGCGTCCGGCGCCGGTCGAGACCCGCGACAACCTCGACGATCTCCAGAACCCCGGCATGTGGACCATCGACAGGGCGAAGGACCTCTGGAAGGCGAAGGGGCCGACCGGACAATCCTGCGCCTCGTGCCACGCGAGCGAAGCCGCGCTCAAGACCTGGGCCGCCGGAATGCCGAAGTGGGAGCCTCGCCTGAACAAGGTGCTCGGCGTCGAGGAGTTCGTCTATCGCCACGCCAAGGCGACGACCGGCGAAAGCTGGCTGATGCAGAGCGACGAGAACACTGCGCTCGCGGTCTATCTGCGCTTTCTTGCCAACGGCCAGCCGATCAAGGTCGACATCACGAGCCCGGGCGCCAAGCAGGCTTACGAGCGCGGCAAGGCGCTGAGCGGGCGCAAGCTCGGCCAGCTCAACTTCGCCTGCACCGACTGCCACGACAAGTCCAAGGCTGGCCTGAAGTGGATCCGCGGCCAGTGGCTTGGCGAGCAGCGGGGCCAGTACGACCATTTCCCGACCTGGCGCACGAGCCTGCAGACGGTGTGGGACATCCGCAAGCGGTTCCAGTGGTGTCAGGTCAACATCCGCGCCGACGAACTGCCGCCCGACGCCAAGGAATACGGCGACCTCGAGCTGTACCTCGCTTCGGCCAACGCGGGTCTCAAGATGAACGTGCCGGGGATCAGGCATTAATTTGCCGTTCTCGGGGTCTATCCACCTGGCTCCCGGATGCGCTGCTGGCCTGGCGGGAAAAGATTCCGCTCATGCTATTGGCGGCCTGCGGCGAACGATGAAACGGAAGGGTGGACATGATCAACCGCCGTGAGTTGCTGCAGGTCGGTGCCGCGACGGCGGCGCTGGGAATTTCCGGCTTTTCGCGCGCGATGGCCCAGCAGCGGCTGACCCAGGACGAACTCCTACGGTTCGAGAACTACGGCAACATCACGTTGCTGCACATGGCCGACCTGCACGGGCAACTGATGCCGGTGATGCTGCGCGAGCCCTCGCTCAATGTCGGCGTGGGCGAGGCGCGGGGGCAGCCGCCGCATATCGAAGGCGCGGCTTTTCTCAAGCATTTCGGCATCAAGCCGCGCTCGGCGGAAGCCTACGCGCTGAGCGCCGAGGACTTCTCCGCGCTCGCCAGGACCTACGGCCGGATCGGCGGCCTCGACCGGATGGCGACGGTCGTGAAGACGGTGCGCGCGGCGCGCGGCGAGGACCGCGTGCTGCTGCTCGACGGCGGCGACACCTGGCAGGGGTCGCTCGGAGCCAACCGCACCAAGGGACAGGACGTCGTCGACTGTGTCAGCCTGCTCAAGCCGGATGCGATGACCGGGCACTGGGAATTCACCTACGGCGATGCCCGGGTGAAGGAATTGATCGACAAGCTCGATTATCCGTTCCTGGCGCTCAACGTGCGCGATACCGAGTGGCAGGAGCCGGTATTCGACGCCTACAAGATTTTCGACAAGGGCGGGGTCAAGGTTGCCGTGCTGGGCGAGGCGTTCGCCTACACGCCGGTCGCCAATCCGCGCTGGATGATTCCGAAATGGACGTTCGGCATCCGCGAGGAAGACGTCCGCGCCAATGTCGCCAAGGCGCGCAAGGAAGGGGCGCAGCTTGTCGTGCTGCTCTCCCACAACGGCTTCGACTGCGACCGCAAGCTGGCTTCCCGCGTGGAAGGCATCGACGTGATCCTGACCGCCCATACGCACGACGCGCTTCCCGCGGTCGTGACCGTCGGCAACACGCTGCTGGTGGCGTCCGGCAGCCACGGCAAGTTCATTTCCCGGCTTGATCTCGACGTGCAGGGGATGGCGGTGAAGGGATTCCGCTATAAGCTCATCCCGCTGTTTGCCGACGCCATTACGGCCGACCCCGAAGTCGGCGCGGCGATCACCAAGGCGCGGCTGCCGTTCGCCCAGGAGCTTTCCCGCGTGGTCGGGCGCGCCGAGAGCGAACTCTATCGCCGCGGCACGCTGGCGGGCACGTTCGACGACGTGATCTGCGACGCCATCCTGAAGGAGCGTGATGCCGAGATCGCGCTGTCGCCGGGTTTCCGCTGGGGCACCTCGCTGCCGGCGAACAGCGATATCACCGTCGAGGACATCCATAACGTCACGGCGATGACCTATCCGCAGGTTTACCGGCAGACCATGAACGGCGCCCGGCTGAAGGACGTGCTCGAGGATGTCGCTGACAACCTCTTCAACCCGGATCCCTATTATCAGCAGGGCGGCGACATGGTGCGCACCGGCGGAATTTCCTATCGGCTCGACGTGAGCAAGCCGATGGGCCAGCGCATCTCCGAAATGACGCTGCTGCGGACCGGTAAGCCGGTCGAGGCCGCGACGGACTACGCGGTCGCGGGCTGGGCGAGCGTCAACGAAGGAACGGAGGGGCCGCCGGTGTGGGATCTGGTCGAAAAGCACATCGCCGACCTCAAGACGGTGAAGGTGAAGCCGAACACCAGCGTCAAGCTTGTGGGTGCGTGACCGCAGCCGTCCAGGCGCGGCACGGGTGGATTTTTTTCAGAATGTTTCCGGAATCCGAGATCTGTCGCCGGCGACAATGCCTGCCGGTCGGCTTGGCAGCGCGGCCGTTCTGACGCTATCTAGGGCACCCCTCTCGGACCGGAGCCTTGCATGTCCAACCTCAGGCTTTCAGTCGCCATCGGCGACTACGACCGCAATCGCCCGCTGATCTCCGGTGCCGTGCGGATGGACGGCGTCGATCCGGTGTTCATGACGCTGTCGCCCGAGGAGATTTTCTTCCGCGCGCTGCGGACCTTCGATTTCGACATCTGCGAGCTGTCGCTGTCGAGCTTCACGGTGAAGACGGCCGCCGGCAACAGCCCCTATGTCGGCATCCCATGCTTCCTGTCGCGGGCGTTCCGTCACACCTCGATCTACGTGCGCACGGACCGCATCGGCAAGCCGGAGGATCTCAAGGGCAGGAAGATCGGCGTGCCGGAATATCAGCTCACGGCAAATGTGTGGGCGCGGGCGATCCTGGAGGACGATTACGGGGTCCGTCCGTCGGACGTGCAATGGGTACGCGGCGCGATCGAGGATGCGGGGCGGATCGAGAAGATCAGCATCAAGTTGCCGGACGGCGTGAACCTCGTGGACGCACCGGCGGGACGGACAATCTCCGATCTGATCGACAGAGGCGAGATCGACGGCTTCGTGGCGCCGCGTCCGCCTCATCTGGAGAAGCCCAATCCGAACGTCGGCTGGCTGTTTCCCGATCCGGTCGCGGCCGCGAAGGATTACTACAAGCGCACCGGCGTTTTTCCGATCATGCACCTTCTCGGCGTCCGCAAGACGCTGGTCGAGCAGCACCCCTGGCTGCCGGTCGCCATCATGAAGGCGTTCGAGCAGTCGAAGGCGATGGCGCTCGAAGCGTTAAGCGACACGTCGGCGACGAAGGTAACGCTGCCGTTCGTCGAGGAGACGCTCAAGTCGGTGCGCGAACTCATGGGCGAGGATTACTGGTCCTACGGTCTCGAGCCGAACCGCAGGACCCTCGAGACGTTCCTGCGTCATCATCATGCGCAGGGGCTGTCCTCCCGCCTCGTGAAGCCGGAGGAATTGTTCCATCCTTCGACGTACGAGACGTTCAAGATTTAGCTTCGTTATCAC
>Ga0182735_1002595_pt1 | contig 10790 bp, 9 predicted proteins | sample eDN5th30CKraftMG_FD_128524 | JGI IMG/M metagenome (GOLD analysis project Ga0182735, IMG submission 128524) | Enriched Miracle-Growth compost microbial communities from Emeryville, California, USA - eDNA 5th pass 30_C Kraft MG (version 2) (version 2) ... | reverse complement strand
TTCGACCTGGACAACACCCTGCATGATTGCTCCAAGGGCATCTTCAAGGCCATAGACGGCGCCATGACCAAAGCCGTGGCCGACACGCTGAGCCTGGATGTCGAGGCCGCCAACGCGCTGCGCTCCGCCTACTGGAAGCGCTACGGCGCGACCGTCATCGGCATGGTCCGCCACCATGGCGCAAAGGCCGACGACTTCCTCAGGCTGAGCCACAGCTTCGATATCGCGCCGCTGGTGCATTCGGAAAACGGCCTGGACCGCAAGCTTCGGCAACTGAAGGGGCGCAAGGTGCTGCTGACCAACGCCCCGCTCGATTACGCGCGCACCGTGCTCAAGACCCTGGGCATACTGCGGCACTTCGAGTGCTTGTGGACCATGGATCACATGAACCTGCAGGGCAGGCTGCGCCCCAAGCCCTCGGCCGCGCTGATGCGCCAGATACTCGCGCGCCTGGGCGTTCCGGCGCAGCGGGTCGTGCTCGTCGAAGACACTTTGCGCAACCTGAAGAGCGCGAGGCGGGCCGGGATGCGCACCGTGCACGTATTCCATCCGGGCACACCGTTTTCATCATTGCACAGCGGGCGCTGCCACTATGTGGATCTGAGGGTGAAGGCTATCGGCCGGCTTCTTGTGGGCCGCCACTGCCTGAGCACACCAGGCAGGCCGGGTCGCGCTTGAAGCGTATCGTCTGCCACTGCATGGACAGCGCTTCCAGGCACAGCATGCGGCCCGTCAGCGTCTCGCCCATATCCGCAATCAGCTTGATGGCTTCGGCCGCCTGAACACTGCCGACGATGCCCACCAGGGGCCCCAGCACGCCCGTGGTGGCGCAGCGCAGCTCTTCTATCCCGTCCGCCTCCGGGAACAGGCAATGGTAGCAGGGCGCGTCTTGCCGGCGCAGGTCGAACACACTGATCTGGCCGGCGAACCGTATCGCGGCGCCCGACACCAGGGGCTTTCTATATTTGACGCAAGCGCGGTTGACCGCGTGGCGAGTGGCGAAATTATCGCAGCAGTCCAGGACCAGATCGGCCGCCCGGACTTGTTCGTCCAGGGCCTGCCCGGCCAGGCGCGCCACCAGCGCGTCGACGCGGATTTCAGGGTTGATGCGCGCCACCGCGAGCCGGCCGGATTCGGCCTTGCTCCAGCCTATCCGCTCCGTGGTGTGGAGAATCTGGCGCTGCAGATTGCCCAGTTCGACTTCGTCGTCGTCGGCCAGCACGATATGGCCGACCCCCGCGGAACCCAGATAAAGCGCGGCCGGAGAACCCAGGCCGCCGGCGCCCACGATGAGCACACGGGCCGCCAGCAAACGTTCCTGCCCTTCTATGCCGAATTCATCGAGCAGAATATGGCGGCCGTAACGCAACAACTGCTGGTCATTCATTGTTTTACCGGTACGACGCCTTCCGGAGTGATGCGGAAACGCTGAATGACGGGCTCAGCGGCTTTCACTGGGCTTTTTTTTTCCGTGGCGGGCGTTTTCCCCGCATCGGATTTGCCTTTCGTGTCTTTTTTGGTGGCCGGCATACCGGCGGCCGGCGTGCCGGTAGCCGGCATACCGGCGGCCAGCTTATCGGACTTGGCCGCCGCCACACTGGGGTCGCTCTTTTTGACCGGACGCCCTTCCAGGAAATTGATGGCCTGCTGCAACTGATAATCGTCCGCGCCGCCGAATTCGAACATCTTGGGCTCGTCTTTCGAATCGGCCGGCTGCAGCTTGCTGCTTTCGTCCTCGGCCTGCGTGCCGTTCAGCAGATGGCGCTGGAGGTCGATTTCGCGCGGCAGACGGAACAGGTTGCCTTGCGCGGTGTCATCCACGATGATGTCGGGATCCACGCCGGTGACTTGTATGGACCGCCCCAGAGGCGTGTAATAGCGCGCGGTGGTCAGCTTGATGCCGGTGTCTTCGGACAAGGGCAGCACGCTTTGCACCGAGCCCTTGCCGAAGCTGCGGTTGCCGATGACCTTGGCGCGCTTGTGGTCCTGCAGGGCGCCGGCGACGATTTCCGAGGCCGAGGCGGAGCCGACGTTGATCAGCACCACCATGGGCACGGTCTTGGCCCAATCCGATACCTTGGGGGCCAGCGGGCTGTTGCCGCCGTCCAGCTGGCTGCGCATGAAGTCCACCGGCTTGGCGAAGTATTCGCGGTTGGACGACGGGATGCGGCCCTTGGTCGATACCACCAGCACGTCGGGCTTCAAAAAGGCCGAGGAAACGCCGATGGCGCTGTCCAGCAGGCCGCCCGGGTCGTTCCGCAGGTCGAGGATCAGCGCCTTGGGCGAGGTCTTGGCGTTGAGGCCGGCCAGTTGCTTGGCGAGATCTTCCACCGTGCGTTCCTGGAACTGGGCGATGCGCACGTAGGCGATATTGTTGTCCAGCATCTTGCTGCGCACGCTGCGCACCTTGATGAGGTCGCGCACTATGTGGATGACCAGGGGCTTGTCCCGGCCTTCGCGCTTGATGGTCAGGGTTATGGGCGTCTTGGGCTCGCCGCGCATCAGCTTGATGGCGTCGTTCAACTGCATGCCCTTGGTGGGCTTGCCGTCGATGTGCGTGATGATGTCGCCCGCCAGTATGCCGGCGCGCGCCGCCGGGGTGTCCTCGATGGGCGAAATGACCTTGGGCATGCCGTCTTCGCTGCCGATCTCTATGCCCAGGCCGCCGAAACCGCCCTGGGTGATGGCTTCCATTTCCTTGAATGCTTCGGCGTCCAGGTAGGTGGAATGCGGGTCCAGCTCGCTGAACATGCCCTTGATGGCGTCGTTCACGAGCTTGTCGTCGGCGATGGGCTCGACGTAGCTGCTTTTGATGGCCGCAAAGACGTTGGCGAACTGCTGCAGCTCTTTCAGCGGCAGGGGCTCGCCGCGCTGCGCGGCCGCCGTAATGCCCAAGCTGATCAGGATTCCGCCCACGGCGCCCAGAACCACCAAACCAAAACTGCCTATCTTGCGAGTGCCCATGCACGTTTCCGGAGTAAATTCATAATAATCGGCGCTGCCTTGCGCGCAAGGTAAATAGTAACGAAATTAGCGCCTTAACCAAAGCAGTGGATTCACCGGCGTGCCCTGGTGCCTGATCTCAAAGTATAGACCCGAGTCCACCTGGCCGCCGGTGGCGCCCACCGTGGCAACCGTATCCCCGGCCGCCACCACATCGCCCACGCGCTTGAGCAGACTCTGGTTGTAAGCATACACGCTCAAATATTTGGCGCCATGGTCGATAATCATGATGTTGCCGAATCCCCCCAGCCAGTTGGCGTAGACCACCCGGCCCGCGGCCACGGCCTTCACCGCCGTGCCCTCCGGCGAACGCAGCACGATGCCTCTCCAGAGCCCCCCTTCCGGCCGCTCGGCGCCGAAGCGGCCCAGCACCTCGCCCCTCACTGGATACGGCAGCCCTTTGTGCAAACCGGTGAACCCGCCGGCGGGCGGCAAGCGTTCAGCCTGGCGTTCCGTAGGGCGGCCTTCCGCGGGGCGGCCTCCCGCGGGGCGGCCGTCCGCCCGGCCCGCCTGGCCGGAGGGCGCCGCATCGGGGCGCAGGCCTTCAACCGAGCCGCTGATGGATTCCGGGGCCGGTGATCTCGACGCCTCGACCTGGCTGCGCGCCTGGGCTTCTTCAGCGGCGCGGGCCTGGGCCCTGGCCCGTTCCACTTGCAGCCGCGCCTGTTCCGCTTCGTGCTGATCGCGGCGGCGCTGAGCGGCTTCCTGGGCCGCCTTGGCGGCGAGTTCGGCCTTGCGGGCCTCTTCGCGTTTGCGCGCCAGTTCGCGCTGCCGTTCCAGCGCGGCCTGGCGCTCCTGTTCGGCCTTGCGCGCCGCTTCGGCGCGCCGTTTCTCTTCGGCGATGCGGGCTTCTTCGGCCTGCCTGGCTATCGCCTTGTCCAGGCCGGCGATCAGGTCGCCCAATTGCCGGTCGTTGCGCGCCAGGCGATCGGCCTGCCCGCGCTGCTCCTTCAATTGCGCATCGATGCGGGCCAGCACCTGCCGGCGCTCTTCCTGCTGTTTTTCGAGCGACGCTTTCTGCTCGGCGGTTTCATCGGCGAGCTGCGCAAGCTTCTTGTGCTGCGCCTGGGCTTCGGCCTGCAGCCGGGCGAGCTCGTCCAGCGCGTGGCGCACGGCGCGCACCGCCTCGGTCTGGACTTTGGTGATATAGCCCAGATAGCTCAGATCGCGGCCGATGACTTGCGGATCGTCGCCCGACAGCAGCGCCGTCCACGGCGATAAGCCGCTGGAATACTGGGCCCGCAGCTGGTCGCCGAGCTCTTGCTGGCGCTTTGCCAGCAGCCGTTTCTGGCCCGCAATGCGGGCTTCCAGGTCGCGCAGTTCGCGCTGGGTGTCGGCGCGGCTGGCTTCCAGCCCGGCCAGCGTGCGGCTGATGGCGGAAATGGCCGATTCCGACGCCTTGAGCTCGTTCGCCGCATCGCGCCGCGATGACTCGCGGCTGTCGATGTCCTGCTGCAGGCTTTCGATGCGCGCGCGCAGTTCGGCCTGCTGCTTTTTGGCGTCGGCCTGCCTTTGCGCCAGCGACGGCTCGGCCGCCCAGGCCAGGCCGGCCCACAGAGCCAGCACCGCCGTACCCAGCGCGCGCCGCATGCTTATTTCCGCGCCTTGCCCTGGTTGGCCACGGCCGCCATGGCGGCCTCGATCTCGGCCGGGTCGCCCAGATAATAATGGCGCAAGGGCCGCAGGTCGTCGTCCAGCTCGTACACCAGGGGCTGGCCCGTGGGGATATTCAAATGCACGATGTCATCGTCGGAAATGCCGTCCAGATGCTTGATGAGCGCACGCAGGCTGTTGCCATGGGCCGAGACCAGTACGCGGCGTCCGGCCCGGATGGCGGGCGCGATGGATTCGTTCCAGAACGGCAGCACGCGAGCCACCGTGTCTTTCAGGCATTCGGTTGCAGGCAGCTTGTCGGCGCCGACCTTGGCATAGCGGCGATCGAAGCGCGGATGGCGCGGATCGTCCGCGTCCAGCGGGTCCGGCGCAATGGCATAAGCCCGGCGCCAGATCAGCACTTGCTCGTCGCCGAATTTGGCAGCGGTTTCGGCTTTGTTCAAGCCTTGCAGCGCCCCATAATGGCGCTCGTTCAGCCGCCAGCTCAGGCCGGTGGGCGTGTGCATGGCGTCCATGGCGTCCAGTGCGATCCAGAGCGTGCGTATGGCGCGCTTCAGCACCGATGCATAGGCCAGGTCGAACTCGAAGCCGTTCTGCTTGAGCAGTTCGCCGGCCTGCCAGGCTTGCGTGCGGCCCGTGTCGGTCAGATCGACATCCGTCCAGCCAGTGAAGCGGTTTTCGAGGTTCCACTGGCTCTCGCCGTGACGCATCAGTACAAGTTTATGCATAGTAAAAATCGCCTAAAAGTTGAAAATCGCCGTCCATTTTATAATCCACTGATTCTGCCCTGCTTACTAGGGTATTTCTAGGGCGTTTTCGGGATACATCGTGGACTTTTTTCTTGATCAGAACAACCTGATTTTCCTTTTCGTAGCCATCGCATCCGGTGTCATGCTGATGCTGCCCAAGCTGATGCAGGGCGGCGCCAAATCCGTCAACACGCAACAGGCGGTGCAATTGGCCAACCAGAAACAGGGGATATTCCTGGACGTGCGCAGCCATGACGCCTTCAAGGCGGGTAGCATACCCCAGTCGCGCCACGTGGCGGCCGCCGACGTCCCGTCCAAGCTCGGCACCTTGCCCAAAGACAAGCCTATCATCGTGGTGTGCGAACAAGGCCGGGATTCGGCGCGCATAGCGGCCATGCTGCGCAAACAGGGCTACACTGAAGCCGTCAACCTCGAAGGCGGCCTGCGCGCCTGGATACAAGGCGGCTTGCCGTTGTCCAAGAAGGCTTGACGCCCGTTTTTCCGCCAGCAAAGGAATTCCATGGCAACTGTAACCATGTACTGCACCGCCGTGTGCCCGTATTGCGTCCGCGCCGAAATGCTGCTGAAGCAGCGCGGCGTGACGGAAATAAACAAAATACGCATCGACCAAGACCCCAGCCAGCGCGCCGTCATGATGGAACGCACCGGCCGGCGCACCGTGCCGCAAATCTATATAGGTGATACGCACGTGGGCGGCTACGACGACCTGGCCGCGCTGGACCGCGCCGGCGGCCTGGCGCCGCTCCTGGCCGCCTGACGCCCCCGCGACGGCCGCCACACCCCAATTTACCCCAACACTTCAGGGAACAAAATGGCCCAACAGAAACAGAACAGTCAGGAAGAGCAGGGCAGCACCGATCCCAGCTTCAGCCTGCAGCGTACCTATGTCAAGGACCTGTCGCTGGAAATGCCCAACGCGCCGCAGATCTTCCTCGAGCAGGAAGGGCCGACCGTGGAAGTATCCATCAACGTCGGCGGCCAGCGCCTGGCGGAAACCGTCTACGAAGCCACCGTCACCGCGACGGTCACCACCCGCATCCAGGATAAAGTCCTGTATCTGGTGGAGGCGACGCAGGCGGGCATATTCGAAGCGGCCAACATCCCGGCGGAACAGCTCGATCCCCTGATCGGCATCGTCTGCCCGACCATGCTCTACCCCTACCTGCGCGCCAACGTCGCCGACGCCATCAATCGCACCTCTTTGCCGGCGCTGCACCTGGCCGAAGTGAATTTCCAGGGCCTGTATGAACAGCGCCTGGCCCAACTGGCCGAAGAACAGAAAGGCAAGGAAGACTCCGGCTTGATCCTGCCTCCGGGCGCCACCCGCCAATAAGCAGGCGGCCATGGGCGCCACGCCTTTGCCTATTCGCGTCGCCGTACTGGGGGCCGGAAGCTGGGGAACGGCGCTGGCGGCGCTGGCATGCGCCCGCGCCGATACGCTCTTGTGGGCCCGCAACGCCCGCGTGGCCGCCGCCATCAACGGCAGCCATTTCAACGCCGCCTACTTGCCCGGCATCCCGCTGCCCGCCGGCCTGAAAGCCACGGACAGCTTCGATCTGGCCGTGGATCACGCCTGCGGCGACGGCAACGGCGCCGGGCTGATCATATTGGGCGTGCCCGTGGCGGGCATGGCCGATATCTGCCAGCGCCTGGCGCAGGTCCTGGAGGGCCGCAAGCTGGCGGACGTCAGCGTGGTCTGGACCTGCAAGGGCTTCCAGCAGGACACGGGGCGGTTGCCGCACGAAATCGTCCAGGCGGCCTTCGGCGCTCTTCCCAAACTCGGGCTGGGCGTGCTGTCCGGCCCATCTTTCGCGCGCGAAGTGGCCCAGCGCCTGCCGGTGGCCCTGACCATCGCCACGCCCCAGGCGCATACCGCCCAGGTCGTGGTGGCCGCCCTGCATGGCTCCAACGCACGCATCTATTCCAGCGCCGACGTGGTCGGCGTGGAGGTCGGCGGCGCCCTGAAAAACGTCATGGCCATCGCCTGCGGCATTGCCGATGGCCTGGAACTGGGCACCAACGCCCGCGCCGCGCTGATCACCCGCGGGCTGGCGGAAATGCGCCGGCTGGGCCTGGCCATGGGCGGCGAAGCCGAAACTTTCGCAGGGCTGACCGGCCTGGGAGACTTGGTCCTGACGGCGACCGGCGCCCTGTCGCGCAACCGACAAGTCGGGCTGGCCATAGGCCAGGGCAAGGCGCTGGCCGCCATCCTGGCCGGCGGCATGACGGCCGAAGGCGTTCGCTGCGCCCAGGCCGCCCTGGCCCTGGGCCGGCGCCATGGCGTCGATCTGCCGATCACCGAAACAGTGTGCAAGGTATTGTTCGAAGGCTTGGCCCCCCAACAGGCGGTCATCGACCTGCTCAATCGCGAGGCCAAGGCGGAATAGCCGTTTCGCCCGGCCACGTGCGTGCTCTGCTTGATACGAAGAACGCTCTTGATACGAGGAACGTTCATGCTTGATACGAGGAAGAATGATGCATAGATTTTCATCGATGGTCCGCAACTTGCGCCGCGGCGCCCTGCTCATGCTGGGCGGCGCCGCCATGCTGGCCTGGGCCCCCGCGACACTGGCCGCCTGGCCGGAACGACCCATCCAGATGATCGTGCCGTTTCCGGCGGGCTCGTCGCCCGACACGCTGGCGCGCGCCCTGGCCGACCCTTTGTCCAAAAAACTGGGCCAGGCGGTGGTCGTGGAAAACAAGCCCGGCGCGGGCGGCAACATCGGCACGCGCCAGGCCAGCAAAGCCAAGCCCGACGGCTACACCTTGCTGCTGACCATCAATGGCCCGATGGTGACGGCGCCGACGCTCTACAAGAAAACATTGGGCTACGACCCGTTCACCGATCTGGATCCGATCAGTCTGGTGGGCACCAGCCCCAATGTGCTGATCGTGCCGGAAAATTCGCCCGCCCGGGATCTTCAGGGTTTCGTGGCGGCGGCCAAGGCGAACCCCGGCGCGCTGAACTATGGCACGGTCGGGCCGGGCAGTTCATCGCACCTGTGCATGGCCATGCTGGAACACGAGGCCGGCATCCGGCTGCAGCAGATTCCCTATACCGGCTTTCCGCAAATCATCACCTCCATCATCGCGGGCGATATCCAGGCGGGCTTCATGGTGCCGGGCGTTGCCATGCCGCAAGTGAAAGCCGGCAAAGTGCGGGCGCTGGCGATTACCAGCCTCGAACCCAGCGATGTCCTGCCCGGCATTCCCACGGTGGCGTCGCAAGGCTATCCGGGCTTCGAGTCGATTTCCTGGGACGCGCTGTTCGTCCCGGCCGGCACGCCCGCCGACATCAAAGACAAGCTGCATCAGGCCGTGATAGAAGCCATCGCGCAGCCCGAAGTCGTCAAGCAAATGGCCGCGCTGTATTTCACCCCCGCCCCTTCCACCCCCGAAGAACTAATGGCCATGATGAAGGCGGAAAAACAGCGCTGGGATGCGGTGATCAATCGCTTGGGGCTGACCCTGGATTAGCGTATTTTCGGTTCAAACGCTCAGCCTCTTTAAGCCTGCAGGAGCGGTATCTGGTGGGCGTCGTAAACATTCGGTCAGCATTTGGACCGAATGTTTTCTGGCTGCTAAACCTGCGGCTCGTAGGCGTACGGCTTTTGGGTTTTTTAACCAGTGCAGCTTATGAGCGTACGGCTTTTTGGGTTTTTTTAACTAACGCAACTTGTGAAGTTATGGCTTTTGGGTTGCTAAACCGGCGCAGCTTATAGCTGTACGGCCTTTCCGTTAGGTTCCTAAACCGACGCAGCTTGTGAGCGTACAGCCTTTGGGTTTCTTAACCGGCGCAGCCGATGGGCAGGGGCCGGGCTCCTGTCGCTGCGCCCCTTCGGGGTTCCCTTGCAGGCACTTTGCGTCGGGGTCGGGCGTGAACTCGTAAAAAAAAGCCCCCACGCTGCGCCTTTGGCTTGCTGCCCCCCAAGGGGGCGCTTTTTGCCTTGGGGCGGCCCGGCGGCAAAAATTCAGCCGCCTGTGGGCTGAATTTTTGCTCAAACATGCACGCCCTCTTACGCCCCCGCCGCAAAGCACCTGCCGCGGCTTGCTCAAACGTCGCCCAACCCCTGCCCACCGGCTACGCCTTGACAGCAGAGTTAGTGCTTGATCATCCGTGGAATGCGAAAGGCACTGGCATTGGAAGCTGGAGCTAGGACTTGGAACTCGAGCTGGAACTAGAATGTAGAACTGGAACGTAGAACCGGAACGTAGAACCGGAACGTAGAACCGGGACTAGGACTGCGCGAGCTTGTGAAACATGTTCAACCGCCTTACCAGCGGCCTACATTTGCCTACCTCGAATGTCCCGGCCCGCGCGGCAGGCGCGCGAGGCGGGGACGGCGCAAGACCTATTTCAGCGGCAGCGAACGCAGCAGAAAAAGGCCAAGCACCCAAACCGTCCCGGCGGCGCCCCAAACACAAACCGATGCAGCGGGACGGGTGGCGGGGGCCGGACGCCGCGACGTGCGGGGCGGAAGCGAGCCGATTGTGAAGGGAGGCCGAACGGCCGGACGAACAAGGCGACGCGGGCTCGGCGCGCGGGCGCCGGGCCAGCCACGAGGAGCAAGCCCGGCCCCCGCCACCCGGCACGCGCCAGAAGAACAAAGCAACGCCACAAGCCACTCGGCACGCGTCAAAGGAACTAATTAACATTGCAAGCCATCCGGCGCGCGTCAGAAGAACACATCTCGCGACATGCGCCAGAAAGACCAACAGCCCAAGCGGACAAAACCACGCCAATCCACGATAATTGCACCATGATCTGGAACTTCACAAAAATGCATGGCGCGGGCAACGACTTCGTCGTCCTCGACGGCGTCCGCCAAGCCATAGACCTCACCCCCCAGCGCGCGCGCGCCCTCGCCGACCGCCACCTCGGCATCGGCGCCGACCAAATCCTGCTCGTCGAAACCCCACACCACCCCGAAGCCGACTTCCGCTACCGCATCTTCAACGCCGACGGCAGCGAAGTCGAACACTGCGGCAACGGCGCCCGCTGCTTCGTCCGCTTCGTGCACGAACAAGCCCTGTCCCGCCGCAACCCCCTGCGCGCCGAAATCCGCACCGGCCTGCTCACCCTGCACGATACCGACGGCGAAGTCGCCGTCGACATGGGCCAGACCCGTTTCGACCCCCAAGCCGTCGCCTTCGACACCAGCGGCCTGCAATCCACCCCCTGCGGCCAGGACACGCTATGGGCACTTCCACTGGAAGGCCATGGCGAAGTGCAGCTTTCCCTCGTGGCCATTTCCAACCCCCATGCCGTCCAGGTCGTCGACGACATCCATAGCGCGCCCGTGGCCCAAATCGGCCCCCTGATCGAATCACACTCGCGCTTCGCCCAGCGCGTCAACGCGGGCTTCATGCAAATCGTCGACCGCCACACCATCAAGCTGCGCG
>Ga0182735_1002594_pt1 | contig 10790 bp, 10 predicted proteins | sample eDN5th30CKraftMG_FD_128524 | JGI IMG/M metagenome (GOLD analysis project Ga0182735, IMG submission 128524) | Enriched Miracle-Growth compost microbial communities from Emeryville, California, USA - eDNA 5th pass 30_C Kraft MG (version 2) (version 2) ... | reverse complement strand
GTTTTCTGCAAAGGCGCTACTCCGGCAGCGGCATGTCCAGGAAGGTCTCGAAGATGGTTTGCCGGAACCAGATGTGGCCGGGTTCGTGATGGTAGCGTTCATGCCAGTACTGGCACACATCGTAAGACGGCAGGCTGAACGGCAGCTTCAGCACTTTGATGGACGCATCGTGTTTGAGCCAGTTTCATATTGATAAACTGGACTAGGCCGTGGACCATGGGCTTTACCTACTTGCGCACCAAGCAGGGCTAGCAAAAGCATCTTAAGTTCTAGGTAGTCCACAGGGTGGCTGATTGCATAAGCTACTAATGGTTCGTGAGAAACACATTGTTGTAGGAACTCTGATCTGTTAGCGATGGAAGCGAGGCACTCAGCCTTGAGGAACGAGCGTCTCGGCGGAAACTAGCGTTTGGTTCTTTATATACGAACGCCCACGCATGAATTCCTCGGGCGCGTCAAGAGTTTCAATAGCAATGACTCTTCCTTGCCTCAAGTACCAAACCGCTCTGCTGCAAAAGGGGGCGTTCTCATTCTTCCCTTCCCGCACGATCTGTTCATCATAGTCCGCGGCTATTCCTGCTACCTGTATGCGGTGACCGTATTGATCGGACCAGAACCATGGGACTGTGGACGGCGGCTGAGGACCTCCGACAATAGCTGCGGCTGCGCATTTCGCTTGGTCAATTGCATTTTGGACTGACTCGAGACAGAACCCTGGACCATATATAGGATGATCCTGTTCGCTGCAGTCCCCTATCGCAAAAATTCGGGGGTCGCTGGTAGCACAACGAGCATCCACTACGATGCCTCGTGAGCATTCCAGTCCTGCTTCCGCAGCAAGCTCGATGTTGGCCTGGGCACCAATTCCTATCAGCACTAGGTCAAAGTCCTGTTTAGCTCCTTGCTTCGTGGATACAGAGAAAAGCCCCGTGGGTGAATCGTGTTCAATGTCGGTAATTGCGACGCCTAGGCGGATTTGGACTGCATGCGCGGCATGGATATTTTGGATCCATGAAGAAAACAATGAACCCACGGAGCGTTGCATGACGCGAGAAGAAGACTCATAAATCGTCGGCTCGAGCCCAAGCTGCCGCGCGGAGGCAGCCACCTCCATACCCACATAGCCTGCGCCGATTACTGCCACCTTTGCTGCATTTGCCATGTGTTCAGCGAGAGTCTTGCCGTGGCCGTAGGAACGAAGGTAGTGCACACGTGTGGCAACGCTATCGTCTAGACCAGGGTAAGTACGAGCGCGTGCGCCCGTAGCCAGGATCAGTGTTTCGTATTTGACAGACTCCCCGCTCGCCAGCACCACAGCCTGACTGCTTCGATCGATGAAAGCAGCAGGAAGCCCGAGGCGGACCTTACAAGCCGTTTTCTCATAGAAATCCACTGGCCGCAGCAGGAGGGCGTCGGGGTCAACCTCGCCTTTAAGAAAACTCTTACTTAGGGGAGGGCGTTGATAAGGAAGATATTTCTCATCTCCGATCAGCGTGATAGCGCCTTCATACTTCATTTGACGCAGCGATGCGATTGCCTGGCACGCAGCTTGGCCGGCACCGACTATTACTATCCCAGAAGTCATCTGCGCGCCTTCAATTCAACTTAATGGCCATGGAGTTGATGCCGCGAAATCTCGCGTTGCGATTGAACTCTGGCTCTCGGATTAACTCCATGTTCGGGAATCTATTTAGCAGAAGGGGCAATGTTGTGGCCACTTCGAGCCGAGCAAGCGGACGACCTAGGCAGACGTGAATGCCCGCGCCGAACGACAGATGGGGATTGGGGCGCCGATCAAGGATAAATCGGTTGGGTTCAGGAAAGACCCTCTCATCCCGGTTGGCTGACGCTTGCGCGATGATCACCTCGGTGTCGGGCGGAATAACACCAGATGGAATCTCAATCTGTCGCGTGGTGCGTCGACCTTGCAATTGCAGGGGTGTTCCATAGCGCAAGCACTCTTCAACCCCTAGGCCGATGAGGCCGGGATCTTTAATAAGCTTGTCAGATTGCTCGGGATGCTTGAGTAGCGCTAGCGTCGATAATCCGAGTAGGTTCGTGGTGGTTTCATGTCCTCCGTTCAAGACAAGGATGCACATATGAATCAGCTCGCTGTCGGATATTTGGTCACCTCTTTTCTGTGCGGCGACCATACCGCTGATGATATTGCTGGGCTTGTCTTCCACCGGGCGACTTTGCCAATCTTTGACGTATGGAGCAAGAAACGCCACAAAATCACGAGTGCCCTCATGCCCGGCGTGTATGGTTTCTTCTGAAACCGCAGGATTAAGCGGAAGCAAGACTTTTGCTCCGTAATCCCGTATTTTCGGTCCTTCCTCTCGAGGTACACCCAAAAGATCACAAATCAACTTTATAGGAATTAAAGAAGCGAAATCTTCTACGAAATCGATTTCTTTCTTTTCTTCGATTTCATCTAACAACTGAACGACTATTTCGCGAATGCTGTCCGTCAGGCCGCTAATACCCTGCGGCGTAAAGAAGGGGTTTACAATGTCCCGTAGCCTGTCATGGGCAGGAGGATCGCGAAACAACATGGATGATGTGTGGTGCTCAAGCAGGGGGCCCTCGCCGAACTTCTTTCGATACATCTCTTCACGGCCAACGACGCCCGACAAGTCACGCCAGACGGCTTTAACATCGGCGTATCGCGTAAGCAGAACCGATCCGTCCGAGTTCCAGTGTATCGGGTCGTTATTCCGTAAGTCCTCGAACGAGGGGTACGGGTCATCGTAGTATGAGTCTGGCAGATTAAACAGATCGAAGGGCGAGCTCGCCACAGAGCCCATGTTGCTTATGAGTGCCATCGTGTATTCCTCTTGTGTATTTCCGCGAAAAGCGGCGCCTAGTTCATATCCCGGTGCACGATTACGAGCGATCTATGCCGACATATTTGTGCAAGATCTGGGGGCTAGCCCTTAGTTGCGCGGAATCGCCTGACCAAACTATGCGTCCTTTCTCAATGACATAGTGCCGATCCGCCAAACGCAGTAGCGGTCCGATGTTCTTATCGATAACGATTAAAGCTAGCCCGTTTTTCTTTAAACATTGCAGACACTTCCAAATCTCTGCTCGGGCGAGGGGTGCTAGCCCCTCGGTCGCTTCGTCGAGTATGAGTAGCTGGGGATTGGTCAATAAAGCCCGTCCGATTGCTAACATCTGCTGTTCGCCTCCGGAGAGATTCACCCCCAAATTTCGTTCCCGCTCTTTCAGTCGGGGAAACATCGCATAGACTCGCTCAATAGTCCAAGGATCGGAGGCGTTACTCCAGTTGCGCGCGGTGGCGACTAGGTTTTCCCTAACGGTAAGGGTAGGAAAAATTTGACGCCCTTCTGGTACAACAGAGATTCCCGCCCGACCCGCTCGATACGGTGTCCTACCTTGAAGAGGCTCGCCTCTGAAGGACACGCTCCCCTTATGCGGCGACAAGATACCCATAATGGTTTTTACAGTCGTGGTTTTTCCCATTCCGTTGCGCCCTATTAAGGTAACTAGTTCGCCTTCGTATACATCGAACGACACACCGAACAGTACCTGGCTGGCGCCGTAAAGCGTTTCTAAACCGCTAATCTGCAGCAGAGGCTTCAAAACACGTCCTCCTCGGCGCCGAGATAAGCCTCCCGGACAAGCTCGTTATTGCGGATTTCATCAGGAGATCCCTGGGCAATGACATGGCCATAAACCAGCACGCTGATACGATCGGCTAGGGCAAACACGGCATCCATGTCATGCTCTACTAGCAGTATCGAATAGCTGCCTTTCAGAGCGGCCAACAGCTCAATTACACGCTCCGATTCATGTTGGCTCATTCCCGCCATCGGCTCATCCAGCAAGAGCAGTTTTGGCTTTGTGACCAACACCATTGCCAACTCTAATTGACGCCTTTCGCCGTGCGCCATACTGGCAACTAACGCATGGGCCTTTGGCTCCAGACCCACTTGCGCCAAGGATTCCATGGCTGCATCTACGAGCTCGCGTTCTTTTAAGAACTGACTCCAGAAACGAAAGCTGTGTCCCGACTGAGCCAAACGTGCCATCATGACATTCTCAAGGGCGCTGAAGTCGGAAAATATCGAGGTGACCTGGTACGAGCGCGCCAACCCTAAGAGCGCTCGTTGGTAAAGCTTTGCATACGTGATATCTTTTCCATCAAAGATGATCTGTCCACTGTCAGAAAAGTACTCTCCCGCAAGCTGATGAATCAGTGTTGTTTTGCCTGCCCCGTTCGGGCCAATCACGGCATGCAGCTCGCCTTTATGAACTTGGAGCGACAATCTGTCAGTTGCTTTTAAGCCACCAAAGCTTTTGTTTAGGGTATCTACTTTCAACATATCAGGCGTTCCGTTTTCCGGCAGACAAGAACCCGTAGAGGCCTCGCTGCATGAAGAGTGCGACGAGGATTACCAGTACACCGACTATGATCATGTAATGCTCGTTGATAAATGAGTCGAGCCCCCAGGGAAGAGCCAGTTCAATCTCTCCTAAGAACTCTTCCAGGACAAGGAGCGTTGTTGCGCCGATGACTGGCCCGAGTAAAGTGCCCATGCCGCCGAGAATCACCACGATGATCAACTCGGCTGAAACATGCCAAGACATGTAAGAGGGAGCGACATAGCGGGCTACGTTTGCCAAGAAGAACCCCGCTACAACGCAAACGGTGGCGGATATTACGTAGGCTGCCAACCGATAGCGAAGCATTGGAAAACCAAGCGCATCCATACGCTTGGGGTTTGTCTTGCTGGCGCGTAGAACAAACCCGAAACGAGAATGCATCATGCGCCACGAGATGAATAAGGTGAACAATAAAGTTGCGAAGATCGCGTAGTAGAGAACGATATTGTGGGAAAGAGAGAAGAAACCAAAATTGCTACGATGAGAAATTGGCATGCCGTCCTCCCCACCATACGGCCGTAGGCCAATGGCAATGAAATAGAGCATTTGGGCGAAGGCAAGTGTGATCATGATGAAGGCCAAGCCGCGGGTGCGTAGAGAAACCAGCCCGACTAGAATCGCAACAACCCCACCTACACCTAGAGCCGCCATGAGTTGTAGCCATCCGCTATGCATGCCGTGGGCGGAGATGATGCCGACAGCATATGCGCCGATTCCCATGTAAAGTGCGTGTCCAAGGCTTATCATTCCGCCATATCCCAGCACCAAATTCAGCCCAAGCGCGGCCAAACCAAAAATCATTATTCGCGAGAACAGCGTTATATAAAATGAGTCGCCCAACGCTTGGGCTATGAGTGGAAGCGCGGCCAACATGAGAAGAAACGCTGCGCCGAACAAAACTCTTACACTGGGGTTAACCATGCTTCACCTGGAACAGACCTTCGGGTTTAAGGGCTAAAACGACTGCCATAAGTACGTAAATGCCGATTGAAGCGACGGTAGGCCCCAAAGCTTGGGCGATTGAAGGATTAAAGAGCTCGCCAAGCACGATCGGTAAGAATGCCCGTCCAATCGTATCCACGAGGCCGACGATTAACGCGCCATAAAACGCCCCCCGTATCGATCCTATTCCGCCGGTGATAATGACAACCAACGTAAGGATTAGAATTGGCTCCCCCATTCCTGGCTCCACTGACATCACTGGCCCGGACATCAACCCTGCCAGCCCCGCCAGCGCCGCTCCGAACGCCAGCACCAGCATGTTGATCCGCTTGATATCCACACCCAGCATGCCGATCATCGTCGGATTGGAAGCGCCTGCGCGTATCAACATTCCCAGCCGAGTGCGATGGATAACCAGGTATAGCGAGAACGCGACGATGAGCCCCAGGCAAATGATTGCGAATCGATATAAAGGGTACGGTAATCCGAAGATACGGATCGCCCCCGAAAGCACTTCTGGAGTACCGATATAGAGGGATGAAGGACCCCATATAATTCGAACCAGCTCATTGAAAAACAGGATGAGCCCGAATGTGGCCAATACTTGGTATAGGTGGTCTCTGTCATACAATTTATAAAGCACAACTCGTTCGACCAATAGCCCTAGTGCCAAGGTAGCGGGAACTGCGACGAGGGCCGCGGCACTGAACGATCCTGTCGCGCCGTATACGGCTGCCGCAAAATAGGCTCCCATCATGTAAAAAGAGCCGTGGGCAAGGTTGAGAAAACTCATAATGCCCAACACAAGTGTCAGGCCCGCAGATAGTAGAAAAAGGAGCAGACCCAACTGGAGACCATTGAGGGCCTGCATAAGAAAAAGCTGCCAGTTCACGACGCAACGCCCCCTTGTAGGTATGGATTAGCCCATCGGACATTCTTGATGATAGGAATCCTGATGATCTTTAAGCGGGGTGCCGAACGTTTTCAGGGCAATGGTTCCATCGTCCTCTTTCACTACATGTAGGATGTGCATATCTTGAATTGGAAAGTTGTTGTTTCCAAATCTGAAGGCACCGCGGGTCGATTTGAAATCAGCTTTTTTCATGGCGCTCATAAAGGCCTGCTTATCGCTGAGATCGCCGCCTACTTGCGCGATTGCCGAGTCGATTAATAAGGCGGCGTCGTAGCTTTGCGCGGCATATTGAGACGGAACGCGGCCATATTTCTCTTGGAACGCCTTGACGAATTGTTCGTTTTCGGGAACGGGCAAGTCTGGGCTCCAGTAGGAGCCAACCTTAACGCCGAGCGCCGCCTCTTGCATGGCGGGAAGCGTTGTGCCGTCAATAGTTGCGACGGTCAAAAGCGGAATGGTCTCTGACAATCCTAACTGCTTATATTGCCGAACGAAGTTAATGCCCAGGCCCCCTGGATAGAAAATGAACACTGCATCAGGCTGCGTGGCTGCAACACGAGTGAGTTCTGCGGAAAAATCGGGCTGATTCAGAGGGGTGTATATCTCATCGACAATCTGGCCCTCGAAATATCTTTTGAATCCTTCGATATAGTCTTTACCGGCTTGGTAATTCGGTGCCAGCGCAATGACCTTCTTATAGCCTCGCTCCGTCGCATACTTCCCGACCACCTCTGACTGCATGTCGTTCTGCCAGGAAGTCATAAAAAGATAAGGTGAGCACTCCGCACCTGCCGCAGGAGCTGGACCCGCGTTTGACCCCACAAGAAATACCTCTTTCTCTGTGACGGGCTTCAATACGGCCATCATAATATTGGAAAAGGTAATGCCGGTTATGATCTGCACTCCTTCGCGCTCGATCAGTTTTTCGACAGCTTGAACTCCGATCTCGGGCTTGAGCTTGCTATCTTCCTTAATGACTTGAACCGGGGCGCCTCCCAGCTTGCCACCTTTTTTTTCCACCGCAAGCATGAACGCATCATATTGATCGGTTCCAAGTACGCCTTGAGGTCCTGAGAGTTCTGCTACAAAGCCTATTTTTATAGTCGCTTGCGCTTGAGCTGGCGAAACACCAGTTGCCAGCGCTGCTAGTAGCAATGCGGTAAGTGTTTTCATTTTGTCTCCGAATAATTTTAAGAACAGAATCTGTGTTAAGACTGGATTGGATTAGTTAATACTGAGACTCAGGTACCCTTATCTGCAGCCCGTTAAGGTTTGCGGAAATGCAGAGTTGGCAGCTCAAGCGACTGCGCTTGTCTACACCAATTGCGAACTCAAGCATTTTCTCCTCTTGCCCCGCCTTGGGCGGAAGGAGGTCTGTCCATTGTGGATCCACATAAACATGGCATGTTGCACATGCGCAGGCTCCGCCGCAGTCCGCATCAATGCCGGGTAAGTTGTTGGCCACGGCTAATTCCATCACCGACGTACCTTCTGTTCCTTCCAGCTCTTGTGTGCTCCCATCGGCTAACGTAAATCTAATTGCTACCATCGTGTTTCCTGAATAATTAACGTGCTACCAACGTTCCGCACCGCATCCAAGCAGATAGCTGTCAGTCCGGAGGCACGCACACTTGCGCAGTGTTGTCTCCAATGGCACACACACTTACTTTGACGTCCTAAACTGTGCTTGTGCGGATGAGGCATAGTGTGTCCAATGCAGCATAATTTCGCAATACAATTTCGAAGATTATTAATATCGTTTCTAGCGATATTGAAAATAATGTGGAGCCCCTCCGGCTTCGAAAGGCAAGCCTAGAGTTGGGCCTTCACGGCCCCACAATGGGCGTTTTTAAATGTATGTAGAAAATGAAGAATAGAAACTTCGACTTGAATCTATTGTCAACTGTAGTCGCTCTGGATGAAGCTCGGAGCGTAACTCAGGCTGCGGAAAAATTAGGGATGAGTCAGTCCGGTCTGAGCACAGCTCTCACTCGTTTGAGGCGCCATTTTGAAGATCCGATGTTTGTGCGTTCGTCCGGGGGTATGCTTCCTACGCCGCGAGGTTTAGCGGTAGCTAACGAGGCCAGAGCCGTGCTGAATCAGATCGACGAAAAAGTACTTAACCGTCCTCACTTCGTGCCAGAAGAAACTCAAACCGAATTTCGGCTCGCCACTCCAGATATCGGCGAGATGGTTTTTGTACCCAAATTGATGGAAGCACTACGCAAATTGGCGCCCAGAGCGACGGTGCGGACCGTTTCCTACGCGCCGCAAGAGTTGGAGCTTGCAATGGAAGCCGGACAAGTCGATCTTGCACTTGGATATTTGCCAGACCTTAGAAGCAATGCTTTTTTCAAACAGCGTCTCGTAATGCACGGATTTTCTTGTATGGTTCGGACCTGCCATCCTGCAACAAAGGGGCTCACAAGAGAACTTTTTTCCCAACTGGAGCATGTGGTTGTCGAGGCCCCGATACGCAGCCAAGAACTCGTAGATAACTACTTTGATCAGCGCAACATCAAGCGTAACGTGCGTTTACGTAGTACTCATTACCTCACGTTGCCGGTGATCATCGCCTCGACCGATCTGATTGCCACAGTACCGACTGCTGTGGGACGAGTATTCGCGGCACTGAATCAGGTCGTCCTGATAGACCCCCCTTACAATATTCCTAAATTCCCGATTCACCAACATTGGCACCGGCGATACGACAGTGACCTTCGTAATCGCTGGCTACGAGAGCAAATAGTTAACCTTTTTGGTAGTGGCTCGAATTGGCGACTATAGGTCCTCGCCTCATCACTAAACGGAAAATAAGGTCAGTTATCCAACGACGAGCAGATTAGCGTTAAATCCGTGCTCTAGCGCGATGGTAGGTGCGGCGGCTGGAGCATGCCGCTACTCCGGCAGCGGCATGTCCAGGAAGGTCTCGAAGATGGTTTGCCGGAACCAGATGTGGCCGGGCTCATGGTGGTAGCGTTCATGCCAGTACTGGCACACGTCGTAAGCCGGCAGGCTGAACGGCAGCTTCAGTACTTTGATGGACGCATCGTGTTCCAGGGTTCGGGCCACCCTCGACGGAAGAATCGCAAGCAGGTTGGTGGACGTGATCATCTGCCCGATGCCCAGCAGAGAGGAGACCTTGATCTTCACCTTGCGCTCGATGCCGCGCTCTTCCAGAACTTTGTCCAGCCTGGCATGCACGGTGGCCGGGGCGTCCACGGAAACATACTCTTCAGCCAGGAAGTCATGCATGGAAAGGCTGTCTCCAAGGCGAGGATGGTCGCGCCGGGCGACGCAGGCGTATTGCTCGGTCATCAGGCGCTGCTGGTAGACGCCCGCCTGCAGTTCTGTGGGGTAGCCGATCGCCACGTCCACTTCGCCCGCCTCCAGTTGCTTGCTTGTGTGCGGCCCCAGTTCGACGGACTCTACGCGCAAGCCCGGCGCGCGTTGATCCAGCAGCGCGACCAATTCGGGCAGCAGGGCCATTTGCGCCACGTGGGCCAGGCCCAGACGAAAGGTCCGGGTCGATGTGCCGGGGTCGAATGGAGCATCTGCGCCGATTGGGGCCAGCAGTTCCAGTGCCTGTTCTATCTTGGGCAGCAGGCCTTCCATGCGCGGCGTAGCCTGCATGCCGGCAGACGTGCGCACGAACAGCGCGTCGCCGAAGTGCTTGCGCAAATGGTTCAGGCGGATGCTGATGGAAGGCTGGCTCAGGCCGATGTGCTCCACCGAGCGCGTGATGCTGCCGCTGCGGTGGATTTCCTTCAGGATCAGCAGGTCGGAAATGTCTAGATTGGCCATGAGCGACAGGGGAGGAACAGGGCAGGTACAGGCGGTTTCACGTCGCCTGGGCCCAGTATATTGAAATATACAATAATTATTATAGTTGTGGCCTTGTTGTAAAAATAGTGGGGCGGGCGAAGAATGATGGCATTCAACCCAAGATAGGAGCCACTTCATCATGCGTCTATGCCGTTTCAATTCGAACCGCCTCGGAGTCGTACAAGGAGACCAGGTTTTTGATGTCACCGAAGCCCTGGACGTCCTGCCTTCCGTTTCGTATCCCTTGCCCCAGGTGGATCCGCTCATTGCCAACCTGGACAGGGTGCGGGCCCGCATCGATGAACTCCTGCCGGCGGCAAGTTCATGTGCCCTGGCCGACGTCACCCTGCTCAGCCCGGTGGCCAACCCCGGCAAGCTGGTGGCGGCGCCGGTGAACTATCGCAAGCATCTGGAAGAGGCACGCGCCGATGCCGAGATCCATCACAACAACCAAGTAGCGGAAATCCAGCGGGTCGGGCTGTTCCTGAAGGCAACCAGCTCGCTGGTCGGCCCAAGCGAGGGTGTCGCCTTGCGCCATACCGATCGCCGCAACGATCACGAGATTGAATTGGCCGTCGTCATCGGCAAGGCCGGCAGCCGGATTTCCCGTGAAGACGCCTGGAGCCACGTCGCCGGCTATTGCATCGGTCTGGACATGACGGTGCGCGGCCCCGAAGAGCGCAGCCTGCGCAAATCCATC
>Ga0182735_1002593_pt1 | contig 10792 bp, 7 predicted proteins | sample eDN5th30CKraftMG_FD_128524 | JGI IMG/M metagenome (GOLD analysis project Ga0182735, IMG submission 128524) | Enriched Miracle-Growth compost microbial communities from Emeryville, California, USA - eDNA 5th pass 30_C Kraft MG (version 2) (version 2) ... | reverse complement strand
TGCCTGCGCGAAAACGACGACACCCGCATTTGCGATATTGCCCGCAATCGTTTCCGAATTGCCGACGAGACGACCCGCCTCAATGACCGTGTTGCGATAGCTATTACCGCTATTTGTGAGTTGAAGCGTCCCTGCCCCCACCTTCACGAGATCATCCTGTCCCGATATGACACCGTTCACGGTGAGGTCGGTATTATCCAGCACATCGAAAATTCCGGCCTGCGTAAGCGTGATCGACCGGCTCGTCTGGAAACTCGCCGTCGTCGCCAATGCGCCGCCGTTGAAAATCAGGCCACCGGTCGGATCGCCGAGATTATCATCGCGCAACACCTGCAACACGCCCCCCGCTATCGTCGTGCCGCCTGAAAAACTGTTGATACCACCAAGCGTCAGCACGCCGCTGTTGAGTTGCAGAGCCAGCCGACCGCTGCCGCCATCTTGAATCACGCCGGAAAATTGTGACGGGCCGACAGACGAACCGTCAATGGTCAAGACACTGCTTGTCGCCGCGCCATTTTCAACGAGACCAGCGCCTGCGCCAATACTGTTGATAGCGCCGACGGTTGTACTAAACCCATTGAGTTTGATGGTTCCCCCAACGCCACCCGGCAGATTGTCGAAATTGACGCCAACACCTGACGTCACAGCATTGGTGGCCAGAACAATAAGCGTGCTATTGCCATAGAGGGTCTGAGCGCCACCGCTCAGACCGCTGGTGGCGGAAACGTTGAAAACGCTGCTATCGTGAAACTCCCGAGCGCCACCGTTGACAGCATTGGCCGCCGACGCATTCAAGACACTGAGATTGTAGAAATGTTGCGCGCCGCCACCGACCGCTTCGCCCACGCCAGCATCCAACACGCTGTTGTCATTGAAATATTGCTCACCACCGCTCAGCGCGTTGGCAGCTGTCAACGCCATGACGCTATTAATGTAAAAACTCTGCGTTCCACCGTTGACTGCGCTTGATGCGGTCGCATTTAGATGACTGCTGCCATTGAAAAACTGCGAACCGCCAACGATGGCGTTCGCTGTCGCGGCGTTCAACGCGCTGGTGTCATAAAAAACCTGCTGCCCGCCACTGAGGCCGCCTGCCGTTGTTACGTCCAGCCTGCTGCTGGCGTTGAAATACTGAAAGCCGCCACTAATCGCATTTGTCGCCGATGCATTTAGCGTGCTGGTGTCGTAGAAGCTCTGCCCGCCGCCGGCAATGGCGAATGATTGTGACGCATTGAGACTGCTGAGGTCGTTGAAATATTGCGATCCGCCAATAATGGAGTTCATCGCTGTGGCGTTCAGCGCACTCGAATTATAGAATGCTTGCGTACCACCGCTAATAGCACTGGTTGCTGTCGCGTTGAGCAGGCTTGTATCCCGAAACAGCCAGGTGGAACCGGATATGTTGGGGAAATAGTCGGCTGAGTTCGCGTCAACAACCGTAGCGCCCGTGCATGGCGACGACGTGCAAGCAGTCTGGGCGTCTGCCGGCGCTGTGAGGGCGAGACCGGCTGCGACTAACAAGACCGCCTTGGTTATGTCGAGATTTATGACCGACGCCGGGCTATTCTTCCAAGAGGCCAGTCCTGTCCGAACCACAGGCGCCTGTTCAACTCGCTCTCCAATTAATCCGACCAAATACGCAATCAACACACATCCCCCACAAACCAGCCGGCGAAAGCAAAGCCAATCACCCGGGCTTGAGCACTCGAGACCAGCATTCCTGAAACGGAAATGCTGGGATCGGAAACTCCGTTCTGTTTGTTAAAGGGGTAGGTTATGCGCGCCGTCAGAGGAACATCACCAATATACAAGGTCGCCTAGGCTAATCGACGATTATGGGCTGAACATTACGCCATTGTTGGTATCGCACTACGACACCTATCGAATGCGGTTTCCCACATTATCGGGGATCATCTTCCACCCGAGCATCCCAACATTCCGCACTGAAACAGTCCGGAAATGATCGCTATAAGGTTTTCGCTGGAGCCGTTCGCACATGAGGGGCCCAGCACGTCTGATGCCTTTTAGCCGGTCGAAAAGAGATTCTTTGGGTCTTTGCGCAAACACAGCTGTAGATTTTTTGGTGTCAATCAGTTATAGAGTTGCATATCGAATGCTGCGTTACGCCCTGGCTCACGCGGCAAAGTTCGAACTGGAACACTCCTCCAAAAAAATTAAAAACAGACAATCGCTCGAGCTAAATTTAAGACCCACTTAGCTTTTGTTTGCGAAATTTTTCACCATAATTTCAATAGCTTGATTTCATCGCAATCCATCGCCCCCAGTACCTTTATAAACACTCATTCATGCGCGTCTCGTTTTGCGCGCTGGGTTGGAATGCCGTGTACAACCTGTGAGACTGAGGGCAACCTCAACCCGTGTAGTTATTCGATATTCTCGCCCAGTCCAGCAATACTCCTACGATCAGCAATATCAGTCGATGCGCCCCGTCAATTCAATTATATGACCGCAGCAAACGGCCCAACAGTAAAGTCGGCAACCTGACGGTCGGCCTTGAGATGACGGCGAGACAAATTATTCATGCTTGGAGACACGTTAATATAACTAAAAAATTGTTTGAAACTGCAAACGTTTTACTCGTGCGTACGACTGCGCTCGTTTCGTTATTGCCCACGCCCGCCATATTCAATCGAAACTGAAATTGACAGCTGTCAACGCGTCAGCGCAAACAACTCTTTGCCACCCATAACAGCACTTTCACCGCATTCCATCCATATGTGAGAGCCCTATCACGACATGAATAACGCACCGGAATCGTCCGGCATGGGCATTCGACCCTGATCGTAGGTCCAAGTCTTCATGCTGTGGGCTAAGTAAGAATCGGTTATCATCGCCTTCAACAACTGGCAGGAGTTTTTCTATGAGTGTCGCCTTCGCCAAAGAAGAGAGCGCAGAAGCAGCTTCGGAAACGATATTGCCAGATCGTGAAATCTCGCCTCACCCCAATCTTGTGAAAGAGAAGGGCTTGCTACTGCTGCAGGAGGAGCTTCAGAAGGCGCGAGATGCGTATGAAGTCGCAAATTCGATCGAAGACATCTCAGAACGCCGCCGGCAGACGGCACATCCAATGCGTGATCTCCGATACTATGCAGCCCACCTTCATTCAGCGCAGCTCGTACCAACACCACAATATCCATCGAATGTTGGTTTCGGCTGCGTTATATCTATCAGCAGGGATGGCGGGGCGCGCCAAACTTATCAGATAGTCGGCGAGGACGAAGCTAATCCGAAGTCTGGCACGATATCGTTCGTTTCGCCGCTGGCACGATCCGTCAGCGGTAAATCACTTGGCGATATCGTCATTTTGGGCAACAATGAAATTGAAATCCTGGCAATCTCGTGAGTTTTTCAGAAATGCCGGCTCGGCTCTAGACAGATTTATTCTTCACCAATCTGCGTCAGACCCAGTTGTCAGCGCATTTCCGGCAACATTGACAGCTGTCAACGTAAACAACATATGACGGAAGATTAAATTACCACCAGATTGCTCGTCAGTAAAATCGTTTAGTCCCGATAATTGCTTTGCTTGATGTTAACTATTCATTAACTAAAAACAAATTGCGGTGAAGACAGAATCGGGGCATCTTTGTCAGCGCATATTTGTTACGTTTTACTGAATATGCGCTGATAAGGACGAGCCATGCACCAAAACCCGACAGCATCTCCGCAACCTCATAGCAGCCTTCAGTCTTTGATTGAAGCCGACGCTGAAGAGCTGTCGAAGCGACTTCAGGCGCATCAAATGCGCATTTTTCCGCCAACAGCGCAGAAATCGATTCGCTCATTCACGCCCGCGGAAGCTGCATCTTTTATAGGCGTGGCGGAAGGCTACCTCCGGCAGATCGTATCGGAAGGCCACGGGCCAGCGCCCCAGAGCAATGGTCGGCGGATGTATTCCATTCAGGACATCCACGCCATTCGGCAATTGCTGGATGACAACTCTCCCAAGACGCACGGCAAATATATCCGTCATCGTCGCAACGGCGAGAAGTTGCAGATCATTTCGGTCATGAACTTTAAGGGTGGCTCTGCAAAAACCACTACGTCGGCCCACCTCGCCCAGTATCTGGCTTTGCGCGGATATCGGGTTCTGGCCATTGATCTCGATCCGCAAGCCTCACTTTCGGCGATGTTCGGCCATCAGCCTGAGCTTGACGTGCGCGTCAATGATACGCTGTATGGCGCCATTCGCTATGATGCGGAACGACGTGAGATTACGGATATTGTCCGATCGACCTATACGCCGGGATTGCATGTCATTCCGGGCAATCTCGAGCTCATGGAATTTGAGCACGAAACGCCCAAGGTTCTGGCTGAGCAGAAGAATGAAGCCATGTTCTTCTCACGCATCGGCAGTTGCCTTGCGGTAGTCGAAGATCTTTACGATGTCGTTGTGATTGATTGCCCGCCGCAGATGGGCTTCCTGACCCTGTCCGCCTTGTGCGCGGCCACATCGGTTTTAATCACCGTCCATCCGCAGATGCTCGATGTTATGTCGATGAACCAGTTTCTGCATATGACGTCCGACCTCCTCGCTGTTGTTGAGCGCGCCGGTGGGAATACGCAATATGACTGGATGCGTTATCTGATCACCCGTTATGAGCCAAACGACGCGCCACAAAATCAGATGGCAGGCTTCATGCGCTCGATATTTGGCAATCGTGTTCTTGAAACTCCTATGCTGAAATCGACCGCTATTTCCGATGCGGGTCTGACAAAGCAAACCCTTTATGAGGTTGATCGTTCTGCATTCTCCCGCGGTACTTATGATCGAGCGTTGGAATCGTTGACATCTGTCAACGCTGAGATTGAAGACCTTATTCGCCAGACCTGGGGGCGTAACTAACCATGGCCCGCAAGAATATTTTCGACTTTTCTGAACAGTCCGAGCCATCGCAGACAACTGACGATCGCTCCACAGGCTCGTCCTTTGAGCAGGCGAGGCCGCTTGCAGGTCTGGATCGAGACCGCGCAAATCGTCCCGCAGCACTTGGCGCGATTTCGCAGTCTCTCGAAAAGATCAACGAACGGTCCGCCCGCGCCGATGAAATCGAACGTCAGCTTTCAACTGGTCAAACGATCGTCGAGCTCGATCCCGATCTGATTGACAGTTCATTCGTCTCTGATCGTCTGGGGTTTGACGATGAGGACCAAACGAAGCTCATTGAGCAGATCCGCGACAGCGGGCAGCTGGTGCCAATTCTGGTGCGCCCGCACCCCCAGAATGCGGATCGGTTCCAGATCGCTTATGGTCATCGGCGCGTCGCAGCGATTAAAGCGCTCGGCATCAAAGTCAGAGCGGTCGTCAAACAGCTTACCGATGAAGAACTGGTTATTCATCAGGGCCAGGAAAACAATACGCGTTCAAACCTCTCCTTCATCGAAAAGGCTTTCTTTGCCTATATATTGGAAGGGCAGGGCTATTCGCGAGAAACGCTTTATCAGTCGACGGGCATTGATAAAGCCATCCTGTCCAAGATGATCACGATCATCAAGTCGATCCCCGAAGAGATCATCCGCAAGATTGGCCGTGCCCCGTCTATCGGGCGTACGCGCTGGGAAGATTTCGTTAGCCTTTTGACAACTATCGGCGAATCTGTCGCAACGGACGCCATAGGTAGCGCTGGCTTTTCCACGTTGCGTTCAGACGATCGATTTCAATTCGTATTCGATGCGCTCAAATTGTCAGCGTCGAAGGATAAGCGTCAAAAGAATGCTGTTCTATCACCTGTTCTCGGTGACGGTATTCAGCCTGTCTCCATCAAACGAGCTGGCAAAAATGTACAGTTCACCTTCAATGACAAGGCGGCTCCGCAATTTGCCGACTTTATCCAGTCGCGACTTGAAGAGCTCTATGCTGAATATAAGGCCGGCGAAGCACCCAAATAGCCTGGGAAGCGTAAGCCTTCAGCACTCGATCTAACCGATACATAGCCCAGGAGACTAAACCGCAAAAGAAAAAGGCCCCCAAAACGTTGCCGCATGGAAGCCTTCCTCAGATTTAAGCACTCAGAGAATCGCATTTCCATGAATCAGTGTCAAGAGTCATAACGTCATTATGGCGGCTGAATTTCTTTTGCCTGAAAAAAGGTAAGAGGAAATGCAAATTCTGGAGTCAATAACGTCCACATTTCGTGGGCGAAGGATGGCGTTTGGCCAATTGAAGCCTTCGTCACCAACCAAATTAGATGGCAAGACGGTCAACCGTTGGGCGATCTATAAAGAGCTTTGCATTGCCAAGTCAGTGTTCGGGATCAACGATCGCTGTCTGGCGGTGATAAGCTCGTTGCTGTCGTTTCTTCCCGAGAATGAAATCACCGTCAAAAACGGACTTGTTGTTTTTCCTTCCAATCGTCAGCTCTCCTTGCGAGCCCATGGGATGCCGGAATCGACTGTTCGTCGCCATATTGCTACTCTCATCGAGAGCGGCCTGATTGCGCGACGCGATAGTCCCAATGGCAAGCGCTATGCGTATAAAAACGAGGCCGGACAGGTAGAAGAAGCTTTTGGCTTTTCACTAGCGCCGCTTCTCTATCGTGCAGAGGAAATCTCGCAAGCCGCCAAGCAAATACAGGCCGACGCAGCGCTCCTCAAACGTAAGCGTGAACAGATCACCTTGCAGCGACGAGACCTCACCCAAATGATCAACGCAGCACTGGCTGATTCTCCATCCAGCTTCTGGCAGAATGTTCATTTGCGCTTTCGCGTGATCGTTGACGCCATCCCCCGCCGTGCTTCAACGACAGAACTTCAAGACATTCTAGACAAGCTGACCGCATTACGGGCAGAAATTGATAAAGCGTTGATTCAGATGAACAATATTGAGGAAATGAGCACCAATCACAACCAAAATGAGCGGCATCATATTGAATCCCTGCCTGAATCCCATTTTGAATCTCAAAATATAAAAATGAATGATTTGAAGGCGTCTTCTTCATCATTCACCGAGACCACGATTAAAACCAGCAAACCCGACCCCACGAAACAGATCTCCCTCGATACGGTGCTCAGAGCATGTCCTGACATCAAGGATTACAAACCAACCGGCATTACGTCTTGGCGTGATTTAATTGAAGCAACGAGAACTGTTTCAGCTTTCCTCGGCATCACGCGATCAGCCTATCATGAAGCCTGTCAGGTCATGGGCGTTGAAGGATTGTCAGCGACAATTGCCGGCATTCTACAGCGCATAAGAGAAATCGGATCAGCCGGCGGTTATTTGCGTTCTCTAACCCACAAAGCACGAGTAGGGGATTTCTCCATCGCGCAAATGCTCTTGTCGTTGATGAAAGCAAACAGATCTCAACATGCTTTGAGTTGACGAATACGCTAACGAACTCCGTTCTGCACACTGCAACCGGGACATCATCGTAACCGACATGGCCATTCCCGCCTGGTGCCTGCGAATTATCCTCTGCAGGTGATGTGGAAAGGGGCGTCTCGGGTTGGCGGGAAAATCTAATCAGCTTGGAAGAGGGGGCATGTTTTGAAATCGAAACTGTGGGTACCGTGAAAGCGTTCGAACCTCAACGTTACGGTGTACTACTAAAACTAAAACCAATCCGCTCGTTTAATGTATCGAAGGTCTGTTGTAGTTTGTCGCTGTTCGATCGAGACAACAGCTCCGGAAATGCCCGACGCAAGAACAACCAGGACGTCCCAAGCGTTATGAACTGGTTGCGATAGCGTGGGCCAGAAGCAGGGCCCGTTCGCGCGCATCGCCGGTCAGTTCAACAATGGGGATCGCGCAACGAGCGCCAGCGCCTGATAACAAGCGGCAAAGGCGATCCATTCGGTCTCGGCGGGAGGCGCGCGCGCTGGCAAGATGCGATCATCGCCTGAAGTTGATAGGCGCCGGGGTGACGGCCATGGCGCGGTTCAGGCCGTCTGGGCCGCTCCGGATCTGCGACCAGTGCGGCGGCTGCGATCCTGACCAGCAGGAGGATCGGGTTTCCTGCCTTGTCGGAGCGCGCGGCAAAGCGCGATGCCTACCATTCCATAGGGACGGCAAGACCGTGGACATCGGGCTTGTTTGGCATCAATGCCGCAAGCGGGCGCCCGAGGCGCAGCGCTTCATGGCAAAGATCCGCACCAGCCAGTGTGCGCATTCGCTTGCCATATAACCCTCGTTGAAAATTAGACAAACCACTTCCAGCACGGTGGAATGCCGCTGCCGTCGTTCACGGCCCTGAGGGGTTTCGAAGACAGCTGTCGATGCGTTGAACGACGGTGGCTTCAGATACGAAAAAGGCGTGCGCCACTTCCGGTATCGATAAACCGCCCAAGAGCCTGGCGCTGCTCGGCGGGCAACGGCGGATGGCAGGCCGTAAAGATCAGCCGCAACAGGTCATCATCAATGACTTCATCAAGCCTGGCTTCGATATTGGGATCGGCCTGTACCAGTTCCGTGAGGTCGATTGCCGGTTCGCGATGCTCGCCGTCGATCAGCGTGGTGCGACGCTGCCGGTCTAGCGCGCGGTACTTCGCCACATGCATCAGCCAGGCGGCAGGGTTGCGCGGTACTGTTTATGGTCGCGCCGTCAACCGCCGCGTGCAAGGTTCCGCCATTGAGAGTGATTGCGTCATTACCAAACGTGTCATGCTCTCGTCCGTGGCGCGGTTGGCCACGACTGTTCCTTGTGAGATAGTTGTGCCACCGGAACAGGTATTGGATCGATCAAGATAAAGCGTGCCCACGCCCCCATTTTATGAGGGCACCGGCCCCAGAAATAGTCGTTGCGGCGGTTGGAGCACATCTTGAACCTTTGAGATCAGGCGGCTTCTTTCAAAATAGCACGGATAGGTGTTGGTGCAGTGCCCAGATATCCAGCAATCATCCGGGTGATGTGCTCGACAATATCGGCCTCGTCCGAGAGTGAGTGGCCGCAGTCATTGAGAACGATGGCATGGGTCAACGTCTCCACTGTCGTTACGCATATAAACGCAGCCGTATCGAGGTCATTGAGCTGAACGTCGTCCTTGCATTTCTCCAGATAATGCCGAACCAGATGGAGCGTGTCCTTTCGGATGGCTTCCACCTTGGCAAGTTTTCCAATACGGGGAACTTCTTCTTTCAAGATGCGGTGGAGCTCAGGATTAACCCGGTGCGCAGCAATCATCGCGCGAATGAGCTCCCGCATGCCACTATTCAGGTCGTCTGACGCGCGCTCTTGCATGGCATTTTCCAGCAGAGCCAGAATTTCACGATTGTGCCTTGCGACGAGCGCAGCCACAAGCGACTCCTTATTGGGAAAATACTGGTAGAGCGATCCAATGCTCACTCCCGCTACTGCAGCGACGCGATTTGTGCTGGCCCTCGCATATCCATCGCGCACCAAAACGCGAGCAGTGGCATCCAGTATCGCCTCGACGGTCATTTTCGACCTCTCTTGCGAGGCAGCTTTTCTGGGATTTGTAGCGTTGAGCTTGGCCATATTCTCGATTTCCTAATGCGAGTAGACAATGTGAGTAAAAGCTCACATATATTGTATAAATCGTCAACAATAAAGAATGTGAGCTCATTCAAGGCGCTCAAATGCCGAGATGGCGCTTCATCGTTCGAATTCGGAAAAACAAAGTAAGAGTTATATAAATGGTAATGAAGTCTATCAACACTGTGATACTTGTTTCAGTAATGGTAGTTGGGGCTGGTTGTGTAAGCTCGGGACAAAGAAATCAAATTTCTGCGGCAGATTGTGTCGTTACAAAGTACACTCAGACATTCAATGAAAAATGCGGCACGCCTCGACTGGGTTGGAAGGGCGCGAACGGAAGCGATTTCATTATTAGATAACGATCGCACGCCACATGTTGATTAGTCTCGCGGCACCCTTCGCTTGAAAAAATGGAGGAGGGCAGTGCGTAGCCTAACATCCGTTGGCTCCGTGGGCTTAATGAGGCCCTTGGCACCGAAGGGCTGTTGATCCATCTGTTCGAATATTTTTTGCCTGGATTGGCCATTCTTGATCACTGGATGATAGCCATAGGCGGACTCCAATTCAAAAGTTCACACTGAGTTTCGCATTGTATCCGTTCTGTTTGGCGCCGGAAGCAAACTGGCCGTTATAGGACAGCCGAGTGTGGCGTCTTCGGTCAATCTGAAATCAAGTCCTGCTTCGATGAGAGCTGCATCTTCAGCGATCGGAAGCCCAGAGACTGTGAAGGCGTTTGAACCGATAAAGCTTGCGGTGGAAACCGGCGTGATGTCGCCATAGGCATGTCGCCAGCCAAGGTCGGTTCGGGCCGTTGCCGTGATGCTGCCCAGAACAAACTCTGTCGATGCGCGGAGGCCGAGCGTTGAGAAGCTGGTATCCGTCGTGCCGGACTGAACCGAAAGGGCGGCAGCAGTCTGACCCGTTTCATCAAATCCATCGGTCTTCAGGCGAACATAGGCAAGACCCGCATAAGGCTCGAACAGGGCTTTGCCGTAGTGGATCTTATAGCCAAGTTCGCCAAAGAGCTGAACACTTCCAGCATCATAATCGCCGGTCAGATTATCGGCAAAGCCGGGAAAGGCGACAGAACGGTTCATGTCCATATCATGCCATGTATAGGCAAGACCGGATCGGAAAGCCAAGGCATGGCCATTGTTGAGCGTCCATTCGGTTCCCGCATAGGCGCCGAGTGTATAATTATCGCTGCTGCCCGATGAAGCGCGATCATCCCCATCGAAGCTGGAATGGCTGTAGCCGGCCAGAAGGCCGAGACGCCATGTGTCGAGGACAGTACCGTCGATACCGGTGACAAAGCCGCCAACAGAGGATTTTACCGA
>Ga0182735_1002591_pt1 | contig 10795 bp, 14 predicted proteins | sample eDN5th30CKraftMG_FD_128524 | JGI IMG/M metagenome (GOLD analysis project Ga0182735, IMG submission 128524) | Enriched Miracle-Growth compost microbial communities from Emeryville, California, USA - eDNA 5th pass 30_C Kraft MG (version 2) (version 2) ... | reverse complement strand
TGGGAGGCATGCAGAACAACTGATCCCATCCCCAATTGGAAAAGGGCGTCGTGTGACATGGCGTCCCCCCCAACCAGCAGATGAAGCCCTCAACGGGCAGCCCCCCTGCTATACGCATTGTTCAGGGAGAATTCAACATGGCGGCGCTCTTTACTTCACGGGAAACAGGCTGTAGCAGAAGGATCGCACAGGAGAGGTGGCCGAGTGGTTGAAGGCACCGGTCTTGAAAACCGGCAAGGGTTCACGCCCTTCGTGGGTTCGAATCCCACCCTCTCCGCCATCCTCATTTAGGCGTCCTTTCTTTTCAATGAGTTAAGGGGCGTTTTGTCTAACCTTTCCTCGCGGTTAGACAGTTTTTGTTCCCGTTCCATCCCGTAGGCCGTCGCCATCGCCTCTGTTGCGAGGCGGCGTTGATCGGCTGCGGCGGTGTAGCGGGAAACCTCACGGTCAGTCTTGTGACCAGTGATGGATTTGATTTGCTGATTGGAGCATCCGGCGTCGGCCAGGCGGCGGGCAGCAGCCTTTCGCAGACCATGGGCTGAACAATGCTTTAACCCGGCTTCATCGCAACGGTCGCGGAACCAGTTCCCGAATCCTGCCGGTGTGAAGGGCTTGCCATATGCCGTGGTCAGGAAGGTCATATTCTCAATCGGCGTGGCCTCGATGATTTGCCGCAACTCAGGATGTAGCGGAATGCGCAGCTTGGCGCTGGTCTTCTGTTGTGAAACCTTGATGGTATCACCTTCGATGTGCTGCCGGCCCATCACCACAGCATCTGAACGCCGCTGCCCGGTAAACAGCATCAGGGCCAACGCCAGCCGGGCTTTCGTGCCGATCTCGTGCCGCCCCTCGAACTGGGCAATCTCTTCCTCGGTCCAGGTGTGGAAGCCGTCGCCCTTGGTCGGGTAGCCGCGCAACCGGACGGTCGGATCGTCCTTGCGCATGCCAATATCGACGGCCAGGCCCATGAGGGCCTTGAGACGGTCCAGCAGGTTATTGGCAGCCGCAGGCCGGTCGGACATACCTCCAATGATGGCCTTGATATGCTTACGCTCTATCGCGGCAACCCGCTTGTCGCCATGCTGGGCACGGAACCTCTCGATAATGCCCCGATAGGTGGTTTGGGTGCTGGGCCGCAGCCCCGTAAACTCGGGAGAGCCATAATAGGCGGCGATCAGTGCATTGAAGCTGCCGGGTTTCGCCCGGTTGATGCCGGGCTGAATGGCAGGTGCCGCCTCTCGGTCAAGACAGGCTTGATATTCCTGCATGAACTCCGGCGTCCAGGCCACTGACTTGAAGTAATAATCGGCCTGCCCCTTACGGCGGAATCGGACACGAATCTTGCCGTGCCGGTCAGCGAATTCCGAGACATACTTAGGCAGCCGTTTACGACTCATCGGTCCAGCACCTCATCCCATTCGTTTTCAGTATGAGCCGTCTTCTGGTCTCCAAAAAGCAGCACTGCGCCCTCGCGGGTCAGCTTGACGCCTGCAATCCTCTCCACGCCAACGCCAGCCGCCAGCGCGGCCTTTATCAGGCGGGTCAGGTCAGCTTGTGTGCAGGGTGTGGAACGCCGGCTCATCCTGCACCGCCCTCATACGGTTCGCGGCTGGTGCGGGCCGTGATCTCCAGATAGTCCCGCCTGCCGATTTCCTTGATGCCGTCAATATTCCAGGCCCAGCCCTCATGGACGATGGCGTCCGTGAGCAGGATACCCCGCGTGGTCTCGGTCGAGCGGACGGTGAAGCGGGTGACAAGCGTGCTCAACACGATCTCCGCCGTGTACCTTTCACCATCCGACACGTCTTGGCGGTGCGCCCATAACGCGGCGATCTCCACATCTTCATAAATCGGCTCATTCAACGGCGTGGTGCCCGTCTGAACGGTGCGGACGATGTGGATGCGCCTATCCAGGTTGCCGGCCTGCATGCTCATGTCTCCAGCTTCCTGAGAGGCGTGAGCATGGGCAACTCACCCTTGCCGGCCTCCATACTGTGACGGTCATCATACATCCTTGCCACCCGCGTCAGGACGGCCAGTTTCAGCCGGTATGGCACGTCGAAGGGCGGGTTGTACTCATCCCAATCCACATCCGACGCAACGTCCTTCACGGCGTCAGATGCCGCCCAGATCATCCCTTGAATGATGGCGTCTTCCTCTTCGTGGTCGACGCGGAGATAGTCCTTGGCTTCCGCCAGGGTGACGAATTCATTCACCATCCTGCCCTCCATCACTGGGTCGCGGATTCCAGCCCTCTATTTGCCGGACTTCATCAGGATCGAGCACACCGCTCTCCAGGGCGATCTTGTGGGCATTCCACCGGGTTTCAGGATCGCCGCGAAGGAAGCCGGATAGGTCAAGCTCCAGCTCGTAAGGGCCGCCTGTCGGGAATACAGACCGGGCGAATTCGGCCTCGATCTTCCGCGCCCAGGGGGACAGGCAGAAGGTGGCGAACCACAAGCCGGCCTGAGCGGCATTGGTGAAGGTGTTGTTCTCGTATGCCTGCACGATAGGCGGCGGAACCTGGAACAGCCGGCATAGCTCGATCACACCAAACTTGCGGGTCTCCAGAAGCTCGGCATCCTCGGGCGAGATTTGCGCCTGCGTCCATTTCATGCCCCCGTCCAGGATCAGGGTGCTGCCGGCGTTCGATGCGCCGCCGTGGCGGTTCTGGAAGCTGGTGCGCAGACTGGCCCTTTGGTCGGGCTTCATCGTGCCGGGAACCTCCACAACGCCGCTGGGGGACGCCCCATTGCTCAGGAAGGCATTGGCATGGCTATTGGCCGCCTGCACCCCGGAAACCGTCTCAGCGGCCCGTGAGAGCCTTGAGCGGCCGATCTTTCCATCATCGGTGCGGTCGCGCAGGTGCAGCACCTCGCCCTCCAGATACCGGCGGGTATTGCCCCGGCCATCCGATACATCATAGGCTAGCCGTCCACTGGACAGTTCAGCAACCGTCACCATGCCCCAGGGCACATACAGCAAACCGGAGAGTTGCCCGTTGCCGCTGCGCTGGATGACGGCCAGGCCGTTGCCGGTGAGCAAGGTGCTGGCCACGAAATGTTCAACAAAATCCGGCCAGGTCATTTGAGGATTAACGCCCTGGCGCACGATCTTGTTGAGCGGATGCGTTTCCACCTCGATACGGTTGCCGTCCGCGTCGTAGCGGTAGACCAGCGCCGGCACATAGGCCAGCGCCGTGGAGATGGCGTTAACACACGCCAGCACCGTGCTCAGGTTCTCAGCCGCCCGCGCGGACAAGCCCGCGTAATATCCAATGCCAGGAGCCAGGGCGTTCCAAGAAAGGTCGGCACCGTCCCTTTTCTCATAGCCTGCCCATGAGGCAATACGGTCGATCATGCCCATTTGGTCGCCTCCGCCAGAACGAGCACCCTACGGCGGCGTTCTGCATCAATGCCATGCTGCAGGGCGCGAAGGGCGATCTCTGTATCAGGGTAAGCAGGCCAGGCCGACACAACACTGATTTCCCGCAGGTCGATGGTCCTGAGAGTACGGCGGTCGCCTTGCCAGCTATCGCCGCCCTTGGGAACCGTGAAGCCGAAAGACATTCCCCCCAAGTCGCCACGTTCGGCCAGGGCCAGCACGTCACGTCCGGCGCTGGTGTCGGGTACGTCCAGAGAGAAAGCCAGGCCCTTGCTGTCCTCGGTGAGCCTCAGAGTGCCGGAGCGGGTCCGTCCCAGCACCTTGCCCGAATCATGATCCAGCATGGCCAGTACGTCGCCCGCCAGCGCGCCGCGAAACGCGCCGGGGGCAATGGTCTCGGTGAAGCCGCCAAGGCGCGCCTCGCTGTTGAAGGTGGCCGCATATCCTTCGATACGCCTCCCAGCGGTGCGAACCTCAGCGAACGTGCGCCGTTCCATGTTGCCCCCGGCCGTCATTAGGCAGACTCTGCCGGCATCGCGGCGGTCGCGGTGGTCACGTCCTCGACCGAGACGAACGCCTTAGGATGGCGCACCGCGCAATCGACAGTGGCCATTGCCCTGATGCTGACATTGCCCTTGCTGTAGGCCGTGCTCTCGAACGGGTTCACCAGAATGTCGATCTCGGACCAGATGCCGATAAGCAACTCGCTCCAATCGCCATAGATCAGGCCGTGCTCGGTGCCGGGCGAACCACCAAGGGTCTTGGGCACCTGATTGCTGAACGTGGGAGTGATGCCGTGGAATACCGTGCTGACACCAATCGGACGGCCCATCAGGTCCAGTGCCGTGGCCGCGATCTTGCGGACTTCCGGCGTCGTCAGGATCGCCCGGCTGGCCCCCACGTTCTCGGCATCCGCCAGAGCAATGGCATCGGCCACAGCCTGGAAAATGGAAGTCGGGGAGGTCACGGTCTGGATGTTGGCCGTCTCCAGCACGCCGTCAGGCTCATTGGCCCCGCCCCCCTGGATCGCGGCCCGGTCGATGGTGAGAGCGATATTGCGGGCCAGCATCTGGCGCAGAAGGCCCTCCACATCCGGGGAAGCCTGCAACAGCATGTTCCGGCTGAATTCGGACAGTGCGCCGGCATGCTTCGGGCTGAGGGTGATGCTGTCGAAATCGGCATCATCGGCGGACAGTGCGCTATTTTCCGCAACCCAGCCGATGGCCGGGCTATCGGTCTCCCTCGGGATGCTGAGATTGCCGGTCAGGCCAGACAGGACGCGGGCACCCAGGCCGCGAACCACGCTGGAGGCCGTGAGGGCCGAAATATACTGGTCGGGGCGGTGATCAGTCGGCACCAGCTCGGAGCCGGTAGAGGTGGTCAGGACACGCTGTTCAAAGCATTCGGTCGGGATGAACACACCCTCGGCCTTGCGGCCAGCCCGTTTCGCCAGCTCGCCCTGCACCTCGCGCTCGAAGCCCCAATCCACCGCCAGGCCAGCGGCACCCGCGATTGCCCGGTTGACGCTGAACCGGAAACGGATTTCCGCATCCAGCTTGTGGTCGCCGTTGATGGGGGTGCCGGCTTCCATGCGTTCCGCCGCATCAACCTTCTTCTGGCGCTCCAGCTTCTGGTCAAGCTCGCGCAGCTCTTTTTCGGCAGCCGTGAAGTCGTCATTGTTGTCGGCCTCATGGGCCGCCGTCATGCGGGCCACGATGGCGGCCCTCTTCTCAAGCAAATCACTGGTTTTCATAAGAATCTCCTTCAAAGGGCAAATGCCCCTTCACAGCGGGGAATAGTTGCCGGCGCGCCACCCTTGCCCGCCTATCGTCCCCCCCTGCGCTGAACAGAAGACAGGGGAACCCCGCACCCGGAGCGGAGGGCAGCTTGTCGATGTTGGCCGGCCGGCGCGGCCTCACAGAAGGCGGGTGCGGGGTAAAGATCATTCGCTGGGCACCTCGACCTCGTAACGAATGACGGGGCCGCCTGCACGCTCAACAATGAGGCGAGCAAGGTTATGGCAATCGACAACCGAACAAATCGGGCGGCATTCGCTATCTAATCGCGATTCCACCTCCGCCAGGCTGTCAGTGCGGCAAACGTCATATTCGCTTTTGCCGAAGGAAACGAGGAAGCGCCCCAGCGTGTGAGAGGGGTCCGTTGTCCTCACCGTGCTGAAGCGGATGCGGTCCTGCGATTCATCAGGAATTTCGTCGCCCGCAAAAACAACTGCGTCATCAATGCGAGTGATAGCCTCCAGCGTCGGAGCAAGCGCCATTTGGGCAATGGCCTTGGTCTGGGAAACATCCATGCCCGCATCGGAAAACAGCTTCATGACGCTGAGCCGGATAATGTCATCCAGCGTCCAACGGGTCCATTTACCATCCGGGTTACCCTGCAAGATTTCGCGCCGCCGCCAATCACGCTGGAGCGCGGGCGAAACGCCGGTAATGGTCGCGGCTTCGGCTGGTGTGAACTCGCGGTCTATCGTGCGAACCGAATACTGCATGAGCGTCTCCTTTCTAAAGCATGTTATATGCCACGGTTAAAACCGTGTCAAGTGCCGCGCTTGCAATTAATCGGATTGTGTCTCAAACTGCCGCTGGACTTACGGTTAAGGGGGGCAGAATGAACCGCGATAAAGAAATGCCGGACGGGATAAAGAAAACCGAACACCCACGCGATATACCCCGCCCAGTCGGACAGCCAAATGAGCCTCATCCTGATGACCGGATGCCGCCCAAGAAGCCGGCTGAACCGCATCAGGACTAAATCCACATAGGCCCCTCCCCCCGGTATTCCTCCGGCCCCTCATCTCGGGCCGCCAGGCCGCAGGCCATGATAAGGGCAACCAGGCCGTCGATGCGGTCAATCGAACGTGCCTTGTTTGGCTTCCTCGCGCCCGCCGGGTCCGTGTCCAGGATCAGATTCCCGGCATTCCATCTGAGAACCGGGTGCATACCGTGGCGCAGCTCACCCGCCAGCAAGGCCGTCTCGAAGGCATCCACCGCCGGGGCCATGTCCTTGAAACCCTGGCCCCAGGCCACAAGCGGCAATTCCACACCTTCTCCGTCCATAATGACTTTCAGATCTTCGATAGCCCATCTGTCGTAGGCCACGCCCTTCACGTCGAAGTCCGCCATGATCCGCGCCAGGCGGCGCACGATATACCGCTTGTCGATGGCCGCGCCCGGCGTCGGCTCGATATGCCCCGCCTTCGCCCATGTCCGGTAAGGAACCCGGTCAACTTCTTCTTTCACCGCTATTCCTTGCTTCGGGCACCAATAGAACGGCAGCACCGCCCCACCATCTTCCGGGAAGTACAGGACAAGCGCCGCCAGGTCACGCACGCTGGCAAGGTCCAGGCCCGCATAGCATGGCTTCCCCTTCAAGGCGCCCACGTCCACCGCCTCGCCACACGCCTCCCATTCTGCCGGATTGATGGCCCTCGGTTCCGCATCCACACGCATGTTGCAGTGGAGATTGAGAAACGCCGGCGCGAAGGTCGGCATCCGCTGCGCCTTGTCGGCTTCATCCGCAATCTGCTCTTCAGAGACAAAAACTCCTAACGCCGGGTTCGCCAGCTTCCAGTTCTCGGGATCGTAAGGGTCTGCATCCTCGGGCACGGCATAGACACGGCCGTGAAAAGACGGATCGTCTATCTCCCCGGAATTGACGCGCCCGGCATAGTCCACCAGCTCGCTCATGAGGTTGACCGGCGACGGCGATTGCGTGCCGATGGCCAGCAACAGGGGTTCCTTGCGCTTGCCCATGGAGGTCCGCAGCACATCGAACAGCTCACGCTTTTTCCACTGGGCAAGCTCATCCGCCACGATGAAACTGGACGCCAGGCCGTGAACAGCCGCCCCGTCACTGGCCAGCGCCCGATAGATCGAGCCGGTTTTCAAATCCTCGATCCGCTTATGGAACCGCTGGACATTGAGCCTGGCCGCCAACCATGGCACTGCAAATATGACCGCCTCCATCTCCGCGAAGATCAAGGCTGACTGGTCCTTGGTCGCGCCGGCAGAATAACATTCGCCCCGTGGTTCCGATTCAGGGCCGGCCAGGTGGCACAGACACAGGAGCGCCGCCAGCACAGTCTTACCCTGGCCGCGAGCGACAGACAGAAGGCCAGTGCGCACACGCCGGTTGCCGTCATCATCCGTGGCATAGACCGCCTCGATCCATTCCCGCTGGAAGGGCAGCAGCTTCACGTTCTCACCGGCCCCATACCCCTTGGTGATGGGCATGGATTCGATGAACGCAATCACCCGCTCAGCACGGGAGAGGTTCGCAGCTTCCCAAGGGCGAGGCCCTGAGGCTTCCGCCAGTTCCGCCGCCTTCTTCATCCGGTTGGCACCGGGTCCACGAGCACCCATCTACTTACTCTCTCGAACTAACTCTATTTTTTTGTCCACCGCCGGTCCTACGCCGTCAGCCCTGAGCGATTTCCCAGCGCTCCATGGGTGCGCAGGGTCCAGTGGCCGCCCGTCTGGATGGCATCCTTTCCTCGGCTTCGTAGAGCGCACCGCCCCTGCTTCTGCCCCTCTCGCTGTCTTGGCGCTATGGCAGGCTGGGCAATAGGATGCCAGGCCGTCATGTCCCGGAAAGGCAGGGCCGCCTTCACTGATAGGCACCACATGGTCAACCGTGTTGGCCAGGGTTATCCGCCCTTCTGCTCGGCAGCCTCTGCACTCAGGCTCGATGGCAAGGTGGGCTGCCCTGAGCCGTGCCCAGGTCGCGGTATTGTATGGCCACTTAGCCATGACGCTGCACCTCCCTCGCAATGGACCTGAGAGCCGCCACTATCTCGGATTTCTCTATGAAATAGCGCTCAGGGTCGCGGTGGTCCGGGGCCAGACGCTGCACCTTGCGGGCTATGTCATGTAGTTTGTTATCGGGCGAAGAACCCTTACCCCCGATAACCCCGATAACCGGATAACCGTTGGCCTCACTCATGGGCTGCACCCCTATGTTTTGCGCGGGTGTAGTCGTCTGCCGTGAAGGTCGATTGGTTATCGGGCCGGTTATCGCTCCGGTTATCGGTCCCAGGGGCGGTAACTTTGGCATGCCCTCCAGAAACCCGGTTTTCTGCGCTTTCCTGCCCTTCTCCGTACCCCCGGTTATCGCGGTTATCGGGGTTATCGGGGTTTATAGGGTTCGGGTGTGAGTATTGGCCTTTTTTGCCTGTTTTCACCACTTCGCCGGCCTTGGCCATCTTGAACAACAGTTGTTTGACATTGTTGCGGGGCAGCCCCAGAGCATCCGCGATTTCAGATGGGGACATGGCTTCTTGGTTATCGGCCAGCAATTCGAGAATAACCGCCCGTTCATCAGACCGGCGAACCTCTGCCGCATCCCCCTGGATAGACCATGCGCCCGCCTCGAAGCTCATGGCCGACTCCTTCTCGTCCACATCCCGGCCCCGGACATAGAGCGTGATGCCATTGCCGTCGCGGTCGAGCACGAGCGTGGTATCGGCGCAGGCCGAAAGCCCGTTGGAGCCTGACAGAGCCTCAAGGGGATCATCAGCGCCGCCCTTCTTGGTATGGTGCAGTCCCACCACAGCGATGCCGTTTTCCATCGCCCATTTCTGGAGCGGTGCCCATGCCGAATAGTCATTCTCGTAGCTATTGCGGTTGGCCGTGCCCGCCGGCTTGATCCTCTGGAGCACGTCAATTACCACAAGCCTCGGCTTCTCTACGGACGCCCGCCAGTCCTCCAGGGCATCAATGAGGCCCTTGTCCAGCTCCGGGGCATCCGTCACCCATTCCAGCCGCGACAGGTCCGGCCTGTGGCGTTCATCTGGAAAGAGAGCATCTATCCGCCGCTGAATGCGGCGCGGGCCGTTCTCCATGTCGATATAGAGCACGTCGCCCTGTTCAACGCCCACAGAACCCATGGCCACGCCCCCACAGGCGACGGCCAAGGCCCAATCAATGGCCAGCCACGTCTTGCCCAGCTTCTGCCGTCCGGCCAGGACGGAAAAGCCTTCCGGCACGTAGTTGGGCACTGTCCACTTTATCGGCTCGAACTTCGTGGCCATGATGGTTTCGGTGTTGATGCGCTCGAACCGGACTTTCGGGCGGTCGCCCTCCTTATTGGCCGGAGCAAACCGGATTACGTCGATGCCGTCCACCTTGGGAAAGCCCGCGGGATTGATTTCACCATTAAGCATTTATGCCACCTTGTCGTTCAGATCCGCGCCGGCCTGGCCTGGCGCGAGGATGATTGTTTCGATGTTCTGAGCATGGAGCCGGTCGCCGGTTGTTCGGGCGGCCTTCTGGCCCGTCCCGGAAGCATCGTTGTCGGCTGCAATCCATACCGCCTCGATGCCGGGCAGTGCCGGGAAGGAGCAAATGCCGTTGGCGCTCAGAAGCGACCAGACGGGCATGTTCTCCAGGTCAGGTAATTCCCTGATGGAAAGCGCCGTCTCGATGCCTTCCCCGATGGCGATTACCGTTTCCACGTCCGCGTCATCAGTCAGCTTCACGGCACCTCCACCAACAGGCCCGAAGCTCAACCGGCCATTGGAGCCCAGGTGCGAGAGTTTCCGGCCATCGGCACCCAGGGCCGTCCGGTGAATGGCCTGCGGCTCATTGGTGATGATGTTGCGGACCAGGGCCACCATGCAGCCCCGCCGTTCCTTCCCGAAGGGGCATGAGGGATGCCAGCGCAGGGCTTCCCCCTGATAGGAGACACCCCGGCCTGCCAGGTACGTCTCAACTGGCGTCCCGCTGATAGGTCCAGCCTCGCGCCAGATGGTGCCGGCACGTTGACTGCGTTCATCAGAGGATGGAGCCTGCCTTATCTGCCGGGGCGGAGATGCCGGGACTGGGGCGAACTCTCCCAGGCCCAGACGCTGGCGCACATGGTCCTTGCACTCCCGCCAGTCGTCGCCGGCATGGGAATGCACGGTAAAGTCATCGCCCATGAAGGTAACGCTTAAGGATCGGTCGCGGGCCGAATGGCCAGGGCCAGGGCAGAGGATACTGGAGCCGCCCACCACATCGCCGCCAAGGGCTTTCGCAGCATTCAGGATATTCATGCCGCACCCCCTTGGGACATTGCCCTGAGAAGGTGGCTTGTGGTATTGTCGATGCTGGAACCGCGCCTTTGGTATCCTATTTTGCCGCCGCTTCCTGCGTCAACAGGGGCGGCGGTTCTCATTTTGAAGGGCGGCCCATCGCGGTTAGACAGTCCGCGAGAAAGCCCTTTCGGTTCAATAGGGCCAAATGGCCAGGTTAGACAGTGTAGTGTATTGGGGCATATGGGTTTCCACAGACCCACCCTCTCCGCCATTGGGCGCCGTGCTCGCAGCCAGAAGAGAGAGTATGCCACCCGGATCGACGCGGGCGCTCAGTGCTGAGGATATTGCCTCGTTCATGCGCGACGGCTTTGTTCGTAT
>Ga0182735_1002589_pt1 | contig 10805 bp, 9 predicted proteins | sample eDN5th30CKraftMG_FD_128524 | JGI IMG/M metagenome (GOLD analysis project Ga0182735, IMG submission 128524) | Enriched Miracle-Growth compost microbial communities from Emeryville, California, USA - eDNA 5th pass 30_C Kraft MG (version 2) (version 2) ... | reverse complement strand
GTTGGTGATGACCGTGACGTCCTCGAGGTCGGAGCGGTCGAGCAGGGCGCGCGCGACGGCGGTCGTCGTCGAGCCGACGTCGATCACCACGCTCTGTCCCGACTCCACGATCCGCGCCGCGTGGCGGGCGATGCGGTCCTTCTCGGTCGCGGCCGAGGTCGAGGCCTCCTCGAGCGTGGGCTCGCGCCGCATCCGCCCGGGGACGGCGCCCCCGTGGACGCGCTTGAGCAGCCCCGCGCGTGCCAGCGCACCGAGGTCGGAGCGTACCGTCACCTCGGAGACGCCGAACTCGTTGGACAGCTCGAGAACCCGCGTGAAACCGCTCGCCTCGATATAGGCCGTCATGCGCTCCCGGCGCACCTCGGCGGGGAGGTTCGCGAGCTCGTCGTCCGCCACGTCAGCACCTTTCAGTTGCTTTCGAATTGTTTCGCTTGTACAAGCCTATCTGCTACTCTCAGATACCGTAGCCCCGATGGACACAGAGAGTTGGAGTCATGGGATCGACCACCAGCGGTGAGCAAGTCGTTGCCAAGCGTGCGCACGTCCTCGCGGACGGTCGCGAGCTGATCTATTTCGACGATCCTGACACGACTCTCGACCCCGATCGTGCACCGGACGCGCGGATTCTCGACGAGCGCCCGCCGACGGCGACGATGCGCCTCGACCCCCTCACCGGCGAGTGGGTCTCGATCGCGGCCGCCCGGCAGAACCGGGTCTTCCTCCCGCCGGACGACCTGGACCCCCTCGCGCCCGCGACGGCCACCAACCCGTCCGAGGTCCCCAGCAACTACGACGTGGCCGTCTTCGAGAACCGCTCCCCGTCCTTCGGCCCGGCCGAGACCGACCCGAACCAGCCCGAGAGCCTCGAGGACCTGGATGCGATCGGTGTCGGCCGCACCCGCCGCTCGGTCGGTCGTTGCGAGGTCGTGTGCTTCAGCCCGGAGCACCACGGCTCCTTCGCGAGCCTGACGCGCACGCGTGCGCGCACCGTCATCGAGGCGTGGGCGGACCGCACCGCCGCGCTCAGCGCGATCGACTCGATCCAGCAGGTCTTCCCGTTCGAGAACCGCGGCCAGGAGATCGGCGTCACCCTCCACCACCCGCACGGCCAGATCTACGGCTACCCGTACATCACCCCGCGCACCCAGGCTCTGGTCCGCTCCCTCGACCAGTACGGTCCCACGCTCTTCGCCGACATCCTCGCCTCCGAGCAGGCCGGCGACCGCGTGGTGCTGCGCGGCGAGCACTGGACCGCCTACGTGCCATTCGCGGCGCGCTGGCCCATCGAGGTCCACATGATGCCGCACGAGCACGTGCCGGACTTCGCGGCGACCACCCCGGAGCAGCGCGACGAGCTCGCCGGGCTCTACCTGCGGCTGCTGCGCGGGATCGACGCGCTCTACGACACCCCGACGCCGTACATCGCCGCCTGGCACCAGGCTCCCGTGCGTCTGCACCGCGACGAGATCCGGCTCACGCTCCAGGTCACCTCGCCGCGCCGCGCCGCGACCAAGCTCAAGTACCTCGCGGGCTCCGAGGCCGCCATGGGTGCGTGGATCGGCGACATCGTCCCCGAGGTCGCCGCCGAGAACATCCGTCAGGCGATCGCCCGGGCGGACGTGGAGAACCCCGTATGAGCGCGCTGGGACAGGCCGCGGCCTCGGGGTTCCGCGCGGCCTTCGCCGCAGAGCCGACCGGCGTCTGGACCGCCCCCGGGCGCGTCAACCTGATCGGTGAGCACACGGACTACAACGGTGGCTTCGTGCTGCCCTTCGCGATCGACCGTCGTACCGCGGTCGCGGTCGGCGTCCGGGACGACCGGACGCTGCGCGTGGCCACCGCGTTCTCGGACGAGGTCGTGCAGATCGGCATCGACGAGCTCGCTCCCGAGCACCTCGCCGGCTGGAGCGCCTACGTGCTCGGCGTGGCGTGGGCGCTCGGCCAGCCGACCTTCCGCGACCCGCGGGGGGCAGACCTCTCGACGGTTCCCGGGCTCGACCTCTACGTCGTCTCCGACGTCCCCGTGGGCGCCGGGCTGTCGTCGTCGGCGGCGCTCGAGTGCGCCGTCGCCGTCGCGCTCGACGAGCTGTGGGGCCTCGGGCGCGACCGGCGGTCGCTGGCCGCCGTCGGTCAGCTCGCGGAGAACAAGGCGGTCGGCGCGCCGACGGGGATCATGGACCAGTCGGCCTCGCTCCTGGGCCAGCGCGACCATGCCGTGCTGCTCGACTGCCGCGACCTGACGAGCCGTGGTGTAGCGCTGCGCTTCGAGGAGGCGGGGCTGGAGATCCTGGTGGTCGACACCCGGGTGGAGCACGCGCACGCCGACGGCGGCTACGCCTCGCGCCGTGCCTCCTGCGAGGAGGGTGCCCGGCTCATGGGTGTCGACCTGCTGCGGGACGTCACCGTGGCCGACCTGCCGCGCGCCCAGAAGCTGCTGGACGACGAGACGTTCCGCCGGGTGCGGCACGTGGTCACCGAGGACGAGCGGGTGCTCGAGACCGAGCGGGTGCTCGCCGAGGTCGGCCCGACCGGGATCGGTGCGCTCCTCGACGCCTCGCACGCCTCGATGCGCGACGATTTCGAGATCTCCTGCCCGGAGCTCGACCTGGCGGTCGAGACGGCGCGCGGGGCCGGTGCGATCGGTGCACGCATGACGGGTGGTGGTTTCGGCGGCGCCGCGATCGCGCTCGTGCGCCGCGGCGACGTCGACCGGGTGTCCGATGCCGTCGTGGCCGCCTTCGCCGCGGCCGGGTTCCGCAGCCCCGCGACCTTCACGGTGAGCGCCGCCGACGGGGCCGCGCGCGAGAGCTGAGCCGGGGGAGTTCGCCGGGGGAGCGGGGCCGGGGCGACGTCGCCCCGGCCCCGCTCTTGCTCGTGACGTCCGGCCCTCGGACGGCCTCTGGGCGCTCTCTGGCGCCGCCGGGCCTCGTCCGGGTGAAAGTTCGGCGACGGTGCATCCGTGCAGGCCACGGCGCCGCTAGGGCCTGCGAGGCACAGGTTTTTCACCCGTTCGACGCGCGAGACAGCCGGTTGCTCGGTAACCTTCCCATGGCATCGGGCGACCGGTGACCGTCGACTGAGGAGAGGTCTGTCTCGTGGTGCCTGTGAAGTCCGCTGCTGCCCTGGTGCTCGCCGCCGTGCTCCTGGCGGGGTGCTCCGGCAACGACGAGCCGACGTCGACCCCGACCGCGTCGGCGACCTCGCAGTCCGACCCGGCCGGCGACGGGACCACCGAGCCCGCCGCGGACTCACGCTGCTCCTTCACCACGCAGGACGCGACCGACGACGTCACCGTCGACATCAGCGACACGATCGCCGAGGCGAAGGACGAGTGGGCGACCGAGATGGGGATCGCGTCCCGGCACTACTACCCGATGACGATCACGAACACCTCCGACGAGTCGTGCCTCTTCATCGTCACGCTCGAGGTCACCGCGGGCAGCGACAGCGACGACGACAAGATCGTGGTCGCCCTCGACCCGGGCCAGAAGTGGCTCGGCGAGACCTTCTCGCTGGACGACCTGACGAGCTTCGACGGGACGACGCCCGCCGACCCCGTGTCGGTCGAGGTCTCCTCGGTGACCAAGGAGATCGCGACGCCGACGTTCTTCGACGCGACCTTCGAGCTCGGTGACCTCGAGGTCAAGGACACCGGCAACCTCACCCTGGCCGACCCGAACAAGCAGGTCCTGCCGCTGACGATCACCAACGACGGCGAGAACCCGGGGTGGCCCCAGCCGGGCGACGACCAGCACTTCTACGTCATCGTCAACGGCCTGGACGCGAACGGTGACGTCGTGGCCGCCACCGGAGCCGAGGTCGGCCCCTACACCGAGGGCGAGCCGTTCACGACGGACCTGCAGGCGTGGGGCGACGGTTCGACCTGGCGTCACGACCCGGCGGCCGACTTCACGCAGGCGGTGAAGTTCGTGGTCGCCAGCTACGGCCCCTCCCTCGTGAAGAACCCCGAGAGCTTCGACCCGGACTCCGTGTCCTCCTGACCACGCACCACCGACCGACCCCGCACCGACAAGCCGATCACCCCTTCCCGCAAAGGATGACCCTCATGACCGACCTGTACCTGCGCTCCCTCCTGACGGTGCGTGCGATGCTGCTGGACGCCGGGCGCTCGCTGCGCGACGACAAGGGCGAGGTGAACATCGTCGCCACGGTGCTGCTGATCATCGTCGCCATCGGGCTCGTCATCATCTTCAAGGACAAGCTCACCGACCTGCTCAACAGCCTCATGGACAAGATCTCCGGCGACGCCGAGGGCGTGTGATCACTGGGCATGCGATGGTTGCGGACGTCGACGCGGCGCCTGCGGCGTGACGAGTCCGGTCTCGTCGTCGTCGAGGCGGCCTTCATCTACCCGGTGGTCTTCGCGATCCTGATCTTCCTGCTGCTGGTGTGCGACATGTTCTACCAGCGCGCCTGGATCCAGGCGGCGGTGCAGCAGGAGGCGGTGGAGGGCGCGCAGGCGCTCGGCGACTCCCAGGTCGAGAACATCTCGGTGGACCAGGCCTCCGGCAAGGGCACCCTGCGCACCCCGGTGCCGAACGACCCGTACCGCTTCATCTTCGGGACCGGGCGCGGCGACACCGTCGGCGAGCGCAAGACCGCCTTGCGCGACCGCATCGAGAACGGGGAGGGCAGCATCCTCGGCCTGGCACCGACGATCGAGTCGGTGGAGGCGAAGACGAGCTCCGGCTTCCTCTACTCGGACTACACGGTGAGCGTGAGGTACAGCTTCACCCTCGGTATCGCGCGGTTCGTGGACGAGAAGGGCTCCTACGACGTGAACCTCGACTCCACGGCGATCGCACCGATCCTGAGCACGGGCGAGACCATCCGCAACACCGACATCGTGGACGACTACTACCGCCGCGCGAAGGAGGAGGCGGGCCTCGGCGACGTGGCCGACACGCTCACCCGGCTCGGTGACGCCGTGCAGGGCTTCAACGACACGCTGTGCGGGGTCGTGCCGTGCTGAGCCGGCGCCTGCGCCCGCGACGGCGCACGGGCCGCAGCGCGCGGGCCGCGCGCGACCACGGCTCGGTCACCGTCGTCCTCGCCGCGCTGCTCGTGCCGGTCCTCCTCATCGTCTCGGTGTTCGTCGACGGCGGCCGGGTCGTCCTCGCGCAGCCGGTCGTCACCTCGGCGCAGCAGCTCGCCCTCAACGACGTGCTCTCCCAGAACAGCTCCGAGCTGCACCAGGTCTTCGGCCTGCTCGGCGTCGTCAAGGACGAGGGCCTGCTGGACGACGCGGCCTACGAGACCCTCGCCTCGAGCCTCTCGTCCGACGACGGCGGCGACATCCTCCAGGTGGTCCTCGACGGGGACGGCCAGGGCCTCGAACCCGTCGCCGGCGCCAACCTCGGCGAGCCCTCGGTGCTCGCCAACCAGATCGTCGAGTTCATGAAGTACCGCGCCCCCCTCGGCTTCGCGGAGGACCTGGCCGAGTCGCTGGGCTGGCTGACGAAGCTCAAGGAGCGCATCGCCCTCGTCAAGGCCCGCATCAAGTACCTCGACAAGGTCTCCGAGGTGCTGGAGAAGGCCACCGACGTGCTCAAGAAGGTCACGACGCTGCGTGACGCGCTGCAGGACGTGCTCGCCAGCATGGAGGACGTCAGCGAGTCGGTCGACACCCTCGTCACGCTCTCGAAGGCGGAGGAGCCCGACACCAAGAAGATCGCCAAGGAGCTCAAGCATCTCGGCGAGCTGGTCGACACCCTCGACGACCGTCTGGACGCCGCGCAGTCCGCCGCCTCCGACCTCGCCGACGGCGACGAGCTCGACGACCTCATCGCGGCCTGCAAGGACCTCGTCTCCGGTCCCGAGCAGAAGGCGTACCGCGACGCGATCGACGACCTGCAAGGGTCCTCGGGCGTCGGCGACGGCAGCGACGAGGGTGCGACGCAGGACGGCAACACCGAGATCGCGCAGTACACCGACGGCGTCAAGGACCTGCAGAAGGTGCTGGAGGACCTGCGCGACAGCACGCTCGACACGGTCGAGCAGACGGTCACCGGCATGCGCCAGGACGTCTCGGACGCGATCGACGACCTGCTCGACCGCCTCGGCCAGACGGCGCTCGAGTCGATCACCGCCGACGACGTCGACGAGATCGTCGACAGCGTCGAGCAGGACCTCAAGGACGCGAAGACCGCGCTCGCGGCCGCGATCGGCAAGACCGCCCAGGACGGGCTCGACGCGATCGAGAAGGACGTCGCCGACGCCGTCGACAAGGCCGGGGCGATCGTGTCGTCGACCGTCGCGGACAAGGTCAAGGAGAAGTTCGACGCGAAGATCTCGGACGTGCTCGGCGAGATCAAGAGCAAGCTCACCGCGCTGAACGACCTGTACTCCTCCTTCGCGGACGACAAGGCGAGCGCCCACCTCGGCGAGTCGGGGCTCGGCAGCGAGCTGCCCAGCTCGGGCAGCGGTGGCGGTGGCGGCTCCGACGCGTCGGACAGCGTCCCGGACGGCGACGACATCGGGGACGCCGACGACCTGGCCGACAGCGGCGAGGAGATGCTGGGCTTCTCCTCCGACCTCGTCGGAGCCCTCGGTGGTGCTCTCGAGCGGGTGCGCGACAGCGTGCTGATCGCCGAGTACGTGATGGGCGAGTTCAGCTACACCTCGCTGCTCGCCGAGGACAGCTCGCCCCACAACCTGCGCGCCGAGCCCTTCCCGGAGTGCGCCACCCCGGTGAGCAAGGGCGGCAGCGGCACCTGCGCGGCCGAGGCGGAGTACATCCTCACGGGGGTGAACTCGCCCCGTCTCGTCCTCACGTACGTGTTCCTGATCCGGCTCGCGCTCAACATGGTGCCCGCCTTCCAAGACCCGGTGGTGCGGCGCATCACGATGGCGGCGGCCGCCGCGACGTCGTGGTTCCCGCCGCTGGCCGCCGCGTTGCGCATCATCATCCCGGTCGGTGCTGCCATCATCCAGTCGGTCGACGACCTGGAGCGGCTCGCGATCAAGGGTGAGGCGGTGCCGTTGTACTCCCCGCGCCTGAGCGTGTTCGACGGCAAGACGTACCTCGACGACCTCGCCGACGCCGTCGAGAACGAGGACACGCTCAACGGCTCTGGTGGCGGCGGCGGGCAGGGCGGTGGTGGCCAAGGAGGTGGGGGCCAGGGTAACGGAGGGAAGGGCGGCGGTGGCCAGGGGACCGGTGACGGCGGCGGTCAGGGCGACAGCTTCGGTCCCGAGCTCACGTACCGCAACTACCTCGAGATCTTCCTCATCGTCGCGCTGATCCCGAACCTCGACGGCGTCGTGCTGCGGACGGGGGACATCGTCCAGTGCCGCATGGGCGACCTGGTCGGCGGGGACTTCCGCCTGGCGAGGGCACGCACCGCTTTCACCCTCACGACCACCTATCAGGTGCGGCCGCTGGCCACCGCGTTCTTCGACGCCGACGCCGGCGCGCAGCTCTTCGGCGGCGCGGGCGTGTACAAGAAGACGCGCACCGCGGTGGCGGGGTACTGACATGACCGTGCTCACCAGGGCCGGCGCCGGGCTGCGTGCCCGGCGCCCCTCAGCACGCGCCGCCCGCCGCAGCGAGGGCTACCTCGTGCTCGAGGCCGCGCTCGCCATCCCCGTGTACGTGTTCTTCGTGCTCGCCGTGATGCAGATCGTGGTGTTCGCGACCGCGCAGTCCACCGTCACCACCGCCGTCAACACGACCGCCGTCGAGCTGTCCCAGCACTCGTACATCCGCTCGACGGAGGTGGGCCAGGACGTGCAGCAGGCGGCGAACCTGCTCGACCGCCTGGTGTCGGGGCTCTCGGGCCAGGTCGCGGGTCTCGACCCCGACGACCCCGTGCTCCAGACGACGCTCAACCCGGGGAAGGCCGCCGACGAGATGCTCCGCAAGCACCTGGAGGGCTCGGACAAGGGTCTGCGCACCATGGGCGTGGTCGACGGCGCCGAGGGCGTGCGAGCCACCTCCGAGACCAACCTCTTCGACGGCGACAAGCTGGTCCTGGACGTCGAGTACGAGCTCTCGGTCCCGTGGATGTTCGACCGCACGATCACGATGCACGCGCACGCCGAGACGCACCGCTGGGAAGCCGATCGATGACCTCTGCCCCCGTCTTCGCGGCGCTCGTCGGCACCGCGATCGTCCTCGCGCTGGCCGGCTACGCCGTCGCCGTGCGCGACGAGCGCCCCCACGCGGACGTCGCCGTGCTGTGGCGCGCCCTGCGGGTGCGCCGACGGCTGCTCGCGATGCCGGTGGCCGCCGCCGTGGTCATGGTCGCGCTCGTGGTGGCCTGGCGCTCGCGCGACGTCACGGTGCTGTACCAGCTACGCACGCTGGTGCTGCTGGCCGCGCTGTTCCCGCTCGCCGTGATCGACCTCAAGCGGCACCGGGTCCCCAACCCGGTCCTCCTCGTGCTGCTGGGTGTGCGCGTCGTGCTCTACGCGGTCGAGGCTGTGGTGGACTGGCCCTCGTTCCGCGCGAGCGCCGTCGCCGAGCTCGTGCTGGCCGTCGTCGTGCTCTGCTTCTTCGTGCTCGTCCGGGCGATCCACCGCGGTGGCATCGGGATGGGTGACGTCAAGCTGTTCGCCCTCGTGCCGCTGTTCCTGGGACCGCAGATGGCGCTCGCCTCGATCTTCGCGTCCCTCGTCGTCTCGTTCCTCGTCTCGCTGTGGCTCCTGCTGAGCCACCGCGGCTCGCGGACCGACTCCTTCCCGCTCGTGCCGTGCGTCCTCGTGGGGACCGTCGCCGCGATCGGCCTGACCACCGTGATGGGGGTGCTGTCATGAGGTCCACCCGGATCGCCGTCCTCGTCGTGCTCGCGGCGAGCGTGCTGGGCGGCTGGTTCGTGCTCGCCCGGGCGAACGTGCAGGCCGGGCACGAGTACGACGCCTACCTGACCGCGGCTCGGGCGAAGGCGGAGCTGGGCGTGACGAGCGAGGTCGTCGAGAACTACCGGGCCGCGCTCGACCTGCGCCCGGATGACGCCGTGGCCGCGGAGCTGGCCGACTACGTGGTGCGCGAGGAGGAAGACGACGCGGCCACCGACATCCTCGAGGACCTCGTGAACGCCTACCCGACCACGGCGGTGTTCTACGAGCGTCTCGCCGCCGAGTACGTCGCGGACGAGCAGTACCCCGACGCCTTCGCGGTGTACCACCGCGCGGACCGCAAGCACGTCCGGTCGCCGGTGTTGACAGCCGGGTACCGGTCCATCGAGTACGCCTACGAGCTCGGCACCACCCGCTACATCAAGGTCACCCCGTTCAGCGCGGACGACGTCGCGGGCGTCGGCGACGGGGCGGGCGTGCTTGGCGGAGGCGTGTCGCGGTGGCTGTTCGTCGACGCGCAGGGCCGCAAGATCGGCGACCCGTACGACGAGGTGGGCGCCTTCGCGGGCGGCAACGGGGCCGTCGTGCGCGACTCGCTCCCGTTCTACGTGGACGACCGCGGCCGCACCACCTACGTGGCCCGCCTCGTCGACTACACCCGCTACGGGACCCTCGCCTCGGGCATCATCCCCGCCGAGAAGCCTGACGGCACGACGACCTATCTCTCCACGGACTTCACGTCGAAGTTCGACGGCACCTCCTTCGACGAGGGCTACGCGTTCGTCGGCGGTCTCGCCGCGGTGCGCTCCGGCTCGCAGTGGAAGGTCATCGGGACCGACGGCATCCAGGTCGGCGGGCCCTACGAGCGCGTCGCGGTCGACGAGGCGGGCGCGGCTGTCGGGGCCGAGCGGTACTTCGCCAGCACCTCGGGCAGCTACCGGATGTACGACGCTGACGGCACGCAGGTGACCACGACCGGTTTCGCCGACGCGCGGCCGTTCGAGGGCACCGGACCCGCGGCGGTCAAGATCGGCGACCGCTGGGGCTTCGTGGACGCGGAGGGGGAGGTCGTCATCAAGCCCGCCTACGACGACGCCCGCTCCTTCGCCAACGGGCTCGCCGCCGTGGAGGTCGACGGCGCGTGGGGATACGTCGACGCCCACGGCACCCTCGTCATCCCGGCGCGCTTCGAGGGAGCCACGGACTTCAGCTCACGGGGCTCCACCTTCGTCGCCACGCAGCCGCCCGCCGCGGACGACTCCAGCACGGCCGCCAGCTGGCAGCTGCTCACGCTCTACCGGTTCGAGGAGTAACAGTGTTCACCCACACGCAGACCGCCGGCGGCACGAGCCTCGACTACGCCCTCGCGGAGGGCGAGCGCCTCGACCCCGTGACCTTCGGCATGCTCAGCAACAACACGATCGACGGCATCTGCGCGGTGCGGCGCTCCCAGCTCGACGAGCAGGTCGTGCTGCACCTCGACGTCGCCGGCCTCGAGGACCTGGGCACCTGGACGCGCCGGCACGTGCGCCAGGAGCAGGTGCTCCAGGTGCTCGAGTCGCTCGTCACGACGCTGCTGTCCGCGCGCTCGTACATGATCGACGCGGCCAGCTTCGTGCTGGACCGCGAGCACGTCTTCGTCGACCCGTCAGCGCCGCGGGCCGTGCTCGTGTGCCTGCCCGTGCACCCGCAGCCGCAGCCTGACGTGCTCACGTTCTTCAAGGACCTGGTCATCAACCTCGACTACGACCGCACCGACGGCGCCGCGTACATGGGCAGCCTTATCGGGTACGTCATGAGCCAGGAGACGCTGGACCTCACACAGCTCTCCCTGGAGCTGCGCTCGCTGCAGCTGCGGATGGCGACCCGGTCGGCGCCGGAGAGCGGGTCGTCCGCGTCCCTGCCCGCGCCGTCGTCGACGGCGGCGGGTGCTCCCGCCTCCACCGCTCCTGAGCACCACGGGGCACCGGCGACCCCGGTGCCCG
>Ga0182735_1002586_pt1 | contig 10816 bp, 8 predicted proteins | sample eDN5th30CKraftMG_FD_128524 | JGI IMG/M metagenome (GOLD analysis project Ga0182735, IMG submission 128524) | Enriched Miracle-Growth compost microbial communities from Emeryville, California, USA - eDNA 5th pass 30_C Kraft MG (version 2) (version 2) ... | reverse complement strand
GCCCATGCCGCTGCCTCCGACGATCATCAGCCAGCGCGCCCCGAGGCGCGGCAGGAGCGAGCCGATCAGGAAGGAGTAGAACATCCCGCCGATGCCGAAGCAGCCGATGACGATGCCGGCGATGGCGGCCCGGTCGTTGCCGCTCTGCTGCAGCAGCGGGGCGACATAGGGAAAGAAGCCGAACAGAAAAATGCCTTCCATGGCGACGCCGCCGAAGCAGAATTTCGCCATCGGATGGCGGAACATCGCCTTGTAGGTTGCCGGAAGCGAACGCAGATCGACGCGGTCCGGCGGCTTGCGGCCCGGGCCGCCGAACCCGATGAAGGCCGCGATCAGTGCGGCAAGCGCGCTGATGCCGTTGACGATAAACACGCTGCGCCAGCCGAACGCGTCCGCGACAATGCCCGAGGCCGCGGAGCCCATCAGGTTGCCGAGCATCGCGCCGGCGAGGACGCGGCTGACCGCGACCTGACGCTGCTCCATCGGCACGACCTGCGCGATCAGGGCAAGCGAGATTGGGAATGTGCCGCCGGCCACGATTCCCGAGATCGCGCGCGAGATCATCAGCAGCGTCAGGTTCGGGGCGATGGCGCCGGCGAACGTCGCGAACGTGACGATCAGCAGGCAGGCGAACATCATGCGGGTCTTGCCCACCATGTCCGCGAGCGCGCCGAGCGCCGGCTGCATCAGCGCGTAGGGCAAGGCGAAGGCGGTGGCGAGCAACGCCACGCTGCCGATCGGCTCGCCGAGGTCGGCGGCGATCTGCGGGATGATCGGATCGACCGCGCGAAAGAACAGGCTGGTCGAGAACACCGCGAGCCAGACCGTCGCCAGGATGCGCCGCGGCGACAGCCGGGGCCGGCCGTCTTGCGGCTCCCGCGATGCGTCGTCCCTGGCGGGCGGCGTGTCGGCCATGACTGGGCGCTACGCTTTCGTCTCTACGCTTGCCTTGGCGACCTTGTCGAAAGCAATCAACGTCCGCAGCAGGTCTTCCATCGCCTTGAGCGGGACCATGTTGGGTCCGTCGGAGGGCGCATGGTCGGGATCCTGGTGTGTCTCGATGAAGACGCCGGCGACGCCGACCGCGACGGCGGCGCGCGCCAGCACCGGCACGAATTCGCGCTCGCCGCCCGACGAGGTACCCTGCCCGCCCGGCTGCTGCACCGAGTGGGTGGCGTCGAAGATCACCGGGGCGCCGGTGGTGCGGGCGAGGATCGGCAGTGCCCGCATGTCGGAAACGAGCGTATTGTAGCCGAAGGAAGCGCCGCGCTCGGTCACGAGCACGTTCCTGTTCCCCGCGCGGGTGATCTTGGCGGCGACGTTGGCCATGTCCCAGGGCGCCAGGAACTGGCCCTTCTTGACGTTGACGGCCTTGCCGGTCTGCGCAGCCGCGACCAGGAGGTCGGTCTGCCGACACAGGAAAGCGGGAATCTGCAGGACGTCCACGGCGGCGGCGACGTCGGCGCATTGCGCAGCGTCGTGGATGTCGGTGAGCACCGGCACGCCGAGCTTCTCGCGCAGTTCCGCGAAGATCGGCAGCGACTTGCGCAGGCCGAGCCCGCGCGCGCTGCTTGACGATGTGCGGTTCGCCTTGTCGAACGAGGTCTTGTAGACGAGCCCGATGCCGAGCTTGCCGGCAAGCTCCTTGAGCGCGCCGGCCATCTCGAAGGCATGGTCGCGGCTTTCGAGCTGGCAGGGTCCGGCGATCAGCGCGAGCGGCAGCGCGTTGCCGAAACGCACGCTGCCGAGCGTGACGACCGCATTCGGCCTGGGTTCTGTCGTGACGGCCACGGGAGGGGTTTCCGTTGGATTCGCGCGAACATGACCGCCGCCGCCGCCGGGGTCAACGCCGCCCGTCGCCGGGCAGCCCTGAAGCGGCCGGCCATCGCCCACAGGTTCCGGCCGCATCACCGACGTCCGGATAAAATCGTCGTGAAAGGACGACGGCTAGACGAGCCGGCTCTGCACCACCGCCGCCTCGATGAAGGAGGCGAACAGCGGGTGCGGCTCGAACGGCCGCGACTTGAGCTCCGGGTGGAACTGCACGCCGATGAACCACGGGTGAGCGTCGATCTCGACGGTTTCCGGCAGCAGTCCATCGGGCGACATGCCGGCGAAACGCATGCCGCGCTGCTCGAGCCGGTCCTTGTAGCGCGCGTTCACTTCATAGCGATGACGGTGACGCTCGGAGATTTCAGTGACGCCGCCGTAGATGCCGGAGATCCGGCTGCCGCGCGCCAGGTCCGCCTTGTAGGCGCCGAGCCGCATGGTGCCGCCGAGATCGCCGCCCGCCTTGCGCTGCTCGAGTTCGTTGCCCTTCATCCATTCGGTCATCAGACCGACGACCGGCTCGGGTGTCTCGCCGAACTCGGTGGAATTCGCGTTTTCGATCCCGCAGAGATTGCGCGCGGCCTCGATCACCGCCATCTGCATGCCGAAGCAGATGCCGAAATAGGGCACGTCGCGTTCGCGCGCGAACTGCACCGCCTTGATCTTGCCCTCGGCGCCGCGCTGGCCGAAACCGCCCGGCACCAGGATGCCGTTGACGTGCTCGAGGAACGGCGCGGCGTCCTCGCGCTCGAACACCTCGCTCTCGATCCAGTCGATATTGACCTTGACCTTGTTGGCGATGCCGCCGTGGGACAGCGCCTCGATGAGCGATTTGTAGGCGTCCTTCATGCCGGTGTACTTGCCGACGATCGCGATCGTCACCTGCCCTTCCGGACTGTGAACGCGCTCGTTGATCGTGTGCCAGGTATCGAGCGCCGGCGGGCCTTTCGGCTCGATTCCGAAGGCCGCCAGCACTTCGCGGTCGAGGCCGGCCTGATGATAGGCCTCGGGAACGGCGTAGATATTGTCGACGTCGCGCGCCTCGATGACGGCGGTCTCGCGCACGTTGCAGAACAGCCCGAGCTTGCGGCGCTCCTCCGGGGGGATCGGCCGGTCGGTGCGGCACAGCAGGATGTCCGGCTGGATGCCGATGGAGCGCAGTTCCTTCACGGAGTGCTGCGTCGGCTTGGTCTTGAGCTCGCCCGCGGAGGGGATGAACGGCAGCAGCGTCAGGTGGATGTAGATCGCGTGGCCGCGCGGCACCTCGTTGCCGAACTGACGGATCGCCTCGAAGAACGGCAGGCCCTCGATATCGCCGACCGTGCCGCCGATCTCGCACAGCACGAAGTCGAAGCCCTCGTTGCCGTCGCGGATGAAATCCTTGATGGCGTTGGTGACGTGGGGAACGACCTGGATGGTCGCGCCGAGATAGTCGCCGCGGCGCTCCTTGGCGATGATGTCCTGGTAGATCTTGCCGGTGGTGATGCTGTCCCGCCGGGTCGCCGGGCGGCCGGTGAAGCGCTCGTAATGACCGAGGTCGAGATCGGTTTCCGCGCCGTCGTCGGTGACGAACACCTCGCCGTGCTGATAGGGCGACATCGTGCCCGGATCGACATTGAGATAGGGATCGAGCTTGCGCAGGCGGACCTTGTAGCCGCGCGCCTGCAGCAATGCCCCGAGCGACGCCGAAGCAAGTCCCTTGCCGAGTGAGGACACCACGCCGCCGGTGATGAAGATGTACCGCGCCATGGGGCTCAACTCATAACCGCCGGCGGACGATTCGACGAGGCTGGAAAGGCGATAGCCACAGCCCGCGAGCGGCTCTCTTTCTCATGAAAAAGCTGCGTCAATCCAATCTCTTGAAGATACTTCCTGATATCGGCCATCAACCCGCCATTCGCATTTCGCATGACGCCAAAACCGAAGGGCCGCCGATCGGCGGCCCTTGGTGACACTTACCGGGACTGGGGCACTTGCGGCCCGCTGGGAGGGGCCGGAGGCGCCGCCGGTGCGGTCCCGCCGCCCGCCGGCGCCTGGGCTCCGCCGCTTCCATCGCCGCGCAGGGTATCGAGCAGCCCGCCTCCGCCGCCGGAGAGCGGTGCGCTGTCCTGGGAGGACGACGGCGCGGCAGGCGCCGAAGTGCCCTGCAGGATCGACGCGGGCTTGCGGTTCATGCCTGCAAATATCGACAGCAGCAGGCTGGTGGCGAAGAAGACCGCCGCGAGAATGGCCGTGGTGCGGGTCAGCACGTTCGCGGTGCCGCGGCTCGACAGGAAGCCCGAGCCGCCGGCCGAACCGCCCATGCCGAGCCCACCGCCTTCGGACTTCTGCAGCAGCACAAAACCGACCAGGGCGATGACCACGATCAGGTGGATCATGATAACGATGGTTTGCATCTGATATTTCCGTGAAACGGCAGGCCGATCGCGGCCTGTCAGCGCCCAGCGACATATAGGAATTGCTGCGCTGAATACACGATCCTTTCTCTCATTGCCACCGCGTCAGCCGGGTGCCGGCAATGACCACGGGGCCGTCGGCGAACGCGATACCCGCACTCGATTAACTCATTGATTATCTTATATAATCTGTCCGATCGACGTGACCGGCCCATGCACCTGCCGTCGCGGTCGAATGCCGCATCAGCGGTAGACGGCGGCAATGCCGAGGAAGTCGCCGGCCTTGAGGCTGGCGCCGCCCACCAGCGCACCGTCGACATTGGCGACGCCCATCAGTTCGTTTGCATTGGAGGGTTTCACGGAGCCACCGTAGAGGATACGGACGCCCTCGCCCGCCTGCGGAAAGCGCGTCACGAGCGCTTCGCGGATGAATCCATGGACCTCCGCGACGTCCTGCGTCGTCGGCGTCAGTCCGGTGCCGATCGCCCATACCGGCTCATAGGCGACGACGGTATTCGCCGCGGTGACGCCCTCCGGCAGCGATCCGGCAAGCTGGCGGCCGATGACGTCCAGTGTCCGGCCTGACGTTCGCTCATCCCTGGTCTCGCCGACACACACGATGGCGACCAGCTCCGCGCGCCAGGCCGCTTTCGCCTTGGCCTGCACCGCCGCGTCGGTTTCGGCATGGTACTGGCGGCGCTCGGAGTGCCCGACGATCACGGCGGCCGCGCCGGCATCGCGCAGCATCTCGGCGGCGATATCGCCGGTAAAGGCGCCGCTCGCCTCGGCATGGCAATCCTGCCCGCCGATGATGACGTTCGTTCCCTTTGCCCGTGCCGCGAACGCGGTCGTCAGGGTCGCCGGCGGGCACACCATGATGTCGGCCTTGCCCGCATACGCGGCGGCCCCATCGGCGATTTTCGCCAGTTCGGAAACCGAGGCCGCAAGGCCGTTCATCTTCCAGTTGCCGGCCACCAGCGGCCGCCGCGGCATCGCCATTCCGTCACCCCTCGATCTCATTCTCCGCTGCGTTAGCAAAAGGCCGCGCACGCGGCAAAGGCCCCCTTCGATAGCCGCCGGCCGGCGGCGGACGAGCGACCTTGCGCCTCGCCCCCGCGAGTTGCAGCGCCGTCCCGCCGTCCCTATGATGCGCGCCCTCGATACCCCGGTGCGTCGCGCCGTTTCCCTAGCTACGTCAAGAGGTTGAACCTCATGCTTCGCGGTCTGCGCAACGCTTCCTCCGGCCTGATCGGCAAGACGGTCATGGCCGTGGTGGTCGGCTTCCTGATCATCAGCTTCGCGATCTGGGGAATCGGCGACATTTTCCGCGGCGGGGGCCGAACGACCGTGGCGACCATCGGCAAGGCGGAAATCTCCTCCGAGCAGTTCCGACAGATCTTCAACGAACGCCTCCAGCAGGTCAGCCGGCAGACCGGCAAGCCGATCACGCCCGCGCAGGCGCAGATGTTCGGTTTCGACCAGCAGATCCTCGGTCAGATGATCGCCGAATCCGCGCTCGACCAGGAAGCCGCCCAGCTCAAGCTCGGCGTGTCCGATGCCGACATCAGCAAGCAGATCATGGCCGACCCCTCGTTCCGCGGCCTGAGCGGCGGGTTCGATCGCGGCCGCTTCGAGCAGATCATCCGGCAGGCGGGCTACACCGAGCCGCGCTACGTCGCCGAGCAGCGCAACAACATCCTGCGCCGCCAGCTCACGAGCGCCATCAGCAGCGACATCCGCGTTTCCGACACCGAGGCGCAGGCCTTCAACCGTTTCCAGAACGAGCAGCGCAGCGTGCAATACGTCACGCTGGCGCGCGCGGCGGCCGGCGAGATCTCGTCGCCCCCGCCCGACACGCTCGAGAAATACTTCGAGGAACGCAAGCTCGCATTCCGCGCGCCGGAGTACCGCAAGATCGCGGTGCTTACGCTTTCGAGCGAGGCGATCGCCAAGACCATCAACGTGTCGGACGAGGAAGCCAAAAAGGTCTACGAGGAGCGCAAGGAAGGCCGCTACTCGAGTCCGGAGAAGCGCGACCTGCAGCAGATCGTGTTCCCCACGGAAGACGAGGCCAAGGCGGCCGCGGCGAAAATCGCATCGGGCGCGAGTTTCGACCAGGTCGCCGCCGAGCGGAACCTCAAGCCGGGCGACATCACGCTCACCGGCGCGACCAAGACTTCCATCGTCGATCCGGCGGTTGCCGAAGCGGCGTTCTCGCTCAAGCCGGACGAGGTCAGCGCACCGATCAAGGGCCGTTTCGGCTATGCGCTCCTGAAGGTGACCAGGATCGAACCTGCGCGGGTCAGCCCCTACGAGGAAGTCGCCGCCGATATCAAGCAGGAGCTCGCGAGCGAGCAGGCGCGGGAGAAGGCCGGCAAGCTGCGCAACAACATCGAGGACGAACTCGCCGGCGGCTCACGGCTCGATGAAGTCGGCACCAAGCTCGGCATTCCGGTGCGCGTCATCGACGCGGTCGACCGCTCCGGGCGCGGCCCGGACGGCAAGCCGGTCACCGGCCTGCCGACCACCGACATCCTCAGCGGCGCATTCTCCTCCGATGTCGGCATTGAAAATGACGCGGTGCAGATTCCGGACGGCTTCGTCTATTACGACGTGCTGGGCATTACCGCGCCGCGCGACCGCACGCTCGAAGAAGTCCGCGGCCTCGTCGAAACGCGCTGGCGCGAAGACGAGATCACCGAGCGGCTCAAGAAGAAGTCGGAGGAAATGGCGGTAAAGCTCAAGGACGGAACGCCCTTCGAGCAGCTCGCCGCCGAGAACGGACTGAAAGTCGAGACCGCTTCGGGTCTCAAGCGCAACTCGACCGATCCGCTTCCCGCCGCCGCCGTCGATGAAATATTCAAGACCGCGAAGGATCAGGCCGGCGCGTCCGAGGGCAAGGACGCCATCGAGCGGATCGTTTTCCGTGTCACCGATGTATCGACGCCTGCGTTCGATCCTTCTTCGGCCGACGCCAAGACGATCGTCGATACGCTGCGCAACGCGATCTCCGATGAATTGCTCGGCCAGTACATCACCCAGATCGAGAACCGTCTCGGCATGACGGTGAACCGGGCCGCGCTCAATCAGGCGATCACCGGCGGCGGCAGCGCCGGATACTAAGGGCGGCCAATGCAGATCGAGCCCGACGCCGGCGCGTTCGCCAGAACCTATTCCAGCGGCACGGCCCAGGTGGTCTGGACGAGCCTCGTCGCCGACCTGGAGACGCCGGTCTCGGCGTTCCTGAAGACGGCCGCCGGCAAGCCGATGAGCTTCCTCCTGGAATCCGTCGAGGGCGGCGAAGTGCGTGGCCGCTATTCGATCATCGGGCTCGATCCCGACGTGGTGTGGCGCACGCGGGGCACAATCGCCGAGATCGATCGCGCGCCCAAATCCGGCAAGGGTTTTTCGCCCTGCAGCGAGCCGCCGCTGCAGGCGCTGCGCAACCTGATCGCCGCGAGCCGCATCGATCTGCCGGAAGCGCTGCCGCCGATGGCGGCCGGCGTATTCGGCTATCTCGGCTACGACATGGTGCGATTGATGGAGGACCTGCCGCCGCCCAATCCCGATCCGATCGGGATTCCGGACGCCATCCTGGTCCGCCCCACGATCGTCATCGTGTTCGACACGGTGAAGGACACGATCACGGTGGTCACGCCGGTATGGCCCTCGAGTTCCGTCAGCGCCGAAGCCGCGCTGGCGCGTGCCGTCGAGCGCCTTACCACCGTCGTGGACGCGCTTGACCGGCCGCTCGCCAAGGAACCGGCGGCACCGGCCGATGGGCCGCCCGCCGTCGCTCCCGTCTCCAACACCACGCCGGAGGAGTTCCGGCAGATGGTGCTCAAGGGCAAGGACTACATCGCCGCCGGCGACGTGTTCCAGGTCGTGCTCGCGCAGCGCTTCGAGATGCCGTTCACGCTGCCGCCGTTCGCGCTCTATCGCGCCTTGCGCCGCGTCAATCCCGCCCCGTTCCTGTTCTTTCTCGATTACGGCGACTTCGCCGTCGCCGGATCGAGCCCGGAAATCCTGGTCCGCACGCGCGGCGACACCGTCACCATCCGCCCGCTCGCGGGCACGCGGGCGCGGGGCGCCACGCCGCACGAGGACAAGGCGCTGGAAGACGAACTGCTTGCCGACCCAAAGGAGCGCGCCGAGCACCTGATGCTGCTCGATCTCGGCCGCAACGACGTCGGCCGCGTGGCGCAGATCGGCACGGTGAAAGTCACCGACCAGTTCTTCATCGAGCGCTTCAGCCAGGTGATGCACATCGTCTCCAATGTCGAAGGCAGGCTCGACCGGAAATACGACGCCCTCGATGCCCTTGCCGCCGGCTTCCCGGCCGGCACCACCTCCGGCGCGCCCAAGGTGCGGGCGATGGAAATCATCGACGAGCTGGAAAAGGAGAAGCGCGGCCTCTATGCCGGCTGCGTCGGCTACTTCTCGGCGGGCGGCGAGATGGATAGCTGCATCGTGCTGCGCACGGCGCTGGTCAAGGACGGCAAGATGTATGTGCAGGCGGGCGCCGGCATCGTCGCCGATTCCGACCCGGCCGCCGAGCAGCAGGAGTGCATCAACAAGGCCAAGGCGCTGGTGCGCGCCGCCGAGGAAGCCAGAAGGTTCGCGTCGGCTGCCGGGCGCGGTCAATAGATCGAAGCAAGCGAAAGATTGGCGCGGCCCCGCTGGCCGTGCGAAGATAGTTCCATGATCCTGCTGATCGACAACTACGACAGTTTCACGTTCAACCTCGTCCACTATCTCGGCGGCCTCGGGGCGGATGTCGTTGTGCGCCGGAACGACAAAATTACCGTCGACGAGGCGATGGCGCAGGAGCCGGAAGCCATCGTGCTTTCGCCGGGACCGTGCACGCCCAACGAAGCCGGCATCTGCCTCGACCTGATCGGGCGGGCCTCCGCCGTCATTCCGATGCTCGGCGTATGCCTCGGCCATCAGGCGATGGGCCAGGCGTTCGGCGGCAAGGTCGTGCGTGCGCCGGAGCCGATCCACGGCAAGCTGTCCGAGATCGCCCACCGGGGCGAAAGCGTGTTCCGCGGCATCAACGGACCGTTCAAGGCGACGCGCTACCACTCGCTGGTGGTGGACCGCGCCACCCTCCCCGATACGATGACCATCACCGCCGAGACCGACGGCCTCGTCATGGGTCTTGCGCATCGGACCCATCCGTCGCACGGCGTGCAGTTCCATCCGGAGAGCATCGCATCCGAGCACGGCCACCTGATGCTGAAGAACTTTCTCGACATCGCCGCGCAGTGGAATGCCGCGCGCGGCCGAACCGTCGCGCGCAAAGCGCCGGCGCACGCCTAGGGCTGGGGATATTCGATGATCGAACTCAAGGCACTCATTGCGCAGGTCGCTACCGGCGCGCAGCTCACGCGCCAGCAGGCGTCCGACGCTTTCGACAGCATGATGTCGGGCGAGGCCACGCCCTCCCAGATGGGCGGCCTCCTCATGGCCCTGCGCGTGCGCGGGGAAACCGTCGATGAAATCACCGGCGCGGTGGCCGCCATGCGCTCCAAGATGCTGACCGTCAGCGCGCCGCCGGAGGCGGTCGATGTCGTCGGTACCGGCGGCGACGCTTCCGGCTCCTACAACGTCTCGACCTGCGCGGCTTTCATCGTCGCAGGCGCCGGCGTGCCGGTCGCCAAGCACGGCAACCGGGCGCTCTCCTCGCGCGCCGGTGCGGCGGATGTGCTCGGCGCGCTCGGCGTGAAGATCGACCTGCCTCCCGAGGGCATCTCCCGATGCATCGAGGAGGCCGGCATCGGCTTCATGTTCGCGCCGGCCCATCACCCGGCCATGAAGCACGTCGGCCCGACGCGCGTCGAACTCGGCACGCGGACGATCTTCAACCTGCTCGGGCCGCTGTCGAATCCCGCCGGAGTGCGCCGGCAGATGGTGGGCGTGTTCTCCCGCCAATGGGTCGAGCCGCTGGCGCAGGTGCTCAAGAATCTCGGCGCCGAGCGCGCCTATGTCGTGCACGGCTCTGACGGTCTCGACGAGATCACCACGTCAGGACCGACCTACGTGGCGGCGCTCGAGGACGGCGGCATTCGCTCGTTCGAGATCGCGCCGGAAGATGTCGGCCTCGCGCGCGTCACGCCGGACAAGCTGCGCGGCGGCGATGCCGAGCACAATGCGGCGGCGCTGCGTGGCGTGCTTAAAGGAGATAAAGTGCCGTTCCGGGACATCGCCGTATTCAACGCGGCGGCGGCGCTGGTCGTGGCCGGGACGGCGAAGGACCTGAAAGAAGGCGTGGCGCAGGCTCAGAAATCGCTCGATTCCGGCGCCGCGGCGGCCCGTCTCGACAAGCTCGTGGCAGTCTCGAACGCATGACCGACATCCTTGCCAGGATCGAACGCTACAAGCGGGAGGAGATCGCCGCGGCGAAGCAGGCACGGCCGCTTTCCGAACTGGAAGCTGCGGCCAAGGCGGCTGCGGCGCCGCGCGGTTTCGCAAATGCGATCGCCGCGAAGATCGCCAAAGGCGACTATGCGCTGATCGCCGAAATCAAGAAGGCGAGCCCGTCGAAGGGATTGATCCGCGCGGATTTCGATCCGCCTGCACTGGCTCGT
>Ga0182735_1002585_pt1 | contig 10818 bp, 8 predicted proteins | sample eDN5th30CKraftMG_FD_128524 | JGI IMG/M metagenome (GOLD analysis project Ga0182735, IMG submission 128524) | Enriched Miracle-Growth compost microbial communities from Emeryville, California, USA - eDNA 5th pass 30_C Kraft MG (version 2) (version 2) ... | reverse complement strand
TCGCCGCGCCGACCGCGGAGGAGGCCGAGGAGCGCGCGCTGCCGCAGCTGCGGACCATGGTGCGCCTGCGCACGAACCGCCCGCTCGCGCCGCAGGAGTCCGTCGAGCGCGCCCTCGCCGCGGAGCGCGGGGACGATCCGCTGGCCGGTACGGTCATGGACGGCATGCGCGAGGGATGGTTCGTCGGCACGGGTCCGGACGTGGCGGCGGGCCTGTCCGCGCTCGCCGCGCGCCACGACCTCGACGAGGTCATGATCGCGCCCATCGCGGGCTCGTACGAGCACGAGCCGCTGGACGCCTCCCCCGGCCGCGTGCAGACGCTGGAGCTGGTCTCCGCCGCCCTCGCTCGCTGACCCGCGGCACCGGATCAGGCGATTCGGCCGGCTCAGGAGGATCCCTGCCGGATCCGGCCTGACTCGGCCGAATCACCTGACGCGGCCGTGCCCTGACGCGGGGGTCAGGAGTCGGGCTCGCCGCTCAGCAGGCCCCGGAGCCAGTCGCGGGCCTCGACGAAGACCTCGTCGGAATAGCGGTCGGAATAGCGCACGATGGCGCGGTCGGCGCGCGGGTACGAGCCGAGGAAGATGACCTTGGGGCTGAAGCGGCGCAGGCCCAGGAGGGCGTCGGCCATGCGCTCGTCGGCGATGTGGCCGTCGGCGTCGATGACGAAGCGGTACCGGCCCAGGGCGTCGCCGATGGGACGGGAGGCCAGCAGGCTCAGGTTGATGCCGCGCGTCGCGAACTGCTCCAGCATCTCCATGAGCGCGCCGGGATACTCCTCCGGCAGCTCGACGATCAGGGAGGTCTTGTCGGCCCCGGTCGGCGGGGGCGGCGGGACGGTCCGGCCCACGAGCACGAAGCGGGTGACGGCGCTGGCGTTGTCGCCGATGCTCTCGGCCAGCAGCTCCAGGCGGTGGTGCTCGAGGATCGTGGGCGGCGCGATCGCGGCATCCGCATCGCTCGTGCCGTCGAGCAGGCCGAGCGCGCTCGCGACGTTGCTCGCGGCCGGCAGGTGCGCGTGCTCGGGGAGATGCTCGCCGAGCCAGCGCAGGCACTGCGCGTACGCGACCGGGTGCGCGGCGACGAGCGAGACGTCCGCCAGGCGGGTGCCCGGGCGGGCGACGAGCACGAAGTCCACCGGCACGAGGTACTCGCCGACGATCCGGAGGCCGGGCATCGTCGCGAGGGCGTCCTGCGCGGTGGACACGCCGCCGTCGATCGAGTTCTCGATCGCGATCATCGCCGCGTCGGATCGGCCCGAGACGACGTCGCCGAGCGCCTCGCCCACGTTGTGCACGGGACGCCACACGTGGCCGCGGGCCTCGGGCACCTGCGCGAGCGCAGCCTCCGTGAACGTCCCCGCCGGCCCCAGATAGGAGTAGGTGCGCCGGGCGGGCGCGGCAGCGCCGAGGTCGTCGTTCACGGCGAAAAGCCTAGACCGCTCCCGGCCCTTCCCGCCCTCCGGTCCCGGAGCGCGGACCATTCACGCGCGGTGCGCCGCACCGGCCTCCCGGCGCTGGATCGGCATCGGCTCCGCGGTCACCGTCCGCGCCGCGCTCGCCGCCGCGACGCGAGGGCGATCAGGCCGCCGCCGAGGACGAGCACGCCGAAGCTCGCGGCGACGCCGACGAGCGGGGTCTCGCCGCCCGTCGCGGCGAGGACGGCCGTGCTCACGAGGACTGTGCCCATCGACGTCCCTCCCCCGGTCACGCTACGGGGAAGGAGATGCCGACACCCCCGCCCCACGACCACGGAAAAGGGTGGTTTCCTCGTCGGCGACGACCGTCGCGACCGCCTGCCGACCCGGCGGCAGCATCCGGCCCACGACGCGGGCACGGGCGCCCTCGACCAGCGGCGCCATCCATCGCGCGATCTCGTCCACGAGGTCGTCGGGCGCGGTCCCGTCGCCGTCGTCGAGCAGCACGACGTCCACGCCGCGCTCGCGCGCCGCGCGCACGGCGCCCGTGAGCGGCTCGCGCACCAGCACCCCGGCGCGGTACTCGTCGCGCAGCTGCCCCTCGACCGTCAGGCACGCGCGGCGGTCGTCGTCGGTCAGTGGCCGCGCGTCCGCGATGCGGTCGAGGAGCGGCACGACGAGCGCGCCCAGCGCGGCGCCGCGCACCGCGAGCTCCGCGCGGGCCGCCGCGTCCCACGCCCGACGGCTCGTCTCGTCCACCGTGCGGCGGTGCAGGGCGAGGATGCGATGCCGCATCCGGTCGACCGCCAGCACGAGCAGCGTCGACATCGCGGCCATCACGAGCGGGCGCGTCACGACGTGCGCGATCGTGTCGAGAGGGGTCGCGCGCGTCGCCGCGATCGCGATCACGACCCCCACCAGCACGACCTGCCCGCAGCCCGCGAGGAAGGGGCGGCCCGCGAGCGCGAGGGCCACGAGCACGAACGCCGCCGTCGGGACGAACCAGAGCGTGCCGAACGTGAACGGGACGACCGCCGTCCCGGCGGCGACGACCGCGACCGTGAGCGCCACGACGACGACGCCGCGCGGGGTCGTGGGCCGCGGCGTCGAGCGGCGGAGCACCTCGCCGACCAGCAGGAGCCCCGCGAGGAGGAGCGGAGGGACCCACGGCGCCGGCCCCTCGAGCGCCGCGCCGACGGCCGCGACCCCCTGGCCGACGACGAAGACCACGACGATCGCGGCGATCGCCCCGCGCAGCGAGTCGCGCCCGGCGGGCGCCGAGGGCGCGGCGGGCGGCGTCCACCGCAGGGAGACGCGCGCGCCGCCGCCCGGCGACGAGCGCACGTCCGCCTCTCCCCCCGGCACGTCGCGCATGCGGCGCACGATGCTCGTCGCGATGCCGAGGCGGTCGGGCGGCACGGCGGCGAGGTCGAACCCGTGCCCGTCGTCCCGCACGTCCACCGCCACGCGATCGTCCCGCGCCGTGAGCACCACCTCGCGGCGGGCGCCCTCGCCGGCGTGCCGCACGCTGTTGTCCAGCGCCTGCCGCGCGGCCGCGACGATCGCCTCCTCCACGGCGGGCGGGGGCTCCGCGTCCCCCGCCGCGTCGGCGCGGAAGGACGCCCCCGCGTCCCGCGCGGCGCGGGCCAGCGCGACGCGGAGCGGGCTCGCCGGGGTCGCGGGCTCGCGCGCGACGTCCGTCACCATCCGCGACGCGTGCGCCGCCTGCCGGGCGAGCGCGTCGCGCGGCACCGGCAGGCCCGATCCCGCGAGCGTCAGCGTCGCGAGCACCTCGTCGTGCACGAGCGCCGCCGCGCGCGTGCGCGCCGCGAGCCGGCCGCGCTCGGCCGACGCGAGGACGGACGCCGCCGAGGCGTCCGCCCGGGCCGCGTCGAGACGACGGCTGACGGCCAGCAGGTGCGCGCCGATCGCGCAGATGATGACGGCGGACAGGACGCTCTGCGTGTCGTTGACGATCCCGTCCAGGTCGAGCCCGCCGATCACGACGCGGTAGAGGAGGGACGCGCACGCGCCGAGGACGATGACGGCCACCGCCAGCCGGAGCCCGTCGGCGAGCAGGGCCGCGCCCACGACGACGCCGATGACGGACAGCATCCACGGCACGCGTCCGACCGCCGCCGCGGCGGGCAGCGCCGCGGGGAGGAACGCGCCGATGAACGCGACGTATCCGGCGACGCCGAGCGCGGAGCCGATCCGCAGCCCCCGCGGCCCGAGCCACGGCGCCAGGAGTCCCGTGCCGACGAGGATCGCGACCGCCCCGACGACGATGCAGAAGTACCACGGCGGGAGCGCGCGATCCCCGTCGCGCCCGACGATGCCGGGCGTCAGGATCGCGAGCAGGAGCGTCAGGACGCCGACGCCCAGCGCCACGACCCGGCGGGCGGACAGCTCCGCGGACGGCTCGGCCCGGCGCTCAGCCACGGCCGGGTCCCGGGAGGTACCCGTCCTCGACCCCCCGCCGGTAGAGGTCGATCTTCGTCGCCGCCGGCCGGCCGATCTGCTGGTAGATGTGCCGGATGCGGCGCAGGTGGTCGTCGATCGTGTTCTCGCTGACGAACAGGGCCGCCGCGACCTGCTTGACGCCCATCCCCGACGCGTACAGCGACAGCACCTCGCGCTCGCGGTCGGTCAGCGGCGCCGCCGCGAGGAGCGGGTCGGCGTCCAGCGCCGACGCCCACTCGGTGCTGAGGGCCAGGTCGCCGCGGGCGACGGCGAGCAGCGCCTCGCGCAGGGCCTCCGGCGGCGCCGACTTGCGCACGATCCCGCGCGCCGCCGTCCGCGACGCGGCGCGCACGAGATACGGGTCCTCGGCCGAGGTGAGCACGAGCACGTGCGCGCCCCACTCCGACACCGCCGCGACGTTCTGCTCCGGCGTCGTCCCGTCGCGGAGATTGAGGTCGAGCACCACGACGTCGGCGTCGGGGGGCCGCGCCACGAGCGCCGCGACCGTCGGCTCGTAGCGCGCGAACACCAGCCCCGGCTCGCCCGCGACGATCCCCCGCACGGCGAGCGCGACGAGCTCGTGATCGTCGACGAGCGCGATCCGCACGAGCCCGGGCATGCCCATGACCCCGAGTATGGCAGCCCGGCGCGCGCCGCCCCTGCGCCGCGCACGGTTCACCGCCGGGCCCGCCGCGGTTCACCGGGGAGGGTGACCGGGGGCGGCGGGGCACGGCAGACTGGACGCATGAACCCGCGTGCCGGACAACCCGCCGAAGCATCCGACCTCATCGACGTCGACGCCGTCATCGCCGCCTACTACGACGACAAGCCGGATGCGGCGGATCCCGCCCAGCGCGTCGCCTTCGGCACGAGCGGCCACCGCGGCACGTCGCTGGCGACGAGCTTCAACGAGGACCACATCCTCGCCATCACGCAGGCGATCGTCGACTACCGCACGGCGCACGGCATCGCCGGGCCCCTCTTCATCGGTCGCGACACGCACGCGCTCTCGCTCCCCGCCGAGCGCAGCGCCATCGAGGTGCTCGTCGCCAACGGCGTCGACGTCCGCGTCGACTCCCGCGACTCGTGGGTGCCCACCCCCGCCGTGAGCCACGCGATCCTCACCCACAACAAGGGCCGCGCCGAGCACGACGCCGGTCGCGCCGACGGCATCGTCGTCACACCCTCGCACAACCCGCCGTCCAACGGAGGATTCAAGTACGACCCGCCGAGCGGCGGCCCGGCCGAGGTCGACGCCACCACGTGGATCGCCGACCGCGCGAACCTCCTCATCGCGGACGGCATGCAGGGCGTCCGGCGCACGCGCTTCGCCGACCTCGACGCCGACGCGCTCGGCCAGTACGACTTCCGCGACGCCTACGTCCGCGACCTCGGCACGATCATCGACTTCGACGCCATCCGCGCGGCCGGCGTCCGGATCGGCGCCGACCCGCTCGGCGGCGCGTCCGTCGAGTACTGGCCGCTCATCGCCGAGGTCTACGGGATCGACCTCACGGTCGTGAACCCTGACGTCGACCCGACGTGGCGCTTCATGACGGTCGACTGGGACGGGCAGATCCGCACCGACCCGTCGTCGCCCTCCGCCATGGCGGGCCTCGTGGCGCACAAGGACGAGTACGACATCGTCACCGCCAACGACGCCGACGCCGACCGCCACGGCATCGTCACGCCCGACGCGGGGCTCATGAACCCCAACCACTACCTCTCCGCCGCGATCGACTACCTCTTCTCGCACCGCGACGGCTGGTCCCCGAACGCGGCGGTGGGGAAGACCGTCGTGTCGTCGTCGATGATCGACCGCGTGACGGAGTCGCTCGGACGGAGGCTCCTCGAGGTGCCCGTCGGGTTCAAGTGGTTCGTGCCCGGGCTGCTGGACGGCTCGGTCGCCTTCGGCGGCGAGGAGTCCGCCGGCGCGTCGTTCCTCCGCCGCGACGGCGGCGTGTGGTCCACCGACAAGGACGGGCTCATCATGGCGCTGCTGGCGGCCGAGATCCTCGCCGTCACGGGCAGGACCCCGTCGCAGCGGTACGCGGAGCTCGAGGCCGAGCACGGCGTCTCGCACTACGAGCGCGTGGACGCGCCCGCGACGCCGGAGGAGAAGGCCGCGCTCTCGCGCCTGTCCCCGGACGCCGTGACCGCGACCGATCTCGGCGGCGAGCCGATCACGGCCAGGATCACCGAGGCCCCCGGCAACCACGCCGCCATCGGCGGGCTCAAGGTGCAGACCGCGCACGCCTGGTTCGCGGCCCGCCCCTCGGGCACGGAGCAGGTGTACAAGCTCTACGCCGAGTCCTTCGTGAGCGCGGAGAACCTGAAGCAGGTCCAGGAGGAGGCCCGCTCCGTCGTGTCCTCGGCTCTGAAGGGCGCCTGACCCCACGGGCGAAGCCCGACGGCCGCCCGCATGACTCCTCCGGCCCACCGCCCGCTCCGCTCCACCCGGCCCGGCCCGCGCGCCACGCCGCGCCGCGCCATCCACTGGATCGTGGTTCGCGCCGGCGCGGCACGCGGGGGGGGATCGCGGCTCGCGGGCGGAGCGCTCAGCGGTCGAGGGCGCGGGCGAGACGCGAGCCCGCCTCGCGGAGCCAGCGGGCGGGCTCGGCCAGCGCGGCGGCGCTCGAGCCGGCCAGGGCGGTGAGCGACGCGGCCGCGGCGAAGCCGGACGTGTCGGCGTCCGGGGCGACGCGGCCCGCGACCAGCGCGGGGCGGGCGCCGGCCTCGGCGGCGAGCCGGGCCACGATCGCGGGCACCTTCCCTGCGGCGGACTGGCCGTCGTAGGAGCCCTCGCCCGTCACGACGACCGAGCCGGCGTCGAGGGCGTCCGCGAGCCCGACCAGCCGGGCGACCTCGTCCGCGCCGGGCACGAGCGCGGCACCCCAGGCGAGGAGCGCGAGGCCCGTGCCGCCGGCGGCGCCGGCGCCGGGCTCCGACGGATCCGCCGGGAGCACGGCCGCGGCGCGCACGAGCGCGGCGTCGGCCCTCGCGATCTCGTCCGGCCCCAGGCCCTTCTGCGGCCCGAACACGGCCGCGGCGCCGGCGGGGCCCGTGAGGGGGCTCGTCACGTCGGTCAGCACGAGCGCCCCCTTCTCGGGCAGGGGGCGCAGGCGCCCGAGGTCGGCCGAGGACACGGTCTCGAGACCGCGCAGCCCGTCCGGGATCGGCGCCCCGGCGGCATCGGCGAAGAGCGCGCCGAGCTCGGACAGCATCCCGAGCCCGGCGTCGGTGGACGCGCTCGACCCGATCCCGAGCACGAGCCGCGACACGCCGTGGTCGAGGGCCGCGGCGATCGCCATGCCGAAGCCCCGCGTATGCGCGTCCCACGGGCGCAGCCGGCCCTCCAGCGCCTCGATGCCGGAGGTCGAGGCCAGCTCCACGACTCCGGTGCCGCGCGGCGCGTCGGGCGTCGCGGGGAGGAGGAGCCAGGCGGCGTCCCGCACGAGGCCGTCCGCCCCGGGCACGCGCACCGGCATCCGCCGCGCGCCCGGGACGGCGACCTCGAACGCGGCGAGGGTGCCCTCGCCGCCGTCGGCCATGGGCCGCAGCACGGGCTCGGCCCCGGGGCGGGCGTCGCGCCAGCCGTCGGCGATCGCGGCCGCGGCGTCCGCCGCCCCGATCGAGCCCTTGAAGCTGTCGGGGGCGATCACGATCCGAGGACTGACGGCGGCCATCCCCGCAGGATATCGGGCGCCGCGGAGGGCTCCGTCCGCTTCGGCCTCATCCGCTCGGTGCCCGCGCGACCGCCGCCCGCAGCGCGCCGGCTCTACGTTCCGGAGACCGTCACCCGGACAGGGCAGAATGACGTGGTGGTCCTCGAACTCGAGCAGATCACGCGGGCCCGCGCCCGGTTCGCGCCGCGGGCGCTGCTCGGCCACCGTGAGGAGTGACATGACCTGGCTCGTTACCGGAGGCGCCGGCTACATCGGCGCGCACGTCGTCCGGGCGCTGCGGGCGGCGGGGATCCCGCCCGTCGTGCTGGACGACCTGTCGAGCGGCCGCGAGGGGTTCGTGCCGGAGGGCGTGCCGCTCGTGCGCGGTTCCGTCCTCGACGCGGCGCTCGTGGAGCGCACCCTGCGCGAGCACGAGGCGGCCGGCGTGATCCACGTCGCCGGGTACAAGTACGCGGGCGTCTCCGTGAGGCGCCCCCTCCACACGTACGCGCAGAACGTCGAGGGCACGCGCGTCGTGCTCGAGGCGATGGCGGCGACGGGGGTGGCGAACCTCGTGTTCTCGTCCAGCGCCGCCGTCTACGGCACCCCCGACGTGCCGCTCGTGACGGAGGACCTGCCCAAGCGCCCCGCCTCCCCCTACGGCGAGTCGAAGCTCGTCGGCGAGTGGCTGATCCGCGACCAGGCCGTCGCGACGGCGGAGTCGGGGCATCCCCTCCGTCACACCTCGCTGCGGTACTTCAACGTCGTCGGCTCCGGCGACGTCTCGGTCCACGACACGAGCCCGCACAACCTCTTCCCGCTCGTGTTCGAGGCGCTCATCGAGGGCCGGACGCCGCGGATCAACGGCGACGACTACGACACCCCCGACGGCACGAACGTGCGCGACTACGTGCACGTGGCGGACGTCGCGGCCGCGCACGTCGCCGCGGCGCGCCTGCTCGCGTCCGGCGCGCCGATCGAGCCCGCGTACAACCTCGGGTCGCAGAACGGCCTGTCGGTGCGCGAGATCATGGACGCCATGGCCCGCGTCACGGGCATCGCCTTCACGCCCGAGGTCGGTCCCCGGCGCCCCGGCGACCCCGACCGCATCGTCGCCACGGGCGAGCTCGCGGCGCGCGACCTCGACTGGCGCATGCGTCACACGGTGGACGAGATGGTGCGCACCGGCTGGGAGGCCCGTCGCGCGGCACTCTGAGCATCGAGGCCGCGCACAGTCCCCCTGGCGCCGAACCGTCGCAGAGCGGGCGATATTGCCCGATCCTCGACGGCTCACGAGAAGTGCCGCCGCCCGAGGCGTCGCAGAACGGGGCCATGTGCCCCGTCCGTGACGGCTCGGCGAGAGGGGCAGGCGCGGAAGGGCGCGACAGGCGCTCAGGCGCGCTCGAAGGGACGCCTCGGCGGGGGGAGCGCCGAGACGTCCCGCGGGGGCGCCTGGGTCGTGCTCGCGCGGACGGCGAGGATGGCGGGGACCACGATCCGCGCCGGCATCGGGACGGAGCGCTCGATGGCGTCGGCGATCACGGCGACGGCGCGCTCGCCCAGGACGTCGAAGTACTGGCGGACGGTCGTGAGCGGGGGCTGGTAGTCGGCGGCGTCCTCGACGTCGTCGAAGCCGATGACGCTCACGTCTTCGGGGACGCGGCGGCCCGCCTCCGTGATCGCGCGGAGCACGCCCAGGGCCATCTGGTCGTTCGCGCAGAAGACGGCGGTCGTCTCGCGGTCGTGGGCGAACGCGGCGGCGGCGGAGTGACCCGATGCCGCGGTCCACGCGCCGCGGACGAGCGGGGGCTCCGGGGCGCCCGCCTCGCGCAGGGCGGCGCGCCAGCCGTCGACGCGGGCCTGGGCGGCGTACGACTCGGCGGGACCGCCCACGTGGTGGACCGTGCGGTGCCCCAGCTCGAGGAGGTACTCGGTCGCGGCACGGGCGCCGCCGAAGTGGTCGGTCTCCAGGGCGGTGATCCCGGGGGAGGGCGCCGTGTCGACGCCGACGAGGCGCAGGCCCGTGGGCGGGACGACGTCCTCGAGGGCGCGGGACGCCTCGTTCAGCACCACGACGCCGTCGACGTCCTGGTCCTGAAGGCGCTCGAAGGCGCGGTGCACGCTCTCGCGGCCGATCGTCACGACCGTGAGGGCGTAGCCGCGGGCGGCGGCGGCCTCGGCGAGGCCCTCCAGCATCCGCGAGTTGCCGACCGTCGCGAGCGTCGACACGATGAGCCCGATCGTCTGCGAGCGACCCGTGCGCAGCGCGCGGGCGGCGCGGTGCGGGCGGTAGCCGAGCTCGGCCATGGCCGCCTCGACCCGTGCGCGGGTCGAGGGGTCGACGCGCGGGCTGCCGTTCGCGACGCGCGACACGGTCTGCCCCGACACGCCCGCGCGCGCGGCGACGTCGGCCATCGACACTCTTCGCGTCACGGTCACCCCCCGATCGTGTTGACGATATCATCGCTCAGCGACTACCGTGTTGACGTGAACATGGATCCGTGGCGCGTGAAAGAGCTCGGCGCGGGAGTGGTCCGCAGGGCCACGCGGCTCGCCGACGGGCGCGAGCTCCTCTACTATGACGACGCCGGCACGGCCCTGCCGCCGCAGCGCACGGTCGACGAGCGCGTGCTCGAACCACGACCCGACACGCCGACCATGCGCTACGACGTCCTGACGGACGAATGGGTCTCCATCGCCGCCGCACGGCAGAACCGCGCGTTCCTCCCCGTGCTCGACCCGCTCGCGCCGCAGTCCCCCGGCAACCCCTCCGAGATCCCGTCCGCGTACGACGTCGCGGTGTTCGAGAACCGCTCCCCCTCCTTCGGGCCGGCGCTCGCCGGCGACCCCCGCGACCGGGCCTCCGAGGGCGAGCACGGCCTCGGCCGATCCCGCGCCTCGGTCGGACGCTGCGAGGTCGTGTGCTTCAGCCCGGAGAGCACCGGCTCCTTCGGCACGCAGACCGTGACGCGGGCCCGGACCGTCATCGAGGCGTGGGCCGATCGCACGCGGGAGCTGTCCGCGCTGCCCGGCATCCGGCAGGTGTTCCCGTTCGAGAACCGCGGGGAGGCGATCGGCGTGACGCTGCAGCATCCGCACGGCCAGATCTACGGATACCCGTACGCCACGCCGCGCACCTCGCGGCTGCTGCCGCGGCTGGCGGAGGATCCGGCGCTGTTCGCGCGCATCCTCGATTTCGAGAGCGCCTCGGAGCGCGTCGTCCTGCACGGCGCGCACTGGACCGCGTACGTGCCGTTCGCCGCGCGCTGGCCG
>Ga0182735_1002580_pt1 | contig 10843 bp, 9 predicted proteins | sample eDN5th30CKraftMG_FD_128524 | JGI IMG/M metagenome (GOLD analysis project Ga0182735, IMG submission 128524) | Enriched Miracle-Growth compost microbial communities from Emeryville, California, USA - eDNA 5th pass 30_C Kraft MG (version 2) (version 2) ... | reverse complement strand
GCGCTGGAGACGTCGCTGCGTGCTTCGAGCGCGCAGATCGACGAACACGCACGGCTCGTGCGCGCAGAAAGCGAACGGCGGCGCGCGCGTGAGGCCGCGCAGCCGTTGGCGTTGCCGCGCGAGCGTTTCCTCGCGCTGCTCGAAGCGCTCGCCGACTCGCCTCTTCAACGCGGCGTCGCGCTTCAACGCGTGTCGCAGCGAACGAATGAGGTCGAGCTGGCGGCGCTCGCACCCGATTCGCAGGCAGCGTCGCAATGGCTCAAGCGGCTGGAGCGCCTGCGCGGCGTGCAGGCGGTGGAAGTGATCGAAATGAAACGGCGCGCGAACGGAATTCCGTCGACGCAGCCTGCCAGGCGCGCTGCATCGACGGCCTCCGACGAGCACGCCGCGCGATTCGAGTTCGTCGCGCTGGTGCGCTATGCGCCGGATCATTCGCGCGATGAAACGGCGTCGCGTCAGGCACGTCCGGTTTTGGCGGCAACGCAGGGGGAACGCCCATGAGCACGATTCCGATGAACATCGCCATGAAGACGCGCTCGCGCGGCGCGCTCTCCATCCTGCAACCGCTCGACGACTGGTCGAGGCGACGGACCGCGTGTGTCGCGCTCGCGTTGAGTGTCGTCGTGTTTGCGTTCGGCCTGCGCGCGTGGCGCATGTCGGACGCGAGCCGGCTCGATGAAAGCCGCGTCGCGTTGGCCGCGGCACAAGCGAAGGCGCAGGACGCGGCGCGCATTGCCGACGAACTGTCCGGCTTGCGAGCGCGCGCGTCGTCGGGGCGCCTCGATCCGGAGCACTGGAGCGCCGCCGACGCGTTGCGCGCGGTCGCGGATCTGGCCGCCCAGAGCGGCGTGCGCGTCGCGGACATCGAGCCTGTCGCCGTCAAAGGCGGGGCGCCGAAGCAGCGAGAGCCGTTTCCTGAGCGCGCGCTCAAGCTGCGCGCGGACGGCAGCTTCGCGGAGCTACGGCGCTTTCTCGATGCGCTCGCCGGCCTGCCGCGACTCGTCGTTCCCGAGAACGTGCAGATCAAGCGGCAGGCGAACGCGCTCGCCATAGAAGCGACATTGCGCATCTTCGAAACGTTGCCGGCGGTCGCGCCCGCCGCAGTGTCGCGCGCCAACGCGTTCGTCATCGATCCGTTCGGCAGCGCGGACGCCGCCGCGCAGGGAAGCGACATGCTGCTGGTGGGCACGTTCGTCGCACGGCGTCGCGCGATGGCGCTTTTGCAAAGCGGCCGCGACGTCGACAGCTTCGCGCCGGGGCAGAAAATCGGCGACGAACGGCTCGGGCGCGTCGTGCCGCGCGCAATCGAACTCGCCCGAGAAGACGGCATGTCGCGCAAGCTGACTTTCGCGGAGGATCGCACGTGAGCCGGTTCGCGAAGCTTTCAGGCAGATTCATCGGAATGGCGGCTGCGCTGTCGATGTCTGCGCACACGGCGTTTGCCGCCGATAGCGCCGATGCGATCGTCCCGCCGCTTCCGCCGCTGCCCGCATCGTTCGACGCGCAGGCTGTCGACCCGCCTATCGTCGCGACGTCCGAAGCGCAGCCCGCGAAGCCCGCGGCGGAGCAGGCGGAAACGGAGAAGACAGAAACGGCAGAGGCGCTGGAAGGCCCGCCCGTGCCTTTGCCGAAACTCGAGCGTCTGAGCGACGCATCGCAGAGCGACGACGACGGCAAGCCGATCACGCTCGATCTGAAAAACGCCGACTTGAGCGCCGCGCTGCACGCATTCGCGCGCTTCACCGGCCTGAACATCGTCGCGAGCGAAAAGGTGCGTGGACAAGTGTCGATGAATCTCGTCGCCGTGCCGTGGCGGCGCGCGTTCGACACGTTCCTCGAAGTCCACGGACTCGCGATGGAGCGGCACGGCAATGTCATTTGGGTCGCGCCGCTCGCGGAACTGGCGGCGCGCGAGAAGCTGCGCTTCGAGGCCCACGCGCGCGCCGCGGACCTCGAGCCGCTCGCGAGCCGTACGTTCGTGCTGCGTTATTCGCGCGCGGAAGAGCTGCGCAAGATGCTGTCCGGCTCGGGCAGCCAGCGCGTGCTGTCGAAGCGCGGTTCCGCCATCTCCGATGCGCGCACGAATCTGCTCTTCATCACCGATCTCGACGCTCGCGTGCGGCAGGTCGCCGAACTCGTCGCGCTGATCGACAAGCCGACGCCGCAGGTGATGATCGAGGCGAAGATCGTCGAGGGCGAGGCGGGACTGTCGCGCAATCTCGGCGTCAAGCTGGGCATCGCGGCGCAGAACGATCCGGCGACCGGGTTCGCGGGCGGCGCGGACGGTGTGGTATACGATTTGTCGGCGGGGCCGATCAACGGTTTCGACGCGGCGACGGCCGGGCTCACGTTGTTCGTCGCGCAGGCCACCCGGCTGCTCAACGTGCAACTGAGCGCGCTGGAGGCGCAAGGGCGCGGACAAATCGTTTCGCGGCCGCGCGTCGTGACGGCGGACCGCGTGAAGTCGATCGTCGAGCAGGGCATGGAAGTGCCGTATCAGGCGAAGGTCGGCAATGGCATGTCGGGCGTGCAGTTTCGGCGCGCAACGCTCAAACTGGAGGTTGAGCCGCAGATCACGCCGCATGGCCACGTCATTCTCGATCTCGACATCACGAAAGACAGTGTCGGCGAGCAGACGGCGAACGGGCCGGCAATCCATACCAAGCATATCCAGACGCGCGTGGAAGTGGAAAACGGCGGCACCGTGGCGATCGGCGGCATTTATTCCGATGACGAACACGAAGACACGACCGGCGTGCCGGGACTGTCGAAATTGCCGCTGATCGGCTGGCTGTTTCGCAACGACGCGCGGCGCAGCTCGAAGAGCGAGCTCGTCATTTTGATTACGCCGCATGTGATCGCGTCGAGCGGCTAGGCCCGTCACGAGGGCCGCGAAACTCGACAAAGCGGGCGGTTTGCCCTTAAGCTGCCGCACGAACAAATTGCATCGAACTAGAAGGAAACCGAGTTGCAGGAAGGGCACGCGAACGCGAACATTTTTTTCGTCGGACTCATGGGGGCGGGTAAAACCACCGTGGGACGTGCGGTTGCGCGCCGTCTGCAGCGCTCCTTCATCGATTCGGATCATGAGATCGAGGCGCGCACGGGCGCCCGCATCCCGGTGATCTGGGAACTCGAGGGCGAAGCGGGTTTCCGCCAGCGCGAGGCGAACGTCATCGACGAGCTGTCGCAGCGCGATGGCATCGTGCTCGCGACGGGCGGCGGCGCGGTGCTGCGCCCCGACAATCGCGAACATCTGAAGAATCGCGGCATCGTCATCTATCTGCGCGCCAATCCGCACGATCTCTGGCAGCGCACACGGCGCGACAAGAATCGCCCGCTGCTGCAGACCGAAGATCCGCGCGGCAAGCTCGAAGCGCTCTTTCAGGCGCGCGATCCGCTGTACCACGAATGCGCGCATTTCGTCGTGGAAACCGGACGGCCGACCGTGAACGCGCTCGTCAATATGGTCCTGATGCAACTGGAGGTCGCCGGCGTCGTCAAACCGGCCTGAAGATCACATGTCCGCCATGATTACCGTCAACGTCGAACTGGGCGAGCGCGCCTATCCCATTCATATCGGTGCAGGGCTGATCGGCCGCACCGAGCTCTTTGCTCCGCACATCAAGGGCGCGTCCGTGGCGATCGTCACGAACTCGACCGTCGATCCGCTCTACGGCGAGCAGTTGCGCGCGGCTCTCGCGCCGCTCGGCAAGAAAGTCACGACCGTCGTGCTTCCGGACGGCGAAGCGCACAAGAACTGGGAAACGCTCAACACGATCTTCGACGCGCTCTTGACCGAGCGCGCCGACCGCAAGACGACGCTGATCGCGCTAGGCGGCGGCGTCGTCGGCGACATGACGGGCTTCGCGGCCGCATCGTATATGCGCGGCGTGCCGTTCATCCAGGTGCCGACCACGCTGCTCTCGCAAGTGGATTCGTCGGTGGGCGGCAAGACGGGCATCAATCATCCGCTCGGCAAGAACATGATCGGCGCGTTCTATCAGCCGCAAGCGGTAATCGCGGACATCGGCGCGCTGCACACCTTGCCGGAGCGCGAGCTGGCGGCGGGCATCGCGGAAGTCATCAAGACGGCCGCCATCGCGGACGCCGAATTCTTCGACTGGATCGAAAGCAATATCGACGCGCTGAATCGCCGCGACGACGACGCCCTCGCGCACGCGGTGAAGCGTTCGTGCGAGATCAAGGCGTCGGTGGTGGCATCCGACGAGCGCGAAGGCGGGCAGCGCGCGATTCTCAATTTCGGCCATACGTTCGGTCATGCGATCGAAGCCGGTCTCGGCTACGGCGAATGGCTGCACGGCGAGGCGGTCGGTTGCGGCATGGTGATGGCGGCGGATTTGTCCGTGCGCCTCGGCAGGCTCGACGAAGCCGCGCGCCAGCGTCTCGTGCGCGTGATCGAAGCGGCGAAGCTGCCGGTCACGGCGCCGAAGCTCGGCGACGACCGCTACGTCGATCTGATGAAGGTCGACAAAAAGGCCGAAGCCGGTGAAATCAAATTCATTTTGCTGACCCGCTTCGGCGCGACCGAGATCACGAGCGCGCCCGATCAGGCCGTGCGCGCGACGCTCGCAGCCAGCGTCTGATCCGCGCGAGCAGCGGCCAGAACCATGACGATGCGGAGCAGCCGGTGAGCGAAGAAGAGCATCAAGTTTTGCCGGGCGCGCCGTCGACGCTCGCGCTCGAAGCGCATCTCGCGGCGTACGCCGCGCACGCGTCGCAATCGCGCGGACGGCGTTTCGCCGAAGCGCCCCCGGCGGCGCGCACCGAGTTCCAGCGAGATCGCGACCGCATCGTGCATTCGACCGCGTTTCGGCGGCTCGAATACAAGACCCAGGTCTTCGTCAATCACGAAGGCGACCTGTTTCGCACGCGCCTCACGCACAGCCTCGAAGTCGCGCAGATCGCGCGTTCCGTCGCGCGCAATCTGCGGCTGAACGAGGATCTCGTCGAAGCCATTTCGCTCGCGCACGATCTCGGCCACACGCCGTTCGGTCACGCCGGACAGGACGCGCTGCACGACTGCATGCGCGATCACGGCGGCTTCGAGCACAACCTGCAAAGCCTCGCGGTGGTCGATCAGCTCGAAGAGCACTACGGCGCGTTCAACGGCCTGAACCTGTGCTTCGAGACGCGCGAAGGCATTCTCAAGCATTGCTCGCGCGAGAACGCGCGCAAGCTCGGCGATCTCGGCGAGCGCTTTCTCACGGGCAAGCAGCCTTCCCTCGAAGCGCAGATCGCCAATGTCGCCGATGAAATCGCGTACAACAATCACGATGTCGACGACGGCCTGCGCTCCGGCCTCATCACGCTCGAGCAGCTTTCCGAAGTGAGCCTCTGGCACACGCATTTCGACGCGGCGCGCGCGGAGTATCCGGACATCGAAGGGCGCAGGCTCATTCACGAAACCATCCGCCGCATCATCAATACGCTGATCGTCGATCTGATCGAGGCGACGAGCCGCAATCTCCAACGCGTCGCGCCGCAATCGCTCGACGACGTGCGCAACGCGCCCACGCTCGTCGCGCACAGCGATGAAGTCGCGGCACAGGCGGCGCAACTCAAGCGTTTCCTGTTCAAGAACCTGTACCGGCACTATCGCGTGATGCGTATGGCCAACAAGGCGAAGCGCGTCGTGACGGGCCTTTTCGAAGCCTTCTCCGACGATCCGCGTCTCTTGCCGCCCGCGTATCAGGCGCGCGGACCGGTGACGGAGGAATCGGCGAACGACGCGGCTTCGTCGAGCCACGACAGTTCGCAGGCGCGGCTCATCGCGCATTACATCGCCGGAATGACGGACCGTTACGCATTGAAGGAATATCAACGACTGTTTGTCATCGATAACAATTAACTTATAACGTTTTATACGGAGACTCATCGATGGTCCGCAAGCCCCTGTTTCGCCTGGTCACGACCGCTGCCGCCTTGACGTTCGGCGTCAGCACCGCCGCGCACGCCGCGACGGAAATCCAGTTCTGGCACGCGATGGAAGCCGCGCTCGGCGAGCGCGTGAACGACATCGCCAACGATTTCAACAAGTCTCAGAGCGATTACAAGATCGTCCCGGTGTTCAAGGGCACGTATGACCAGGCGCTCGCAGCGGGCATCGCGGCGTATCGCAGCGGCAATGCGCCCGCGATCCTGCAAGTCTACGAAGTCGGCACCGCGACGATGATGCAGGCGAAAAAGGCCGTCATCCCGGTCTCCGACGTGTTCAAGCAGGCTGGCGTGCCGCTCGACGAAAAGGCGTTCGTGCCGACCATCGCCGGTTACTACAGCGACGCGAAGACCGGCCATCTCATCTCGATGCCGTTCAACAGCTCGACGCCCGTTCTCTACTACAACAAGGACGCGTTCAAGAAGGCCGGCCTCGATCCGAACCAGCCGCCGAAAACCTGGGCCGATGTCGAAGCCGACGCGAAGAAGCTGAAGGCCGCGGGCTATTCGTGCGGATATTCGTCGGGCTGGCAGAGCTGGATTCAGCTCGAGAACTACAGCGCGTGGCACGCCGCGCCGTTCGCGACGAAGAACAACGGCTTCGACGGCCTCGATGCGAAGCTCGAATTCAACAAGCCGCTGCAGGTCGCGCACATCCAGTTCCTGCAAAACATGGCGAAGGAAGGCACGTTCACGTATGTCGGCCGCAAGGACGAGCCGGTGTCGAAGTTCTATAGCGGCGATTGCGGGATCATCACGAATTCGTCGGGTTCGCGCGCGACCATCGCGAAATTCGCGAAGTTCGATTACGGCGTCGGCATGATGCCGTACGACGCGAATGTGAAGGGCGCGCCGCAGAACGCGATCATCGGCGGCGCGAGTCTGTGGGTTCTGGCGGGCAAGGATCCGGCCGTCTATAAGGGCGTCGCCAAGTTCCTCGCGTATCTCGCGACGCCGGAAGTGGCGGCGAAGTGGCATCAGGACACGGGCTATCTGCCGGTCACGCAGGCCGCGTACGAGCTCACGCAAAAGCAGGGCTTCTACGACAAGAATCCCGGCGCGGACATCGCGATCAAGCAGATGCTGAACAAGCCGCCGCTCGCGTACACGAAGGGCCTGCGCCTCGGCAACATGCCTCAGATCCGCACGATCGTCGACGAAGAGCTCGAGCAAGTTTGGGCCGAGAAGAAGACGCCGCAACAGGCGCTGGACGCGTCGGTGCAACGCGGCGACGAACTGCTGCGCCGCTTCGAGAAGGCGGGCAATTAAGGTCACGCGCCCGCGTGTAGAAGCGCGGGCGCTTCCGGGAAATCAAAGCATGGAAAAGCGCTCTCGTTTCGATACGAGCGTCTTGCCGTATCTGCTCGTCGCGCCACAACTCGCGATCACCGCGCTGTTCTTTCTCTGGCCCGCGGGCGAAGCCCTCTGGCAGGCCACGCAAAGCCAGGATGCGTTCGGCACGTCGAGCGAGTTCGTCGGCCTGCAGAACTTCAAACAACTGTTCGCCGATCCGCTCTACCTGTCGTCGTTCAACACGACGATGATCTTCTGCGCGCTCGTCACCGTGTCGGGCCTCGTGATCTCGCTTCTGCTCGCCGCGTGCGCCGATCGCGTGACGCGCGGCGCGAAGGCGTATCAGACGCTGCTCATCTGGCCGTATGCGGTCGCGCCCGCGATCGCCGCCGTGCTGTGGTCGTTCCTGTTCAATCCGAGCATCGGGCTCGTGACGTATGCGCTGGCGAAGCAGGGCGTCATCTGGAATCACGCGTTGAACGGCACGCAGGCCATGTTCCTCGTCGTGCTCGCGTCGGTGTGGAAGCAGGTCAGCTACAACTTCCTGTTCTTCTATGCGGGTCTTCAGGCGATCCCGAAATCGCTGATCGAAGCCGCCGCCATCGACGGGGCCGGTCCCGTGCGCCGCTTCTTCGGCATCGCGCTGCCGCTCCTGTCGCCGACGTCGTTCTTTCTGCTCGTCGTGAATCTCGTCTACGCGTTCTTCGATACGTTCCCCGTCATCGACGCCGCGACCGGCGGCGGTCCCGCGCAATCGACCAAGACGCTCATCTACAAGATCTTCGCGGAAGGCTTCCAGGGACTCGACATCGGCAGTTCGGGCGCGCAGTCGGTCGTGCTGATGGTGATCGTCGTCGTGCTCACCGTGGTCCAGTTCCGCTTCGTCGAACGCAGGGTGCAATACTCATGATCGAAAACCGTCGCGGCTTCGATATCTTCTGTCACGCGGTGCTGTTGCTCGGCGTCGCGCTGATCGTGTTTCCTGTGTACGTCGCGTTCTGCGCGGCCACGATGAATTCGAAGGAAGTGTTCAGCGTGCCGCTCTCGCTCGTGCCGAGCACGCATCTGTTCGAGAACATCGCGTATATCTGGGCGCACGGCAGCGGCAACGCGGCCGCTCCCTTCGGACGCATGCTGGCGAACAGTCTCGTGATGGCGCTGGTCATCTCCATCGGCAAGATCGCGGTGTCGATCGTGTCCGCCTATGCAATCGTCTTCTTCCGCTTTCCGCTGAAGAACCTCGCGTTCTGGCTCATCTTCATCACGCTGATGCTTCCCGTCGAAGTGCGTATCTTCCCGACGGTGCAAGTCGTTTCGTCGATGCATCTGTCGAACACGTATGCGGGATTGACGCTGCCGCTGATCGCCTCCGCAACGGCTACGTTCCTCTTCCGGCAGTTCTTCATGACGCTGCCCGACGAACTGATGGAAGCGGCGCGCATCGACGGCGCGGGGCCGCTGCGTTTCTTCTGGGACGTTGTGCTGCCGCTTTCGAAGACCAACATCGCGGCGCTTTTCGTCATCACGTTCATCTACGGCTGGAATCAATATCTCTGGCCGATTCTCATCACCAACGAAGTGTCGCTGCAGACGGCGGTGGTCGGCATCAAGAGCATGATCGCGTCCGGCGACACAGCGACCGAATGGCACTACGTGATGACCGCGACGCTGCTCGCGATGCTGCCGCCGCTCGCGGTCGTCCTGACGATGCAGCGCTGGTTCGTGCGCGGACTCGTCGATTCCGAGAAATAAAACATGGCTGCATTGAATCTAAAAAGCGTCAAGAAAACATACGACGGCTCGAACTACGTACTGCACGGCATCGACGCCGCGATCGAGGACGGCGAATTCGTCGTGATGGTCGGGCCGTCGGGCTGCGGGAAGTCGACCTTGCTGCGCATGGTCGCGGGGCTCGAAAGCGTGTCCGAAGGCGCGATCGAAATCGGCGGCAAGGTCGTGAACAAGCTGGAGCCGAAGGATCGCGACATCGCGATGGTTTTTCAGAACTACGCACTTTATCCGCACATGAGCGTCGCGCAGAATATGGCGTACGCGCTGAAGATCGGCGGCGCGGACAAGAAGACCATCGAGTCGCGCGTCGCTAATGCCGCGCGTATCCTCGAACTCGAACATCTGCTCGAACGCAAGCCGCGCGAATTGTCGGGTGGTCAGCGGCAGCGCGTTGCAATGGGCCGCGCGATTGTCCGTGAGCCGGCGGTGTTCTTGTTCGACGAACCGTTGTCGAATCTGGACGCCAAGCTGCGCGTGCAGATGCGCCTCGAAATTCAGCGGCTGCACGCGCGTCTCGCGACCACGAGCCTTTACGTTACGCACGATCAGATCGAAGCCATGACGCTCGCGCAGCGCGTCATCGTGATGAACAAGGGTCACGCGGAGCAGATCGGCGCGCCGACCGAAGTGTACGAACGCCCGGCAACCGTATTCGTGGCGAGCTTCATCGGATCGCCGGCGATGAATCTGCTCGAAGGACGTCTGTCCGAAGACGGATCGACTTTCGAGATCGCGGGCGGCGGTCCGAAGCTGCCGGTCGCGGGCGCGAATGGCGTGACGAGCGCGATGCACGGGCGCGAGTGGATCGTGGGCATTCGTCCCGAGCACATGACGCCCGGCAACGAGAACGCGCCAAGCGCCACGCTCGATGTCGATTCGGCTGAACTGCTTGGCGCGGACAATCTCGCGCACGGCAAGTGGGGCAAGCACGACGTCGCAGCGCGCTTGCCGCATGAGCATCGCCCGCAGCGTGGCGAGCGGTTGAGCGTATCGTTGCCCGCGCGGCATCTGCATTTTTTCGATCCGGCAACGCGACTGCGCGCGAACTAAAGGAGGCGATGCGATGAGAACCTGGCCTTATCCCGCGATCGTCGCGCATCGCGGCGGCGGCAAACTCGCGCCGGAGAACACGCTCGAAGCAATCGACGTGGGCGCGCGCTTCGGCCACAAGATGATCGAGTTCGACGCGAAGCTTTCTGCTGACGACATCGTCTTCCTGCTGCACGACGACGCGGTCGATCGAACGTCGAACGGACGCGGCGCGGCAAAAGCGATGACCTACGCGCAGTTGCGCGCGCTCGATGCAGGCACCTGGTTCGGCGCCGAATTCGCAAACGCGCGTATGCCGACGCTCGCCCAAGTGCACGAGCGATGCGTGAAGCATGGGCTTGCGGTGAACATCGAGATCAAGCCGAGTCAGGGGCGCGACGTGGAAACAGGCGTGCTCGTCGCGCGTGAGGCGGCGCACTTGTGGGCAGACGCTGAAGTTGCGCCGCTGATGTCGTCGTTCTCATATGCGGCGCTGGAAGCCGCACGCGACGTCGCGCCGAATCTTCCGCGAGGGATGCTTTACGAGCGCGTTCCCGTGAACTGGCGCGCGCAAACTTCAGCGTTATCGTGTGTGTCGCTGCACGCGAACCATCGCACGCTCGATGAAGCGCTCGTCGCGCAGATCAAGGATGCCGGCTTGCGCATTCTCGCCTACACGGTGAACGATCCGGCGCGCGCGCGGTTGCTCGCGCAATGGGGCGTCGATGCGATCTGCACGGATCGCATCGACATTATTGGCGCGGATTTTCTG
>Ga0182735_1002578_pt1 | contig 10844 bp, 8 predicted proteins | sample eDN5th30CKraftMG_FD_128524 | JGI IMG/M metagenome (GOLD analysis project Ga0182735, IMG submission 128524) | Enriched Miracle-Growth compost microbial communities from Emeryville, California, USA - eDNA 5th pass 30_C Kraft MG (version 2) (version 2) ... | reverse complement strand
GTCGTGCCCGGCCGCCGGGCATCCCGGTGAGGGAGCATAGCGCATTCCCACGCGAGATGGCCGGCACATAGGCGAGCGAAGCGACGCCGTTCTCACGAACGGCTCTGCCCGGCCATGACGAACCGAGTTACAATGAGACAGCCGAGGAACCGCCGATGAAAATCGCCAAAATCGAAACCCTGAAGGCCGATGCCGGCTGGCGCGACTTCTCGTTTCTCAAGCTCACCACCGACGACGGCATCGTCGGCTGGTCGGAATACAACGAGGACTTCGGCGCGCCGAACGCGACGACGCAGCTCGTCAACAGCTTCGCCGACCTCGTCACCGGCATGGACCCGCGCGAGATCGGCAAGATCGTCGTCTCGCTGCGGGCCCTCACCCGCATGTCGATCGGCGGCGTCAACCACGAAGCCATCGCCGCGATCGAGAACGCCTGCCTCGACGTCAAGGCCAAGGCGCTCGGCGTGCCGGTCTATGAACTGTTCGGCGGCCCGTTCCGCGACCGCATCAACCTCTACTGGTCGCATTGCGGCTCGTTCCGGGTCTGGCGCAAGGATTTCTTCGAAGGCGTGCTCGGCATGGAGCCGATCCGCACGCTCGACGATGTCAAGAAGCTCGGCGCGGAGGTGAAGGCGAAGGGCTTCAAGTCGCTCAAGACCAATCCGCTGCAGCTCAAGCCGGACGACCCGCCGTTCAAGCCCGGCTTCCGCATGATGCCGGATTTCCTGAGCCGCCATCCCGAGCCGAAGGTCATCCGCAACATCTACGAGGTCGCGGAAGCTTTCCGCGACGGGACCGGACCGGACTTCGAGATCCGCATGGACCTCAACTTCAGCCAGCGTACCGAGGGCTTCATCCGCATCGCCAAGGCGCTGGAGCCGCTCAACCTCGCCTGGCTCGAATGCGACATCCACGATCCGGAGGCGCTCGCGCTGCTGCGCCGCTCGACCTCGACGCCGATCGCCTCGCTGGAGACGATCCACGGACTCAATGCGTTCAAGCCCTTCATGACGAACTATTCCTGCGACGTCGCCATCGTCGACGTGCAGTGGAACGGCATGTGGGAATCGGTCCGCGTCGCCGCGCTCGCCGACGCCTTCGAGGTCGATTGCGCGCCGCATAATTTCGCGGGCCATCTGTCGAGCTACATCAGCGCGCATTTCTGCGCGGCGATCCCGAACTACCGCATCATGGAATACGATGTGGACGAAGCCCCGTGGCGCAACGAGATCTTCACCCATCCGCCGGTGATCGAGAACGGCCAGTTCGTGCTGCCGACGCGGCCGGGCTGGGGCACCGACATCAATGAAGAAGCGGTGAAGGCGCATCCGCCGAAGAAGAAGCGGTAGGCAATATCCATCCTGTCGTTCGTCATGGCCCGGCCTGTTCCGGCCGTCTCGATCAGGAGAGCATACGGCCCGCCCAAGCGAGACCGCCGGACATCGGCGAGCGAAGCGAAGCCGTTCTTGCGAACGGCCTTGCCCGGCGATGACGCATGGAGCGTTGAGCTAACGGGCCATACTATTTCGGCGTATAGATCTTCTTCGCCAGATCCATCATCTGCTGGCGATCCTGGCGTTGAACCGCGCCGAGCAGCTTCGGCTCGACGAACGGCTTGGCGTCGGCGTTGGCGCGCTCGGTCATACCCTTCACGACCGTGGTCATCCAGGCATTGGCGTACTGGAGCTGCGAATCCTGCTCCAGGAAGTAATTGATGAACAGCCGCGCCGCGTTCGGGTGCGGCGCGTTCTTCAACTGCGCGAAATTGATCGGGACGTAGGGCACGCCTTCCTGCATCACCAGCGCCTTCACCGGCAGCGCCTTGATGTCGGACGCCATCGCGAACATCTGCGGGATGTAGATCGGATATTCGCCGCGCGCGACGCGGCGCGCGTCGTTGCGCAGGTCGCGGGAGAACACGAGGTTCTGCTGCGCCAGCTTCTCGTGGAAGGACGTGCCGAAGGTTTTCTCCAGCACGTAGAACATCGTCTGGCCGCCGCCGATCGGGCGCGTGTCGTCGGAAAGGATCTTGCCCTTCCATTTCGGATCGAGCAGGTCCTTCCAGGACTTCGGTTCCTCGTCGGGTTTCACCAGGCTGGTGTTGATGAGCACGCCATACGCCTGGATCCATGCGGGGATATACATGTCCGTCGCCGGCAGTTCCGCCCGCAGGTTGGCGATATTGGGCACGCGGCCGACCTTTTCGACATAGGGCCCGTCGATGATCTGCTGCTCGATGGTGGAGGTGGAATGCAGCTCCAGATCGCCGAGGTAACGTCCGGCCACCTGCTCGGCGCGGATGCGCTCGGTGAGTTCGGAAGCGCGCAGGTCGAGCGACTCGACGGTGATGCCGTACTTCGCCTCGAACCCTTTCAGCACATTGGTAAAATAGGACGCGCCATTGGCCGAGTTGTAGAGGACGACCTTGCCTTCCTTCTTGCCGGCGGCGACGACCTTGTCCCATTCGGCGGCGTCCTGCGCATGGGCCGCCATCGCGAAACCGGCGATTGCCATGATCCCCGCAAATACCCGGACCGCAAAAAACCGCATCATCGGCGTTCTCCCTGTCATGGCGCTGCATTGTAATCTGATGGCGAAGGAGTAAAATATAGAGAAGGTTTGCCGTCTATCGAAAATCGCGAAATATCAATCCGTTGAATCAGGCGAAACGGCATGCCTTCAAGGAGCGCGGAACGGCGCCGGACGTGATCCGGCGCGCAGGCGTTCCGAACGAGCAAGGAAACCGCCCGCATGAACATCGCTGTCCGGGAAGAGACCCTTGAAAAGCAGGCAACGCGGCTTGCGATCGTGGATTGCGACATCCACCCTTCCATGCGGTCGTCGGCCGAGCTTTTCCCGTTCCTGTCCGCGCGCTGGCGCGAGCACATGCAGACCTATTCCGCGCACATCCGGCAGGCGCTGTCGGAGACCCTCGCCTATCCGCGCATGACGCCGGACGTGGCGCGGCGGGACGCCTGGCCGCCGAACGGCGCGCCTCCCGGCGCCGACCTCGATTTCATGCGCGAGCAGCACCTCGACCTGAACGGCGTCGAGACCGGCATTCTCGTCCCGCTGCGCACCGGCGCGGGAAGCCAGCGCAACCTCGAATACGGCGCGGCCCTCGCCTCCGCCATGAACGACTGGCAGGCCGCCGCGTGGCTCGACAAGGAGCCGCGACTGCGCGGCTCCATCATCGTGACGCCGGAATATCCGGAAGCCGCCATCCGCGAGATCGAGCGCGTCTCCAGCGACAAGCGCTTCGTCCAGGTGCTGATCCCGCCGCGCACCGACGAGCCGCTCGGCCGCCGCCGCTACTGGCCGGTCTATGAGGCCGCGGTGCGCGTGGGCCTGCCGATCGGCATGCATGTCGGCGGCGTTTCGGGCCATCCCGCCACCGGCGGCTCCGGCGCGCCATCCTATTACATCGAGGAGCACCATTCGCTGGTGCCCGCCATGCAGGCGGTCGTCACCAGCCTGGTGCTCGAAGGCGTGTTCGAGCAATTCCCGACATTGAAATTCGCGCTGGTCGAAGGCTCCTTCGCCTGGTCGCCGGCGCTCGGCTGGCGGCTCGACAAGCACTGGAAGCGCCTCAAGAGCGAGGTGCCTCACCTCAAGCGCGCGCCTTCGGAATATATCCGGGAGCATTTCTGGTACACGACGCAGCCGATCGAGGAGCCGGACAACCCGCAGGACCTGTTCGACCTCATGGGCTGGATCGGCTGGGACAAGCTGATGTTCTCGACCGACTATCCGCACTGGGACTTCGACGACCCGCGTTACGTCTTCAAGGCCAAGCTCGACGAGAAGCGTCGCAGCATGATCTTCCGCGACAACGCCAAGGCGCTGTACGGGCTGAGGTAGCCGATGGCCCGGTACGTCGTCGCGACCGTCGGCGAGATCGCCCCCGGTAGCAGGAAGCTCGTCACCGTGAAGGGCCGGGAGATCGGCCTGTTCAACATCAAGGGCGAGTATTTCGCGCTCGCCAACAAATGCCCCCATGAAGGTGCGTCATTGTGCCGTGGCACCCTGGTGGGGCTGGCGCAGTCCGACGGGCCGGGCGATTATCGCCTCACACGCCAGGGCGAACTCCTGAAATGCCCGTGGCACGGCTGGGAATTCGATGTGCGCACCGGACAGTCCTGGTGCGATCCCGACAATACCTACGTCCGGCAATACGCCGTCTCCGTCGAGGACGGCGGCGAATTGCTGAAAGGTCCCTACGTCGCCGAGACGTTCCAGGTGTCGGTGGAAGAGAACTACATTATCGTCGATATGTAGCTTTCGGATTTGTTCGAACGTCGGATGTGAGCGTGCGATGGCGATAGTTGCGGGCAGCGACACCGGAATCGGCGGCCAGCTTGCGCCCCCCCACTACGGCACGCCGCGCCGCAAGGCGGGATTCCTCACGCATCTCAACAGTCTCGGCATCGGCCGCAACATCGGCATCCTGCTGCTGCTGGCGATCCTCGCCTTCCTGGCGCTCTATCCGCTGTCGATGCTGTTCTACGGCAGCCTGCACTCGACGCCGCCCGGCATGGCCGGCGAGTTCAACCTCGACGGCTACCGGCAGATCCTGACGAACGAGAACTTCGTCATCCTGCTCAACACCATCGGCATTTCCTTCGCCAAGACGATCCCGTCCATGGCGCTCGCGATCTTTCTTGCGTGGATCTGCGCGCGGACCGACACGCCGTTCCGCGGCACCCTCGAGGTCCTCATCACGCTGCCGTTCTTCATCCCGCCGATCCTCACCGCGATGGCCTGGGGCATGCTCGGCAACAAGCAGGTCGGCGTCATCAACATGGCGTGGCAATGGCTGACCGGGCTGAAGGACTCGCCGATCAACGTCTATTCCTACGGCGGCATCGTCTGGCACATGGCGCAGTACTCGACGCCGTTCCTGTTCCTGTTCATCGTCGATTCGTTCCGCGCCATGGACCCCTCGCTCGAGGAAGCGAGCCGCATGTGCGGCGCCTCGCGCTGGCGCACGCTGCGGCGGATCACCCTCGTGCTGATGATGCCGGCGATCGTGGCCGCGCTGATGCTGAGCCTGATCCGCGGGATGGAGAACTTCGAATCGCCGCTGTTCTTCGGGCTGCCCGTCGGCATCAGCGTGATCACGACGGAAATCTACAACGCCATCAACCATCGCGCGACGCCGGCCTACCAGTACGCCACCGCGCTCGCCTTCGCGATCATGGCGGTGATGTTCGTGCTCGTCGTCATCCAGTGGATGCTGCTGCACGGCCGCACCTTCACCACCGTGACCGGCAAGGGCTATTCGCCCAACATCATGAAGCTCGGCCGATGGCGCTGGGCGACGTTCGCGTTCTGCATCCTGTTCTTCCTCGTCACCGTCGTGCTGCCGGTCGGCCAGCTCGCCGTCGGCTCGTTCTTCAAGTTCTTCGGCTTCTACGGCTGGGACATGCTGACGCTCGACCACTATCGCGCGGTGCTGCAGAACACCGACTTCTGGCGCTCGCTCACCAACACGATGCTGCTCGGCCTGATGGGCGCGACGGCGACCATGGTGCTCGGCGGCATCATCGCCTACGTCACCGTGCGCACGCGCTGGCGCGGCCGCCGGCTGATCGACGCGCTCGCCTGGCTGCCGTGGATGATGCCCGGCATCGTACTCGGCGTCGGCTTCCTGTGGGCCTTCGCCATGCTGCCCGGCCCGTTCCCGATCTACGGCACGATCTGGGCGCTGCTGCTCGCCTATATCGCGCTCGGCACGCCGATCGCGGTGCGCGTGATGTCGGCCTCCTATCACCAGCTCTCGTTCGACCTCGAGGAATGCTCGCGCGTGCACGGCGCGAGCTGGTGGCAGACCCTGTGGCGCATCCTGATCGCGCTCGCCTGGCCGGCCTTCGCCGTCGGCTGGGTGCTGACCTTCTTCGGCATCATGCGCGAGCTGTCGGCGTCGATCCTGCTCTATTCGGTCGGCTCGGAAGTCCTCTCGGTCACGCTGCTCAAGCTGTGGGCCAACGGGCAGGCCGAGCAGGTCAGCGTCATCGGCCTGATGATGATGTTCCTCGTGATCTTCTTCCGCTGGGTTCAGCTCAAGCTGATCAAGGCGCGCATCAGCACGCTCTAGGGTCCGCCTTTTGCCGCTCACCGAAATCGCAAGCGAAGCCGCCGCCCCGGATCGGGCATGGGGTTCTGGAGGGTAGGATGAGTTCAGTCCTCGTCGAAGATGTCAGCCGCACGTTCGGCGATGTCATCGCGGTCAATCACGTCAATCTCCGGGTCGAGCGCGGCGAGTTCGTCACGCTGCTCGGCCCCTCCGGCTGCGGCAAGACGACGACGCTGCGGATGGTCGCGGGCCTCGAGCAGAACACCTCGGGCCGCATCAGCATCGGCGACCGGGTAGTGAGCGACGCCGAGAAGGGCTTCTTCGTGCCGCCGGACCACCGCCACCTCGGCATGGTGTTCCAGTCCTACGCGATCTGGCCGCACATGACGGTGTTCGACAATGTCGCCTATCCGCTGCGCATCCGCCGCCGCCCGAAGGCGGAGATCGAGCAGCGCGTGATGTCCACGCTGCGCCTCGTCGAGATGGAAAAATACGCGCAGCGTCCCGCCCCCGCCCTTTCCGGTGGCCAGCAGCAGCGCGTCGCCATCGCCCGCGCGCTGGTGTTCGAGCCGGAGGTGCTGCTGCTCGACGAACCGCTGTCGAACCTCGATGCGCGCCTGCGCACGCAGATGGGCGACGAATTCCGCGCGCTGCAGAAGCGCCTCGGCATCACCAGCCTGTACGTCACCCACGACCAGGAGGAGGCGATGGCGCTGTCCGACCGCGTCGTGGTGATGCAGGGCGGCCATATCCTGCAGATCGGCCCGCCGGAGGAAATCTACCAGCGGCCGGTGAGCCGCGCGGTCGCCGCCTTCTTCGGCTCGCCCAACCTGCTCGACGCCAGGGTGACGGCGAGCGAAGCCAGAGGCGAGGGCAGCTTCGAGGTCACGGTCGCCGGCAACGGCTGGCAGGGCCAGGCGCGCGCCGCCGAGAAGTTCGAGCCGGGCGCGCCAGTGGTCGTCCTGCTCCGGCCGGAAAACATCCGCGTCGGCGATCAGGCCGGCAACGGCGCGCCGATGTCGTGGTCGGGAAAGATCGTGCAGGCGATCTTCCGCGGTCCGCGCACCTCCGTCACCATCGACAGTGCCGGCCAGAAGCTCAACGTCGAGGCGCCCGCCCTGCTCGGCGCGCGCGTCGGCGACGAGATCCAGGTCTCGGTCCCGCCCGGCGGCGCCTGGGCGATCCGTCCCGAAGCGGTGTAGCGGCCGCAAACGCGCAGCCACTGCGCCGTCACGGCCGCGGCGCCGACTCTTTCAGGCATTCGATCAGCGCGGCCGCCTGGGGCGACGGCGGCCTGCCTGGCGGGCTGACGAGGTGAATCCCGATCAGCAGGTCGGCGGCATCCATGTCGATGAAGCTCAGCACGCCGGCGCGGACATCCGCCTCCACGTTGCGCTCCGGCGAGCAGGAAAGTCCGACGCCCGCGGCGACCAGTTCACGCACGAACTGATATTCCGTGGCCTGCGCCGTGACCTTCACGTCACGGATGCCGATGTCGCTCAGGAGCCGGTTCACCGTGCGGCCGAACGGCGTGCCGGGCGGCGGCGCGACGAACCCGTGCTTCGCGATCTCCGCCGGCTTCACGCGACGCCGGCGGGCAAGCGGATGACTGCGCGCGCCGACGATGCGCAGCCGCTCGCTGCCGATCACCTGCGAGCTCAACCGGCGGACCTCCTCGTTGCTCAGGAAGCAGCCGAGCTCGGCGGTGCCCTCGCGCACGTCGCCGACGACGTCTTCCTGCTTGCCGATCCGCACCGTGAGCTGGATGTCCGAGCGCGTCAGCGCAAAGCGGGTGATCGGCTCCTTGAGCGTGAAATTGGCCAGCGAGCGCTGGCAGGAGAACACCAGCCGCTTTCCTCCGGCGCCGCGGATGTTGACCACGTCGGCGCGCAGGTCGTCGGCTTCCGCGAGAAGCTCGCGGGCGTGCTCGCGCACGCTGCGGCCGAGATCGGTCAATACCGGCTTGCTGCCGCGCCGCCGGTCGAACACCGGCCCGCCGACCTCCCGCTCCAGTTCGCGGATATGCGCGCTCACCGACGGCTGGGCAATGTCGAGTTCGCGCGCCGCGCGGGAGAAGCTCCCGCCGTCCGCGACCGCGACAAAAACCTCGAGCCGGCGCAAGGTGACATGCATCGGCCTCCAAACATATAGCCTTAACACTATAAAAGATAGAGCCTGCGGACCGGTTGCTTCCCCTGCCGAGCCGGCCAAATTGGCGGGGAAATCCTGTAAAAAGCGCCCGGCGAGGAAATCCATTGAGCATTGTCGGCATCGATATCGGCGGCACCTTCACCGACCTCGTCGGCTATCAGAACGGCGCCATCATCACCTCCAAGACCTCCACCGTGCCCCGCGATCCGACCGAGGGCGCCGCCGACGCGCTGCGCATCGCGAAATGCGACATCGCGGCGATGACCGACCTGCTGCACGGCTCCACCATCGCGATCAATACCGTGCTGGAGCGCAGCGGCGCGAAGACCGCGCTGATCACCACCGAGGGTTTCCGCGACGTCTATTTCATCGGGCGCGGTAACCGGCCGGACGCTTTCAACCTGTTCTTCCACCGGCCGAAGCCGCTGGTGCCGCGCGAACTGACGTTCGAAGTAGCCGAGCGCATGAACGCCGCAGGCCAGGTCCTCAAGGCGATGAACCGCGCCGACATCGAGGCGCTCGGCGAAAAGCTCGCCGCGCTCGGCGTCGAGTCGGTGGCGATCTGCTTCCTCCATTCCTACGCCAACCCGGCGCACGAGCAGGCCGCCGGCGATATCCTGCGCCGGAACCATCCCGACATGTTCCTGACGCTGAGCCACGAGATCCTGCGCGAGTTCCGCGAATACGAGCGCACGTCCACCACCGCGCTCAATGCATTCGTCGGCCCGCGCGTCTCGCGCTATCTCGGCCGGTTCGAAGGCTTCGCGCGCTGCGCGAACTTCACCGGCAAGATCGGCATCATGCGTTCGAACGGCGGCACGATGTCGATCGAGCAGGCCCGGCAGGAACCCGTCGCCATGATGGAGTCCGGCCCCGTCGCCGGCATGATCGGCGCTGGCTGCCTCGCGAAGCATCTCGGCATCGAGCAGGCCATCGGCTTCGACATGGGCGGCACCACGGCCAAGTGCACGCTCATCACCAACGGCGTCGCGCCGATCGAGGAAGGCTACGTGATCGGCGACGCCTTCGCCGGGCAGCCGATGCAGTTGCCGGTCGTGGACATCATCGAGGTCGGCGCCGGCGGCGGCTCGGTCGCCTGGGTCGACGACGGCGGCGGCCTGCATGTCGGCCCGGTGTCGGCGGGCGCGGATCCCGGCCCGGCCTGCTACGGCCGCGGCGGCGAGGACCCGGTCATCACCGACGCCAACCTCGTGCTCGGCCGCCTCAACGGCAGCCGCTTCCTCGGCGGCGGCATGGGGCTCGACAAGTCGCTCTCGGAAAAGGCCATCGACGCCAAGGTCGGCAGGAAGCTCGGCCTCGATACCGTCACGGCCGCGCTCGGCATCACCACCATCGCCGACGGAGCGATGTCGCTCGCCGTCCGCGCGGTGTCGGTCAACCGCGGCATCGATCCGCGCGATACCACGATGATCGCCTTCGGCGGCGCCGGCCCGCTGCACGCAGTCGCCATCGCCCGGGAAATCTCGATCCCGAAGGTCATCATCCCGAAACTGCCGGGCAATTTCTCCGCGCTCGGCATGCTGATGGCGAGCTGGCGGCAGGATTTCGTGCGCACGCTCGTCGGCCAACTCGGCCGTCTGACGCCGGCGGATGCCGCGCGCGCGTTCGACGATCTGCGCCGGTCCGGCGAAGCCGCGCTCAGGCGGGACGGCCTCGCCGGAGGCCATTTCGAGTTCGCCGCCGACCTGCGCTATCGCGGCCAGGAGCATACGATCCCGGTCCAGATCGACGGGCCCGAAGACCTCACGAGCGACCTCGCAGGCACGACCGGGAAGTTCAACCGGCAGCACGACCGCCGCTACGGCCACGCCGCGCCGGACCAGTCGATCGAGATCGTCAACCTGCGTCTCGTCGTCACTGTGCCGCGCATGCAGGACGCGATCGCAAAGTGGATGTCGGAGCCGTGGAAACCGGAAGCCGCGGCGCCCGATCAGCGACGACCCGTCGTGTTCGACGACCCTGCCCGGCCGCTCGACACCCGCATCGTCTGGCGCCCCGGTCTGCCGGCCGGCACCGAGATCGTCGGCCCCGCCGTGATCGAGGAGCCCAATTCCACGACCTATCTGCCGCCGGGCGACCGCGCGGTGGTCGATCCCGCCGGACACATCATCATCACGCTGGCCGAACGCAACTGAGGCGCACGATGGCAACCGCGCAGAGCAACACGAAAGTCAATCCGATCACCGCCGAGGTGGTGCGCAACGCGATCAACGCCTACGCCGAGGAGATGGCGACGGCGCTGTGCAAATCGGCCTACAACATGATGATCTACGAGGTGCGCGACTTTTGCTGCGGCCTCATCGACGTGCAGGGCCGCATGATCTCGCAGAACCAGGGCGGCCTGCCGATCTTCCTCGCCGACCTCGGCGTCGCGGTGAAGGACGGCATCGAGCGCTATGGCCTCGACGGTTTCGCACCCGGCGACGTCATCATCATGAACTATGGGGCCGTGTGCGGACAGCACCTCAACAATGTCGTGATCTATGCGCCCTGCTTCCACCAGGGAAAGGTCGTCGCCTTCGCCGCGAGCCGCGCGCACTGGGTGGACATCGGCGGCATGCGCGTCGGATTCGGCTCGGTGCAGACCACGGAAATC
>Ga0182735_1002576_pt1 | contig 10847 bp, 8 predicted proteins | sample eDN5th30CKraftMG_FD_128524 | JGI IMG/M metagenome (GOLD analysis project Ga0182735, IMG submission 128524) | Enriched Miracle-Growth compost microbial communities from Emeryville, California, USA - eDNA 5th pass 30_C Kraft MG (version 2) (version 2) ... | reverse complement strand
TCGACTACGACGCCCCCTTTGTTCACCAGCGAACCATCCGTTTCGGTGAAACCGATGCCGCCTCAATCGTCTATACCGTGCGCTTCTTCGATTACGCGCTGGACGCCATCGACGCCTGGTACGCCGACGTGCTCACCGTAAGCCTCTACAGCCTGAACACCGAACACGGCCTCAGCTGTCCCTTCGTGCATGCCGGCATCGACTTCCAGTCGGCGCTGCGGCCGGGCGATCAGTTGAACGTCACCGTGCTGGTACAGGCGCTGGGGCGCTCTTCGCTCACCTTCCGGATACTCGGCGCGCAGGCCGACGGCACGCCTTCCTTCTCGGGCACTTTTACCGTGGTGTTCGTCGACGGGGCCGCCATGCGATCCGTACCCGTTCCCGGGCCCCTGGCCGAACGCATCCGCGAATACCAGGCACGCTGTCCGGCGGGCGATGCGCCGGGCGGCGGGCGTGGCGCCCTTGCGGGTTCCATGGCCCCCTGAAAATACGCAGCCAGATCCCAATACACTTTTTGCGAGTATTTCAAATGCCTATCCAGAACCCATGGGACGAAGAAGTGGTGCAGGGCGTCCAGCGCTTTGTCCAGCAAAAAATCGCCGGCCGCGCGCAGGAGCTCGAGGCCGACCCGAGTTACCCTGAAGAAATCGTCTCGGCCCTTAAAGAGCTGGGCCTGTTCAGCATTGCCGTGCCGCAAGAATTCGGCGGGCTCGAGCTTTCCGTGCCCACCTACGCCAAGATCATGGAAGAGCTCGCCGCCGGCTGGACGACGCTCAGCTGTTTCCTGAACAGCCACACCTCGGCTTCCAGCATACTGGCCAGGCACGGCACCGCGCAGCAGAAACAGGACTGGCTGCCGCCCATGGCCACTGGCGAACTGCGCGTGGCCATTGCCCTGACCGAGCCCAACGGCGGCTCCGACCTGCAGGCCATACGCAGCAGCGCGCGCAAGCAGGCCGATGGCGGCTACGTGCTGAATGGCTCGAAAATCTTCATCACCAATGGCGCCCGCGCGGGTGCCGTGGTGGTGCTGGCCCGCACCGGCAGCGGCAAAGACGGCATCAGCCTGTTCATGGTCCATAAAGGCCTGGCCGGTTTCACCGTGGGGGCCAACGCGCGCACCCTGGGCCATAGCCATATCGACGTGGCCGAGCTTGTATTCCAGGACGTAAAGCTGCCCGCCGAAGCGCTGGTCGGCCAGGTGGAAGGGCAGGGCCTGAAGCAGATGCTGGACGCCCTGGAAACCGGCCGCATCGCCATGGCGGCCACCGCAGTGGGCCTTTCGCGTTCGGCCCTTAAAGCCGCACAAGACTTCGCGGCGCAGCGCGTGTCCTTCGGCACCGAAATCATCAACCACCAGGCAATACAAATGTACCTTGCCGACATGGCCACGCAGACCATGGCCGCGCAGTCTTTAGTTCAAACGGCAGCGGTCGTCAAGCAAAGCGGCCAGCGCGCCGACATGGTCTGCGGCATGGCCAAGCTGTTCGCCGGCGAAACCTGCGCCAAGGTCGCGCTTGATTGCGTGCGCATCCATGGCGGCGGCGGCTTCGTTTCCGATTTCCCGGCCGAGCGCTACTATCGGGAAGCGCCTTACTTCATCGTTACCGAAGGCACCAACGAGATCCAGAAGCTGATCATCGCCAAGCGCATGCAGGCCGGCGACGCCCAAGCGCTTGGACTGTAGGAGAAAGCCCATGAACGACGCCGCCCAGCTGGTGCACGAGGAAGCCTTGAACGCCTTGAGCCTGATCGACCGCCATATCCGGCAGCAGCCAGACCACACCGCCGTGCTGTTCGAGGGCCAGGCGCTAAGCTACGGACAGCTTGGCCGGCGCGCCGACGCCATGGCCCTGGCGCTGCGGCAGCGGGGCGTGGGCCCCGGCAGCCGGGTCTGCCTTATCGCCCGCAACCACCCTGATTACTACGTCGCCTATCTCGGCGTGCTCAGGGCGGGCGGCACATTGTTTCCCATCAACGCCGACCTTAGCCACAACGAAATCGCCTACATCGTGCAAAAGTCGGACCCGGCCCTGCTGATGCACGATGCCGACTGCGAGCAAGACCTGCTTCAGGCGTGCAGCCGAAACGGCCTGAACGCGCCGCACTGCGACCTGAGCGAGCTGCTTCAGCACGGCTTCAGCCTGCTTCAGGAACATGATCCGGCCGCAGACGATTGGCCACGGCGCGAACCCGACAGCATTGCCGTCGTCATCCACACCTCGGGCACCACGGCCCTGCCCAAGGGCGTGGTGGCCACCGACCGCATGGAAATCGCGTCCGCCCAATCCCTTATCCAGGCATGGCGGCTTGCGCCGCAAGACGTTTCCGTTTGCGCGCTGCCCCTTTCCTATACTTTCGGCCTCTTCACCGCCTCGTTCGTTGCCCTGTGCGCCGGCGCCACCGTGTTGCTGTTCAACAAGTTCAACCCCGTGCGCGTGCTCGAGGGCATAGAGCGGCACGGCGCAAGCTATATGGTCGGCGTGCCCGCCATGTATGCCATGATGCTCGAGCACGTCGAGCAGACCGGGCGCACCTACAGATTGAACCGGGTCGGCTTCATGGCTTCGTCGGGCGCACCCATCGCCTCCATCACCAAGAAAGAGTTTCATCGCCGCATGGGCGTGCCCCTGCTCGAATACTATGCCTTGTCCGAGTGCACTCCCATCTTCTCCTTCGACTTCGGCGACCCCTTGCCGCCCATCGGATCATCCGGCAAGCTGGTGGCCGGCGCCCAGGTAAAGATTCTGGACGACGAAGGCAGGCCTGTCGCCCCAGGCCAGACGGGCAGGCTGCAGGTCCGTTCCGAGCGTTTGATGCCCGGCTACTACCTGGACCCCGAGCGCAACGCCATGGCCTTCGTGAACGACTGGTTCAACACAGGCGACCTGGCCTATTGCGACGCCGAAGGCTACTACCATGTGGTGGGCCGCGAACGCGACCAGGTCATTTCCGGCGGCTACAAGATCTCCAGCGCCGAGGTCGAAGACCAGATCCTGCTGCACGAGGCCGTGGCCCAGGCGGCCGTGGTGGGCAGCCCCGACAAGATCCTGGGCGAAGTCATCAAGGCTGTGCTGGTGCTCAAAGAGGGCTGCAGCGCCGATGCGGCCGGCATCATCGCCCACTGTGAGCAGCGCCTGGCCAAGCATAAAGTGCCCCGCATCGTCGAGTTTCGGGCCAGCCTGCCTACTAGCCCGGCGGGGAAGGTGTTGAAGCGGCAGTTGGTTTGAGCTTGTGTTAGAATAGCGGACTTCACTTCCCAAAGCATTCATCGCTTTCGGCGCTTTGGGGCGGTTAGCTCAGTGGTAGAGCACTGCCTTCACACGGCAGGGGTCACTGGTTCGAACCCAGTACCGCCCACCAGTTTTACTTCCCATCCAGCCTATCAAGAATCGCAAGTGCTTTCTCGCGATCAGCACCAGTTGCCAGCGTCTTGAATCGCATTTCCACGTCGAATGCCGCAATGGCCTGGGTGCTCATTTCCTCGATCAGCTTGTTGACGCTAAGGCCGCGCGATTGCGCCAAGGTTTTCAAGCGCTGGGCGGTATCGTCCGGCAAACGTATGGTCAGTGTGCTCATCACAGATTCTCCAAACACTGTGCGGGTGTTAGTACCCGCAGTTCTTTCCAGGTCAGCTCTCCGCGTGCCACATCGCGGACATTGTGCGTAATAATGGTCTGTGCTCCACCGGCAATGGCCAGTTCAATAAGGTGATTATCACCTTCGTCGGGTAGGTTTGGCCGCCAGCCGTAATAGACCGATACCCAGCGCCCGGCTTGGGCAAGCGCGGCCAGAATCTCGCGCCGCTCCTGGGCGGTGGTCGTATCCGTCCAGACGGGGCGATCAAGCAGGTCTTCGTACTCCAGCCATAAGGCATTGCCGAATAGTGGCAAATACTTGCCATGCAGAATACGGCGCAGTACTTCACGTGCAGCGCCGCCTTCCGGGCCGCGCGGCAGTATTATTGCAATGTAAAAAACTCGAAACAGTTGCGGGCCCCTGCGGAACCAATGGCTACCCGGAGCCCATTCCAGCTGAGAAATATGGAACCCTGGACAAGCGACAATCCATTCTTGACTCGGGCATTAGCGCCCGTCTTTGATGAACGAGACGAAGCCGACCTGGCGATCGAGGGCCGGATACCTTCCGGCATGCGCGGCGTATTCATGCGCAACGGCCCCAATCCTCAGTTCAAGCCCGATGATCATTACGCCTATCCGTTCGACGGCACCGGAATGATCCACGCTGTCTACATAGAGGATGGCCGGGCACGATATCAGAACCGCTGGGTGCTGACCAAGGAGCTGGCAGAAGAAAGGGCGGCTGGTCAACGTCTTTATCACTCCACCCTTTCCGCGCCGCCGCATGCGAATCTTGCCAATACCAATATCATCCATCACGCTGGCCGCTATCTTGCGCTCTTTGAAGGCGGCGCGCCTTACGAATTGGATCGCGACCTTAACACGCTGGGCGTCTTCGACTACGATGGTGCGCTGCCGGGCGTAATGTCTGCGCATCCCAAGGTGGATCCGGTCAGCGCCGAGCTTTTTTCGGTGCAATACGATCTGGAAACGGGCGAATTGCTTTATCTGCGCGCCGACAAAACCGGATGTATCGATCGCACAGTACCGTTTCAGTCGCCCTGGCCCGCCATGGTCCATGACATTGCTCTGACCCAGCACCATATCGTCGCCTTCGTGTGCCCCTTGGTATTCGATTTCTCGCGTCCGGGTCCACCTGCCACTTGGCAGCCCGAAAAGGGCACAATGGTCGCGCTGATCCCGCGCGACGCACGGGCAGCGCAAGACGTGCGATGGATCAACGGCCCCGCGTTTTTTCACTGGCACGTGATCAATGCCCATGAAGAGGGAAGTCGCATCGAGGTGGTCCTCCCCTGGTACGACTCCTTCTCGCTGACCGGCGGCGACAGAAAGCTGGAGCTGCATCGGATGATTGTCAACACCGATACCGGCACGGTGGAGGATCAGACGATAGATGATCAGGCTTGCGAATTTGGTCGCATCAACGACGCATATCTAGGGCGCAAGGCCCGCTATTGTTACGTCGGCCTGCGTGCGCCGCGACCCGGCGAAACGCCCCAAGTGGGCGCCTTCGAGGCGATCGCTCGGTACGATATGGATACCGGACAAAAAGTGGTTCATCAGTTTCCCCATGGCGTTACAGTGGGTGAGCCGGTATTCGTTGCCGGAGCCGATAGTCAGCAGGAGGACGACGGCTTCATCGTCACATTCATCCATGAAGAAGGACGTTCGGAAGGCGGTTTCGTCATCCTTGACGCGCGCCGCATCGAGCAGGAGCCGTTGGCCGTGGTGCGCTTGCCGCGCCGGGTGCCCGCGGGGTTGCATGGCTCGTGGACACCGATGTGATGGTCCCTGGAACTTGCGGGGTGACCAAGCAAGTCTTCGTACTCCAGCCGTAAAGCGTTCTAATAAAAATCGTCGGAGTCGCGCTGAAGCGCGAGTGCTCAGTGAGCCGTTGGCCGGTGCTTCACGCCAAAGCGTTCTGCCATGGCTGAAAGGCGCTTGTCCAGTGTCCAGAGCTCTGTTTGTGACGTCATCATGGTCGAAGCCAAGAGCAGCATGTCAACCAGCCCGCAGCCTGAACCGTAAAGTTTTTCGGATTCGACAAAGTCCAGGGTTTCTTTCAGGGTTGCTTGTTGGGAGTACTGCAGGTTATCGAGATCGATCAGAGTACGTGCCCGATTTGGTGGGGTTTCACAGGCCAACTCTCCAAGAACCATGGGGTGCATCATGACATGATCGCGCTCCAGCAAATAGACCAATCCCTGGTTCTCGCGCTTGAAGTGATCGACCCATACCGAAGTATCAACCAGTACACCCTTCATGTTTCGGCGGGCTCTTGTTGGCGGCGCGGTATATGGGGCATCTGAGGCGCTGCCCCCCCAAGGGCCGCAAGTCGTTTCGCAGACTGTACACGTACGTACGTTTTGACTGCTTCACGAATTAGGTCGGCTTTTTCGATACCTGGCTCGGCTACTTGCAGCGCTCTTTCAAATAACGCATCGTCAATCGTTACGGTAGTTCGCATGGGTCGCCTCCATTAAGCCTGCATCAATATGTGCATCATATTACATCAAAACTGTGTTTGTGCCCGCGTTTTATTGTGTGTGTGCGCTGCAGGCATACGGGGAGCCCCCTCAAGGAGGCTGGTGTAATGACCCACCCGCATCTGCACCCCCAGTGAGCAGAAAATCAGCGGGTCATTACAATTCGCATGGGTTGCCTCCATTAAGCCGTGGGTCGCAACTTGCGCGTTGTCCGCGCCCGACGCTTGCGCGCCCAGATCACCAGTCCGGTCATGCTCAGCGCCGCAACAGCAATCCCCATGAGCGATATCAACACGCGTCCCGGCGTGCCCAGCAGCCGCCCGGAGTGAAGCGGCAATTGCGCCTGCATGAAAATGTCGCCGCCGGTGCCTTGACCCGGCACTTTTTCGCCGATGATCGTACCCGTGTCTCCGTCAAGGTAGAGCACCTCGTTCCCCATGCCGTCGTCATCCCGGTCGTCTTCGGGCGTGAAGAACGTCACGCCATAGATGCCGAAGCGTTGGGCATAGAAGATGGACCCAGGGGGGGCGGCCCAGCCGCGGCGGCGGCCCTCGGCCTGGGCTACCGCAATGGCCTGCTCCCGGCCCAGCAACGGTTCGGCCAGTTCCCGCTCGCGACTACCCTGGCGCGATTCGAATGGCGAGGGCGTCAGGGGTGAGAAGACCGACACCAGCGGCCGCATCACTTGCGTACCCAGGTTCAGCGACACCGAGGTCACGGCCAGCATCAGCAGCAGACCCCACACCCACACGCCGCCGGAGCGATGGACATCGAAATTGAGCTTGGCCCCACCCTGGCGCAGCCGGAAGCTCAACGACTTGCGCCAGGTGCGCCTATTGGGAAACGAGATACACAGCGCCAGGAAACTGTCGACGATCCAGACGGCCGACACGACGCCCATCAGCCACACCCCGAAATCAATTCCCCAGCCCTTGGGAATGTGCATGGTGTAGTGCAGCTTGTAGAGGAAGGGCAGCAGATCTTCGCGCGATAGCGATATTCGGCCCCACTGCCGCCGTCCCTGGACCTGGCCGGTGGCCGGGTCCACTGCCAGCTGGTTGAAGCCGAGGACATACGGCGCGCCGGTGGCGGGATCGATGCGCGGGGCAACGCCCAGCATCGCCGTATGGCCGGGTTCCAGTGCGAGCGGCAAGAAGCTGACCCGCAGGCGTGAATCGTCCGCCTCGGCCCGGCGGGCCAGCTCCAGGGGCGGAAGCGGGCTGTCCGTCTCGCCGGAGGCGGCTCGGAACAGCCCGGGATTGGCCCACTCGTCGAGTTCGTGATCCCAGGCGATCACCGCGCCGGTCAAGCCGGCGATGAACAGGAATCCGGCGATGAACAGGCCGCACCAGCGGTGCATCACCACCAGCGCGCCACGCGTGCCGCCGCGCATCAGAACTGGTAGCGCGCCGACAGCATCACGTTGCGCGGTTCGCCATAGACGTTGCTCGGAAAGCTCACGCTGCCGGACAGCGCGTTGTAGTACTTCTTGTCGAAGACGTTGTTGATATTGAGCTGCATGTCCAGCTTCGGTGTCGCCTGCCAGCCCACCACCAGGTCGACTACGGTGTAGGCGCTCTGGGCGATGCGGAAGGGTACACCGCTGGTGGCGCCCTCGTTATAGATCGAGTCCTGGCGGTAGATCGAGCCGCCGATGCGCCAGCCATGAAGGGCGCCGGGCAGCCGGTACATGGTCGACAGCTTGAACAGATGCCGCGGCGTGTCGGTGTCGAAAAGCGCGCCCACATTGCTGGCGTTCGCATCTTTACGGTAGCGCGCGATGGCCACCGTGTAGCCGATACTTACCTGCCAGTTGGGCGTGATGGCCCCCTGCAGCTCAAGCTCTACGCCCTGGCTGCGCACCTCGCCGGCGGCCGAATAGCAAGTGACGCTCGGGTAGCCGGCGCACTGGGTCTGGTCGGTGCTGCGGAAGGCACGGTTTTTCTGGTCCATGCGGAACACCGCTGCCGTGGCATTCAGCGCACCATCGAAGTATTCGCCCTTGATACCGATTTCATAGTTGCGGCCCACCACCGGTTCCAGCAGCTTGTTGTTGGCATCCATGTAGTTCTGGGGCTTGAAAATGTCGGTGTAGCTGGCGTAGACCGAGTGTTGGTCGTTCAGGTCGTAGACCAGGCCGGCGTACTTTGTCAGTTGCTCGTTGACGCTGTAGCGGTTATGCGCAGTAACGGATGGCGTGTTCGAGGCGAAGTCCGGATAGGTGTTGACGGTGTCGTTGTAGTCGAACCAGTCCACCCGCCCTCCCAGTATCAGCTTCAGCCGGTCGGCCAGGTTCAGGCGCGTCGTGGCGTACACGCTTTGCTGGGTGATCCTGGCGTCCATCCAGTCTCGCAGCGGGATATTAGGATTGGCGACGGCGCTCGGATCGAAGTTGAAGAGGTCGAGGTCGTCGTTAAGAACCACGCCTTGGCGGCTGTTGCCATCGAAGTCGACTTTACGGTAGCTGGCGCCCAGTACCAGCTCATGCGAGCGGCCCAGCAGTTCGAAGGGGCCGTTGGCGTACAGGTTCACGCTGCTTTGCTTTTCCTTGTGGGCGTTGCGCGCACCCAGTTGGCGATAGTTGCCGGTGGTGATGTTGTAGTTGAGGTAATGGCCCAGCATGTCGACGTCGGCCTGCGCATAGTACGCCGAGAGGTGCATGCGCCAGCCATTGTCGAATTGGTGGTCGAGTCCCAAGAAGGCCGAGTCGGTGGTCTTGTTCCAGTGTTCCCAGTCATTGGCGTAGGACGTCGACCGAGGCAGCCCCAGATCGCTGCCGTCGCGGGCTACGGGCAGGCCGGTGAAGCCGTTGCCGTGCAGCCGGTTCTCATGATGCAGCGCGCTGAGCGTGAGCATGGTGGAGGCACTCAGGTCCTTCTCCAATATGCCATAGAATATTTGGCCGTTGCTGCTTTCGCCGCGCTTGTAGCTTCCATAGTCCTGAGCGGCGATCACTGCGCGACCGCGCAGGCTGCCGTCCTCTGACAGCGGACCGGAGGCGTCCAGCTCTGCCCTATAGCGGTCCCAGCTGCCAGCGCTCACGCCGACGGACACCTGCGGCACATCGGTCGGCCGCTTGCGCACCAGATTAATGGCGGCCGACGGGTTGCCTGCGCCCTGCATGAGTCCGGTGGCGCCACGCACGATTTCCACGCGGTCGTAGATAGCCATGTCGGTGGCCAGCAGGTCTTGCGACAGGTTGGAGCTGTCGAGGCTCACGGGCAGGCCGTCGTACATGATGTTGTCCACATACATGCCGCGCGAATAGAACGATGCGCGCTCTGGCCCGAAACGCCGGAAGGTCAGGCCGGGAGCGGCCTGCACCACGTCGTTGATCGTCGCCAGGCCCTGATCCAGGATGCGTTGTCGGGTGATGACGGTGACCGCCTGCGGCGTCTCGCGCATGGACAGGTTAAGCCGGGTGGCCGTGCTCATGCTGCCGGTGGTGTACGAGTGCGTGCCCTCGGTAGTGCCGTCGGCCACAGGTGCGCCGGTCACGGTGATCAGGGGCAGCGTGGTGGCGCCGGGCACTTCGGATGAGAGCGTTTTGTCGACACGCAGCACGAACGCACCATTGTCCAGTTGCACGGCTTGAAGGCCGGTGCCGGCAAGCAAAAGGGCCAGCGCGCCGGTGGCTGGATATCGACCATTCACGCCCGCCGTGCGTTTGCCCTTGGTTTGCTCGGCGGTAAAGGTCAACATGATGCCGGCCGTGCTGGCCAGCTGACGCAACGCCGGAGCCAGCGGCCCGGCGGCGATCCCGAAGTCGGCCACGGCGGTCGAGGCATCAGGGGTAGCGCCTTGAGCATACACGGGGGCCGGCGCGCCGGCCGCGAGAGCGATGGCTAGCGCCAGGGCGGCAAGCGCAACAGGAGATGAATGTGGGCGCCCCGAATCTTGAGCGCGGTGCAGGTTCGGCATGTTCTTCCTCTTTATTGGGCCTCCGAAAATTCCGGTCCCTCATAAAGTAGGTGCCGCGAAAACGCCGATCGGGCAGTCGATGCGCAAATTTTTTTTCGTGGCCTTAATCAGCCGGTACGACTGTCGCCCAGAAACGGGTGCGCCACTGCACGCGTACGGGCAGCACGCTGGGCAGAGTGGCCAGGATGCGGTCGGTGTCGGCCAAGGGGAAGACACCTGAAAGGCGCAGACCCGCGATATGCGGATCGACGCGCAACACGCCCGGCCGGTAGCGACCCAATTCGGCCAGGAAGTCGTCCAGCCGCTGCTCGTCAGCCACCAACTGACCCCGCGCCCACGCATCCGCGTGTTCATCGGCTGGGCGTGGCGCCTCGACCGCGTCGCGGCTGAACTGGGTCCGCTCGCCTGCGTGCAGCAGAAGCGCGCTACCGGACCCGGCCCAGGGAGAAACTTCCACGGCGCTCTCCAGAACGGCCACACTGGTCCGTTCGGCGTGCTGTCGTACGGTGAACCGGGTGCCCAGCGAGCGGATGCTGCCTTCGGCAGTCGTCACCAGCAGCGGCCGCGGATCGGTCGACCCCGGCCCGTGGCGAGTGGCGATCATGATCTCGCCCGCCACCAGCAGAATGCGGCGCTGATTCGCATCGAAGCGCAGGTTCACCGCGCTGTCCGTGTTGAGCGTCAGCCGGGTGCCGTCCTCGAGTGTGACGCTGCATGGTTCACCGGTGCTGCTGCGATAGTCGGCCATGGTGGCTTGCCAGGTGCCGGTGTGAGAGGCGAGGAGCCCGGCGCCGGTGGCCAAGCCGCCCCACAGCAGCATTCGGGTGGCCCGGCGGCG
>Ga0182735_1002574_pt1 | contig 10848 bp, 8 predicted proteins | sample eDN5th30CKraftMG_FD_128524 | JGI IMG/M metagenome (GOLD analysis project Ga0182735, IMG submission 128524) | Enriched Miracle-Growth compost microbial communities from Emeryville, California, USA - eDNA 5th pass 30_C Kraft MG (version 2) (version 2) ... | reverse complement strand
CTCGTGAAGGCAGCGGCATGGCCCCTCGGTTTCTGGTTGCCTGGATTGTATGCCGCGGCGAGCGCGCCGGTGGCGGCCGTGTTTGGAATCATGACCAAGGTCGGCTTCTACGCCATTCTGAGGTTGGGATCCCTGACGGCGGACGCCGCAGGTGGGACGTCGATTTTCTTTGCTGACGGCTGGTTGTTCGCCGTCGGTGCGGCGACCATAGGCTTTGCGGCAATTGGGATGCTGGCCTCGCAGGACATGGGCCGTCTCGCCGGGTACAACGTGCTCGTGTCATCGGGAACGATGCTGGCGGCGATCGGATTTGGCGGCAAGGCGATGACCAGCGCTGCGCTGTTCTATCTCGTCAGCTCGACGCTGACCGTGGCTGCCTTCTTTCTGCTCGTGGAGCTCCTGGAGCGCGGCCGCACGGTCGCCGACGACGTGCTGGCGGTGACGTTGGAGGCCTACGGCGCGGAGGACGCGGTGGACGCCGAAGAAGAGGAAGAGGTCGGCGTCGCGATCCCCGCGATCATAGCCGCGCTCGGCGTTGCTTTCCTCGCCTGCGCACTGCTCATTTCCGGCCTGCCTCCGCTCTCGGGCTTCATCGCGAAGTTCGCCATTCTCAGCGGAGTCCTCGGTGAGCATCAGCTTGTCCGGAGCGGCACGCTATCTGTGCGAGGGTGGATACTGCTTTTTGCGATCCTGGTTTCCAGTCTCGCGACGATTGTCGCCGTCACACGCGCAGGCATTCGCACATTCTGGACATTCACCGATCGCGAGCTGCCGGCTGTCCGGCGTGTCGAGTTCGGTGCGACCGCACTGCTTATCATGCTCTGCGTGGTTCTCACGGTGCAGGCCGGCCCTGTCATGCGGTTCATGCAGGCGACAGCCGATGGCCTGGCTCTGGGGCCGACATACATCGGTGCTGTACAGGGACGGCCGCAAGGCACGCCTCATGGACTGGAGCGCACACCGTGAGCAAATGGCTGCCGTATCCCATGATCTCGGCGATGCTGCTGGCCACCTGGCTGCTGCTCAACCAGACTCTATCCATTGCGCAGGTTCTGCTCGGGATTCTGCTCGCCATCGGCGGCGCATGGATCCTGGTGCGTCTCGACGCGCCGCCACTGGCCTTCAGGCGGCAGCGGGTTCTTCTCCGGTTGCTCGGGGAGGTCATCGTGGACATGGCTCGCTCGAACATTCGCGTTGCCCGATTGGTTCTGGCGGACAACCCCGACAGGACGCCCGGCTTCGTTCGCATTCAGCTCAGCGTACGTTCTCACTACAGCCTCGCGCTTCTGGCGTGCATCATCACGGCAACGCCAGGGACGAGCTGGGTCACCTATGAGCCGACCAGCAATGTGCTGGTGATTCATGTGCTCGATCTCGTCGATGATGACGATTGGGGTGAGATCATCAGCGGCAGATACGAAGCGTTATTGAAGGAGATCTTCGAATGAGTGGAGCAATCCTTAACGTGGCGCTGATGGTGTCCGAGGGCTTTCTGACGCTGGCTATGGCCGCAGCAGCCTTTCGCATCCTGCGCGGTCCCAGGGCGCAGGATCGCGTGCTCGGAATGGATACGCTCTACGTCAATGCAATGCTGCTCCTCCTGGTCTTCGGGATCGGTTCAGGCACGACGCTCTATTTCGAGATGGCCCTGATCATCGGCCTGCTCGGCTTCGTTGCAACCGTGGCCATGGCGAAGTTCCTGATGCGTGGCGAGGTCATCGAATGAGCGCCATCGAAGAACTGCCGCTTTGGGCCGCGATTGCCACTTCAGCCCTGCTCGTCCTCGGTTCGGGCCTCGCCTTGACCGGCTCGATCGGATTGCTGCGGTTCAAGACCTTTTACGAGCGCATCCATGCGCCAACGCTTGGATCGACGCTTGGACTGTTCAGCGTTCTTGCGGCGTCGATGCTTTACTTCTCACTCACCCAAACGCGCCCCGTCGTCCACGAAGTGCTGATCGGCATATTCGTCACCACGACCACGCCGGTGACCTTCATGATTTTGGTCCAAGCTGCACTTTATCGTGATCGCTTCGAGGGACGGGATCCGGTGTCCCGCCTCAGCAAAGAGCAAACGAGCGTCAAGACATTGGATTAAGGGAAGAGTAATCGGCTCCCGCAGAGGATGTTCGAGGCCCGCGAGCAATCAGGCCTGGCGGAAATCACACGACCTTGGGGTTAAGCGGGTATATCCGTATTTGAGGTCGCGCGAGATTTGCGACCGATATGCATGCCGCCGCGTCGTCGTGTGACCGTTGCCTTTCACAACGACAGTTGCCGTTGCCAATCGCAGAGGAGGCCCGCCATGCCCGACACGCCTGCAAGAGAAGGCATCGATCGCCGCGACCTGATCGCGGCGTCCATTGCTACGGTCGGCGCTGCGGCGGCCCTTGCCGTCAGCGCTGGTGCTGCGAATGGCCAGGACACAGCACCGGCCCCTGCCGTTCCGGCATCGGGAACGGTTTATACCGGCGATATTGTCGATGGCAAAAAGGTTGTCAGCGCGCTCGACATTAACGACCTGGAGCCCGGAAAGAAGCATCTCTTGTATTTCCGGGGCGTAGAGATGCCGACCGGGCAGCATTGGCATGTATCCGTGATGGTCGCCAAGGGGGCAAGGCCGGGCAAGCGCGGCGTCCTGACGAGTGGCGTGCATGGCGACGAGATGAGCTCCATGCATACGGTTCACACCGTGATGAACCAGCTCGACCCGACGCAGATGTCAGGCACGGTGATGGCGGTCACGGACGTGTCCCGGCCGGCCCTGGAAAGCATGCAGCGCAGATGGCCCAATCAGGGCAGAGGCATCGATCTGATCGATATGAATCGGGAGTGGCCCGGAAACGAGAACGGCGCCACAGCGCCCAGTCGGCATGCCGGGCTTCTGTTCAATCGGCTGCTGCGGCCGAACGCGGACTTCGCGATCGACTTTCACACCGGGACAACTGGATTTGAAGTCACCGCATTCAATATCGGCGGAATGGATGTGCCCGAGGTCAAAGCGATGATGGAGCTCTATCCCGTCGGCCAGATCTTCGACAATCATGTCTATCCCGGTGTGCTGCATAACGCGTTCATGGACGTCGGCATTCCGGCCTTCACGCCGGAAATCGGCGCTGCGCGCGTTCTGGACCGTGAGATGATCTCGCTCTTCGTAGAAGGTACCATGAATGTCCTCAAGCATCATGGCATCGTTGCCGGGCCCATGGGCCGTACAGGCAAGGACGTGACCGTCTTTGTCGGCAACAGCGCGTTCCCGATCCTGGCCACCGCCGGCGGGATTGTCGAGCATCTGGTCAAGCTCAACGACAAGGTCGTGGCCGGACAGAAGGTTGCTGTCCAGCGCAATAGCTTCGGCGAGGTCGTTGCGGAGTATACGAGCGGCGTGATCGGAGAGATCACGGGTCAGCGCAGCGATGCCATGTCGGAACCTGGCAACCCCTTGGTATTCATTCTTTTCAACAAACCTGGGTCGGGAGACGTTCAAGTCTATCCCGAGTAGCAGGCAGGCTTCGGCACCGTCCGTTCCTGGAGCCTATGCGAGGTTCATTTGAGCGGGCCTCGGCATATCGAGAGCGTCGGATGCGGACAGGACGTCGGATATCAACAGGCACCCTGGCTTGTGCGTGATGGCAATTTCCGGCTTGGCCGAAAGGAGAGCGTATTGGGGCGTGATCCCGCATCCCCAGAACACCGGCAGCTCGTCCGGTCGGACTGTCACCGGATCTCCCACGAGCGGCTTTGCTAGATCGTCAATGCCGATCTCACGCGGATCGCCAATGTGCAGGGGAGAACCGTGCGTAAGGGGAAAACGGCTCGTGATCTCGATGGCTCGGATGGCGTCGCGAGCGCGGAAGGGCCGCATGGAAACACAAACGTCTCCGGAAAATGGCCCGGCCGACACGAGCGGCACGTTGGTGCGATACATCGGAACGCATACGTTCTCGGTCTGATGCCTGAGCTCCAGCCCATCGCGCAACAGTGCATCCTCGAAGGAATACGAGCACCCGATGACGAAGGTCACGAAATCGTCGCGCCAGAGGTGCCGGATGTCTGTGACCTCCTCGCAAAGCTCGCCGTATTTCCAGATGCGATAACCGCCGATGTCCGTGCGGACATCGATGTCAGCCCCGAGCGTTGGCAATGACGGATCGCCCTTGCCCGATATGGCAATGAGGGGGCAAGGCTTGGGATTGCGCTGGCACAAGGTTAGGAAATCCAGCGCCAGCGCGGATGGAATGATGACTGGACTGCCCTGCATGAACCCGGTTGCCAAACCGGTCGTCTGAGTGAACGGCGCCACCTTGCCATGCCGGTATTGCAGGCGCGCGTCGCTCCCCGTTTTGATGGACTGGGGGTCGGGGTGATATACGAGCGCGTTCTTGTTATCGCTGGATCGAGTTATTGGCCGGGTGGCGAAAGTCATTTTTCGCTCCTGCTTTTCAGATTCACTTCGTGTTATCCGCGCGAACGAAGACCCTTCGGATCATAGAAGGCAGTGAGCGAGGGGCGGATGCGGTAACGCCTCAGCGCAACCTCCACCTCCCACGTGCCGCTTTGAAGCGCCTGCTCGAGCTCGTTGGATATCAATCTTACGAATCCGATGCCGACGGAGCCGCCGAGCGTGTGTCCGTACGATGCGGACATGACTTGTCCGCGGTAGGCACCATCGATAACGATCGGCTCCGTTCCCAAGAGCATCACCTCTGGGTCTTCGACGAGGATATTGACTCGACGCCGCCTGGGACCGGCAGCCTTCTGATTTTCAAGAGCTTCCCGGCCGGTAAACTTTTGCCTGGATTTCAATTTGGTCGTGAAACCGAGGCCCGCTTCCAGCGGCGTATCGTCGGGACCAATGTCGTGACCCCACGAGCAGAAGCCCTTTTCGAGGCGCAGGCTTTCGAGAGCAAAGGCCCCGACGTTGCGGGCACCAAGTGCGGCGCCTTCGGCAAGGATGGCTCGCATAAGCGGCAGCGCACCCTCGGAAGGGACATAGATCTCCCATCCGAGCTCGCCGGTATAAGACAAGCGGGCGGCGCGTGCCACGGTCCCGCCGATCTCGATCTCGCGATGGGTCAGGAACGGAAACTCGTCATTGCCGAATTCGTCGGGGCTGAGCAGACGCATCAACTGTCGCGACTGCGGGCCGGCAATGCTGATTACGCCATAAGCGCTTGTGACATCGGTTATCGTCACGAATTCATCCGGTAGAATTGCCTTGCCGAGGATATGGAGATCGCGGCGGGGCTGCGCCGTTCCCGTTGTGATTTGAAACGTATCGGGCGCCAACCGCATGACGACGACGTCGCTTTCGTAGCCGCCGCGGGAATTGAGAATGGGCGTGTAGACAAGTCTTCCCGGCGGAATGGCGATGTCGCCTGCGCACACGCGCTGCAGGAAGATCTCCGCGTCGCGCCCCTTCACGAGCAGCTTGCCGAACGTTGACTGATCGATAATGCCGACGCTGTCACGGACGGCGCGATGCTCTGCTGCGACGCATGCGAACCACGGCGTTCGAGAGAACGACAGCTCCGGCTCTATCGTCTCGCCCTCGGGACGGAACCATGCGGCACGCTCCCATCCCGATCGCTCGACGAAATGAGCCCCTGCCGACTGCAGGGCTTGATGGATCGGCGTCAGGCGCAGGTTGCGGCCGGTGTCGAACGTCCGGCCGGCATAGCCAATGGCGTAGTGGAGGGAGAGGTTCTCGGCCGAACGATCGCGAAGGAGCCGCAGATTGTTGCGCACGGCGGGGAAGCGGCGCACGTCGATGCTCGTCAGATCCATGGATGGCTCCCGGCCTACCACCCACTCCGCCAGCGCACGACCGGCTCCGCCTCCGCTTGCCATGCCGACCGAGTTCATTCCGCAGCACAGATAGAAGCCGGATACTTCGGGCGCCTCGCCCATCATGAAACTGTTATCCAAGGTAAAGCTTTCCGGCCCGTTCAGGAGCATCCTCACCTCGGCGGTTTCGAGCGCCGGGATGCGTCGCAGCGCACCCTTCATCACGGGGTCGAAGGTTTCCCAGTTCGGCTCGAGCAAATCGAACGAGAAGCGCTTCGGGAGTTTCTCCAAAGGAACCGGCGTTGCCTGCGGCTCGAAGCAACCGACCATGAGGCCGCCCGCCTCGTCGCGGATGTACATGTGATTGTCGTGGTCGCCGAGAATCGGCATTGCATTATAGATGCCGGGAAACGGCTTGGTGATGAGAGCCATGTGCTCGCAGGCGTGGAGCGGGGCCGACACTCCTGCAAGGCGCCCAAGGGCCTGCGACCACAGCCCCGCGCACATGACGATGGTCTCGCATTGGATGCGACCACGCGATGTGATCACGCCAGCAACGCAGCCATTCACGATCTCGAAATTCTCGACCTCCGTATCCTCGTGGATACGCACGCCGCGCTTTCGCGCGCCCTTTGCCAGGGCGGCCAACGTGTCGACCGGACTGACGCGTCCGTCGCTCGGCGTCAGGATTCCCGCAATGACATCGCCCGTTTCGGCGATGGGCCAAAGCTGCTGAATTCTGCTGCGATCGATCTCCTCGGCATCGATGCCGAAGCACCGCGCCAACGATGCCTGCCGCCGGATATGCGTCAGACGATCCGCACTTGTCGCGATGCTCAGCGAGCCGCACGGCAGCCAGCCGGCCGATTGGCCCGTCTCGGCCTCGAGCGACTGGTAGAGTTCCGTGCTGTAGCGCACGAGTTGGGTGAGGCTGTTGGTCGATCGCAGCTGACGCACCATCGCCGCCGAGTGCCATGTCGTGCCGCTGCCGAGTTTCGAACGCTCGAGCAAAACCACATCCTTCTTGCCGAGTTTCGCAAGATGATAGGCGGTCGAGCAGCCAATGATGCCGCCTCCGATGACGACGATTTCCGCTTGCCGCGGCAGATCTGTGATCATTTTTTTGGCGGTGTCCGGAATCCGGATTGAAAAAGTGCAGCCGATGGTACATACGTTCCGTATGATGGTCAATGCGGAACGGGCGGTACGCCGTGAGCGATCTCGGAGCGGAGGCTGCAGCCAAGAACGGCAAGGTGTCAGCGAGTACGCCGGAAGCAGTCATGGCGGAATTGCAGACCGCGTTCGCATCGCTCTCGCCGCGCATTCGTGCCGCCGCGCGCTATCTTCTCGATCACCCCAACGAAATCGCAGTCACGTCCATGCGCCAGATTGCGCAGGCGGCCAGCGTCCCGCCGAACACGCTCGTTCGCCTTGCCCAAGCGTTGGGCTTTGAAGGGTTCGAGGAGTTTCGCCATCCATTCCGCGAGGCCATGCGGCGCAACGGGGAGTCGATCACGGATCGTGCCCGCACGCTGCAAGACTTTTCTCGTGCAGGAAGCCACGGTGAGTTGCTTCGCGAGCTTGCGGAGACATCGATCTCGAATGTCGCGACGCTCTTTTCGACGACATCCGCCGCGAATCTGAAGCGTGCCGCGCGCATGATCATCAAGGCGCGCAATACATACGTCCTCGGGATGGGAAGCTGTTACGCTTCGATGCACGGCTTCTACTACGTCGGGCGGATGGCTATTCCAAATCTCCTGTTCGTGCCCCAGCAATCGAGCCTTCCTGCCGATGACCTGCAGCGTATCGGTCGAGGCGACGTGCTGTTTGCAGCAACCTACAGGCCCTATCGCCGTGACACCGTCGAAGCTGCGCGAAACGCAAAGGCAAGCGGCGCCAAGCTGATCTCGCTGACCGACAGTCGCGCGTCTCCGATAGCAGCCGATGCCGATTTGCTGTTGCTGGCGCCGACGTCTACGCCTCAGTTCTTTCCCTCCATGCTCGCGATGATCGCTCTCTTGGAGAGCCTGCTGGCCTTCATTGTCTCCGAGACGGACAACGAGGCCGTCGCGAACATCGAAGCCATTCATCGCAACCGCATGGCGACCGGCGTCTATTGGCCGGACGATTGACGCGGTTGCCTCGGACACAGCCTGCTCAAATGCGAACAACCGGGACACCATGGCAGAAGTTGGCAGCAAGGTGAGCGTCGCGCTCGGCATCGATGTTGGTGGCACCTTTACGGATGTGTTGGCCCTCGATCTCGAAACGGGCGCTGTTAGGGCGGCCTTCAAGTTGCCGTCGACGCCTGCGGATCCGGCGATCGCGGCGATCGCCGGCGTCGACAGGTATGCTGCGCGCTCACCCGGGAAGCCCAGTCATGTGTTTCATGGCACGACCGTTGGAACCAATACCCTCATCGAGCGGCGCGGTGCGCGAACGGCATTGATCACCACAAAAGGTTTTCGGGATGTCTTGGCGCTCCGGCGGCAGGCGCGCCCTCGCCTTTATGACCTTCGGCCAGTCGTATCGGCGCCGCTGGCTGAGCGGCATCTTCGGTTTGAGGTGGACGAGCGCACGCTGGCCGACGGCACGATCGACAAGGTCCTGAACATCGGCGATCTCGATACCATCGTCGATGCACTTCGTGCCGCCGATGTTCAGGCCGTCGCCATCAGCCTTATCCACGCCTATGCGAACGACGAGCACGAGCGATTGATCGAGGATGCGATCCTAAGAGCGCTGCCGGGCATATTCGTCACGCGCTCGAGCGATGTGTGCCGCGAATTTCGAGAGTTCGAGCGAACCAGCACGTCTACGGTCAACGCCTTCATCGGCCCCATCGTGTCGCGTTACATCGAAAACCTTGCGACGCAGCTAAGTGAGCGGGGCGTCGGAGAGCTTGCGATAACAAAATCCAACGGCGGTCTTACCTCGCCGGTAAACGCCAAGCGCTTCCCCGTTCATCTGATCGAGTCCGGGCCTGCGGCGGGAATCGTGGCCACCGCTGCGCTCGGCCGCTCGGAGGCTATCGCAAACCTGATTGCCTTTGACATGGGTGGCACCACTGCAAAAGCAGGCGTGGTCGTTGAAGGCGAACCGCGACTGAGCACCGAGTTCTATGCCGACCGGTTCGTGGATGGCCGGGACGTCGGCGGTTATCCGATCCTCAGCCCCGTCATCGACATCATCGAGATCGGCGCGGGCGGGGGCTCCATCGCGCACATCGATCGTGCCGGCGTTGTCAGGGTTGGACCCGCAAGCGCAGGTGCCACGCCCGGACCAGCAGCTTATGGAAAAGGTGGAACGCTTCCCACGGTCACGGATGCTCACGTTGTCCTTGGTCACATTGCCGCCGATGGTTTCGGCAACGAGGACGTGAAGCTCTATCCCGAAAGGGCAGAAGCCGCCGTTGCATCGCTTGCTGAACCGCTTGGTTGGACAATTAAGCAGGCCGCTCACGGCATCCTTCGCCTCGCCACCGCCAATATCGCGGAGATGGTCAGGCTCGCGACGTTGCGGCGAGGCCTCGATCCGCGCGACTTCGTGCTTGTCGCGTTCGGCGGAGCGGGACCGCTCCACGCTTGCGAGATTGCGCGCGAGGTCGGCATTCCGAAGGTGCTCGTTCCACTCTACCCGGGACTCTTCAGCGCGCTTGGAACTCTGCTCGGCGAGCGTCGGCACGACCTGGTGCAGACCCACGTGAGGCGGATCGCTGACTCGGACAGCGATACCATTCACCAGCTTTTCGCGAGCCTGTTGCGACGGGCCGAGGATCTCATTGCGGCTGAGCAAAGCGGCAAGGACGCCGATTGGAGGTTCGAGCGCAGCATCGATTTGCGCTTCCAGGGGCAGCTGTTCGAGCTCGCCGTCCCCGTGCCCCAAGACGAGGCGTTTTCGCTTGGCGAGCTCGAGAGCCAATTCCGGCGAAAGCACGAGGACGTGTATGGTTACGATTTGGCGGAGCACAACGTCGAAATGGTCAACCTCCGCATTGTTGCCCGCTCAGCCGTTTGGCAGGAGTCGCGCCTTGCTCCTCCGTCTCACGAGATCCAGCCAAAACCTCGCCGACGCCAGATATGGGCCGCAGACGGCGCTGCCGTGGACGTGCCTGTCGTGCCCCGATCCAGTCTGCAAAGTGGTCACACGCTGAAAGGCCCCGCCATCATAGAGGACTTTGGAGCCACCGTTCGGGTGCTCGATGGTCAGCTCGTTCGCGTGATGGGCTCAGGCGTACTCGAAATCGAGGTTGAACATGGCGACGCCTAAGGACAAGGCCATCGCGCCTGAAGTGCTGGCACTCGCGACCGATCCCATTACCTTCGAGGTCGTGCGCAGCGGCCTTTATGCAATTTGCGAGGAAATGAAGTCCCGCATCATGCGAGCGTCATTCTCTCCGTTGCTCAGTCTGTCGGCGGACCTGTCCTGCGCATTGCTGGACCGGGAGGGCAACGTGGTTGCCCAAGGCAACGATATCCCGGTCCACCTGGGCGCCATGCCGTTCTCCGCGCGGGGCATTCTGAGCAGGTATCCTGCGGAAACCTGGCAGCCGGGCGACGCAGTCCTGTGCAACGACCCGTATTCCGGCGGCTCGCATTTGCCGGACATGACGCTGCTGAGCGGTGCGTTCGCAGATGGGAAACTCATTGGTTTTGCAGCAAGCCGCGTTCATTGGCCGGATATCGGAGGCAGTAGCCCTGGAAGCTCGGCCGTCACCGACGAGATCATCAAGGAAGGGCTCCGCATTCCGCCTGTGCAAATCGTCAAGGCTGGGGTGATCAACGAGGAGCTCTGGTCTGTTCTTTTCGCCAACGTGCGCGTTCCGAGCGATCGCGTCGGCGATTTCAAGGCGCAGATTGCGGGCAATGCGCGAGGCGTCGAACGCATGGAGGGATTGGCGAGGCGATACGGCGGCCGCGTCCTGACCCGCATCCTCGAGGCAACGCAGGACTACAGCCAGCGCCTGATGGAGGCCGTCATCGAGGCCATCCCGGACGGCACCTATTCGGCGCAGCATCATCTGGACGGAGACGGCTACACACAGGACCGGGGCGATGGG
>Ga0182735_1002573_pt1 | contig 10851 bp, 15 predicted proteins | sample eDN5th30CKraftMG_FD_128524 | JGI IMG/M metagenome (GOLD analysis project Ga0182735, IMG submission 128524) | Enriched Miracle-Growth compost microbial communities from Emeryville, California, USA - eDNA 5th pass 30_C Kraft MG (version 2) (version 2) ... | reverse complement strand
CGCCAGCAGGGGTGGCTGCCGGCAAGAACGACGATCAGCTCAAGCAGGTCATGGCCGAAGGCTATGCGCGCTATCGGGCGATGGGGACAAAAGACATGCGGATCCGCGACGTCGTCATCGCCCTCATCGACGAGCAACATTGCGTTGCCTATGTCGCTTGGACAGCCACCTATGCCCGCGAGGGAAAACCGGACGTGGCGATCGATTTCGACGTGCACTATCTCGTCCAGGAACTGGACAGCGGACCGAAGGTCTTTGGCTGGGTGGCGGGCGATGAACAGGCGCTATTGCAGAAACACGGCATCATCTGACGCGTCCACCCTGACACCCTTCGCACTTACGGCGCCAGCACCTCGACCACGCCGACACCGGCGGAGTTCGTGGTGAGTTCGAGGGTGACGCTGGCCGTGGTGATCTGATCGACCGAACCGACATTGACCTTGAAGCTCATGACCTGTGCCTGGAAGTAGTACTTGTCGCCGTTCTGGGTGGTGACGCAGAAGCTATGGTCGCTGTCCGAGGTCGAGGCGGATTTCAGCAGGACTTGGCCGGCATCGTCGGTATCGAGGCCCATCTGGATGGTCATCGTGCCCTGGTTGAAGCTACCCTTCTTCTTGACGGTGCCGCGGCTGCCTACGGGGTTGAAGGTAACGAGGTTGTACTCTCGGCCGAACTCGCCGAGATCCGACACCTCGCCCACCAGCGTCATGGTCAGCGCCGCGTATCCGGTTTCATCGAAAGTCGCAGGGGTGGAAGCCGACACCTTCAGGGTGGTGCCGGCGGAAGTCCGAACGGTCATATTAGCAGGTCCTTATGAAGGTGAGGCTAGCCGTGCCTCGTTGAATGAGACGCGGAAATCTTGGCTTTGCATGTGGATGCCGGTCTCCTCGTCGAGGAAATCAGGACCGGCGGAGTCGGTGTGGACGGTCACGTCGGTGAGCCTGTCGATTGCAGGCATGCGGTCGGCGGCTGCCGCCCGGACAGCGCGGATAATGGCCTTGGCGGCCGGATAGCTGGCGGCCAGCACAGTGACCTGCACCCGCTCGGTCACCCTGCGGGATGTTCCGGGCATCAGAATGTTTCGGTCGATGCCGCTGACCGACATGAGCGAAATCGTCGGCAATCCGGTCCCCTGCGGGACGACGCCCGCGACGATCCGGGCGGCAGGGACTAGCGCCGTTACCTCGGCATCGGCCACCAGGAGCGAACGGACCACAATGACCCCGTTCATTCGTCATCGACCTCAAGGCTGGGCGCCTTCAGGTTCCCAATCTGGACCCGGTGCGCGATGTAAGCGCCCATGGCGTTCACGGCTTCCTGGGCCTTCTGGTCCAGCGCCAGACGCAGGAACGGCTTGGCCGCATGGCCCGGATGCATGATGACTGGACCGACGAAGTTCTCGCCGATCTTTAGGCTGCCGCGCTTCACCATCTTGTTGATCGTGCCAATGCTGACCTTGCGGGGCCCGCGACGAGTGTTGCGCACCGGCTTGTCGGCCTCAGCGACCGAGATCAGGTGCGGCGCGACGCCGTACTCGATGAACAGGCCGAGATAGGAGCCGGACCCGCGCAGCTTGACGTAGGAGCTGAGCCGACTGCCGGCGGTGCGCGTGCCAATGCCGATCGCCTTCTTGAGCCGACCAGTGCGGACCGGCACGTTGGCCTTGGCCTGCTGCTGAATGACCTTAGCCCCGGCGCGTAGACCGCCGCGGATGACGTTGCGCTCGAGGTTCTTGGGCAGTTCATCGAGCAGGCGCAGCAGTTCAGGGCCGCCCTTGAGCCGGATCGTCATGGCGCGGCTCCTTCGCTGCTATGTTGCTCGACAATGAGTTCTGTGACTTCGCGGCGGCCGATTTCGGCCGGGCCCGACACGATCTGGAGAGTCCGATTGCCGATGATCACCCGCATGTCCGGGGTGAGCCCGGCGAGATAGCGCATCCGGATCCGCGCCGGCCGGTTGGCCACGACAATGCTGTCGGCCAGGCGTTCGGCCCGGCTTGGCAGGACGTCTTGCACTTCCGCCCAAACCGAGGCGAATTCCACCCAAGCGACGGTCTCCGTCCCATAGAGGGGATCAGGGGTGACGGCCTTGCGCTCGATCCGGATCCGGGTGTCGAGCCTGGAGGCTAGACCCATCGCGCGGCCAGCTGGTTGACGAGGGTATCGAAGGCGAGACAGGTCGCCCCCTCGCGGTTCTCGAACAGGGAGGCCGTCTTCACAAGGATCGCGGCCCGGGCGATCGCCAGGTCCGGGTGCCCCTCGGCAAATCCGGCCGACAGGGTGATGGAGATCTGGCCGTCCGGCGCCAGCGGGGGCCATGATGTGCCGGCAGCTGGCCGAATGCGCACGAATCCATGACGTGCCCGGGCAACATAAGCAGCCTCGGGCAAAGTGACCGTCAAACCGCCGGTGGCAGTGTAGGTGATGGCGGCAATGGTCACCGGCCGGACCGGCACGGTGATTTCATCGGCCCACGCCTCCAGCACCATGGCGAGGGTCTGCTCGCAGAGCCGCAGATCGGCGAGCCGTTCGAGTTCGGCTTGGGCAGCATCGAGGTGGGCAGCCAGCAGCATATCCTCGTCATAGGCGTCGAGACGCAGCTGCTGGCGCGCTTCTGCCAGCGTCACGGCCCGGTCCTGTGGCGGCACGAGCGTGACGATTCCGGACATCACGCCACCTTGGTGCGATGGGTGGAGCCCGACTTGCGGGTGACCACAGGCGCCGGTTCGTCGGGCGCCACTTCCACCGCCAGACCGCGTTCGATCAGTTGCCGGCCAAAGTGATCATCCAACTCGAAGGTCTGGCCAGCCTGGATCTTGTTGGAACTGACCGAGCTGATGTGCAGGGTATCGAGGGCTTTGAGGATCATGGGTCATTCCTTCCGGTGGATGACAGGGGCCGGAACGAGCCGACCCCTGCATCATCACGCAGCCGTTGCCGCGGTGGCAGCCGCCGCGAAGTCGCCCTTGACGAAGGCCTCGGGGCGGTAGACTGCGAGCGCGAGGCGCTCTTCGGCCAGCACCGTCACCAGGTTCTTGCGGAAGTTCTGGTCGTCCTCGGTCGAGATTTCGACCATGGCGTCCATGCGGTCGAAGATCTGCGCACCGAGCTGGAAGGCGCCGGTCAGGAACTTGCCCGTCGCCATCGACTGCGTTGCCACCACTGGCTGCCCCCACAGCGTCGGCGACAGGTTGCCCTGCGGATTGCCGATGATGAACTGGCCGGTGGTGTCCTTGAGCAGTTCGATCGCCGCCCAGTCGGACGGATGCAGCACGACGCCCGTCGACATCAGCTCGGAAAGAGCCGTCTGCAGCATGGCGAGGCGCAGGACATCGATGCGGGTGACAGGCGCCGGGATGGTGATCGGCGGCGCAAAGGCGGTCGCCTGGGTGTAGACGCCGTGCAGATCGGTGCCTGTACCCCCGCCGTTCAGCAGCTGGTTCTCTTCAACGAGCGCCAGGCCATAGGTCAGGCGGCCGTCGATGTAGGACTGCAGCATCGGCACATCGTCGAGGATCTGGCGAGTGGCCAGGACCCAGTGGGCGATCGTGGTGACACTGCTGGTGACGACATCGAACTTGATGTCGGTCTGCGGCTTGGTGGCGCCGGCTGTTTCCGACACGGTGGCGGCTGCATTGGTGAAGCCGGTTTCCTTCACGTACTGGACGGCATTGCTGTTTGTACGGCCCGGGGTCAGCAGGTCGCGGACCGTCAGGCGGCGCTGCCCGGGGGTGATGATCCCCGGCTGACGATCCGGCACGATAAGGTCACCGGCCGAGCCGTTGGCATCGGTCGTAAGGGCAGAGACGATCGCCTTGACCTCCACACTGGCGCGGCCGCGCGCGGTCTTGCTGTTCAGGAACGGCTTGATGGTGTCGGACGAAACGACGCGTTCACCGATCGTCCGATAATCGGAGCGTTCGTCGTCCTGCTTCTTGCGGGCGAGCTTCTGCTCGACCTCGTCAAGGCGGGCCTTGGCTTCATTGAGCGCGGTCAGCGCCTCGTCGGCCAGCTGCTTGGTCGCGGCCGAGAGCTCTTCACCCTTGGCAGCCTTGCCCAGCGCCTCTTCGGCGATGGCTTTTACCTGGTCATGGCGTGTATCGAACGCAGCCTTCACTTCTTGCGCCAACTGATCGGCGCTCTTGGTCTCGGTCATGGGATTGCTCCGTAGGAGGTGGGTTCAGTCGCGGATTTGCGCGGCAAGAGCCGACAGAAAGTCGGTGTTGGACTCACTGCCGGACTCACTCCGGAGCAGCGATTTGAGGCCTTTGCCCGCGATTGCGGTGGCCTGGCTTTTCGAGAACCCTGCCTCGCGCAGGAAATTCTCAAAATCGGATAGCGACGGCATGGTCTGCCCGTCGGTGACGGTCTTGACCGCCGTCACCTTCGCTTCGGTATTCATGGGCATGGTGACGAGGCTGATCTCGCGAAGATCGATCTTCTTGAGGCGCAGGACGCCAGCCTTGTAGGGGTCGGGAGCGGCACCGCCCTTGGGGATGGTGTAGCCGATCGAAAGGCCGCCAAGCGCGCCGTGCTTCAGCTTGCCATAGGCACGCTGGGCGACCGGATCGCCGTCGAGGATCAGCTGGCCGCGGACGAATAGGCCGCGATCATCCTCGAAGATGTCGCGCCAGACACCGATCGGCTCGCGTTGGTCGTGCTGCCAGAGCATCGGGATGCCCCAGCCTTCGGCACGGGCCTTGGCGACACTCTCCCGGAAAGCGCCCGGTTCGATGAGATCGCCGCCCTGGTCGACATTGCCGAAGGTCGAGGCGTAGCCCTCGAACTGCCCGGTGTCCTGAAGGTCACTGGATTTGAGGGTCAGGGTGAGATGTTTCATTTAAGGGGCTCCGATGGGGCATTCGCTCCGGTTGGCGGCAGGATTTCAGCAGGGGCACCGGCCTGCGCGATGGGCACGTTTTGCATCTGCATGCGCGGGACATCGCCGCCTTCGACGGGCGGCAGGTTTTCGAGGGTGCGGACCTCGTTGATGGTCATCACGCCATTGCTCAGCATCTGCTGATAAAAGGAGGCTCGCGCACCGCTGTCGCCGCGCAGCAATCCTTCGAGGTTGAATTCAATGACAAGCCCTGCCTGCCTGTCGGCGGGCGAGAGCAGTTGTTTGGCCAGTGCCTGTTCGATGCGCTTCAGGCGCCGACGCAACGTGAACTTCTGAAATCCAAGGGTCTGTTGTTCGAGGCCAGTGCCCCAGCTGGTGGTCTTCTCGGTATGGCCGACCATGAACGGCGGCACGCCGAAGAAGCGGCAGACTTCCTCGACAGAGAAAGCCCGGCTCTGCAGCATCTGCGCGTCTTCCGGACTGATCGAGAGTTGGACCCAGTCCATGCCGCGGTCGAGCAGCATGGGCCGTCCGGCATTGATCGCACCGGCAAACTTCTCCTGCAGCAATTCCTCGGCCTGTTTGCGCTGGTCGAGGGTCAGGCTATCGGCGGTCTTGAGCAGGCCCGAGGGCCGCACCCCGTTTCGGAAGGTGTCGCCGGAGGCCCGTTCGATAGCTTGCGCCAGTCCGAAGGTCTGGCGGCCGAAGCTAAGGGTGGAAAGACCGCCCAGCGGGTTACCGCCAAAACCCCGGATGTGGAGCATGTTGTCCTGGCTGACGACACTGCGAATGCCGCCATCCGACCACTCATATTCGAGGCTGCCGTCGCGCAGACGGCGCACCGTCATGAGTTCAGGCGCGATCGGAACGCTGAGCGCCACGACCCGGCCATTGCTGCCCCGGATGATCTCGGCATAGGCGTTGCCGTTCAATTCCAGGCACGCGCAGATGAACTCCCAGAAGTCGACCGCGGTCTGGTCCGCATTCGGGCTATCGTGCAAGATCCGGTAAAGCGGGTGATCGCTAGCGACCGTTCGGGCGCCGCCTTTGGTCCGGTAGACCATCAGCGGCAGCGAGGCGATCGTGCCGGCAAGCAGGTTGACGCAGGCCCAGGCGGAAGCGAGCCCCAGCACTGAGCTGGTCGAGACCAGTTCACCGGTCGTGGTCGTGCGGCCGCCGACGGCCTGGACCAGTCGCGGATCGGTGAGGCCGATGGAGCGCGCGATGTAGCCCAGCGCCTTTTGAAAGAGGTTCATGCGAGGCTCTTCAGCCAGTCATCGATCGAGCCCGTGGTGTCGCCCGCCATTGCCGCCCCCACTGCCATGCACAGCGCCACGGCTGCGTCGATCTTGTTGATGGCTCGCTGCTTGGAGAGCCACTTGTTGTCCCAGCGGTCGGTCTCGGTGACCGCCGACATCATTGCCGAGATGAGGACTGGATTGCGTTTGAGCCGGATGCGGCCCTCTAGGATCAGTTCTTCAAGGTGCCGAAGCGAGCCCGGCATCCAGAGGCCTTCGGTCATCTCGCCCGCAGGCTTGGCTCGTTTGGTGCCACCCTGTGGGTGTTCGACAAAGGTAAGGTCGAGCCCGAGTTCAGCGACTTCCTCCTCGAACCGGCGGAAGGCGTAGCGGTCGTAGGCGACGGCCTCGACGCGGTAGTCGGACACCATTTCGGCCAAAGCCTGCGCCACATGGCGGAAGCTGATGTTCTCGCCGGCCGGCGCATTCAGAAATCCGTCGACGACCCAGAGGTCGTAGGGCTGCTTGTCACGCAGCACCCGTGCGGCCAGTGTATCTCCCGGCGTCCAGACTTCGACCCATGCATCAAAGCAGGGCTTGCCGTCCTTCTCGCCATTGCGCTGGACCGCAGCCAGCGCGGTCAAATCCCGGTTCTGGCTGAGGTCGAGCCCGAGCCAGGTGCTAGCACCAGATTTGGGTTCGAACTCCGCCAAGAGTGGCTCGAGCGTCGAGCGCGCCATCCAGGCGGTCTCGGCATCGGTCCACACGCAAAAGTGCAGTCGCAGGATGCCGTTCAATTGGCCCGGGATGGCTTTGGCCTGCGCCACGACCTCCGAGAGGTATTGCTCCGTGATCGTGACGCCCAACAGCGGGTTCGCCTTGATCCAGCAGTTGGGGTCCGTCAGCGGGTCGTCGCCCTCATCGAGCGCGCAGACATAGCTGAAGGTCGTGTCGTCGATGACCTGCCCGAGAAAGGTCGGGTCGGTCACTGCATCGGGATTACCAGCCGCCACCCGGATCGCGTGTTCGTGTTCCTCCCATGCGACCGAATTGCGGTCCGAACCTGAGTTCGTGATCATGAACAGCAGCGGATCGCGGCGAAACTTGAAGCCGCGCTCCAGCATCTCGATGATCGAACGATCTGGAAGCTCGTGGACCTCGTCCGCCAGCACGAAGTAGGGCCGCGGGCCAGAGCCGGTCTTGCCCGTATCGCGCGAGACCGGGCGAAAGAAGCTGCCCGAGGACAAGTGCGCGATGTTGAATTCGCGTCCCGGTCCGCCGGAGAAATCCAGCCGCCGAGCCAGCGCGGGCGATTGCCGGACCATCCGCACCGCGTCGCGGAACAGGATGTTGGCCTGCTCCTTCTTAGCGGCCGCCGCATAGATCTGGGCGCCCGCTTCCTTGCAGGCCGTCATCCCGTAGATGCCGATGCCCCCTGCAACCGGTGATTTGCCGTTCCCCTTGCCCTGTTCGATGTAGGCCCGGCGGAACCGGCGACGGCCATCCTGGCGCTTCCAGCCGAACAGCGAGCCGACGATGAACGCCTGGCTCGGCTCCAGCCGGAAAGGCTGGCCCTCGAACTGGCCCTCGGAAAGCTTCAGCACCTCCTCGAAGAAAGCGAAGGCATGGCCCGCCGCCTCATGGTCGAACCAGATCCCTTCCTTGCGCTTCAGATCCGCGATGTGCCTGTGACAGGCATTGCGCACATGCGGTCCGGCGACGATCTCGCCCGAGACCACCGCCTTGGCATAGGCCAGTGTCCGGTCAGGCGAAGAAGCGGTCGGCGGGGTCCGTGCCTTCTTCTGGCGGCTGGGCCGCGATCCTGCTCCTGGCACTGGGCGTCATCCCGAATTCTGCGGCGTAACGCATCATGTCCGCTGCCGCTTTGTTGGCGGTGCCCACCAGCGGGTTCTGGATCGCGTTGCCGTTCGATGTCTTGATCATGAGACCGCCGGTCAGCTGGTCCTTCTCGGCCATCTTGGCGATTGCCCGTTCCGCCTGGACCCAGCGGCCATAGGCCATTGCGTAAGCCGCGAGCGCTGCCCGATCGATCTCGGAGAGGATCCCGAGATTGTAGAGCGCGGTTGCCACCCGGTTCCATTCCTCGACCGCATCGGCGGTCAGATGGTGAGGCGCTGCAGGAATAGCGGCTTTTGCCTTGGCCTCCCTGCGGTTCAGTGCCCGCTTGCCGGGATTGCCCGTGACCAGCTTGAGATGGGTCGGTTTGGGCTTGGTGCCGGGTTTCACTGGGGCGGTCCTTCAACTATGTCTTGTGACCAGCCTGCTCCCACCATCAACACTAGGGTCACGACGATTTTCAGTTTTCTGCTGTTTGCTGCTGCGGCCGTCGCGCCCTCCGGAGAAACCTTTACCTGCACGCCGACCCGGGTGTGGGACGGCGACGGGCCGATCTGGTGCGCCGAAGGGCCGCGCATTCGCCTGTCCGGCATTGCAGCGCGCGAGATGGACGGCAGCTGCCGGACCGGTCAGCCGTGCCCCGACGTGCCGGCCGAGCAGGCCCGCGATGCGCTGGTCAACCTGGTCGGGCGCCCGGTCGGTGTGTCCCGGGAAGGGCACATCCTGGTCGAAGGTCCCGCCATGACCTGCCGTTCCGAGGGCAGTGCCGGTGGCGCCCGGACGGCGGCCTGGTGCGTGTCACCGAGGTCCGGCGACCTGTCCTGCGCAATGGTCAGGGGTGGCTGGGCCCTGAGGTGGGATCGGTATTGGCGCAATCACCGCTGTTAGGCCCTGCCAACCCGACAAGCGTCACTTGACATGTCAAGCGTCGCTTGACATATGAAGGCATGGATATCGAGAGCATTTCCCACAAGGGGCTGCGCCGGTTTTTCGAGACCGGGAACGCGAAGGGCCTGGTGGGCGATGTGAACCGTCTCCGCAAGATGCTGGCGTTTATCGATGCAGCTGCCAGCTTTGATGAACTCGCTGTGCCGCCTAATTACGGGTTGCACGAGTTGGTCGGCGACAAGGCCGGGCGTTGGGCAATGACCGTTACCCGAAACCGGCGCCTGACCTTCATCAAGCTCGATGAGCACAGCATCGCCGAACTCGACCTGGAGGACTACCACTGATGGCCCTGACCATGCACCCCTCGCTGGCGGTTCACCCGGGCGACTGGCTGAAGAGCGAAGTCGTCGAGCCGCATGGCATCAGCATCAACCGGCTGGCGACCAGCTTCCACGTGTCGAGGCAGGCGCTCAGCAACCTGTTCAACGGCCGTGCGGCCCTGTCTGCCGAGATGGCCATCCGGTTCGAGAAGGCTTTCGGTATCAGGGCCGATACGCTGATGCGGATGCAGACCGCCTATGACATGGCCCAGGCCCGGGCCCATGCCGACGACATCATTGTCGATGAGGTTCTGGCCGCCGCCTGATCGTATCAGGCTGCTTCCGCGTCTTTGTCGGTTGCTGTTCCCGCGATTTCATCGAAGGTTCGGCCGTCACCCTCGAGGGTGACGGCCTGGCCGGTGAAATCCTGCCAGCGCTTGATGGTCACGTCGACATAGGCCGGGTTTAGCTCGATGGCGTGGACCGAACGGCCCGTCATCTCACCAGCAATGATCGTGGTCCCGGAACCTGAGAACGGCTCGTAGACCGCCTGGCCGGGGCTGGAATTGTTCTCGATCGGGCGCTTCATGCACTCGACCGGCTTTTGGGTCCCATGACCCGTCTCGTTCTTCTTGGGCTTGGCGATGTGCCAGACGGTCGTCTGCTTGCGATCGCCGGCCCAGTGACCTTTCGCGCCCTTCTTTACGGCATACCAGCAGGGCTCGTGCTCCCAGTGGTAGTCGCCGCGCGAAAGGACCAGCTGGCCCTTGTCCCAGATGATCTGGGAGCGGAGCTGGAAGCCGCTGGCTGCAAGGCTGTCGCCGACCACGCCGGCAAACAGGCCAGCGTGCCAGACATAGGCCACGTCGCCCGGGAACAGGGCCCAGGCTTCGCGCCAGTCGGCCTTGTCGTCGTTCAGCACCTTGCCCTTGGCGGTACCTGCGGCCGCAACGCCGGCCTTTTCACGCCAGGCAGGATCATATTCCACGCCGTAGGGCGGATCGGTGACCATCAGGTGGGGCGAGACGCCGTTCAGGGCCTTGGCCACCGTGTCAGCATCGGTGCTGTCACCGCAAACCAGCCGGTGCTTGCCGAGCAGCCAGACATCGCCGGGCTTGGCGACGGGCTCAATCGGGGCTTCCGGAATCTCGTCCGGATCGGTCAGTCCCTCGGTCTTCTCCGCCAGCAGCTTCGACAGCTCGTCGTCCGAGAAGCCGGTCAGCATCAGGTCGAAATTGAAACCCTGCAGGTCACCGAGTTCGACCGCGAGCAGTTCAAGGTCCCAGCCAGCGTTCAGTGCCAGCTTGTTGTCTGCGATGACATAGGCCTTCTTCTGGGCTTCGCTCCAGCCCTTGGCGACCATGGTCGGGATCTGCGTCAGGCCCAGCTTGCGCGCCGCCAGAAGCCGGCCGTGACCGGCGATCAGGCCGCCGTCCTCGTCGACCAGCACCGGGTTGGTCCAGCCCCATTCGCGGATCGAAGCCGCGATCTGGGCGACCTGTTCGTCCGAGTGCGTGCGGGAGTTGCGCGCGTAGGGCGTGATCTTTTCAATGGGCCAGAACTCACTGTTCTGGGCCGGCCAATCTTGCGACATGGCGCTCCTTTGGGTGAGCGCCGCTGTCGGCGCCGTCAGTCGGCCTGTTCGGCCTCGATTGCGAAGTGGGTCACGAAGCCGGTCAGGTAGGGCAGCCCCTTCGGGATGCCGGTTT
>Ga0182735_1002572_pt1 | contig 10857 bp, 8 predicted proteins | sample eDN5th30CKraftMG_FD_128524 | JGI IMG/M metagenome (GOLD analysis project Ga0182735, IMG submission 128524) | Enriched Miracle-Growth compost microbial communities from Emeryville, California, USA - eDNA 5th pass 30_C Kraft MG (version 2) (version 2) ... | reverse complement strand
GTGCCGTATATCGAGGCCAAGAATTCGTCGGCGCATTTCGAGCATGAAGCGACGACGTCGAAAATCTCCGAAGACATGCTGTTCTATTGCGTCCAGCGCGGCCTTTCGCAGGAAGAGGCGGTGGGGCTCGTCGTGAACGGCTTCGTCAAGGACGTGCTGCAGCAATTGCCAATGGAATTTGCGGTCGAGGCGCAGAAGCTGATCTCGATCTCGCTGGAAGGAAGTGTGGGCTAGCCGTGAGCAGGTTCTGGTTCAGACCTAAAACATATGGCTACGGAGTGACGCCTATCAGCTGGGAAGGCTGGGCTGTCGTCGTGGCATATGTCGCTGTGGTTCTGGCCGGAGTGCTGGTTATCGCCCAACGCAATACGGGTATGGCATGGCTGTCTGCGATAGCCGTGATTGCCGTCGCCACCGGTGCGATGGTTTTTGTCGGTCGGCAAAAGACCGATGGAGACTGGCGCTGGCGATGGGGCAATGTTGATAAATCTGGAAAGGTAAAGTGATGTCCGCGCTACTGGAAGTCAAAGGCCTCAAGGTTCAGGTTGAAGACAACGAGATTTTGCATGGCCTCGATCTCGTCGTGAACGAGGGCGAAGTTCATGCGATCATGGGGCCGAACGGCTCCGGCAAATCGACGCTATCCCACGTCATCGCTGGCAAGCCGGGCTATGAAGTGACTGGCGGCGAAATCCTGTTCAAGGGCGAAGATCTGCTGGAGATGGAGCCGGACGAGCGCGCCGCCAAGGGCGTGTTTCTGGCCTTCCAGTATCCGGTGGAAATTCCTGGCGTCGCGACCATGACGTTCCTGCGCACCGCGCTGAACGCGCAGCGCAAAGCGCGCGGCGAGAGCGAGTTTTCGACTCCCGACTTCCTGAAAAAGGTGAAGGAGGTTTCGGCCCGCCTGAGCATTCCGCAGGACATGCTGCGCCGTGGCGTCAATGTCGGTTTCTCCGGCGGCGAAAAGAAGCGCAACGAAGTGCTGCAGATGGCGCTGTTCGAGCCGAGCCTGTGCATCCTGGACGAGATGGATTCCGGCCTCGACATCGACGCGCTGCGCATCGCGGCCGACGGCGTCAACGCGCTGCGCTCGCAGGGCCGCTCGATGGTCGTCATCACGCACTACCAGCGGCTTCTGAACTACATCATCCCGGACGTGGTCCATGTGATGTCGAAGGGTCGCGTGGTGAAAACCGGCGGCAAGGATCTTGCGTTGGAGCTGGAGAAGTCCGGCTACGCGCAGTTCGAAGATAAAGCGGCGTAAGCGGGTATCGCGATGAACGTTGCATTGGTCAAATCGAAAGCGGAGCAGCCTTCCGGCGAATTGTTCGCCACGGCGCGCAGCCGCCTGCCGGGCGCTGGCCCGGTCGCCGACGTCCGGCAGAAGGCGTTCGACGATTTCGCAAAACGCGGTCTGCCGCACCGGCGGATCGAGGAATGGAAATACACCGACCTGCGCGCATTGCTGCGCGAGGTGGCCCCATTGGCGGCATCGCCCGACAAGGCCGCGTTGACGCGCGCCAAGGCGGCCGTGACGGCGCTGGGCGTCGAAGGCACGCTCAATTTGGTTCTGGTCGACGGGGTGTTCGCGCCCGAGCTTTCGGACGCCGTGAACGAGAAGGCGGTCAAGGTCCAGACCTTGCGCGAGGTGCTGGATAACGCGGCAAATCCGTCGCGGGCCGATCTGCTGCTGACCAGCGTGGCGTCGGATGCGATGATCTCGCTGAACGCGGCGATGGCCACCGACGGCGTTCTGGTTTTTGTCGATGACAATGCCAGACTGTCGAAGCCGATCCATATCGTGCATGTGGCGACCGCGCCGGAAGTGTCGGCCTTCACGCGCTCGCTCGTGAAGATCGGCAACGGCGCACACGTTACTCTGGTTGAAAGCTTTGTCGCGGCCGAAGGTGCCAAGGCCTATCAGGTTTACGATTCCACTGTCGTCTCGATTGGCGACGAGGCGGAGCTGCAGCATCTGCGTCTGGTCGAGGATGCGCGCGACGCGGCCAACATCACCACGGCGGTGTTTACCCTCGGCGCCAAGGCGAAGCTGAACACGTTCGGCCTCACCCAAGGCGCGAGCGTCAGCCGCTATCAGGGCTTCATCACCTTCGCGGGTGAGGGCTCGGAGCTGTCGACCAACGGCGTCAACCTACTCGGCGGCAAGCGCCTCGGCGACACCACGTTCGTGGTGGACCACAGCGTGCCGCATTGCACGAGCCGCGAGATTTTCCGCGCGGTGCTGGACGATCAGTCTCATTCGGTGTTCCAGGGCCGCATCGTTGTGCGTCAGCACGCGCAGAAGACCGACGGCAAGATGATGACGCGGGCGCTGCTGTTGTCCGACGAAGCCGAGGCCGACAACAAGCCGGAGCTCGAGATTTTCGCCGACGACGTGGTCTGCGGTCATGGTGCGACGGCGGGCGCGCTCGATGAAAGCCTGCTGTTCTATCTGCGCGCGCGCGGCCTACCGGAGAAGGAAGCGCAGGCGCTTCTGATTTCCGCGTTCGTCGGCGAGGCGATCGAATCCATCGTCGATGACAATCTGCGGGATTGGGCGGTCGCTACGGCCGAGCGATGGCTCGCGGCGCGGGGCTGACAATGGACAAGGCAGTCGCCAACGTTGCCTACGATGTCGAGAAAATCCGCGCGGATTTTCCCGCGCTGGCGACGAAGGTGTACGGCAAGCCGCTGGTCTATCTCGACAACGCGGCATCGGCGCAAAAGCCGAACGCCGTGCTGGATCGGATGACGCAGGCCTATCACTCCGAATACGCCAACGTGCATCGCGGCCTGCATTATCTCGCCAACGCGGCGACGGATGCTTACGAGGGCGGCCGCACCAAGGTGGCGGCCTTCCTCAACGCCGCGCGCAGGGAAGAGATCATCTTCACCCGCAACGCGACCGAAGCGATCAACCTCGTGGCGTCGTCATGGGGCGAGCCGAACATCAAGGAGGGCGACGAGATCGTCCTCTCGATCATGGAGCACCACTCCAACATTGTGCCGTGGCACTTCCTGCGTGAGCGCAAAGGCGCGGTGCTGAAATGGGCGCCGGTCGACGATGAAGGCAACTTTCTGATCGAGGAGTTCGAGAAGCTCCTGACCTCGAAAACCAAGCTCGTCGCCATCACCCAGATGTCGAACGCGCTCGGCACCGTGGTGCCGGTGAAGGAAGTCGTGAAGATCGCGCATGCGCGCGGCATTCCGGTGCTGGTGGACGGCAGCCAGGCCGCCGTGCACATGACGATCGACGTGCAGGACATTGATTGCGATTTCTATGTCTGCACCGGTCACAAGATTTACGGGCCGAGCGGCATTGGCGCGCTCTATGCCAAATACGATCATCTGGTTGCGATGCGCCCGTTCAACGGCGGCGGCGAGATGATCCGCGAGGTCGCGCAGGATTGGGTCACTTATGGCGACCCGCCGCACAAATTCGAGGCGGGCACCCCCGCCATCGTGGAAGCGGTCGGGTTCGGCGCGGCCATCGATTATGTGAATTCGATCGGCAAGGAGCGCATCGCCGCGCACGAGCACGATCTCTTGGTCTATGCCACCGAGCGGCTGCGCGAGATCAATTCGCTGCGGCTAATCGGCACCGCGAAGAACAAGGGGCCGGTGATTTCCTTCGAGATGAAAGGCGCGCATCCGCACGATGTTGCCACCGTCATCGACCGGTCGGGCATCGCGGTGCGGGCGGGCACGCATTGCGTGATGCCGCTTCTGGAGCGATTCAACGTGACGGCGACCTGCCGGGCCTCGTTCGGGATGTATAATACCCGTGCCGAGGTCGATCACCTGGCGCAGGCGCTCGTCAAGGCAGGAGAGCTTTTCTCATGAGCGAAGCAGATTCCGCGGAGAAGCCGGCAGAGGCCGTGGCCGACAAGCCGGCGGATACGGCGAACCGGGTGGACACCACATCGGCGCTGTCGCCGGAGGAGACCGAACGTCTCGGCGCGGACATCGTCGCCGCGCTGAAGACCGTGTACGATCCGGAAATCCCGGCCGACATCTACGAATTGGGTCTGATCTACAAGGTCGACATCAAGGACGACCGTGCGATCGACGTGCAGATGACGCTGACCACGCCGAATTGTCCGGCGGCGGGCGATCTGCCGAATTTTGTCGAGAATGCCGTCGCAAGTGTCGCGGGCGTCGGCCCGGTGACCGTGAACGTCGTCTGGGAACCGCCGTGGACGCCGGATCGCATGTCCGACGAAGCGCGCCTCGTTCTCAACATGTGGTGATTTGAGCGAATCGATCGTTTCTGGCGTGATCCGGAATATGGTCGCGTCCGGCATTGAAATGCCGAAGGAAAGAGCCAAATGACGGGTATGACCCCTGACGCTCCCGCATCCGCAGCCAAGCCCGCGCGTCCGCGCCCGCAGGTGATGCGCCTGACCGACGCCGCGGCTAATCGCGTGCGCGAACTCGCTTCGCGCGCCGATTCCGAGATTGTTGGGCTGCGTGTCGGCATCAAGAACGGCGGCTGCGCCGGAATGGAATACACCGTCGAATACGCGCACGATATTCGCCCGACCGACGAGGTCGTGGAGGACAAGGGCGTGAAGGTTCTGGTCGATCCAAAAGCCGTCATGTTCCTGCTTGGCACCGAGATGGATTTCAAGGTGGACAAGATGGCGGCGCAGTTCGTCTTCAACAATCCGAACCAGACCGGCGCCTGCGGTTGCGGCGAGTCCGTCCAACTGACGCCCGCCAAGATCGATGGCTAGCCTTGAGGGCCAGCACCCGACTTTCTTCCTTTAGCAGTTCGGATTGCGAGCGCTTCCACTCGCCGTGTTGTTTTGTCGCGGCAATGGATGTGTGAATCGTTCCGCACATGCGAACCAAGTCCGACAGGTTAGTACATCGCGGCAACGCTTTTCTTAATTTAGAGCCATTCTATGGAGTGGTGTTCCTTTAACCTTTGTTGATCACAATATTTTCGCTAGATGCGCCTCAACTTAGGGTGACTTAGGGGGGGCATCTTGCTCAGGAATTATGTTGGCTATGCCGCAATAGGCGCGAGCTTTTTCAGTTTCTTCATGGGAACGACCGCGGTGACGGCTCAGTCCAGTTCCGCACTTCCGCCGGTGACGGTGGATGCGCCTGTCCAACGGGCGTCTCGCGCGAAGCCAGCACAGTCTCGGGCGACAACATCTCGTCGGACGCGCCGTGCCGCATCCCGTCAGCAGACACGCCCTGCCGCGCAAGTGCCATCGGTCACTCCCGGCGCAGCTACCGATCCCGGAACCGGGCCGCTTCAGGGCTACGTTGCCGGCCGCAGCATTGTCGGTACCAAGACGAATACGTCACTGCTTGAAACGCCTCAGGCGATCTCGGTCGTCGGCAGCGACCAGATCAGGGATCAAGACTCGCGGACCATTGTCGAGGCATTGCGATATACGGCGGGCGTCGCCACCAACCAGAGCCCGAACGATACGCGCTTCGAGTCGCTGCGCATCCGCGGTTTCCAGCCGGTGCTCTATCTTGACGGCATGCAGTTGCCATATGGCGCGAGCGCCTTCGGTCAGCCGAAGATCGATCCGGCCTTGCTCGATCGCGTCGAGGTGCTGAAGGGGCCTTCCTCATCGCTGTACGGACAGATTGCGCCGGGTGGCATGGTCAACATGGTCAGCAAACTGCCGACTCTCGCACCGGTCAACAGCATCGAGTATGCGGCCGACAACTGGGGCCGTAACCAGGCTGCATTCGACATTGGAGGCCGCTCGGATCCCAAGGGCGAGTGGCTCTATCGTATCGCAGGCGTTATCCACGGCGGCGGTACGCAGGTCGATCATGTCGACGATTTCCGGGGCGCCATCGCGCCGTCGTTCACCTATCGCCCCAACGCCGATACCACCTTCACTGTGTTGGCCGGCTATCAGCGCGATAAGACGGGCCTCGCCTTCCAGTTCCTCCCGGCCCGCGGAACGTTGCTTCCCAATCCGAACGGCCGCGTTCCTTACACTCGCTTCGTCGGCGAACCGGGATTCGATCATTTTGACCGGACGCAATATTGGGCCGGTTATCGCTTCGAAACGCGCGCCAACGAGGTCTGGACGTTCCGCCAGAACCTTCGCTACACCAGCCTCGAAACCAACACTTATGCCGTGGCTGGTGCCGGCGCGCTCGGTGGCCCCGCGTTGCAAGGAGATCTGCGGACACTCAATCGTGGCGTCTTCCAGTTTCCCGAGAATGCGACGGCTCTGACGCTGGACAATCAGGCCGAAGCGAACTTCATGACGGGCCCGTTCGCCCACAAGATGTTGTTCGGCGTCGATTATCGTCACTCGACCAGCCGCCTCAACATGGGGTTTGGCAGCGCACCGTCTATCGACCTGTTTAATCCGGTCTATGGGGCTGCTATCACGATGCCGGCGGCTACGATACGCTCCGGGCAGCGCCAGGACGCGACCGGCGTCTATGTGCAGGATCAGATCGCGCTGGGTGGATGGCGTCTCACTTTGAGCGGGCGGCATGATTGGGTATCGACCGATACCCTGAACTTTGCCGCGAATACTTCCAGCACGCAAAGCGACTCCGCTTTTTCCGGCCGCGCCGGCCTGAACTACGTCTTTGATTCCGGTGTCTCGCCTTACGTCGCTTATTCGCGTTCGTTTCAGCCGACCCTTGGCACGACGGCGACCGGCGTAGCGTTCAAGCCGACAACGGGCGAACAGGTCGAAGTCGGTGTCAAGTACCAGCCGATCGGCACCAACATCATGCTGACAGCAGCGTTGTTTGATGTCACCCAGCAGAACATGCTCACACCGAACTTGTTGCCACTCGGGGGCAACGTCCAGACGGCTGAAGGCCGTTCGCGCGGTGTCGAACTGGAAGCGGTCGCCAGCCTGACTGACGGGCTGAAAGTTGCGGCTTCCTATACTTATACCGACACCGAAACGACAAAGACGAACAAGCCGGCAGAGCTCGGAAAGCACTTTGTCGTGACGCCAGCGAACATGGCCGCGCTCTGGGCGGACTATACGTTCCAGACCGGGCCGGTTGCGGGTTTCGGATTTGGTGCCGGCGTCCGTTACATCGGCAAATCTTTTGGCGATGCAGCCAATACGATTTCAATTCCGGACTACGCTTTGGTCGATGCCGCGATCCACTACGACATGTCGTATCTTGATCCCAGGTTCAAGGGCGTGAAGCTTGCGGTGAATGCCAATAACTTGTTCGACAAATATTATGTGGCAAGTTGCACCAGCCTGGAGGCTTGCTATCTTGGCGCCGGCCGTCGCGTGACCGGTAGCATCAGGTACACTTGGTAGGATACATGCGTGCGAGATCGGCGGGTGTCTGGATCGGAGTGCATAAATGGACGAGTCTGATCGCGACTCTGTTCCTGTTTATGCTGTGTCTGACCGGTCTCCCGCTGATTTTTCATGACGAGCTAGACCACGCGCTGGGCGCAAGGCCGACCCCGGATGTCGTTGCGCCCGGCACGCCGATGCTGAGCCTCGATCGCATCATCGAAATCGCGAAGGCTCACAAGCCCAACGAGGCGCTGACATTCATCGTACCGGATGACGACGATCCGGTGTGGCGGGCATCCTTTGCCCCAAAATTGACCCAGGACACGACGGCGGTTGTGACGATCGACGGTCATACCGGCCGCATCCTGCGATCGGCAGACAGCACGCGAAGCGCGACGATGCGTTTCATCAAGGATCTGCATACCGAGATGCTCCTTGAGGAGCCCGGAATGCTCTTTCTCGGATTTATCGGGCTTTGCTTTGTTGCGTCGATTGTATCGGGCATCGTCGTCTACGGTCCGTTCATGCGACGGATCGACTTCGCCACAATACGTAACCGCACCAGAAAATTGTATTGGTTGGATATTCATAACGTCGGCGGCATCGTGATTGCGGCATGGATGCTCGTTGTTGGCGTCACCGGAGTTATCAATACGCTTTCCAATCAGGTCGCCCGCCACTGGCAGTCGACCGAGTTGGTGCAGATGATAGCGCCATGGCGGAATGCGCCGGTCCCGGCGAAACTTTCGTCGGCTCAAGCCGCGTTGGATACGGCCCTTGCCGCATCTCCGGGAACGAAACTTTCGACCCTGGCAATGCCAGGAACGCCGTTTGCTGGCGGACATCACTATGGCGTCTACCTCAATGGAAATACGCCGCTGACCTCGCGTCTGCTCAAGCCGGTTCTCATCAATGCCGAAGACGGTACCCTTTCGGAGAGCCGAGAGATGCCTCTCTATGTTACAGCGTTCTTCATCTCCAAGCCGCTGCATTTTGGGGATTACGGCGGCATGCCACTCAAGATTATCTGGGCCGTGCTCGATGTGATAACGCTGATCGTTTTGTGGACCGGAATCCATTTGTGGCTGCCTATGCGCCGCCGTCCGACGTCTTTGGGCGCATCCGCCGAACATTTAACTGTCGGGCAGTGAACCCCTTGTCTCTTACCCACCGCCGCATCGGAACGATTTACTTATGGCCCGTGTTTATCGCGCTTGTGACGGTTCTTGGGCTTATATCTGCGCTTCTGGGAGATGCCGGATGGGATATGCTCTCGTGGGGAGCGCTTCTCGTTCCAGCCGTTGTTTTCCTGACGGCCTGGTTTAGGTCGAAAGCGAGTCGTGGCAGAGGGCCGCGTTAGCCTTGCCTCAGGCGACCTGAATTCGGACGTTGGGCGTGAATTCGGGATCGGCTTCGCAGATCACACGGTTGCGGCCATGCCGCTTGGCGGCGTAGAGGCAGGCATCGGCGCGGTCGATCAGGGCGGGAGCATCGTCGCCGGGCTGGAAAACGGACACTCCGGCGGAGATGGTGACGCGGCCAAGGATTTCGCCGGTCGATTTTTTCTTCAACTGCTTGGACATCACGGCGCGGCGGACGTTGTCGGCCACTGCGAGGGCCTGCCGCATCGAGGTGTTGGGTAAGATCACGGCGAACTCCTCGCCGCCGTAACGCGCGGTGAGATCCTGTCCCTTGATGTTGGCCTTGACCGCCAGCGCCACCAGGCGGAGCACCTGGTCGCCGGTGAGGTGGCCGTAATTGTCGTTGAACGATTTGAAGTGATCGATGTCGATCATCAACAACGACAACGGCTCGTTTTTCTCCTGCGCATGTTCGACGGCGGCGTCGAGCGCGCGGTCGAAATATTTGCGGTTGCCGAGCGAGGTGAGGGGATCGGTAAGGCTTTCGGTGCGGATCGCCTCGAGGCTGTCCTGCAGGCTCGCGATTTCGAGCTTCGATGTCGCCAGCCGCGTTTCCAGCGCCTTGTTGGTCAGATTCATCTCGCGGGTGGACTGGACCAGCGCGTGGATCACCAGATTGATCTGCGCCTTGTCCTTCGCCTTCTTGAGGCGGTCGGTCGCGCCGTCGAGGTCGGTGCTGAATGAACTCGTCATCCCGATCGCGTCGGTGATGAGCTCCATCACATCGTCGATCTCGTTGATGACGCGGGAGCCGACCTTGTCGATCCGGTCGGTCATGCGGGTTTGCGACAGATACGTATCGTGGATCTGTTCGAGGTCGGCCTCGGTCAGCTTGCCGTTGCGCAGCAGCGTTTCGTTGACGACCTTGTTGAGTTCGATGTTGTAGCCGGTCGCGTAGATGTACCAGATCTCGTAATTACGGGGAATCGCACTCTGGCGCAGGGATTTGATCTGACCCAACGCGACTTCGGCGAACGCGAGGGTGCGCTCGTGTTCTTCAAGAAGACTAATCACGGTGCGTCCCCAGGCAGCCTTCTGCAGCCGGCAAAATGCTAAAATATGGCGGGACGATAGGTCACGTTTGTGAAGGAGGGGTAAACGTCTCCGGTCATATACGTACCTTATCCACGTGCGCGGACAGGGCGCAGCAGAAACGCCGGCAAATGCGAGTGATCTCCGGGCTCTACGTGATCTTGCGTTGCAGCAGCCATCGGAACGCGACCAAGCGAAGGAGGCGGGGCCGCGGGCGTTCTGGCCGATGATTTCGATGACGGAGACGACTTGGCGGCAGGCTTGTTGACCGGCTTGGCCGCGGTCTTTTCACGATCGCGCTGCTTCGAGCGCTGGCCGCCGCGCCGCGATTTGCGGGGCGCCGCCGGACCATTCTCGGTGGTCATCGCCTCGGCCTCCATGGAAGGCGCTCCAGCCCGCTTATGGCCTTCCGCGTGCGGTATGGATTGGCCGATCAGCTTCTCGATCGCAAGGATCGACTTCTGGTCGAGCGGCGACACGATCGAGATCGCGGTGCCGAGGCGTCCGGCGCGTCCGGTGCGGCCGATGCGATGGACGTAATCGTCCGGGTGATGCGGTACGTCGAAATTGAAGACGTGGCTGACTTCCGGAATATCAAGACCGCGGGCCGCGACATCCGACGCGACCAGTAACGGCAGTTCGCCCTTGCGGAATTGCTCCAGCGAAGCCATGCGCGCGGTCTGATCCATGTCGCCATGCAAGGCGGCGGCGCCGAAGCCGTGCTTCTGCAGCGACTTGTGCAGGATCGCGACCTCGCGCTTGCGGTTGCAGAAAATGATGGCGTTCTTCAGATCCTTGGCGTCGCGCAGAAGCTGGCGGAGCAGTTCGCGTTTCTCGTGCGGCTCCTTGCTGGCGCCGATCTGGGATTGCGTGACGGTGACGGCGGTCGATGCGGGCTTGGAGACTTCGACCTTCTCCGGATTGTGCAGGAAGGTCTCGGTGATGCGCCGGATTTCGGAGGGCATCGTCGCGGTGAAGAACAGGGTCTGGCGCGTGAACGGCACCAGCTTGCAGATGCGCTCGATGTCGGGGATGAAGCCCATGTCCAACATGCGGTCGGCTTCGTCGATGATCAGCAACTCGCAGCCTGACAAAAGCAGCCGTCCCCGCTCGGAATGGTCGAGCAGTCGGCCTGG
>Ga0182735_1002571_pt1 | contig 10862 bp, 11 predicted proteins | sample eDN5th30CKraftMG_FD_128524 | JGI IMG/M metagenome (GOLD analysis project Ga0182735, IMG submission 128524) | Enriched Miracle-Growth compost microbial communities from Emeryville, California, USA - eDNA 5th pass 30_C Kraft MG (version 2) (version 2) ... | reverse complement strand
GTTGGCTGGCTGGGGGCTCGGGATAGGCCCATGCCACGGCGGGCATATAGGGGTTCGTGCCCGCGCGCAGTTCGATCATGTAGACGCGCCGATCGGTCGTGATGACGAGATTGGTCGTGATGTCGGTCCTGGTCGGCTTCACGAGCACATGGACGCGGCGGGTCACGCCCGAGCCGCTTTCGGTGTCGCCGATAATCCACCTGGCCGTGTCACCGGCGGCGATCGGACCTGCTCCGGTCAGGTTTTCGCCCGGCTCAAGCGCGATGTTCGTGATCTGCCCGGGCGCGGCATAGACCTGATAGAGGGCCCCTTCACTCCAGGGATAGATCTGGATGGAGTTGTAATAGCCGTCTCGCCGCGGCTCGACACGCGCGGCGGCGTTGGCGTTCTCGACGCGCGCGGTCGGCGTGCTCGCGGAATTGCCGCCCCTGGCCGGGGTCCAGGCCGGAGGCGTATGCAGCGGACGTGGCCGCTGATCCGTGATGACTGCCGGGACCGACGGAAGTGGTGGAACAGTGCTGTCGTAGCTGATCTGCGGCGGTTTCGGCGCGGTGGCGCAACCGGCGAGGACGGTTGCGGACAGCAGGGCAGCCGCAAAGGCGGATTTACGGAAAACAGGAAACGCGGACCTGCGGAAAGACGGGTTCATGGCGTCATCTCCCGCGACCAGGAAATTGCATTGACGTAAATCCCCAGAGGATTGGCGCGCAGACGGTCCGCGTCGCGCGGCGTCTGGATCACAATGGTCAGGATCGCGGTCCAGCGTTCGGTCACGGCAAGCTGGCCATTCTCGTAGTGTCTTTCCGTCCAAGCGACGCGGAACGAGTCCGGAGAGGCGCGGATGACGCTGGAGACCTCGACGGCGACCTGGCGGCGGCCGACTTTGGTGAAGGGGTCGTTGGCGCGGGCGTAGTCGTTGAGAGCCGCCGCGCCGCGATCGGTCGTCCATTCATAGGCTCGCAGCCAATTCTGCCGGACGATGATCGCGTCGGCCGGAATGGAGCGGACCTGTTCGATGAAGCGACCAAGATGCCAGGCGATCTGGGGATCGGTAGGGCGATAGTCGGCAGTCGCGGGAGCGACGGATTGGGCCTGGCCCAGGCGGTCGACCTGAACAACCCAAGGCACGACCGTTCCGCGTGCGGACTGCCAAACCAATGCGGCGGCAAAGCCGGCCGAGAGGATCAATGACCCGAAGGCCATATGGCGCCAGTTCTTGGCCTGGACACGGGCCGAGCCGATGCGCTCGTCCCAGACTTGCGCGGCCTTCTGATAGGGCGTGACGGGTTCGGGTGTCTTGCCATAGTGGGCGGCGGGTCGCTTGAAAACGCTCATGAGCGGTCACTTTCAGAAAGATTGATCGAGGAGCCCCCGCCGTGGCTGTCGCCTGAGCGAACGGCATGTGCTGCGAGGGTGGCGCCGTGTCCGAGAGAGCGATGGCGCTGCATGCGCTTGGCCCAATCAGGCGGGCCGTCTCGAGACGCCGAGGCGGGAGAGGAACCGGACGCATCGGCGGAGCCGCCGATGGTGCCCATCGTCGATGTGCCGCCGGTGGCGCCGAAGCCTGCCTTCGCGCCGTCCGAGAAGCTGGACTTCATGCTTTCGGCCGCACGCGAGGTCGCACGCTTCAACGGCGAGACCGTTGCAGCGCCAGCGGCGCGGGCGACACCGCCGAGGCCCGAGGCGACTCCTGCGGCGCCAGACTGACCGAGCGAGCCGAGGCTGTAGGCGGCGGCGGCGCCACCGGCGGCCGATGCGCCGCCACGCATCGCGGCGGCCCCGCCCGACATGGCGGCCGCGCCTCCCTTCACGGCAAGACCAGCGGCGCCTCCGGCGGCGAGCGCCGCGCCTCCGACGGCAAGGCCTGTTCCAACGGCAGCGCCGGCGCCGAGCTGAGGTCCTCCGCTGACGAGGCCAGCCGCGATCCCTGGGCCGAAGATGCCAAGGCCGAGAAGGGACAGGGCCGCGAGGACGACGGCCATGGCGTCGTCGATGGTCGGCGTTGCGCCGCCGAAACCTGCGGTAAAGCGGCTGAACAGAGTCGATCCAATGCCGACGATGACGGCGAGAACGAGAACCTTGATGCCGCTCGATACGACGTTGCCGAGAACGCGTTCAGCCATGAATGCGGTCTTGCCAAAGAGACCAAAGGGAATGAGGACGAAACCAGCGAGCGTCGTCAGCTTGAATTCGATCAAGGTGACGAAGAGCTGGATGGCGAGGATGAAGAAGGCGAGGATGACCAGCGCCCAGGCGAAGAGCAGGCAAGCGATCTGGATGAAGTTCTCGAAAAAGCTGATCCAACCCATCAGGTCGGAGATGGATTCCAGGAGCGGCCGCGCCGCATCGAGACCGGTCTGAGCGACCTTGCCGGGCCGCATGAGATCCTGCGCGGTGAAGCCGGTGCCGGAGGCTTTGAGGCCGAGCCCGGCGAAGGAGTCGAAGATGATCTTGGCGAGATTGTTCCAGTTGCCGATGAGGTAAGCGAAGATCCCGACGAACAGCGTCTTCTTGACCAGTCGCGCGATGATGTCGTCGTCGGCGCTCCAGCTCCAGAACAGCGCCGCGAGCGTGACATCAATGACGATCAGGGTGGTGGCGATAAACGCCACTTCGCCGCCGAGCAGTCCGAAGCCGCTGTTGATGTAGGAGGTGAAGACCTCGAGGAAATTGTCGATGACGCCTGCGCCGCCCATGGTTCAGCGTCCTTCTGCTGGCGGAGAGGCAGGAGTTGCCGGTCGGCCGAGGAAACGATCGCGGGTTTCGGCCCAGACGCGCATGCAGTCGGGATCGCTGGCCGCGGCCTGACCGAGCTGCTGGCATCGACGTTGGCCGTCGCGAAGGGGATCACGCACAGGTTCGAGGAGGCGCACCGGATCGGGCTCCGGCGTGCGCTCCTTCCTGGTCATCTCGATCGCCGTCGTCGTGATGGCGACGGCGACGAAGACGACGGCGCCCAACCGGGCCAGCATCTTGCCGTCCATGGGGAGTCCTCAGTTGCTGTTGCCGAACATCCGGGCGTTGCCCGGCTGGTAGCCGGAGCCGGGCGTCAGGAACCGCCGACGCTGTTCACGTCCCTGCTCCGCCGCCGCCGCGCGTTCGGCCTCGGTGAGGGCTTGGGCGCGGCCGTTGGCGGCGGCGACCGCGGTGAGATCGGCGAGCTGCTGGGCGAGGAGCGCGAGAAGCTGGTTGCCTGCTTGCGTCGCCTGCAGCGCGCCGGTCGCGCCTTGGCTCTGATCGACCAACGCCGACATCTGCGCGCGGTTGGTGTCGATATTGGCAACCACGCCTGCCTGCACGCGCATGGCGTCCTGAAGTCCACCCACCGTATTCTGCCAACGTGAGCGCGCGCCATTGACGAGTTCGGTGTCGGACGCGGTGAGCGAGGCCTTCCCGTATTGCTGCTGAAACATCTGGTCGATGTTCTGGACGTCGTAGGCGATGTTCTGTGCCTGCCGCAGGAGCTGCTGCGTGCGCTGGACGTTTTGCTGGAGTTGCTGGAGCGACGAATACGGCAGGCTGGCGAGATTGCGCGCCTGGTTGATGAGGCCCTGCGCTTCGTTCTGGAGCGAACGAATCTGATTGTTGATCTGCTCGAGCGAACGCGCTGCCGTCAGGACATTCTGGGCGTAGTTGGTGGGGTCATAGACCACCCACTGCGCGGCAGCCGGAGTCGAGAGTATTGGCGAGACCGCGAGCGGCGTCGCCAGCATGGTCGCCGCGAGCATGAGCGCGCGCCGGGGGGAACGATAGGTCTTCATAGTCAAGCCTCCTTCTCGGGCTGCTGGGGGATGAGGTTGGTGAGATCGGGGATGAGGTCTGCAGCCCATTCGGCGCCGCGCAGGCGCAGCCAGGCGGCAAGGAAGCCGTCGCGGCCGTGCTCGGCGACGGTGCGGGCGATCAGCGCCTGATCGGTCTTGGAAGAAGCGGCCGCGAGCGCGAGGCCGACTTCGGAAAGGCCCAACTCGAAGAGGCGGTTTCCCCTGCGGCTCTGGCAGTAGTAGTCGCGCTTGGGCGTCGCCCTGGCCAAGATCTCAATCTGTCTGTCATTCAAGCCAAAGCGGCGGTAGATCGCCGTGATCTGCGGTTCGATCGCGCGCTCGTTCGGTAACAGCAGCCGTGTCGGACAGCTCTCGATGATCGCTGGCGCGATACCGCTGTTGTCGATGTCCGACAGCGACTGCGTGGCGAAGATGACGCTGGCGTTCTTCTTGCGCAGCGTCTTCAGCCATTCGCGGAGCTGGCCAGCGAAGGCGTCGTCATCAAGCGCCAGCCAGCCCTCGTCGATGATGAGCATGGTCGGCGAGCCGTCGAGGCGGTCTCCGATACGATGGAAGAGATAGGACAGGACGGCCGGTGCCGCCCCAGTCCCGACCAAGCCCTCGATCTCGAAGGCCTGCACCGAGGCCGAGCCGAGCTGCTCGAATTCGGCGTCCAGCAATCGGCCGTAGGGACCGCCGACGCAGTAAGGTCGCAGCGCCTGCTTCAGGTCGTTGGACTGCAAAAGGACCGTGAGGCCGGTGATCGTCCGTTCCTCAACAGGAGCCGACGCGAGCGAGGTCAGCGCCGACCAGATGTGCTCCTTGACGTCGGGTGTGATCGGCACACCCTCGCGGGTCAGGATGGAGACAAGCCAGTCGGCAGCCCAGGCGCGTTCGGGCGTGTCGTGAACGCGGGAAAGCGGCTGCAGCGAGACCGAGGAGTCGAGGCCTTCGGACAGGTTGCCGCCCAGATCGTGCCAGTCACCGCCCATCGCGAGGGCGGCGCTCCGGATGGAGCCGCCGAAGTCGAAGGCGAAGACCTGGGAGCCGGCGTAGCGGCGGAACTGCAAGGCCATGATGGCGAGCAGGACGGACTTGCCCGCGCCGGTGGGGCCGACGACAAGGGTGTGGCCGACATCGCCGACATGAAGGGCAAGCCGGAACGGGGTCGAGCCTTCGGTCTTGCCGAAGAGCAGTGGGGGCCCTGCAAAATGCTCGTCCCGTTCCGGTCCCGCCCACACCGCCGAGAGCGGAATGATGTGAGCGAGATTGAGCGTCGATATCGGAGGCTGACGCACATTGGCGTAGACATGGCCTGGCAGTGTACCGAGCCAGGCATCGACGGCGTTGATGGTTTCGGTCATGCAGGTGAAGTCGCGGCCCTGGATGACCTTCTCCACGAGCCGCAGCTTTTCGCTGGCGAGGCGCGGATCGTCGTCCCAGACGGTGATGGTCGCGGTCACATAGGTCTGACCGGCGAAGTCGGCGCCCAGCTCCTGCAGGGCCAGATCGGCGTCCGCCGCCTTGTTGGCGGCATCGGTATCAACGAGCGCGGAGGCTTCGTTGGTCATGACCTCCTTGAGGATCGCCGCGATCGACTTGCGCTTGGCGAACCACTGCCGGCGGATCTTGGTCAGCAGCTTGGTGGCGTCGGTCTTGTCGAGCAGGATCGCGCGGGTCGACCAGCGATAAGGAAAGGCGAGCCGATTGAGATCATCGAGAATGCCGGGCGTGGTCGCGGTCGGAAATCCCACGATGGTCAGGACGCGAAGGTGAGACACGCCGAGGCGTGGTTCGAGCCCGCCGGTCAGGGATTGATCGGCGAGCAGCGCGTCGAGGTAGATCGGGGTTTCGGGGACACGGACGCGATGTCGCTTCGTCGAGACCGTTGAATGCAGGTAGGTCAGCGTCTCCGCACTATCGAGCCACGCGCATTCGGGCATGAAGCCGTCAAGCAGCCCCACGACGCGATCGGTGCGGTCCATGAAAGTCTTGAGAACTTCATGCGGATCGACGCCGCTGTGCTCGCGCCCCTCGTAAAGCCAGGCTTCGGTGCGTGCTGCGTCCTCGGCCGGTGGCAGATAGGCAATCGTGAGGAAGTAGCTCGATACGAAATGGCTACCCGCTTCTTCGAAATCGGCCTTGCGTTCGGCGTCGAGCAGCGCGGACGCCGCGTCCGGAAAGAAATCCGATGGATAGTGGGAGGCCTCGTAGCGTTGCGCCTCCACGAAGATCGCCCAGCCGGAACCAAGGCGACGAAAGGCGTTGTTGAGGCGGCCGGCGACGGCCACCAGCTCGGCGGCGACGGCAGAATCGAGATCAGGTCCGCGGAAGCGTGCGGTGCGTTGGAACGAACCGTCCTTGTTGAGGACGACGCCCTCTTCGACGAGGGCCACCCAGGGCAGATAGTCGGCAAGGCGTGTGCCGGTGCGGCGGTATTCGGCGAGGTTCATCATGGCGATGACTCCGTCAGACGGACAGATGACCGGGGATGCGCAGGTGCCTGCGTCCCACCTCGACGAAGAGCGGGTCGCGCTTGGCCGCCCAGACCGCCGCGAAGTGGCCGATCGCCCAGATAGCGAGGCCGACGAGCCAGAGGCGCAAGCCGAGGCCTACAGCCCCGGCCAGCGTGCCGTTCATGATCGCGATCGAACGCGGAGCGCCGCCGAGCATGATGTGCTCAGTCAGCGCCCTGTGGACCGGAACCGTGAAGCCCGGCACCTCAGCGAGCTGTTCGAGGCCAGCGGTCATCAGATCACCGCCCCGCCGCCGAACGAGAAGAAGGACAGGAAGAAGCTCGACGCCGCGAACGCGATCGACAGGCCGAAGACGATCTGGATCAGTCGGCGGAATCCGCCTGAGGTGTCGCCGAATGCCAGCGTCAGACCGGTGACGATGATGATGATCACGGCGATGATCTTCGCCACCGGCCCCTCGATCGATTGGAGGATGGATTGCAGCGGCGCTTCCCACGGCATCGAGGAGCCGGAGGCGTGAGCGGCCTGGGTGAAAAGCACGCTGATGGAAACAGCGGCAGCGGCGGTCGCCATGGTGTGGCAGCCGCGCGCGAAGGTGCGGATCATGTGTTGTCTCCTGTGGTTGAGGTGGCAGGGGTGATGCGGTAGTCGCCGTCGGGGCCGAGGCCTTCGACGCGGGCGAGTTCGGCGAGCCGGCGCGCGGAACCGCGGCCGGAGAGGACGGCGACAAGGTCGATCGTCTCGGCGATCAGGGCGCGTGGGACGGTGACGACGGCTTCCTGGATGAGCTGCTCGAGGCGGCGCAGCGCGCCGATGCCCGTGCCGGCATGTATGGTGCCGATGCCCCCGGGGTGGCCGGTGCCCCAGGCCTTGAGGAGATCGAGGGCCTCGGACCCGCGCACCTCGCCGATCGGGATGCGGTCGGGGCGCAGGCGCAGGCTGGATCGGACCAGATCGGAAAGCGTGGCGACGCCATCCTTCGTCCGCATCGCGACAAGGTTGGGCGCGGCGCATTGCAGCTCGCGCGTGTCCTCGATGATGACGACGCGATCCGCGCCCTTGGCCACCTCGGCGAGCAGCGCGTTGGTCAGCGTGGTCTTGCCAGTGCTGGTGCCGCCCGCGACGAGGATGTTGGCGCGGGATATGACGGCCTCGCGCAGCGTCACAGCCTGGGTGGCGGTCATGATGCCGGCGGCCACGTAGTCTTCGAGGGCGAACACCGCGACGGCCGGCTTGCGGATGGCGAAGGCCGGCGCAGCCACGACGGGGGGCAACAGGCCCTCGAACCGCTCCCCTGTTTCCGGCAGCTCGGCCGAGACGCGCGGAGCGCGGGGATGGACTTCGACGCCGACATGGTGCGCGACGAGGCGGACGATACGTTCGCCATCGGCGGGAGAGAGCGTTTCGCCGGTGTCGGCAAGACCTTCGGAGAGGCGATCAACCCAGACGCGGCCGTCCGGATTTAGCATCACTTCGATGATGGATGGGTCATCCAGGAACCGCGTGATGGCGGCGCCGAGGGCTGTACGCAGCATGCGCGAACTGCGTGTGCGCCCTTCTGTATTGTCATGTATCGCCGCCATCTTGTCCCCGCTCTGGCTGGGAACAATTCAGACGGTCCCCGGACGGGGATGATTAAAAGGGCCCGAAATCGGGCTCCTTCAACAATATTCGGGCGTAGTAGTAGCGCAGCGTGCAAATACAGGAGAACGGCGGTGCGCCTGCAAGAATGCTCGCTAGAATGCTTGCGACGAAAGCGGAGACTACGAAGAACGACTCGGCCGAATTCGCGTCGACGGTCTCCTTGCGCCTTGCGCCGCTCGATGATGGTAACGCGTCGCGCCGATGATATCGGATATGAGGCGCTTCCAACATTACTTACTCAGACGCTGGTACGTCGTCCGAGACTTCCTGCCTGAGCTTTGGTCCGCTCGCCAGCCGTCGACCCAGTGCGATGATGAACGCCTCGTAGCGCTCTCCAGCCTTGGCGCGCGCCGCTTGGGCGGCGGGCTCGGGAAGCGCCGGTGTTGTCGCCAACCAGAACTTGATGAACACAGCCAAAGTTTCCACCGAGATTCCGACGTCGCGCTCCATGCGCGTCAGTCGGCGGTCGAGCTGATCGAGGCGCTTCGCAACGACGGCCTCACGCCGCTCGGCATCATCCGGTGACAGAAAGGACGCGATCGCGGCCTCGGCGATCATCGACTGCGACTGGTCCCGGCGCGCGGCATAATTGCCGAGCATCGTCATGACATCGGGGTCGAGGTAGACCGAGATCTTCACCTTCTTCGTTCGTCCGGCCATGGGCCTACAGCTCCATGCCGTCATTGGGGTCGAGGGAGACCTGACGGGCGACACCTTGCATCAGGCGGGTCATGCGGCGGTTCTGCATCGCTTCTTCATCAGGCTCCTCCGGAAGATCGAACTCGAATTCGTTCTCGATCGGAGCCTTCTTCTCCTGGGGAGCCGTGCGATTGAGCTCGGGCTGATGGCGGCGCTCGGATTCGGTCGGGTCTTCATCGGACGATGTGGAAGCCGCCGTCGCGTCGATCCCCTCGGGGCGCGTCGGAACCGGCAGGCTGCTCCAGTCGTCCGCGCGCCCCTGTGCCGGTTTGGCCAGCACCGGCGGCGCAAGAATGCGCTCCTTGAAGCGGCTGTCCTCATAGTAACGGGCCTTCTTCGCGCGGATCGGCGGCGTCCCTGCGACCATGACGATTTCGTCGGTGGGCGGGAGTTGCATGATTTCTCCAGGGGTCATCAACTGGCGGGCGGTTTCCGAACGCGACACCATCAGATGGCCAAGCCATGGCGAGAGCCGGTGCCCTGCATAGTTCTTCATGGCCTTCATTTCGGTGGCGGTCCCCAGAGCGTCGGAGACGCGCTTGGCGGTGCGCTCGTCGTTCGTGGCGAAGCTGACGCGCACATGGCAGTTATCGAGGATTGAATTGTTCGGGCCGTAGGCCTTCTCGATCTGGTTGAGCGATTGGGCGATGAGGAAGCTTTTGAGACCGTACCCCGCCATGAAGGCCAGCGCCGACTCGAAGAAGTCGAGGCGGCCCAGAGCCGGAAACTCATCGAGCATCAGCAACAGCCGGTGCCGCCCGGCCTTGGCCTGCAGATCCTCGGTCAGGCGCCGGCCGACCTGATTGAGGATCAGCCGGATCAGGGGCTTGGTCCGGTTTATGTCGGAGGGCGGCACGACGAGGTAAAGGGTGGTCGGCCGCTTGCCCTCCACCATGTCGGTGATGCGCCAGTCACAGCGCCGCGTCACCTCGGCCACGACCGGATCACGATAGAGGCCGAGAAAGGACATGGCGGTGGACAGCACGCCGGAGCGCTCGTTGTCCGACTTGTTCAGCAGCTCGCGCGCCGCGCTGGCGATCACGGGATGGGGTCCCGCCTCGCCGAGATGAGCGGTCTTCATCATGGCGGCGAGAGTCGATTCGATCGGCCGACGCGGATCGGAGAGGAAGGCGGCGACGCCGGCGAGCGTTTTGTCATCCTCGGCGTAGAGGACATGCAGGATGGCGCCGACCAGCAGCGCGTGGCTGGTCTTCTCCCAGTGGTTCCGCTTCTCCAGCGAGCCTTCCGGATCGACCAGGATGTCGGCGATATTTTGCACGTCGCGGACCTCCCACTCGCCGCGGCGCACCTCGAGCAAGGGATTGTAGGCCGACGACTTCGGATTGGTCGGATCGAACAGCAATACGCGGCCGTGCCTAGCACGGAAGCCACCGGTGAGCTGCCAATTTTCTCCCTTGATGTCATGGACGATCGCTGATCCCGGCCAGGTCAGAAGCGAGGGCACGACAAGGCCGACGCCCTTGCCGGATCGCGTCGGCGCAAAGCACAGCACATGCTCGGGTCCATCGTGCCGCAGATACTCGTGATCGTAGCGGCCGAGCACGACGCCGTCCGGTGCAAGCAATCCGGCGGCCTTTACCTCGGCTTTCTCGGCCCAACGGGCGGAACCGTAGGTCGCGACATTCTTCGCCTCGCGGGACCGGCGGACGGACATGGCGATGGCGACAGCGATGGCGATGAAACCGCCCGATGCGGCGATGATCCCGCCTGTGGCGAACACCTCCGGCGCATAGGCGTCGTAGAAGTACCACCACCAAAAGAGCGAGGGCGGGTAGTAGATCGGCCAGCCCGCCAGCTCGAACCAGGGTTCGCCGAGTTGCCCCTGAAAGCCGAGGCGCCAGGCCGTCCATTGCGTCGCCGTCCAGGTCGTCACCACGATGATGGTGAAGACGACAGCAATCTGACCCCAAAGGACCTGGCCTCCACGCACGCTGGCTCCAATCGACGAATGAGATGGAGCCATTCAGAGAGTAGCCGGACGCGGGACAAGCAACAGGAAAGATGTAGGCGAAGTACAGCCGAAAACTGTGGCGCGCACATAGGACGGTTTCGCCCGACGGTCTTTCTCCTCGATCCGGCTAGAGGCCGAGCCCCCGCTTGCGGCCGAAGCTCCAATCGACGCCGCCATCATTGCGGGCGACCCCCGAGACATGACGGCCAAGCTGCTTCTCGAGCGAAGGGCTCCAGGGCACGAGGTGGAAGCCGAGGCCGTCGTCAATCATGGCGAAGCGGCCGGAGGCGAGCGTGAGGCGCTGGCGAT